>Ga0209483_1000639_pt1 | contig 29173 bp, 26 predicted proteins | sample NGEPerA_FD_184508 | JGI IMG/M metagenome (GOLD analysis project Ga0209483, IMG submission 184508) | Arctic peat soil microbial communities from the Barrow Environmental Observatory site, Barrow, Alaska, USA - NGEE PermafrostL2-A... | ecosystem: Environmental > Terrestrial > Soil > Wetlands >... | reverse complement strand
GGGACAGGTGTTGCTTGCCGGCTTTGATAACATTAGCGCAATCCATCCACTGCTTCAGAACGGCACCGTGGTCGCGACGGCCGACCAGCACGGCGATCAACTCGCGGTCTTCGGCATCGAAGCCGCTCTCCGCATTTTGAAGGGGGAAGGTGCGCCGGCCGACCAGACCACGCCCGTCGATCTGGTCACCAAATAACGCCTTTATGCCCGGCGCTCCTTTACTGTTGCAAGTCACCGGGCTGCGAAAAAATTATAACGTCCCGGTTTTGCGCGATGTCTGCTTTGAATTGCGCGCCGGCGAAGTTCATGCGCTGGTCGGCGGCAATGGCGCGGGCAAGTCCACCTTTGCGCGCATTCTTTGCGGGCTGACCGAGCGCGATGGCGGCGAAATTTCATTCCGCGGCCAGCCGTACCTTCCCGCGACAAAACGCGAAGCGGAGCGCGCCGGGGTGGTAATGGTGTTGCAGGAACTCAACGTTATCGGCGCCTTGAGCGTGGCCGAAAATATTTTCCTCAACGATCTTCCGCAAAGAGGCGGCTTCGTGCGTTTTGCGAAATTGCAGGAAAAGGCGCGCCGGGCCTTGTCACATTTAGGAATGGAGGAAATCGATCCCGCCCAGCCTGCCGGACGACTGGGCGTCGGTCACCAACAGTTGGTCGAGATTGCGGGCGCTCTCGCCAAAAATTGCCAGCTTCTCATCCTGGACGAGCCGACCGCAGCCTTGACTGTTCCTGAAATCGAGCGGCTGTTTGAAAATATCCGCCGCCTCCAAGCGGAAGGCGTGGGAATCATTTACGTGAGCCACCGCATGGAGGAAATCCGGCAAGTGGCCAACCGAGTCTCCGTTCTGCGTGACGGCCAGTTGATCGCCACCCGTGCAGTGGACGAGGTCACCGCAGCCGAACTGATTCGCGAGATGGCCGGACATGACTTGCCGGAGCGCGGAAAGGCGCGGGAACGCAGCCATGGCCCAGTGGCCTTGCGGGTGCGAAATCTCCGTTCGGGTGGCCGCGCTCGCCAAGTCAGTTTCGACGTGCGACGCGGGGAAATTCTCGGCCTCTCCGGCCTGATCGGTTCGGGCCGCACCGAAACGTTGCGCGCCGTTTTTGGCGCCGACGCCAAGGAGGCCGGCGAAGTGTTCGTGGATGAAACTCTCGTGATGATTCGCGCCCCCTCCGATGCCGTCCGAGTTGGAATTGGGCTTATTCCCGAGGACCGCAAACAAGACGCATTGCTTTTGTCGCAATCGGTTCGAGTCAACACTACTCTAAGCGCGCTGGGCGGGGGCTGGCTGAATCCCCGGGCTGAAACCGCCACCGCCGCCCAATTTACGCAACGATTGCAGGTCCGTTGCCACTCGCTGGAGCAAGCCGTTGGCGAACTCAGCGGCGGCAACCAGCAAAAGGTGGTCATCGCCCGCTGGCTGGCCCGCGATTGCCGAATCCTGCTTTTTGACGAGCCGACCCGGGGCGTGGACGTCGCGGCCAAAGATGCCATCCATCAATTATTGCGCGAACTTGCGGGCGACGGCAAAGCGCTGGTGGTCGTTTCCAGCGAATTGACAGAATTAATGTCCCTCTGCGATCGTATTCTGGTCATGTCCGCCGGACAAATCACGGGCGAGTTTAGGCCCGGCGATTGGACGCGGGAAAAAATCACCGACGCGGCCTTCCGGGGTTATTCTTCATGACATTTAATCCCAAAAAAGTCGCCGAATACGCCGCGATGGCGGTGATCTGGCTTGGATTGGTGCTGCTCTTTGGGATGCTGAGTCACAATTTTCTCAGCGCCCGGACTTTCGCCGCCCTGGCTAATCGCATTCCAGCGCTCGTTGTCATTTCCGCCGGGATGACGCTGGTGTTGATTGTGGGCGGGATCGATCTTTCGGTTGGCTCCATCATGGGCCTGTCGGGCTCGGTGATGGGCGCGGCCATGATGGATTACCATCTGCCCCTGTTCGTGGGGATTTTGCTGGGTCTTGCCGTCGGGTTGGTGGCGGGAGCGATCAACGGGTCGATCAGCGTTTGTTTTGCCATTCCCTCTTTCATCGTCACGCTGGGCATGTTGGAAGTGGCGCGGGGCCTGGCCTATTTAACGACCCACTCGCAAACCAAATACATCGGCGGCGCGGTTGAAGGGTTGTCGGGACCGATTCCCGGCCTCGGAATCTCGCCGGCCTTTTTTATTTCCGCGCTGGTTATTGTGGCGGGGCAGGTGGTTTTATCGCGCACTGTTTTTGGCCGTTATCTAATCGCCATCGGCGCCAACGAATCCGCCGTGCGGTTGGCTGGGATCAATCCCAAACCCGCCAAAATTGCCGTCTTCACTCTCCTCGGTTTTCTGAGCGGAGTGGCGGGAGTGTTTTACACCTCGCGCCTGGGCTCGTCGGATCCTAATGCAGGCGTAGGTTTGGAACTCTCGGCCATTGCCGCCGTCGTCATTGGCGGAACCAGCCTGATGGGCGGGCGAGGCTCGGTTGTAAATACTTTTTTTGGAGTGTTGATCATTGCCACCCTTGAAGCCGGCTTGGCGCAAGTGGGCGCTTCCGAACCGGCCAAACGAGTCATTACGGGCGCGGTCATTGTGGTCGCGGTCCTGCTCGATGCCTGGCGCAGATCGTCTCGAATTTCCCTATGAAAAAAAGTCTCCTGATCGCTGCTTGTTTTATGGCCGGGGCGCTGGCTGCCCATGCTGCGCCGGTGAACGTTATTTTTGACACCGATATTGGCAATGACGTGGACGATGTGCTGGCGCTTTCCATGTTGCACGCCTTGCAGGAACGCGGCGATTGCCGGCTGCTGGGCGTGACCGTGACCATACCGGACGATCTGGCCGGCCCGTTTGTGGATGCGATGAACACTTTTTACGGGCATTTGGACATTCCAATCGGCAGCGTTCGTCCTTCGCCCACCCAGCAGCCGAGCAAGTTTCTTCAACTGGCCAACGCCGAAGATGGCGGAAAACCGCGCTATCCTCACAAGCTCAAACATGGCTCGGATGCGCCTGAGTCCGTTCCGCTGCTGCGCAAACTTCTGCGCCGCGAAGCAGACCATTCTGTTGTGCTGGTGCAGGTGGGTTACTTTTCAAATTTTGCGGCGCTGCTTGACGCGCCGGAGGATGCGGAGCTTGTCAAACAAAAGGTTAAATATCTTTCAGTCATGGCCGGATCCTTTAAGCCGATGCCCAATCATTTCCTCGAGTTCAATGTGGTCAAAGACCTTCCCGCCTCCCTCAAGCTGGTCAAATCATGGCCGACTCCAATAGTGTGGAGCGGGTTTGAAATTGGCCTTGCGCTGCCCTATCCCGCCCAGAGCATCGAGCGGGACTACAGGTATGTGCGGCACCATCCCGCGGCGGAGGCGTATTATTTATACAACCCGCCGCCGCACGAACGGCCCACTTGGGACCTGACGGCGACCCTGTATGCGGTCCTGCCCGATCGCGGTTATTTCGATCTTTCGCCGGACGGAAACGTGACCATGGATCCCGATGGCATGACTCACTTCACTCCCCAAGCCGGAGGTCGTGACCGCTATTTAATTTTGACAGAGAAACAAATTCCACGGGTCAAAGAAGCGTTGGTGCTGTTGTCCAGCCAGCCGCCAAAGTAATATGTTAAAAACCAATGGCCATATTGTCGTCGCAGGCTCGCTGAATGTGGATTACATCGCGTCGGTGCCGCGTTTGCCCGAGCCGGGCCAAACGGTGTCTGCGCCGTCGTTGATTCGTCGCTTCGGCGGCAAAGGCGCCAACCAAGCCATGGCCGCCGCCCGGCAGGGGTCGAAAGTAAGCATGATCGGCTGTGTCGGCGCGGACGACGCGGGCGCGGCTTACCGCGAACGGCTGCGCGCCAATCGAATTGACGCGACGGGCGTTTCCACGACAACCCGCGCGTTGACAGGCACCGCGTTGATCGCGGTCGATGCGCGGGCCGAGAACATGATTATCGTCGCGCCCGGCGCCAACGGCGAACTGAAGCCGTCGGCCATTAAATTGATGGCGAACGTGGACATTTTACTCCTGCAACAGGAGATTCCGATGCCATGCGTGATCGACGCCGTGCGCAAAGCCAACCGCGCCGCTGTGCCCGTTCTGTTCAACCCATCGCCGTTGGCGGGTGGTTTTCCGTGGGGCGAATTGAAACTCGACACCATCATCGTCAATGCGGGCGAGGCCCAGTCTATTTTCAAAATGAACGTGGACGCGATGGCGAACTCACTCCCGCGCTGGCGGCGCGCTCTCGTCAACTATAATATCCGCCGGCTGATTGTTACTCGGGGGAAGCAAACCACCCTGTGCGTGGATCATGCCGTTTTCCTTGAAGTTCCGACCTTGCCCGTCAAACCCGTGGATACGGTCGGCGCGGGGGATGCCTTTGCCGGCGCGCTGGCGGCGGGACGGGCGCAGGGCCTGGAAATTTTGACCGCGATTCAGCGGGCCAACTGCGCGGGCGGCCTGACCACGCTGGCGCCCGGCGCGCAGGAGGCGATTCCTAATCGACGGGCGGTGGACTCAGCCCTCCTCGTTTTGCTTGGGCAGAAAGCGGCCATAACGCAACGCAAGGGTGGGAAGCACCAGCAAATTTAGGACGGTGGACGTGAACAATCCTCCGAGAATGACGATGGCCATTGGCCCCTCGATTTCACGTCCGGCCTCGCCGCTGCCAATGGCCAGCGGGAGCAAACCGATGGCCGTCACCAGCGCGGTCATCAGGATCGGAATGAGCCGCTCCGAGGCTCCGCGCAAAGCGGCTTCGAGGCCCCACGCCATTCCCTCCTGATGCACCAAATGCTCGAAGTGCGAAATCATCATGATGGAATTGCGGGTGGTTATGCCAAAGAGAGTGACGAAGCCGACGAGCGATCCAATGGTGATTCCGCCGGCCTCCGGATCAAAATAATTGGTCAAAAAGACGGCCAAGATTCCACCGACCAGCGCAAAAGGCACATTGGCCAAAATCAGAGCCAGATTATGCCAGTCGCCGGTGACGATGATCAACAAGAGAAGGATGCCGGCGGCGGCCATGGCGGAGTTGAGGAGCAATTGTTGCTGCGCCTTTTTGGTGGCCTCAGCCGCGCCGCTGAAAATAGCAAAGACGCCTTTCGGAAAAGCGACTTTGGCCGCCACTTGTTTTCTGGCATCGTCCACAAACGAAGTCACATCCCGTCCTTGCGGCGTGCAGGTGACGACGGCGCGGCGCATGGCGCCGTCGTGCATGATCGAATAGCGGCCAGTGGTCATATACACTTCCGCCAGTTCCTTCAGCGGCATATTCAAGCCCTCTGAATTCTTCAGCATCAGTGACCCTACTTGTTCCGGTTCCTGCCGGCTTCGCTCATCGAGAATGACGGCCACGTCCGAGACGCGATTGTCCTGGTGAACCTGCGCGACGATCGCGCCTTGATAGGCTGTTTGTACCGCTTCCAGCACATCGGCAGAACGGAAGCCGAATTGGGTCAGGCGCTCGGGCCGCAGGCGTATTTCCATGCGCGGCATGCCGGGTGGCGACTTTATTTCCACTCCGGCGGCGCCTTGGACTTTTGACAGAACATCGGAAACTTCCTTGGCCTTATCATCGATGACATCCAGATCATCCCCGTAAACGTTGATCACAACGGGGGCGGTTTCGCCCGAGATGGTTTCACCGATGCGGTCGCCCAGGAATGTCATGACCTCGGATTGAAGGCCGGGAAAGCCATCCAGGACTTTGCGAATCTCTTTCTGAATGTTTTCTTCTTCCTCGCCCGAGACGCCGGTTCTCAATTCCACATGAAATTCGCATTGATGCGATCCAAAAGTGTCCTCGCCTTGCTCGGCGCGGCCAAGCTGTTGTTCGACCGTGACGATATTCGTGTTCTGTAAAAGTTCGCGCGAAATTTGTCGGCCCACTTGCATCAGCTCGGCCAGGGATGTGCCCGGAACGGCCTGGACGCCCAGCACAAAATGGCCTTCGCGAAAATCCGGCAGAAATTCACTGCCGAAATGAGGAAGAATCAGGACGGCGGCCACGCATATGGCAAACACCGAAAAGAGGATAACCCGCGGCCATCGGGCGAAGAACCGGAGCGCTTTGCCATAGGCGGACTTCAACCATCTTTGCAGCCGGGGCTCGGCGGAACTCTTGACTCCCTTGGCAAAAAACAACAACGAAAGCGCGGGCGTCACCGTCAAGGCAACGGCTAACGAAGCCATGATGGCCAGGATATAACTCAAAGCCAGCGGCGCAAAGAATCGCCCCTGCAAACCCGTCAAGGTCAGCACCGGCAAAAAGACCAGCGCCACAATGAAGGTGGCATAGACCACCGCGCTGCGAACTTCGAGCGAGGCCTCCAGCACGACGCGGAAGGCCGGACGAGGAGAGGCGATGCCCTGATTTTCGCGCAAGCGGCGGAAAATGTTTTCGACGTCAATAATAGCGTCGTCCACCACTTCGCCAATGGCAATAGCCAGGCCGCCCAGCGTGATGGTGTTCAGCGTCACCCCAAACTTGTCGAGTAGAATAATGGCTGTGAGGAGCGAGAGGGGGATGGCGGTCAGCGAAATAAAAGCGGTGCGGAAATGGCCCAGGAAAATGAACAGCACCACCGCCACCAGAATGCCGCCGAGCCAGAGTGAGTGTTTAATATTCGACAACGAAGTCTCAATAAATGTGGCCGGACGGTGCAGACGCCGAAACACCGTAATCTGGTTCTGGGCAAAAATCGGGTCCATTTCTTTGAGGGCGGCTTCGACCGCCAGGGTGACGTCCATCGTGTTCGCGCCATATTGACTTGCCATGGCCATCATAATGCCGGGACGCCCCTGAATGAGAGCATCGCCAAACTTCGGCTCGGAACCATCCTGCACCAAAGCCACGTCTTTGAGGCGGACGCTCTGGCCGTCATGATGGGCCACAACCGTTTCTCCCAAAACCTCGGGCGTGAGGGCCTGCCCCTCGGTCTGAATGACGATGCGCTGATTGGCGTTTTCGACAAAGCCCGCGCCCATCACCGCGGTCGAAGCGCGGGCCGCCGCCAGCACGTCCGAGAGGGAAAGTCCATAGGCGAGGAGTCGCTCGGGATGCACTTGAATTTGCAGTTGCCGCACCTCGCCGCCGAAAACCATGCAACGGGCCACGCCCGGAACGGAGAGCAGCCGCGGGCGGATCGTCCAGTCGGCCAAGGTCCGCAATTCCATCGGCGTGAGTTTGTCGCAAACCAGGCCGATTTTCAGCAAGTCCATCGTCGCGGAAGTGAGCGGGGACATCATGGGCGTCTTGACGCCGGCGGGCAATTCCCCGGCGGTTTCGGCCAGTTTTTCGGCCAGCATTTGCCGCGCGACAAAAATATCGGTCCCTTCCTTGAAGACTGCGGTGATGACTGAGAGGCCAGGGATGGATTCCGAACGCAAGGAGTCCATGTTGCCTAACCCATTGATCGTCACTTCGAGAGGGCGCGTGACCAGAGATTCGACTTGCTCGGGCGACAGTCCCGGCGATTCAGTTTGGACAACCACCTGGGGTGGAACGAAATCGGGAAAGACATCGAGTTTTGCATTGTAAGCCGTGTAGATTCCGTAGCCCGTGAGCAGGCACGCCAGAGCCACGACTACGCCTCGAAAGCGCAAAGAAAAATAAACGATGCGGTTGAGCATGAAGACTGGGTTAATCTCGGCCTGCGGTGATGGAGGCTTTCAATTCCTCGGAAAGAAGCAGTTGCGGGGGGTTGGTCACCAATGGGTCGCCGGCCTTCACGCCTTGAGTGACAAACCAGCCGCCGGCGATGGGCTGCCCCAGATCAATTTCAATTCGGGTAAACGTCTCTTCGCCGCTTTTGAGATAAACCCATGCCGCGCCTTGTGACCGCACCACGGCATTTCGAGGAATGGCGACACCCATAACCGGCCTTCCGGCAAACTGGAGGTAGCCCGCAACGGATTCTCCGAAGAGGAGATTCGCGGGCTTTGTCTTCGCGACGAAAATGAATCCGGCCCCTTGCAACGCAGGGTCCACCGCGGGAACCGCCCCGAGAAATTTGGCCTCAATTGTTTTTCCAGAAAGATCGACAATGCGCGCGCCGATGGGAGACGCCGGAAAGCCCTCCCCAACCGGGACATCAATCCGCACCAAGACAATTTCATCGGACGTAAGGCGGTGGATAAAGGCGGCCAAATCCTCCTGCTTGGCCAAAATCCTGCCCGACGACAAGGCGAGGCGATCGCTGGCAGATTGGACGGCGAGTTGGTCCCGCAACGCGGCAGCTTCCGCCGTTTGCACCGCGTGGGCCGAAGTGTTGCCCTGGCCCTCCAAAGTTTTTAACCGAACGAGATCATTGCTGGAAGCGACATAAGCGGCCTGAGCGGTGGCCAGCTCGGAGGTCTGGGCAATCAGGGGGGCGGGATCAATGACACGGCCATAACCTTTCACTTCCGGGCTCTGCGTCGCCGCGACTGCGGGTTCCACTTGGACTTCAATTCGTTTTTGGGTGTTGCCGTCAATTGTCAGGACGACATTGCCATTGGTGTCCTGTTTGACCGAGGCGGCAGTTGCGCTGCCAATCAGGACCAAAATAAGAGCGGCAACACCCAGGAGGGGTTTATGGTTCATAGGGATTATTTTCGGTGTTGCGGAGGAGGGCGCCGGGCATCGTTAACGGGTTTTGCACCGCGTCTTCCAACTGTCCGAAAAGCCGGGAAATTTTCACGTTGGTTTCTAAACGGAAAGCCGCTCCAGCATAGAATTCCACTCTGGCATTGGCGACGGTCAAGGGATCGGCTTCTCCCGCTTTTTGTTGGGCCAGCACAGAGTCCAGCCGGTCCCGCAACGTTTCCGAGAATGTTTGCACGACGGCGGATTCCTGGAGCGCGCTCTGGTAGCCGGCCAGCGCCAGGTCAACCTCGCCGAGGACCTTCGCTTGCAGCGCGCGGAAGCGGGCGGCGGCGGAAATTCGGCGCGCCTGGGCCTCGGCGACGGGGCCTTGATTGCGGTTGAAGACGGGCAATTCCACACTGAGGCCCAACTGCCATTCGCTGTCACCTTGGTTGCCTTGGTTCCACAGATAGCCTGGGTTCAAATGCACGTCGGGATATTGCCTGGCAATTTCAAGGCGTAATGTGTCTTGACTGGCTTCGTATTCGGACAGCGCGGCCAAAATGTCAGGACGATGCAGAACGGCCTGCTGTCGCGCCGCGCGCAAGGTCAACGTTTTTGGATAGTTGCGCAATGCCGCGAAATCGAACGAGATGTCTTTGAGGGCGGACGACGGCACGCCCATCGCGACGGCCAAAGCGGCGCGAGCGGTGGCTTCCGCGCCGCGAGCTTGTTGTTCGGTCAGGCGGGCCCGATCCAGCGCCATTCGCGTCTGGCTGGCCTCGAAGGCGGACACGCTGCCCGCCTTGGCTTGGCCCTCTAGTAATCTTACTGCGTCAGCCTGCGCCGCTGCCTGGGCGGCAGCCAGCGCTTGGGTTTCGCGGGCGGTGTATAGCTCCAATAAGTTCGCCCGCACTTCCCCGCGCACCTGCCACGCAACGGTGGCAATGTTCCATCGCGCGGCGTCGGAAAGATGGAGCGCCTGTTCCATGCGTTTCTTGCGTTTGCCGGCGGTTTCGAGAGGGAGATCGAACACAATTGCCGGCATCCACGGGCTGAAATTTCCCGCAATGCCAGTGTCGTATCCGCCAGTCATGGATACGGTCGGATTTAAACGCCCAGCGGCGGTTTCGATTCCGCCGCGAGCCACACTCCACTCGGCCCGGGCCACGCTCAAGGAAGGCTCATAATAGAATGCGGTCAGAACAAGCATATCGAAATCCCACGATGGGGCAGGCCACTGCGCAAAATTCCGATGCAGGTTTCGCTCAAGAAAGACTTTTAGCGCCGTATTGGTCAATGATCGGTTGTCCAATTCAGCCGCCACCCGTTCGGGCGAAAGCGCGACTGGATGAAAGCGGACGCAACCCGCCAGAAACACCAGGCTAATGCTAATCCAGCGCCTTATCATACGCTCACCTGTGAAGGGATGGGCAGATTCAAAGTGACACTGGTCAGCTTGCCGGGAACGGACTCCATTTGGATCGTTCCTCCATGAGCGTCGGCGATCCACTGGGCAATGCTCAAACCCAATCCGCAACCGTCAGCGTCCGCGCTATGAGCGGGGTCGCCGCGAAAAAACCGGTCGAAGACGCGTGGAAGCAAATCGGCGGAAATGCCCGGGCCGGTATTGGCAATGGCGAAGCGGGCCGTGTCCTTGACGCGGCGCAGTTCCATCGAAATCGATCCGCCCGCCTCATTATACTTGACGGCATTATCCGCCAGGTTGAGCAGCAATTGACGCAAGCGATGCGCGTTGCCCATGACTGTAATCAGGTCGCAAGCCGCCAAGTCCACTTTTACCCCTGCCGGCTCGGCCAGAATGATGGCGTCGGCATAAATATCGCGCACCAGTTCATCCAATTCAATCGCGTCTTTTTTCAACTTGACCTGGCCGGTGTCAGCCTTGGTGAGCAAGGCGAGGCCATCGACAATTTTCGAGAGCCGCTCGACCTCGTCGAGCTGGCTGAGGGCGCGCTCGCGTTGCGCGGCGGGCAGGTCTTCATCGCGCAACGCGGTTTCCAATTCGCCGCGCAGGACGGTCAGAGGCGTCTTCAACTCGTGCGAGGCGTGAAGCGTGAATTCGTGGATTCGCTTGAATGATTCGTGCAATCGCGCCTGCGTCATGTTGAGCACCACGGCCAGTTCATCCAATTCGTCGCCGTTGCCGGAATGGGGCAGGGGACGGCTCAAAGTGCGCTCATCAATGCCTTTGGCCGCCTTGGTCAGTTCCGCCAGGGGCCGCAAAGTCCGGCGCGTCAGCCACCAACCTCCCGCCAGCCCCAGCACGATGGCCGGTAATCCAACGTGAAAAATGATTTCGCTCGCCTCGTAAACGGCGTGCCGGATTGGCTGCACCTTGTGGCTGCGTTCCATTTGCTCGGCTAGTTCATGGTAGGCCGACCCGCTGATGAGCAGAAGCGAAACCGCCAGCACCGCTGCATACCACAGAGTCAACCGGGTGCGAATTCTCAAGGTGGTTCCTTCATCAAGTAGCCCATGCCGCGAACGGTATGGAACAGCTTGGTCTCAAAACCCGCGTCAATTTTTTCGCGCAAGCGCTTGATATATACGTCCACCAAATTCGAGCCGGGATCGAAATCGTAATCCCAAACTTTTTCCAGGATAGCCATTCGTCCGCAAATGCGGCCGGCCGAGCGCATCAGAAATTCCAGCAAACGATACTCGCGAGCCGTTAGCTCGAAATTGGCTTCGCCTCGCCGGGCTTGATGGGTGTTGGTATCGAGAGTCAGATCCCCCACATGTAGAAGAGGTGATTTTGACTGGCCGGCGCCGCGGCGGGTCAACGCGCGAACCCGGGCAGCCAGTTCCACCAGAGCGAAAGGCTTGGGCAAATAATCATCCGCGCCCGCGTTCAGGCCTTCCACCCGTTCATCCAGCTCGCCTCGCGCGGAGAGCAGGAGAACAGGCGTGGTGTTTTTAGCCTCGCGCAATTGGCGCAAGACGCTGAGCCCGTCCCGTCCCGGCAGCATGATGTCGAGTATAATCGCGTCGAAAGGCGTGCCCTGCGCGGCGACCAGGGCGTCATTGCCATTATGGCAGACATCCGCTGCGAAGCCGGCATCCTGCAGGGCCTTGCGGATGAACGACGCCGTCTTCTTTTCGTCTTCCACGACCAGGACGCGCATGATTGAAAAGTCCTTTATTCCATTCCGTAAACAAGCAGCTTCAGAGAACCCGGCACCATTTTGCCGCGCCGCTGGCCGGCGGCGGGGGCGTCGAATTTGGCCGACGGAAGATAGATGCGATGGGTTTTGGGGTCGATGGTCATGGTCCGCGCGCTGCGCTCAGTCGTGAGAGTCTGCACGACGGTCAGCTTGTCGGGCGAGTCTTCGTGCGCGATGGTGGTTGTGCCGTTTCCACAAGAGCTGAAAGCCAGTTGGGTTCCGGGATCGAAGGCGCAAGCATCCACCCCTTGGCCAATGGGCACAGAAGCAATCACTTTGCCCGAGGCGCTATCCATCATGACCATGCTCTTGCTCCCGCCGCAGCCAATGAATAACCGGTGATGAGCCACGTCAATGGCCATGCCCGAACCTTCCTCGCCGGGAGCGATGGGCCAGCGGTTGACGACTTGATGGGTCGTTGTGTCGATCACGGCGACGACGCTCTTGTCTTCCAGATTGTCGTAAACCCGGTTGGCCTCGGGGTCGGCTGCCGCAAATTCCGGCTTGCCATCCAGGGGAATGGTGGCGACGACCTTGCCTGCCTTGGCGTCGATGACGGTGGCCGATTGGCCCCGCCCGTTGAACATATATGCCTCCTGGTGGCCGGGCTCGTAGAGCATGCCGTCGGGATTCCGGCCTGTGTCCACTTTGGCAATCGTTTGCAACGTTTTGAGATCAACGATGCTGGCTTTATTTTCCCGGCCGTCGCTGACAAAGCCGCGCCCCAATTCGGGCGCGGGCGCGAGGCCGTGAACACCGGGGGTGTCGGCGATTTTTCCCACGACGGTTTCGCTGTCAAGGTCCACGACAACCACCTCGGTGGCGTGGCTCATGTAAAGACGGCGCCCAACCGGGTCCACCGATACATAATCCCAACCGCCTTCGCCTGGGATGGGAATTTCCTTCGAGAACTTATACGCGCTCTGTGAACGGCCAGGGAGGACAGTGACGACGCTCAGGGTGGTGAATACAGCAAGACTGAATATTTTTTTCATAGTAGTGTTATAACGTTGTTGCGGTTTTTATCGACCCTCGACATTCAGGTAACGGGTCCGTTTCTTCAAAGTGCGTAAGACGGCAAAAATAACGAATCCGGTCAGAAAAACACCGAACCAGCCATAATCGACGTGAAAGTTTCTATCGGCGATCGAGTCGCCGATAAGGTCAAGTAAAAAAAATACCGAAATAATCAGGAAGAAGCCGTTGTATTCGCGTTGCGCAACATGCCGCCAGGAAAAGGAAACAAGCGACGGTCTCCAACTGCGAAATCGGGGAATGATGGCCGGAGTTTGGGCGGACCAGTTTTCAAATGTATCGCCAAAGCGCTGCCGCAAAAAGGCTTCTTCGGCCATCATGATCCTCTCATAGTAAAGGGCGTAAATGCAGGTCATTAAAACCGCCAGCCACCAGAGGTGGGGCCACAAGGCGAAGCCCAGCATAATAAGATAATTGCCCAGATAGAGCGGATGGCGGACAATGGAATAAATGCCGGTAGTGTTCAAGGTGTCGGCGATTTGTTCGCGCGTGTTCCGGCCGGAAGTGCCGAAGGGCACGCGTCCGATAGTGATGATGCGCACGGCCAGCCCGAGGAAGGAGACGGCCAGACAAAAGACCTGCCAGATTTCGTTGACGAAGTGGCTTTGATCCAGGTAGCTAAACCGCCGCAGGCCCAGGAAAAAAATGGGGAGGATGAGCAACGGCAAATAGCTGCGATAACGGAAAAGCCAGGAGCCCGATTTCTCAAATTCGCGCTGAAGTGACATCGGAATTAGAGCGGTTCCTCGCATTTTTTTCTCAACTGCGGTTTAACTTGTTCCATACTTGTCTGGATGTTATTTGAGGCGCGTGAACGAAGCATGAAAGGAGCATGACAATCTTGTCATTTGAAGTCATCACAATTTTTGTCCTGACTTATATTGGCCTTGCCGTGGGCAAGGTGCCCGGTCTTCGCCTGGACCGCGCGGCGATTGCGTTTGTCGGCGGAACGCTGATGCTCATCACGGGGGCTATGACCTTCAAGGAGGCGATGGGACCGGACTCGATCGATTACGAAACGCTTTTATTGCTTTTTGGCATGATGGTGGTGGTGGGCTTTCTGCGATTGTCGGGCGTGTTTGTTCGGCTGACCGCATGGTCGTTGGGCCGCATCAAGACAGCGCGAGCGCTTTTGGCGGTAACTATTTTGCTTTCGGGAATGCTCTCGGCAATTCTGGTCAACGACGTGGTCTGCATCGCTCTGACGCCGTTGATTTTGCATTTGGCCAGAAAGCTTCGTTTCGATCCTTTGCCTCACCTTATCGGACTGGCCACCGCTGCAAATATCGGTTCAACCGCCACGATCACGGGCAATCCGCAAAACATGATTATAGGTGTGCAATCTCAAATCCCGTATCTTCGCTTTGCGGAGCGTCTTTTGCCTGTGGCGATGCTTGGGCTCGCGGTCAATTTTGCGGTCGTATGTTTTGTCTGCCGAAAGAGACTGGCTGTCCGCGCCGGTCCGCCGTCTGCCATCGAAAATGACAAAATTCCCGACCGCCGCCTTCATCGTTGGCTGCAAAAGAAGAGCATCGCCGTCACTTTGCTTGCCATCGGCTTTTTTTGTCTGGGCTTTCCCCTGGCTTTGACCGCCATGGCGGCTGCCGCCGTTCTGCTTCTCGGCCGCGTCAAGTCCGGGAAGATTTTCCAGCAAGTGGATTGGAGGCTGCTTGTCATGTTTGCCGGACTTTTCATCGTGGTGCATGGGTTTCAAGACCAAATTGTCAGTCATTGGGATGTGGAACACTGGCATTGGTTGCGAAGCCATCCCATTACGTTGCTCGGCGGGGCGTCCGCCATTCTCTCTAACGTAGTGAGCAACGTTCCCGCGGTCTTGCTTTTCAAGCCGGTCATGCAGGCAATTCCTCGCACCGTGCAACAAGACGCGTGGCTGGCCCTCGCAGCCTCGAGCACGCTGGCCGGCAATCTCACCATTCTAGGATCGGTCGCCAACTTGATTGTCGTGGAAAGAGCCAGACAAGAAGGAGTGACAATTTCTTTCTGGGAATATTTTAAAGTGGGCCTGCCTCTCACGGTTTTTACTTTTGGGATTGGCATTGCATGGTTGCGGTTTATGCATTATTGACGATTGAAAATGCGATTATTGTTTCTCGGTTCTGCCATTCTCGCCGCCATTCAAATGACTTTGCTGGCGGGCGAGAAGCCGCCCGCGCTGCTTCCATCCAACGCTGTCCAGGACTTGGAACGCACTTGTTTCCAAACCGGCAAACTGTGGTCCGAAATAGGTGACCTGGGGGCCGATGTGGCCATTGTTTACGGCATTGATTCGACCTTGCCGCGCCGCATCGAATCCTGGCGCGCCCATGGCTATCGTATCCAGGTCATGACCGGCGTCGCATGGGGAAAGTACCAGGATTACCTCTATGGCCGCTTCGACGGTAAAAACCACGAGGACGAGGCGCAAACAGTGAGCGACGGTCGAAAGCGCACTCATGGGGGCGACTCGTATTACATGTGTCCAAGCACAAACTTCGGCAAATTTCTATGCGCAGGCATCCAGCGCGCTCTCGATGCCGGCGCGGAGGCCATTCACCTGGAAGAGCCTGAGTTCTGGGTGAACAGCGGTTACTCCGAAAGCTTTAAAAGGGAATGGCAGGCGCATTACGGCGAACCATGGCAGGCGCCCCAAAGTTCGGTGGATGCCCAATGGCGCGCTTCCAAGCTCAAGTATTTTCTTTATCGCCGCACCTTGCAGCAGGTCTTCGATTACGTGCATGATTACAGCCAACGCGCCGGGCGTCACGTCCGCTGCTATGTGGCCACTCACAGTCTTCTGAACTACGCTGCGTGGCGCATTGTCAGCCCTGAATCGAGTCTGGACCAACTGCGCGGCTGCGACGGTTATATTGGGCAAGTCTGGACCGGGACGGCGCGCACGCCCAATCTTTACGCAGGACATCTGCGGGAGCGGACCTTCGAGACGGCCTTTCTGGAATACGGCGCGGTTCAAAACCTCGTGCGCGGGACTGGCCGGACGGCGTGGTTATTAAACGATCCCATCGAGGACAATCCCAACCACGACTGGAACGATTACCAGCGCAACTGGGAATCCACGCTGGTCGCATCCCTCTTTCAGCCCGAGGTCTGACAATTCGAGGTTGCGCCCTGGCCGGAACGCATTTTCGGCAAACGCTACCCGAAATCGGCAGAGCTTGAGAATCGCAAGCCAATCCCTCCCGCCTATGCCTCAGAGTTGCAAACCGTGATGGAGGCATTGAATGATATGAAGCAGGAGCGCATCGAATGGGATTGCGGCACGACCGGCGTAGGCGTGTTAGTGAGTGACTCATTAATGTTTCAGCGCGGCGATCCTACTCCGAGCGATCCGCACCTGAGTCAAATCTACGGCTTGGCCATGCCGTTGTTGAAACACGGTTTGCCGGTTACTACTGTCCAACTGGAAAATGTGGCGCTGCCGCATTTTCTCGAAAGCTATCGAGTGCTGCTTCTGACCTACCAGGGCATGAAGCCGTTGACCCCGGAGGTTCATTCGCAATTAGCCAGTTGGGTTAAACGCGGCGGCATCCTGGTCGTGTGCGAAGACGATTCCGATCCCTACAATACGGTGCGAGAGTGGTGGAATAGCAACGGGCGCCACTACCGAACGCCTCGGGAACATCTGTTTGAGCAACTGGGATTCAATCCTGCGGTGGACCGAACGAATTGGCAGTTTGGCAGCGGAAGCGTTCTCTGGCTGCGCCGCAATCCGTCCGATCTTGCCAAAAGTGAGGCAGGCGCCGCCGCCGTTGTGGCCATCGTCAAACAAGCCGCCCAGAAAGGTGGCTTGAGCTGGCATGACTCCAATTACCTGTTGCTGCGGCGCGGCCCCTACCTCATCGCCGCAGGCTTGGACGAATCTATCGCGGGTGAGCCCAAGGAACTTCACGGACGGTTCATCAATTTATTTGACGCCCAACTTAGGGTGCAGAACGACATTCGTCTCGCTCCCGGCGCCCGCTATTTTCTGCGCGACCTGCAAACGGCTTCCGACGCCAAACCGCAATTCCTCGCTTCGGCGTGCCGGAGTTCGCATATCCATAACGAAGGTAATTCACTTTCGTTGGCAGTTGAAGGAGTAGGGCATACGCCCGCCGTTCTACTGGTTCAGGCTCCGACCGCTCCGCGCTCAGTCACACTGGACGGCCAAGTAGTCACAAATACTGTTTATTCTTCGGGGGACAAGTTACTCTGGATTCGGTTTGACAATGACGCTCGCTCGCGGCCCATGGTGATAAATTATTAGCTTGGCTCGGGCATGGGATAATGTGAATAACCAGTTAATAACAAAAAATACATTTGGCTCGTTGTCCATCGGAACACAACTATTATTCTGGCTATATGGTAACGAAAGGTAAATGAACGAATGGCAATCGAAGAAAGAGTGCTTTGTTTTGAACGGAAACTTCTCGAAGACCTTGGGGTTTTTCAGGGACTCAGCTTGGAGGTGGAAAAATACCTGCCTGCAGTCACTTCCGTTTCCAAGTTGGTTTACCTGAACCGAAGTGATGCGGAACAGGATAAACGTTACAAGCAGCTCATCCCCTACGTTCTTTTGATTTGCAACGACAAGATATTGCGCTATCGCCGCGGCAAGGGCGGCCAGGAAACACGGTTGCACGGTTTGTATTCCGTCGGAATTGGGGGGCACATCTCCGAAGAAGATCATGGGCTTTTCAGCAGCGAGCGTAGTGGCTACCAAGAGGGAATGCGGCGCGAATTAATGGAGGAAGTTGCCATTAATGAGGCAAAAGAGGTTGCGGTGGCAGTAATCAACGACGACAGCACGGAAGTTGGCTATGTCCATTTTGGCGTCGTGCATATTATGCAGGTGTCCAACGAGAACGTTGCCGGCCGGCGTGACGGCATCGCGGGCCCTGAGTTTATCCCAATGGCAGATGCTGTGAAAGATCTCTCTGGTTATGAATCGTGGTCGCGCTTTTGTCTCGAACAGTTGGATTTGCTGGTATCCAAGGCGGCTGCTTCAGGCGTCATAGTTCCCGAAAGAGCAGTGATTTGATTTGCGGGATGCGCCAAGCGAATTGGGGCGGGGGATGCAGGACGCGGCGGCACACAGTATCACGACCCTCGAAGCGAGAACCAAAGGGATTGATTCGGATCGGCGATAGTCAACCGCTCACTGGTGGAAATGGGTCTATGGTTCTTTCGGGAGCCGCGAGACGAACTCTTGAGGCCCGAAACTTGATTCGCCAACCACTGTCACCTTCGTCCATGGTTTTCCGGGAACACCTTGTGCCACCGCCAGCCATTGGCGGGCCAGTTCATCTCTGGTCCCGGTGAATGGCCACGTTCCACCTGCCCGCGAGCATTCTTGGCGCAGTGAACTCCAACGCTCCAGCCAAACAGATTGGATAGCAAGGTGGCCTTGGCGAACGCGCGCCAGCAACTCCTCGTTGCCCGCCACCGCCTGCTCGGCCTCCTGCCAGAGCCCTTCGGCCTGCGCCAGTGGTTTGAAGCGCAAAAACGGCACGTCCGTCGCCGTGAAAATCCATAAGTTAAACCCTTGGGACGCCTGTTGCATTAGTTCCAAATAGCGCGCAATTGGCCTGCCGGCGGGACCGTAATAACCATCGAGAAATTCCTTAATCAACACCCGGTCATCCTGTTGCGGATTCCATAACATTTGGGCCAGGAGCCATGCCCGCAATTCCGCCATTTCCGCGCCGTACGATTCGTTCGCGCCTTCTTCAAACACGCCGCGAACATGATGCGCCTGAAAAAATCGCAGGTTCGGCCCGAGCGTAAACCAATCGGGAAACGGTTGCAGATAATGCGCGAAATCGGTCACGTAATCCCATATATAAAGGCGATCCGCCCGCTGCTCCCAGCCATGAACGTCAGCGGCAAAAGGAGCGTTGGAGGGGCTGTCCAGATCTTCGCGAAAGTTGCATTCAATGCTGCATAGCCGCACGATTACGTTCCGACGCGGACGCAAGGTGCGTGGTGGTTTGCGGGTGTATTGGTAGGCCAGTGTATCCACGGCCACTTTCGGGAATTCGGGCTCGATTTTTTCCGCGATATAATTGACAAATGCAATGATGGATCCGGCGGGCGAGCCTTCCGCCTCGTCGATGGCCTTGCAATTGGCGCATTGACATGGGTTAAAGCAGTCATTTTGCGAAACGCTGATGATGCGGGCCTCCGGCGATTCACGTAGCGCCTCTTTGACACGCTGAACCACGAACGCGCGCAGTTCCGGATTGGACAGACAGAGCTGGGCGTCGTGGTTGGTGCGGCGTCCATTCACCAGGCTGAACCATTCGGGGTGCGGCGCAAAATATTTTTCCGGCGGCACCAGCTTGTAGAAGGAGTGGACAAAATACTTATAAATGACACAACCTCCTTGCTCTGGAGTCAAATGCGAATTTTCTCCGTTGCAGAAATTGTGCCAGCACCAATCGGCGTCAAACGCGCAATGCCAATAAGGGTCGCGGTATTCGAACGCAGGCTTGGCGCGGATGTTCATTTTGGGTATCCGCAAAGAACGGGTTTGCGGAATGCGGCTGGCCCATCCCGTCCACCAGCGCACGCCACAAGCATCCTGAAGAAAGCGGCTGACCGCATACAGAGTCCCACGCGGCTGCCCCCCGGCGAGCAGGATGCGGTTACCCTTGGTGCGAATAATCAGTTCCTCGCCGCCCAATTGCGCAAACGGAGTCTCTCCGAAGCGCTTTCTCGCCGCTGACCCTTGGCCCACAATAATGGATCGGGCAGGGGAATCAGTATTCGTTCGTATCTCGAAAGCGGCGCCCGTGATTTGTTGAAGCGTCGAGGCGAGTTGACCTGCGGCATATCGTTCGGTCGCTGTCGCCGCCGGATCCACCACAATCACCGTCCGAGCGCGGCCCTCCTCGCTAATAACAGCGGCTGAAATCCGCCCGATCGACATCGTAACAATGGCCAGCACCAAACAAATGCAATGACGTTTCGTCGGCATTCCTCCATAGAAAGCTCAAGACTCGCCGCGCGTCGAGCAAAACCCTGAATTCGGCGGCCCCTCCGCTTTTGATTGCACGGTCAATGCCCGACAAACCGAGACGAGACTTGACGGGGTTTTTGGGTGAGGCACGTTATATCGTGATGAGTATAACGACTATTCTCTGCCGGAGACAGAAGAGAACTGAGACTTGCCCGCTTAAAGGAATTCGGACTTTCGCCGTTGCTTTGGCTTTTGTCGTTGTGTCAGCAATGGGACATGCCGCTACTCTCACGGTATTTGCGGCAGCCAGTTTGACGGATGGGTTGAAGGAAATTGGCCGTAATTATCAAACTCAGTCCGGTGATAAGATCGAGTTCAATTTCGCAGGCTCAAGCTTGCTGGCGCGCCAAATTGAGGAAGGTGCGCCGGCAGATTTGTTTTTTTCGGCGGATGAGGTCTGGATGGATGCGATCGAGCGCAAAGGGTTGATCGTTAAAAATACGCGCGTCAATCGTTTGTCCAATTCGTTGGTCATTGTCGTTCCAGTCGGAACTTCGGTTTCGATCGGGTCGCCTCAGGATTTGGCCGGCCCGCGAATTGCTCATCTTGCTTTGGCTGATCCCAAGGCCGTTCCCGCGGGACTGTATGCCAAAGAGTATTTGAAGAAGCTGCACCTTTGGGACCAGATCGCGCCTAAAGTTGTGCCGATGAGTAATGTTCGGGCGGCCTTGGCGGCAGTTGAATCGGGCGACGCGGAGGCGGGAATTGTTTACAAGACCGATGCCGCTATTTCAAAAAAGATGCGGGTTGCGTATGAAGTGCCGGTGCGGGAAGAACCTAAAATTTCCTATCCAATGGCGATTATCAAAAGTTCTGCGTCTCTCCAAGCGGCTGAGGATTTTTTAAAATATCTTGAATCGGATAAAGCAGGGCGCGTGTTTGAAAAATATGGGTTTGTTTTAGAACGCGCCATCCCATGAGCGCCGAGGAATGGCAGGTGATTTGGTTTACCGCAGGGGTGGCGGCGTTGAGCACGCTGTTGATTCTGCCGATTGGCGTGGCTACGGCTTGGTTGCTGGCGCGCTATGAGTGGAAGGGAAAATCCTTGGTGGAGACGGCCGTGACGTTGCCGTTGGTTTTGCCGCCTGTCGCGACGGGATTGATTCTGCTTAAAATTCTGGGGCGGCGGGGCCTGGTGGGAAACTTTTTTCACCAGCGCCTGCACTTGGATATTGTCTTTACATGGCGCGCGGTGGTAGTGGCCTTAAGTGTGATGTCACTGCCCTTATTAGTGCGCTCGACCCGGGTGGCTTTCGAGCAGGTCAATCCGCGCTTCGAGCAGATCGCCCGCACGCTGGGGGCCAGTGATTGGCGGGTTTTCTTTTCCATCACGGTTCCGCTCGCGGTGCGCGGGATTATCGGCGGAGTGATCCTGGCCTTTGCGCGCGCGCTCGGCGAATTTGGCGCGACGATTATGGTCGCAGGCAATATTCCAGGACGGACGTCCACCTTGTCGCTTTCGATTTACCAATCGGTCGAATTGGGCCAGGATGCCACGACCTATCGCTTGCTGGGCGTCTCGGTGGCGCTGGCTTTCGCGGCAGTTTGGGCGAGCGAATGGTTCATGCGCCGAAATTTGAGACGATGACGCTGTTCCTGAAAAACATCTCGCTGCCATTGAGCGATTTTGCGCTCGAGATCGATGCGGAACTGGGCTGTCAAGTCACGGGACTTTTCGGGCCTTCCGGGGCGGGCAAGACTTCTTTGCTCGATTTAATCGCCGGCCTGCGCCAGCCGATCTCGGCGCGGATTGCCCTTGACCGGCAAGTTATGACCGATACGACTGAAGGATTGTTCATTCCGCCGCGGCGCCGGGAAATTGGCTATGTGCCGCAGGATCTGGCCTTGTTTCCCCATTTGTCAGTGCGGCAAAATCTTCTTTACGGGCAAAAAAAGCCGCAAACAGACGGCGCGCTTTTTGGGTTTGAGCATGTCACTGAAGTTTTGCAACTTGAGCCGTTGATCGCGCGCGGAGTGCGGGATTTGTCCGGCGGCGAAAAGCAACGCGTGGCGCTGGCGCGCGCGCTCTTGACTTCGCCGCGCCTGCTGTTGCTGGATGAACCTTTGGCCAGCCTGGATGCGGCCTTGAAGGCAAAGATCATCCCGTATCTGCGGCGGGTGCGCGATGAGTTTCAATTGCCCATGCTGTATGTGACGCATGATGAGCAGGAAGTCCTGGCCCTCTGCGGCGAAGTGCTGGAAATGAGGCGCGGACGAATTACGGAACGGAGAATAATATGAGCAAAGCAAATGTGCAAACGCGGCCCCGCCTGCGAGTGGTGACCGGGGCGACGATTGCCCTCGGGCCGGGCAAAGCCGAGTTGCTCGAATGGCTGGGCGAAACAGGCTCGATTACGAAAGCCGCGCAGGAAATGAAGATGTCCTACATGCGCGCCTGGAGTCTAATCCAGACGATGAACCGCTGTTTCAACCAACCGGTCGTGGTTTCGACTCACGGCGGCGCAAAAGGCGGCGGCGCACGATTGACCAAAACCGGCAGGCAGGTTTTGGCGCTCTATCAAAAAATGGAAGCGGAATGCCTGCGTGTCATCAGTCCCATGCAAAAGCAATTGGAAAAGTATTTATGACCTGGAAGAGTCTTCGGAGGCCGGGCGCGCTGCTGGGCTTGGTCTTGTTTCTGTTCGGCTGCGGACAGCGGGAAAATAAAGTGGTCGTCATCTATACTTCCCAGGACGAAGTCTATGCCGAGCCGATTTTGCGGGAGTTTGAAAAAGAAACCGGTCTGCAAGCGCAGCCGGTTTATGATAGCGAAGCGGTCAAAACGGTGGGGTTGGTCAACCGATTGTTGACCGAGCAATCCCATCCACAATGCGATGTCTTTTGGAACAATGAGGAGTTTCGCACCCGCCAACTGGCCGCTCACGGCGTTTTTCGGGAAACCAATGGATGGACCGCCTTGGGCTATCGCACACGGCGCCTGGTTATCAATACTAATTTCCTGGCGCTCGACAAAGCCCCGCGCCGTTTCAGTGACGTTACCAATGCGGTCTGGCGCGGCAAGGTGGCCCTGGCCTATCCGCTGTTTGGCACCACGGCCACGCATTTTCACGCTTTGCGCCAGCATTGGGGAGATGCAGCGTGGCGGCATTGGTGCGAGGCGCTCACGGCCAACAAACCCTTCCTGGTCGATGGCAATTCAGTGGTGGTGAAACAGGTTTCACGCGGCGAAGCATGGATTGGGTTCACCGATTCCGATGATATTGCGGCCGCCCAGCGGGAAGGTTTTCCGCTCGCGGCGCTGCCAACGACGGACGAGACGCTGTTCGTTCCCAACACGGTGGGGGTTATTCGCGATTGCCCGCATCCGGAGGCGGCGCAGCGGCTTTACGAATATCTCGCCAAACCCGAAGTCTCGCAACGGTTGGTGGATCTCCGCGCACTGGAGGGCTCACGGCTTGACCCTTCCCGAGCGGCCACCGGACTGACGGTGGATTGGGCCGCGCTGTTGAAAAATCTCGACGCGGTCACGGCTGAAACCAAAGAAATATTTTTGCGCTGACCCCGTTCAGGGGCGCTTGAGGATTTTTTCAAATTCCTCGGTCGGTTCGATATCGATGCGGCCCGCTTCGGATTCCTTGGCCTTGGGAGAGGCAGCCGAAGAGGTTTCAGCGGAGCGGCTGGCTGGAACGGGTTTGGCAGCGGGCAACGACAGAGGGGTAAAAATTGTCCCGGCGTCCTCGTCCTCCTGGGGAATTTCGCGCGAAGGCTGGCTGAAGCTGCCTTTTTTATCCAGCCACGCGCGGTAGCGCGGGTAGGCCCACATGCCATGTTCCGCGCCCGTCTCAATGGACGAGATAATCTTGAAAAACTCGCGAGTGCGAATGAAATGCTTGACAGAAAGTGTTCCCATCAGAACCTCGCACTCCGGCACCAGGATATTCAAGCTCGGACGAAAATGAAGGCGTTGCGAAACGACGCCAATCAGGCAATCGGCCAATTGCGCGGCGATATTGCCCTGAATCTCAGGTGGAAAAGCGCCCACCACCCGCTGCAACGCTTCGGCGCAATTGGAGGAATGGACGGTCGCCAAAACGAGATGGCCGGTTTCGGCGGCGTTCATGGTCAGCCGGATCGTCTCGGGATCACGCATCTCGCCCACCATCAGCACATCCGGGTCTTCGCGCAGACTATCCAGCAGCGCCTGCTCGAAACTGGGCGTGTCGCGCCCCACCTCACGCTGGCGAATGAAAGCCCGGCGCGGGCGGAAGACAAATTCGATGGGATTTTCAATGGTGACGATATGGCGGGCTTCCGTCAGGTTGATTGTCTGGACCAGGGCGGCCAAAGTCGTCGATTTGCCGCTGCCGGTCGCCCCGCTGATTAAAACCAACCCGTGAGGATGATTGACGAGATTTTTGAGATCGGGATGAAGGTTCAGCGACTCGATCGTCGGCTGAAATGCGGGCAAAAGGCGGATGGCAAACCCGACCCCTCGCGAGGTTTGCAGAACATTGATTCGGCAGCGCAATCCTTCGATGGTGCGGGAAAGATCGAAAGACCGGCGTTCCAAAAACACCGGCCAATGATCAGCGCCAATGGTTTCGCGCGCCCATTCGAGCACGAGCTGGGGCGCAAGCGGTTCGCCCACCGAACGCAGGTTGCCTCGCACGCGCAGGACTGCGGCCAGCCCCGGCTCCAAATGGAGGTCGCTGGCGCCCTCGCCTTTGGCCAAAGCAATCAGAGCGCGCAGGTTCACGAAGGGCGGCGGGAATAGGAAGCGGGCAAGCTAAAGCCCGAACCAGCCAGATCACTGGCCTTCCAGCTCGATCTTGCTCAGCGTGATCATCTTCTTGCCATCTTTTTCTTTGATCTTGCCGGTGGCAACGACTTTGGCGGGCGCCTTGCAAATGTTTTTGTGGAATTCCTTGGCCACGTCGTTGTTCACGGCGTAGTAAACGACATCCTTGCCGTCTTCCTTGGTGCGGATGGCGGTCTGGCATTTGGCGGTTTCGTGCAATTCGCACTTGGCGCAAAGGGCTTCGCCTTTGATGGTCATTTCTTCAGCCGACACGGATGCGACAAAAGACGCCAGAAAGGCGGTGGCAATAAAAGCTGCAATTATTTTTTTCATAGGGTTAAAAGGTAATGTGGAGAAGCGGTTTTGGCAATCTTTTAGAATTTTGGGCGTTTTGGGTTGAACCCGCGCCCGGCCTTTATCACACTTCCCATCATGGGTGCTCAATGGAAACAAGCCGGTCGCGAACTCAACGCGCAGAAAAAAGGCCAGATGGTCGTCAAGGTCGTGCGCGAGATCATGGTCGCGGCGAAATTGGGAGGGGCCGATCCAGATTCCAACGCCCGGCTGGCCGCTGCGGTGGAAAAGGCCAAGAAGTCATCGGTGTACAGAGACACTATCGAGCGGGCGATTAAGAAAGGGGCCGGCTTGACCGATGAAAAAGTGGTTTTTGAAACCATCGTTTATGAAGGATTCGCTCCGCACAAGATACCGGTCGTCGTCGAGTGTTTGACCGATAACCGCAATCGCACCGCGCCGGAAATCCGCAATTTATTCAAGGGCGGCACATTGGGACAACCCGGCAGCGTGGCTTTTTTCTTCAATCACCTCGGCGTGGTCGAGGCGACCCATCCCGATGCCAATCGCGACGCCGAGGCGGACGCGATCGAAGCCGGCGCCCAGGAAGTGGAACCGCTCGAAGCCGAGGAAATTCCCGCTGGGCAAAAAGGCGCTCGCTTCCTAACGGAAATCAGAGAACTGGACCACATTTCCAAAGCGCTGAAAACGGCCGGCTGGAATGTCACGGCGTCGGAGATGCGTTACATCGCCAAAACATTTCCCGAGATTTCCGAAGCGCAACGCCAACAGGTGCTCAATTTTCTCCACGCCCTGGATGACCACGACGACGTGCATCACGTTTACGCCGCGCTGAAATAGTTTGACTCTAAGCCGTTTTGTGTCCCCAGCGCAGCATGCGTTCGGTCATTTCCCAGCCGAGACAGGCGTCGGTGATGGAGACACCGTACTGAAGGTTGGCCGGGTTGCCTTTGGGGAATGGCTGGGTGCCTTCGTGCAAGTAACTTTCGATCATCAGGCCAATCAGCGAACGAGTGCCGGCGTTGCGTTGTTCGATCACGCTGCGCCAAACGTCATCCTGTCGGGCGGGCAATTTGCCGGAGTTGGCATGACTGCAATCGACCATCATCACGCGGGGCAAACCGTTTTCAGCCAGCTTGCTTTCCGCTTCGCTGATGCTGGAGGCGTCGTAGTTGGTGCGCGTGCGGCCGCCGCGCAAAACGACGTGGCCGGCCGGATTTCCGTTCGTGCGCACGATGCTCGTCACCCCATCCTGATCGATGCCGATGAAACTATGCGGACGCATCGCCGCGCCCATCGCGTCAATGGCGATTTGCAGGCTGCCGTCCGTGCCGTTTTTGAAACCGACGGGCATGGAAAGGCCGCTGGCCATTTCGCGGTGGGTCTGGGATTCGGTGGTGCGCGCGCCGACCGCCGCCCAACTTACCAGGTCCGCGATGTATTGCGGGATGATGGGATCGAGAAATTCGGTGGCGGCGGGCATCCCCATGCCCGTGATGTCGAGAAGAAGGCGGCGCGCTTTTTTCAGTCCTCCTTCGATGTCGTAGGTATTGTCGAGGTGCGGGTCATTGATCAAGCCCTTCCAGCCAATGGTTGTGCGGGGCTTCTCGAAATAGACGCGCATGATGATTTCGAGGCGGTCGGCGAATTCCTGGCGAAGGACATTGAGTTTGCCCGCGTATTCGAGCGCGCCGGCCACATCGTGAATCGAACACGGCCCGGCCACGACGAGGAGCCGGGGATCTTTCTGGGAAAGGATATTATTGACAGCCTGGCGGCCGCGCACCACGGTGGCATTGGCCGCCTCGGAGACCGGCAGTTCGGCCTTCAAGGCCCGCGGCGGCAGAAGACGGACCATTTCCTTAACATGTAAATCCTGAGTCGGAATCATCGCCCCCACTCTAAACAAAAAACGGAAACAACGAAAGACGGAAGTCGTGGCTGACTTGCGCGCCGGCTGGCCTTAGTTTCATTCCATGCGCTCTGGCCGATATTTAATGTGCTGGTTCCTCGCCTTGTCCTGCGCGATGGGAGCGGATGCGAAAACTCTTCCAAAAATTTTGGTCAGCAAGGATGGACGTGGATTCGTGACCGAAAAGAGAAAGCCCTTTGTGCCGTTTGGCGTCAGCTATTACCGGCCCGGCACCGGCTGGGCGCCGCAGGTTTGGAAGAAGTTCGACGCCGCGGCGACCCGCCAGGATTTTGCGCGCATGAAAGATTTGGGCGTCAATTGCGTGCGCGTATTCTTAAGTTACGGATCGTTTTATCACCAGCATGGTATGCTTGACACGAATGGACTGGCCAAGTTCGACCAATTTCTCGACATCGCGGAGCAGGCGGGCATTTACGTGCATCCGACGGGTCCCGATCTTTGGGAAGGCCCCCCGGAGTGGCCTCTCGGCGGGATTGAGGACGAAAAAACTTTAAGCGCGTTGGAAACATATTGGAAAATGTTCGCGGCTCGTTACCGCAGGCGAAAGGTCATCTTCGCCTACGACTTGCGCAATGAGCCTGCCGTCGGATGGCAAATAGGAACCAATCCAGCGCCGCCCCGAACCGATGCGCTGACCAATCGCACGCTGCTCGATTTTCAGAGTTTACGCGAACAACTGGCCGAGAATTGGACTCGCCGGCAAAGCGCCGCGATTAAGTCGGTTGATCCCAAAGCGCTGGTGACCATTGGGCTGGTTCAATGGTCGGTGCCGTCTTTGCTGCCGGGCGATGTTGGCAACTACTCCGCCTTTCGCCCCCGGCGCGTTGCTCCGTATCTGGATTTTCTGACGATCCATTTTTATCCGCTGGAAGAGGGCGGTTACAAATATGGCGGCGCGGACAGCGAGGCGAAACAATTGGCCTATTTGGAAGGCGTCGTGCGGGAATCGGCGGTCAAGGGAAAACCCCTGGTGCTCGGAGAGTTTGGCTGGTACGGCGGCAACGAAAAACCAAAGTTCAACGGCGGCCAGTTCCCGCAGGCCAGCGAAGAAGAGCAAGCGCAGTATGACCGGAAGGTCATTGAGACAACGGCGGGACTGGCCTGCGGGTGGTTGAATTGGGGATTTTATGATCAACCCGAAGCCAACGATTGCAGCGAATTGACCGGGTTGGTCAGGCCAGATGGCGAGGTCAAAGCGTGGGGCCGCGCCTTTCACTCGTTGGCCGCGCGTTTCCGAGGCAAAGCCATTCCGCCCAAAAAAATGGGTCCGCGCCCTGCGCTGAACTGGGATGCCTGCCTGACCAGCATGTCGGCGGAAACAGAATTCCGTCAAAATTATTTTAACGCCTTCCGCGCGAACCGTTAAAACTCGAATCGCACGTCGCCGAGGCGCGAGGCCATCTCGCGCAGGACGCGCTGTTCATCCGCCGGGTCCTTCGCCATGAAGGTAACGCTGAAGCGCAAGTAGGCTCCCGCATCGTCCCACGGCACGGTCGAAAGAAGCTTTTCGGTAATGAGCCATTGCGAAACTTCCTCGGCATTTTGGAATTCAAGGCGTTTCCCGCCTGCTGCGGTGGCTGCCCTGGGCGCTTTGACATAGAGAAAAAACGAGCCTTTGGGTTTGGTGGTGGCAAAACCGCATTGCCCCAGGACTTCGACCAATCCCGTCATGCGGCGCGAATATTTCGCCGCAATTTTTTCGGTGATTTCCGGATGATCGAAGCCATACGCGGCCGCGTGCTGGACGGCGAGGAACTGTCCCGAATCGGTATTGTCTTTGACATCGCCGTAGGCGCGGACGAGCAGTTCGTTGCCCGCGACAAATCCACAACGCCAGCCCGTCATATTAAAACTCTTGCTGGCCGAATGCAGTTCGACTCCGACTTCCTTGGCTCCCGGCGTGGCCAGGAAACTGAGTGGCTTGCCCTCAAAAACCAGCGCGGCGTAGGCGGCATCATGAATGACGACCAGTTGGTTTTCCCGCGCGAAAGCGACAACTTTGGAAAAAAACTCGGGCGTGGCGCTGGCTCCGGTCGGGTTGTTGGGATAATTCAGCACGAGGACCTTGGCCTGGCGCAAAATCTCCGGCGGGATCGAATCCAGGTCCGGCAGAAAGCGATTGCTTTCCAACAGCGGCAACTGATGCGCCAAGCCGCCGTAGTATTTGGCGTGCGTCCCGAAAACTGGATAGCCCGGCGTCGTCATCAGCACGTAATCGCCGGGGTTAATCAGCGCCGCCGGCAAAATGGAAAGCGCGGCTTTGCTGCCGATGGAATGGAGAATTTCCGTGGCCGGATTAATTCCGCTCACGCCGCACACCCGGTTGAGATAACGCGCCGCCGCCTCCTGCAACACGGC
>Ga0209483_1000638_pt1 | contig 29191 bp, 25 predicted proteins | sample NGEPerA_FD_184508 | JGI IMG/M metagenome (GOLD analysis project Ga0209483, IMG submission 184508) | Arctic peat soil microbial communities from the Barrow Environmental Observatory site, Barrow, Alaska, USA - NGEE PermafrostL2-A... | ecosystem: Environmental > Terrestrial > Soil > Wetlands >... | reverse complement strand
CGCGGCGGCGTTCTCCGCGCAACTCATCAGCCTCGGACTGCCCGCCACCTTTCTCACGCAACTCGGCACGGACATCACCGCCTTTGAAGCCTCCATTACTGCCAAGGGCGCGGGCGTGGGCGCGCAGGCCGGGGCGACCGGCGGATTGGAAGACACCGCGCACAAAGCGGCGATTGCCCTGCATGTCCTCAAAACCATCGTGCCCAACATCTACAAAAACAATCCGGCCAAACTCGCCGAATGGGCGACCGCCAGCCACGTTGAAAAACACACGCCCGTCCCGCGCGCAAAACCGGCGGCGACTCCGGCTAAATAAATAATGGTTTTACGCCCACCCTCATCCTGGCCTTCTCCCCCGGGGAGAAGGAATGGCGATGGCACGTTTCTATTTTTGCGATTGACCGTCCGGCAAATTCAGCCGCGCGAATTTTCTAAAAAAGCGGCGGACGATTCTCCTTCTCCTTGGGGAGAAGGCAGGGATGAGGGAGGTTGTTAAATCAAATTATTTTGGGATGGACGATTGGGGAAATCGGTGTTTGAATCCACGACGGAAAGGAAAACCATGAAAATCAAACGGAACCTGATTCAAATTTGCCTGCTATTTTTGGCCGGTGGGGTCACGGCCTCGGCGCAGGTGGTCACCAACAGCGCCGACAGCGGCCCCGGCACACTGCGCTCGGCCATCACCAATGCCGCCAGCGGCGCGGTCATCACGTTTGACCCGAACCTGTCTGGCTCGACCATCACGCTGAGCAACACGCTGAGGATCAATATGAACCTTACCATTGACGCCTCGGCGCTGCCCGGCGGCCTTCAAATCAACGGCAATGGCTCCGTTCAAATCTTCAATGTGGCCTCCAACATCACTGTTTTGCTGAATTCGCTTACCATCACCAATGGCAATGCGGCCACCGGCGGCTTCGGCGGCGGCATTTTCAACTCTGGCACGCTAACGCTGACCAACTGCATCCTGTCGGGAAATAGTGCGCCTTTCGACGGCGGCGGCATTTGGAGCGATGGCACGCTGACCCTGAATCAATGCACCCTGTCAGGAAATTTTTTGACTACCTTCGGCTTCGGCGGCGGCATTTTCAACTCTGGCACGCTGACCCTGAATCAATGCACCCTGTCAGGAAATAGTGCGACTGGCACCCGCGGCTACGCCGGCGGCGGCGGCGGCATTGACAACGAGGGCACGCTGACGCTGAATCAATGCACCCTGTCGGGAAATTATGCCGTCTTCGGCGGCGGCATTTCCAACAATGGCACGCTGACCCTGAATCAATGCACCCTGTCAGGAAATAGAGCGCCTAACTACGGCGGCTTCGGCGGCGGCATTTCCAACGGTGGCACTCTGACGCTAAACCAATGCACCCTGTCGGGAAATACGGCAGGTAGCTTCGGCGGCGGCGGCATTTGGAGCGATGGCACGCTGACCCTGAATCAATGCACCTTGTCGGGAAATAGTGGTGGTTTCGGCGGCGGCATTTACAACGATGAGGACAGCACGACGACGCTGAGTCAATGCACCTTGTCGGAAAATAGTGCGTATTACGGCGGCGGCGGCATTGACAACTATGAAGGCACGCTTGCGTTGACCAACACCATTGTCGGTGGAAATAGCGACCTTCTCGGCGCGGATATTTTCAACACTAATGCCGTCTTAACCTATGGCGGCTCGAACCTTGTTCAGTCGGTTGCCAACTCCGGCGGCACGATTACCGGTCCCGCTCCCCTCACCAATGCACCCGACCTCGCTCCGCTCGGCAATTACGGCGGGCCGACGCAAACCATGCCGCCCCTGCCCGGCTCGCCCGCCATTGATGCGGGCAGCGTGGCCGCCAACACCTTCTTCACCGACCAGCGCGGTTATTCACGAACGCAAAATGGCCTGATTGATCTCGGCGCGGTGGAATTGCAGCCACCCGCAGCCAACCCGCCGGTGCTGGGAAACATCAGCGTGCCCGCAAGCGGAAGCGCCAACGGGTTGCAATTCACATTTACCAGCGCGCCCGTCGCCGATTTCACCGTGCTGGCGGCCACCAATGTGTCGTTGGCGCTGACCAACTGGACGGTGCTGGGCGAGGTCCAGCAAGTCGCGCCGGGCCAGTATCAATTCACCGACCCGCAGGCTGCCACCAACAGGGTGCGCTTCTACCGCGTGCGTTCGCCGTAAAGCAACGGTGTTAGCTGGCGAGTTGAAAATCATTCAGTTGTCCGGCGGCATGCGAATTTTGATGTTGCGGAAATAAGTCACGCTGCCGTGTTCCTGCAACAGAATGTGCCCGTCCGGCCACGTCGGAAAATCAGGAATGTTATTGAACTTGCTCCGCGCGAACGCGGCCTTGAATTCCGGCGTGGTGCGGTCGTAAGATTTTCCTTTGCCCCGGTCAACTTCCCGTGGCTTGACACGGAATCTATCTGATATATCAGTATCGTCATCCAAAATCCGTTGACGAAATGAACCAGACGCGAAATCCGCCCGCCATGAAATTGTTCAAATCCTTCGCCCGCTTTTCCTCAAAAAATTGGAAGGCAAAACCCGGCTCCGTGATTGCAGTCGTTTCGGCAATCGGCCTGGCCGCTGCTTTAACCGGCTGTCGCACGTCCGGGGCTGCCACCAGTTCTTCCTCGGCCACGCCGTGCATGGCCCGGCTCAACCGCTTCACCGCGCCGGATGTGCCGGCGATGGGGACTGCCGAAACCGAGTCTCCCGCTGGCAAATGGACGAACGCGGTCACGCCCACCGGTTTGCCCGGCAACGGCCTCGCCCAGCACCCGATGCTTTACGTCGGCGAGAATTTCACCAAGATGTTCCTCGTCAACGACGGCAAGGTGATCTGGACTTATCAGACCGGCCCGGGTTATGAATACGACGACGTGTGGATGCTTTCCAACGGCAACATCCTCTTCACCCGGATGCAATACGTCGCCGAAATCACGCCGGACAAAAAAGTGGTCTGGCGTTACGATTGCGACACCAGCAGCGGCACCAATCACACGGAAGTCCACACCTGCCAGCCCATCGGTTTGGATCGCGTGATGTTTGTTTTGAACGGCGTGCCGCCGCGATTGATGATTGTCAACACCAAGACTGGCGCGGTCGAAGTGAATCACGAAATTCCTCTGGTGTATGCAGCCAATCCAAAATACATCCACGGCCAGTTCCGGCGCGCGCGCGTCACTGCGCAAGGCACCTATCTGCTTTCTTATCTTAGCGAAAGCAACGTCGTGGAATACGACAAAAATTTTAACAAAATCTGGAGCTATCCGATTCGCTCGCCGTGGGCTGCCACCCGGCTAAAGAACGGAAACACTTTGATCACCGACGAGCAGGACAGCCTCACGCGCGAAGTGAATCCGAAAGGCGAAACGGTTTGGGAATTTAAGAAAACCGATCTGCCGGAAACTTACCGTTTGGTTCAAGCGCCGCAAAGCTGCACGCGTCTGGCCAACGGCAACACGATCTTTTGCTCGCGCGGCGGTGCCGGCAAAGGCCCGCAGCTCGTCGAAGTCACGCCCGGCAAAAAAGTCGTCTGGATGCTGCAGGATTGGAAAGACCTCGGCGACGCCACTGCCGTGCAAATCCTGGACGATCCGGGCATTCCCGAAAATCCCGGCGAACAGCAGCGATAATTGTCCGTGATTTCTCCGCAAACAAATTATTTAGCGACCGACGCGCGTTTTTCAGCACGCTGGTCAATTGCTTTTCTCGTCAGCGCGGCGATTGCCATCAGTTATCTGGATCGCCAAACCTTGCCGTGGGCGATCAAGGCGATTCAAGCGGACATCCCGTTCAGCAATCAAATCAAGGCCGGTTTGGATTCCGCGTTTCTCGCGACTTACGGTTTGATGTATCTCGGTGGCGGCCTGTTGCTGGATAAATTGGGCACGCGGCGCGGATTTTTGTGCATCATGATTTTCTGGTCGCTCGCGTGCGCGAGCCACGGTCTGGCCGGCGGCGTCATCGCGCTCGCGGCGAGCCGCCTGTTGCTCGGTGCTGGTGAAGGCGGCGGATTTCCGGCGGCCACGCGCGCAGTCGCGGAATGGTTTCCGGTCAATGATCGCGCCACGGCGATGGGCATCATCAATGCCGGAACCGCCGTTGGCGGAGTCATCGCGCCGCCGCTCATCGCGATCGTTTTGACAAATGCAAACTGGCTCGGTCTTGCGCCGTGGCGCTGGGTTTTCTTTCTGACCGGCGCGCTTGGATTGCTCTGGACGATTTGGTGGTGGCGCAGTTATTTCACGCCGGAAAATGCAAATCAAATTTCCGACGCGCCAAGCGAAATAAAAATTTCACTCGCGCAATTGCTGCAGCACCGCGAAACGTGGGCGGTCGTGGGCGCAAAATTTTTAAGCGACGGCGCGTGGTATTTTTATTTGTTCTGGCTGCCGAAGTATTTGTTCGACGCGTTTCAACTCGACATCAAAACCGCCGGCAGCATCGGCTGGATTCCTTACGCGGCCTCCGGCGTCGGCTGTCTGGTCGGCGGCGGATTTTCAAGCTGGCTGCTCAAGCGCGGCGTCTCCGTCAATTGGTCGCGCAAACTCGCGCTCGGCGCGAGCGCGGCGCTGATGCCGTGGGTGATGTTCGTGCCGCAACTGCATTCCGTCGGCTGGGTGATTTTCATTTTCAGCCTCGCGTTTTTCGGGCAACAATCTTGGTCCACGCTCGTGATGATTTTGCCGACTGACATGATTTCCAAACGCGCCGTCGGCACGCTTGCCGGCCTCGTCGGTTTCGGCGGCGCGATGGGCGGCGTGCTGCTCGGCCAGATCGTCGGCTGGCTGCGCGACCACGGTTACAGCTACACGCCCGCGCTCGTGATTTCCGGCTCGATGCACATCGCGGCATTTGCTTTGATTTGCCTCGTGATTCCAAAAATTCAACCGCTTAAAATTTTAACGAACCAATAATTCAAAAATGAAAATCAAAGAAATCCGCACCCGCGTCATCGAATGGCGCGGTAAAACCGTTCCGCTGCCGCCGCATTTTTGCACGAACCCTATGGACGCCGTTTCGCCCATGCTGACCAAGGCGACGATGGGCACGTTCACGTTCCACAGTTGGCTCATCGTGGAAATTATCACCGACAACGGACTCGTCGGCATCGGCAACGCCGCGTTGTCGCCGCGCGTCACCAAGCAGGTCATTGACCTTTATCTCAAGCCGCTGCTCATCGGCGCCGATCCGTGGGACATCGAATTTCTCTGGCAGCACATGTATCGCAAGACGATGGCGTTTGGCCGCAAAGGCATCGGCATGGTCGCGATCAGCGCGGTGGACATCGCGCTCTGGGACATCCTCGGCAAGTCGGCAAAGCAGCCGGTTTATCGTCTGCTCGGCGGGCGCACGAAACCGAAAATTCCCGTCTACGCGAGCCGGCTTTATTCCACGCCGCTCGACGAACTCGCGCGCGAATCTAAAAAATATAAAGACGAAGGTTACACCGCGATGAAAATGCGTTTCGGCTGGGGACCGACCGACGGCGCGGAAGGAATGCAAAAAAATCTCGCGCTAATCCGCACCGTGCGCGAAGCGGTCGGCGACGGCGTGGACATCATGGCCGACGCTTACATGGGCTGGAATCTGGACTACGCGAAACGCATGCTCCCCCTGCTCGAACCATTGAATCTCCGCTGGCTTGAAGAACCTGTGATTCCCGATGACATCCACGGCTACGCGGAATTAAAAAAATTCGGGCGCATTCCCATTGCGGGCGGCGAACACGAGCACACGATTTTCGGCTTCCGCGAACTCATTGAGGCGCGCGCGGTGGATTACATCCAGTTCGACACCAACCGGGTCGGCGGCATTTCGCAGGCGCGAAAAATCGCCGCGCTCGCCGAGGCGCATTCAATTCCCGTCATTCCTCACGCCGGGCAGATGCACAATTATCACATCGTCATGGCCAGCCTGAATTCGCCGATGGCCGAGTTCTTCCCGCCGGTGGATGTCGAGGTCGGCAACGAACTGTTCTGGTATATCTTCAAAGGCGAACCGATGCCGAAGGACGGCTGCATTGATCTCGACGAAAACACGCCCGGCCTCGGACTCACCGTGGACGAAGCCTCGCTAAAGAAGTTTAAGGTGACGGAGTGAGCAGCGAGAGAAGCTCAACAAAGAGGCGAACTCGACGCCGGGATACGGACCCGGTTGCCACACTCTGCGTTGGTGGCAGCGATGTAGGGAAACATTCTGGAACGGATTTTAACATCGGCTCCTAAATCGTCACGGGCCGAGTTGTATGCGGTAAAATCGCACAGGGCCAGTCGGATAATTCGTGTCTACCAATGTGACGGGCGGGTCCGGCGAGGGCATCGTGAGCACCGGCTGCCAATCCGTCAGATTCGTCGATGTCAATAGCGTGTAGTCGGGCCCTGACGGGCCATCTACCAGCAAATCTATTTCTCCGCCATTCACTGAAATGGAATTCACGACTGGCGGAGAAATTGGATTAACAATGACGTTGAAACTGTTGGTCGCGCTCAGGTTCGGCTGACCGCTGTCATTGACCACAATTTGAATCAGATTGGTCGTGTCAGCCTGATTGACGAGCGGGCGCCAACTGAAGACGCCGGTGGAGGAGTTGATCGTCGTGTCGGCCGGAAGTGTATTGGCAGAGCTGAATGTGAATATCTGAGGCGGCAGGTCCAAGTCAATGGCAGTGTTAGTCACTAACAGCGTTACACCCGAATTGACTGTTTGACTGGAAACGGGCGAGATCGTGGGCGGCGTGTTTCCCCGGCCAACAAAGGTCACTACGCTCATCGCCGGAAGAGTGTAAGTGAACGAAGAGTTGGTGACAGTCAGCGCTGGTTGCGGCGACAGCGAGAGTGTTGCCGAAGTAATCCACGGAGTGACCGAGGCTGCGGTGAAATGGGCCAGATTAAAAGTTTGGGTTACGACCGTCGCAGCGTTTGTATTGATTGCGACAATGGCAAATGCTGTCGAGTTTGTAGCTTTGTAAGCGCTGATCCATGCCGACGCTTGGGATGAAGTGGCGTCAATACGGTAGAAGTTTGGCGGACGAACCGGCTGTATTGGCCGAACGTGAACAGGCGCTTGGTGGGAAAAGCGCTCGTGTCAATCAGTCCTTGATTTCCCGAAGAGATCAACCACCAGTAGTGGTAAGCATTGGCCTGCGCTCGTGTCATAAAGAGATGAATACGTTTCGCGTAATAAACGCCGTTCGCAATGCTGCTGTCGCTGCCGGAGAGGAGCGCAACTTCCGTTTCCCAGAGTGCTTTTCCGTTTGAGGAAATTGCCGACGGAACCGATTGGTCTCCCACGTCGTTATTGCCGACGTAATTGTGATTGGCGATAATTCCCATATACGTAGCCACATTGGGATCACTCAACGCAGGCCCACGCAAATTCTTTGGGTCGGTCCAGTTCTGGCTTTCCGGCAGCATGATTTTGGTGGAGCCCAGACCGCGTGCCGCCAGAGCGCTGTAGAGATTGGTGACAAAATCGTGAATCTGCGCGCCGGTCCACTGACACGCTTCGTAGCTCGTCACGTTCGCGTCGGGTTCGTTTTGGATCGAAAGCGCGTAGAGATTTACACCGTAGGTGTTCTTCATCCTGGCGACATAATTGGCGAGCTGGCTGGCGTAATTCAGATTCGTGATATTGTTGCCGCTTCCGCGATAACTGCCGCCATTGATTCCACCGCCCGTGGCGACGCCGGAATCGTAAATGTCGTTGGTGCTCTTGAATCCCGCTGCGGGTGTCCATGGAGCGCTCCAAACTCTGGCTCCCCGCGCTTGCGCCAATTGCATGATTGTGGTTTCGACGGTGCCGGGAGTGTCGTTAGAAGAAGTTGTGTTTGCGAACGTAATATGATTGCGCAGCAGGGATAGTCCGACACCATTGTAGTTGCCGGATTGATAACTGATGTTGTTGTTAGTGGAAAACAACAGGTCAGCCTGGGCGGTGGTCCAACTTCCATTCCATGCAGACGAGGCGCCAAAACCATCAATCCGTTGATGAACATTATTCCAATCCACAGTGGAAACGCCGTTGGTCGGTGAATTTGTAACGACTGATCCTCCGCTGAACTGGACGTCATCAATATAAAACGCGGCTGTCGAGCTGCTGGGCACTTCTGCGTACAAATTCAGTGTAGTGACTGTACCGGAAGGATTGTACGTGTATTGATCCGAAATCTGTGTCCAGGCATTTGAAGATACTGAACCCGAAGCAATCGCGGCGTAAGACGTTCCGCTCCCGTCCGTCTTTTGCATCGTCAATTGAATGGTCTCGTTCCCGCCATTGACCAATCTGACCCACGCAGACACATCGTAAGTCTGGCCTGCTTGGAGGACTCCGACCAAAGATTGGGCAATTCCATTCCAGGTTGCGGTGCGATTTGTCACCAGGCAGGCGTAAGTGCCTAAATGGATTTAGCTGGTTTCCGCCGTGATGCTTGGCGGGCCAAAGGCGACCCAGCCCGAAGGATCGCCAGTTTCAAAGCCGGGATTCGCGATGAGATTTTGGGCTGAAGCCAATCCAGTATGCAAAACAAACCCGATGATCAGCGCAATCTGCAATTGGGTCAACTTTTTGACGAGAGGTTCGGTGCCCGCTACAGATAACACCACGGGTGCTGGACTTCCTATGTTTTCCTTTTTGAAAGTTAGTTTCACAATGTGCAGCGTTCAGTCTAATCGGGCGTCGGCTTTTCAGCTTCTAGCCCGCCTAACATAATACAGGCCCATTTTCGCACAACAGTTCTCATGGTTTTCCCCGGTTTGGTGCTGTAGTTCTTCCAACGAAAACGGCGCCGGTTTCCCGACGCCGTTTCGTGAATTATCTATCACTTTATTCCGCCGCAGTACTAGGGCGACACCACGTTAGTCGAAAGAAGGAAGAATGCCGTCGGTGCCGGTGGATAGGCGGCTGGCGGAGCTGGGTTCTGCAGACCATTCGCCGTTGGTACATCGTCGTTGGGCAACAAGACCCAGAACTTGGAACCGAAAGGTTGCGCGAGGGGCATGACCCTCGGCGCATTGGTGTCGGTGTAGCCGCTATACCACCCTGGGTTGATCCAATTGTGCTGTAGCAAATTGGTGCTCGATCCGAGGGTGAAGCCGATGGCCGGTATTGTCCAGTTCACCCACCAAGAGTCGTTCGTCGTCACAATGACCGTACTGGCGGCCAGAAAGGAGGCATTGTTGTTGAACTGACCCGAAGGTGTGAGATTGGCGCTGATGTCGCTGCCTTCCGTGGTGAAGTCTTCGAACTCATTGACACCAACAACGCCGGTGATCTGGATCATCCCGTAATCCACCCACTGTCCCTGGCCCGCAGTGCTGTTGGGCTGTATCCCGAAAACGGCCTGCAATGGATTGGCGAAGTCGGTTGCCACATCCGCATCCGCGATTGTGAAGTTCGTCGTGCCAAGGATGACTTGGCCCGGCGCGACCACATAGCCGTGAGTGGGATCGGTAAACACCAGCGACCATGTGCCCACGGCAGTGGAGTTGGTGAAGGAGAGCGCGGTAATGCCCGGATTCGAGTTGGGTGCATTGGTCTTCCACTGGACGTTGCACACGATCTGGCCGTTGGTGGGTCCAGGATTCAGATTCAACCAAAGCAGGTTGTTACCAGCGTAATCGGTATATTGACCGACGTTGCCGCCCGGCGTCAGTTCGAGATGCAATTGTTGGATGGTCGGATTATAGCTCTGGAGTGAGTATGAATACTTGACCGGGTAAGTCACACCGGCATCTGCCCAGGACTGGCTTGTGTCAACGGTGTATATTTGCTGGCGGTCATAAGTATTCACGGTCGATCCTGCGAAAATCCGCAGGCCCGGCTTTGCCGCCAGTGGGGCTCCGAGTGTAGGCGGGGGTATTACCGGCGCAACCAGCGGCCCGGTGAATTTGATGTTATCCACATACAGAATCTGACTGCCGAATAGACCACCCGGCACATAGGAACCCACGTCTTCGCCAATTAGCACACCGGCAATATTGCCGGCGGCGACGCTTGGGTTGCCGGAGTTAAGCGGCATGTTGATATGATACCAGTTGGTTGTGTCGGAGATGGTCACGTAGTTGGCCTGGGGTGTCCAGGACTGACCACCGCTGACGGGCCGGACGCCCAGCCGTATGACACCGAGAACGCCGCTGGCGTTCGTTGTGGCGGCCGAGCTGGAGTCAAACCTCACGTCGCACGAGATATTCGTGTATTGTGGATAACCGATGCTGGCCGTGTCTCCCGGGGCAGGGACAAACGTGGTTTGGCTGAATCCGTGATAGAGGACAAACTGGTCCCCGCCGCTCCAGGTTAATGTGACCGCCATCGATCCGCTGTTCGTATTGTTGTCTGCGTCCACATTGGGAGCATAGGCAAGGCTGGTAAACCCACCGCCAAACCAATTGCCCCAGACGGGTGGAATATCGCTAGAGAGGTAGTCCTGCGAGGTGACGGCCCAATCGTCATTGGTCGGGTTTGTAGATTGGACGCCGTTCGTCGCGAAGTCGTCCATCATGTAGGTAATCGTGGTTGGCGTCCCGGATAGGTTGACGTTGTTGATGTAAATGTTGGTAGGCGCACCACCACCGACTTGGAAAATAAAGACAAACTGCACGTAGGTTGAGCCGATAATTGCCGGCTTTAAACTCGAGTAGTCCCAAGTAACCACCTGCGAACGCGCCGGGGAGCCGTTGAAGAAGTAGAAAATCGGCTGGCCGTTTGCATTATTGTTCGTGTCCCCGGTTTCTGAAAAGCCACCCGCTGTATTGATGCCAGGTCCTTGGAAACCGGCGCCGGAACTATTGCATTGAAACTGGACCATCTGGATATATCCAGCCGTCGAGCCCGAACTGGCGGACGAGTCACACGACATGGTAAAATTCAATCGTGAGTTATTGGTGAAGGCGGCTATTTGGGCGGGCGAAAGGTCGATAAAAAGGCGAACATTGCCGAACCCGGTTTCGTGAACATCAAGGCTCTGGGCATAGCCGGCTGCCACGCCTGACTTCAACTCGAAAAAAGCCGGAGAGTTTGAGGAGGCAAAAATCGAACCATTGGGTCCGAATCCGCCTTGACCACGCTGCCACCCCTCATCATTGGCCGGGGTGGGAGGAATCGGGGCGCTAAGCCAGCTTCCTATGACAGTCTGCGCCAGAGAAGCGGCCGGAATCATGAGCCAAGCCGAACAGATGGTTAGGCAAAGAGCTGCTTGGAGTATGGTTTTTCTAAGTGTTATTTTCATGGTGACATTGTTTTTCATGGTGACATTGTTTTTCATCTTTAGGTTCTAGCGGTGCGATGCACTCCCGCTATTGTGTGGAAAGCAAGCCATGAAGGCGTGAGCCCCCCGCAGAGTGCATTTGAACCGGCATGGGACTATATATAGCACAGCCGTCGCGCCATTGAATATAGGTGGAAACACTGGTGCGGCTGGGGCAAAAGGCGACCTCATCACAGACATGCCGTTACGAAATAAGCAACTCGCTGCTCAGATGAACTTCCGAGTTGTGAAAACCCGCACTACAAATGACTCTTGTGATCGAACGCGAACTTCAACAGGCTGTGACTGCCGTGGATATTCAACTTGTGGCAAATGCTCAACCGATGGTTCTCAACCGTTTTGAAGCTGATTTTCAAAAAATCCGCGATTTCCTTCGTGGTGCGATCTTCCGCAATCAGTTTGAGAATCCGCCGCTCCGCCGCGGTCAATCTTTCCAATTGAGGTTTGCTGAGAAGCAATGCCCGGACGGCATCGCTTCGGCGCTTGCCAATTTCAGAAATGGATTGGCTGAGGAAGATTTCCCCCTGGGAAACTTTTTGCAGCGCGCCGACAATGTCATCCGCGGCATTCTCCTTCAGCACATATGCTTTCGCGCCAAGATCCAGGGCCGCGTTGAAAATATCTTCGTCTTTATACATCGTCAGGAACACCAATTTGACCGGGGAATTCATTTTCCTCAACGCTCGCGCCATGTCGAATCCGCTTTGCCTCGGCATGTCAATGTCCAAGACCGCAATATCGGGCTGGTGCTCCTGGGCAAGTCGCAGACCGCTTGCGCCATCACCGGCCTCTGCGATGATTTTGAAGCGAGGATGTTCCTCAATGATCTCCCGAAGACCACGTCGAAAGACCGGGTGATCATCAACAATCAGCAGTTTATGCGGTTCCTTCGCCGACTTCTTCAGGCAAAGGCAGAGATTGCCAGCCGAGGAGCCGTATTGTCCTCGGAACCAATTGAAAACCCACCTTGCCGGGAGACACCGTGCCGCCGACCTGAACGCGCTGCCCCACCTCAAGCAATTCTCCAAGGAGCCGATCCGCATCCGAAACGCGCACACTTCCGTCAATGTCATGGATATAGAGATATCGCCGTCCTGAAAATCTCCCATCGAACATCACCGCCCCGCGCGCACTGTAAAAACCGCCGGAACCCGCCGAAGAGTCTGTTAGTAAACCTGGTGGAGCAATGGATTCTCTCCGGTCACTTACCGCATCCAATAATCGCACGTCATCCGAGTCACGGACCCAGATGAAACCGATGTTGAGTTCTCCGTTTGCATCGGTGGCGCCTTCGCAAACGCCCTGCACCTGCACATGCCAGTTCTGATTGGGCTTCCAATTCGGATTCGCTTTGGCGATTCGCACAGAAACGCGCTTGGGTCCAGCAGCCAGTTCCAAAGTAGCGCTCGTTCCGTTGGTGCTCACGAACGTGATTATCCCTTCGGTCTGAATCCAACGAAAATTGTTCTCTGGCAACAGCGGCTCACGCAGATCAACAACCTGCGGTTCCGGCTGCGCGCCCGGACCCAGAATTTCAAACGTGACATCCCTGCCCTTCAATGGAGCATCGGCAGTCCCCACCGGCATGATCGGCGCGAGGCTTCCCACGGCGTAGTTGGTCCAATACTCACGCAAAACTCCCTTCGATGAATCACCCTCCCCCTTCATCGCTGCGCGCTTGTCGTTCCACGGAGTCAGGTTCTCCCCGGGAATTACCGATCGCTCAATGCCCGGACCCTCCCACGCCACCGACAAATGATCGTCCTGCAATCCTTGTTCCTGGAAAGCCTCAATATAATAGGACTTGTCCGACCGAAGATAAATTGATTCCGAACGCTGAGAGGGAAACCTGTCCCATTCATTTAAATCAGTCCAGAAGCCTTCCATCACCGCTGCGATCTTTCGGACGTGAGTCGGATTTTCATCGGTGCTCAACCACAGTTCGGAGGAATCATCGCTTGCAATCCAAAACCGGTATTCTCCTGATCTGGGCGGATGGACATACGCCGCCATGCGAGTCAAATGATAATCTCCCCAATTGGATGGAGCCTCGAATGACCTTTGAATGTCTGCTCCTGATGGCTGGTATGGAAAATCCGGAAAAGTCGTGGCATAGGTGACCGCGTCGGGGCAAGCGATCCGAATCATCTTCCCAGCAAGCGCGGCATCAATCGGCTTGTCGGAATACCACATGACTGCGCCAGCGGCATCCTGCAACACGAGCCGCCTCTTGTCGGTGTCCACCATCGTCACGGTTCCGGTCAAGGAGATCGGGAGACCACGGTTCAAATCGGCACGAGAGAGCGCTCGCAACTGGGCGACGTTCGTCACCAGCGCCGAAAAGTTCTGCGAAGTCGCGTCTGCGTTGCTGCCGGTTGAACCTGCCGCAATAGCGCGCTGCAGGAGGATGGCGACCCCGATCAATCGCACAAGTTTCAATCCGACTCGCGTCATTTGTGCGAGTGTTCAATGAATGGCTGGCGATGCAAAGGAAATTTTCACCGATGATGGCCTCGTCGGCATCGGCAAAGCCGCGTTGTCGCCGCGCGTGACCAAGCAGGTTATTGACCTTTATCTCAAGCCGCTGCCCATCGGCGCCGATCCTTGGGACATCGAATTTCTCTGGCAGCATATGTATCGCAAGATGATGGCGTTTGGCCGCAAAGGCATCGGCATGGTCGCGATCAGCGCGGTGGACATCGCGTTGTGGGACATTCTCGGCAAGTCCGCGAAGCAACCGGTTTATCGTCTGCTCGGCGGCCGCACGAAACCGAAAATTCCAGTTTATGCGAGCCGGCTTTACAGCACGCCGCTGGATGAACTCGCGCGCGAGTCGAAGAAATACAAAGAAGAAGGCTACAAGGCGATGAAGCTGCGTTTCGGCTGGGGTCCGACCGACGGCGCGAAAGGAATGCAAAAAAATCTTGCGCTAATCCGCACCGTGCGCGAAGCGGTCGGCGACGGCGTGGACATCATGGCCGACGCTTACATGGGCTGGAATCTGGACTACGCCAAACGCATGATTCTCCTGCTCGAACCGTTGAATCTCCGCTGGCTTGAAGAACCTGTGATTCCCGATGACATCCACGGCTACGCGGAATTGAAAAAATTTGGTCGCATCCCGATTGCCGGTGGCGAGCACGAGCAAACACTTTACGGTTTTCGCGAATTGATTGAGTCGCATTGCGTGGATTACATCCAGTTCGACACCAATCGCGTCGGCGGCATTTCGCAGGCGCGCAAAATCTCCGCGCTCGCCGAGGCGCATTCGATTCCCGTCATTCCTCACGCCGGGCAGATGCACAATTATCGCATCGTCATGGCCAGTTTGAATTCGCCGATGGCCGAATTTTTTCCGCCAGTGGATGTCGAGGTCGGCAACGAACTTTTCTGGTATTGCTTCAATGGCGAGCCGACGCCGAAAGATGGCTACATTGATCTGGACGAAAACACGCCCGGCCTCGGCCTGACCGTGAACGAAGAAAAACTGAAAAATTTCGAGGTGATTGAATGAACGCCTTGTGGAATTTTTGTTTGGGGAGCGCGCCCGCCCCGGGCGCAGCCGACGACGCCCCCGTCGTCGGCACGGGCGCACGGAAACCTCGCGAACTTTTCCAACCATCGTCGCGCGCAAGGTTCGGCGCGAGGGCGCGCCGAACCGCAGCCGGGGCGGCTGCGCTCCCCATTCATTTCAACGGGTGATTATGACTCGCTTGATTCAAATTCAAAATGGCAAAACACGCGCCGTCGCGCTCGTGGAAGAACCGCGATTACGTTTGCTTGACGGCGTGAATTCCATTTTTCAACTCGCGCAGCAAGCTGTTGATTCAAAAATTTCGCTCGTCGCGTTGATTCAAAAAAAGGCGACGGGAAATTTTCCGGATTACGATGAAATTTATTTTGGCAAGTCCGATTGGAAATTACTTTCGCCGGTTGACCATCCGGCTGAACCCGCGCGTTGTCTCGTTTCCGGCACCGGCCTCACACATCTTGGCAGCGCAAAAAATCGCCAGGCGATGCATAGTGGGACAGGCTTCCAGCCTGTCCAGGACAGGCAAGATGCCTGTCCCACTACTGACAGCATGAAAATGTTCAAGTGGGGCGTCGAAGGCGGCAAGCCCGCGCCCGGAAAAATCGGCGTCGCGCCCGAATGGTTTTACAAAGGCTGCGGCACGATTTTACGTGCGCCCAACGAACCGCTCGAAGTTCCTGCTTTCGCCGAAGACGGCGGCGAAGAAGCGGAAATCGCCGGGATTTATTTGGTGGATGCCGATGGAAATCCGCGCCGCATCGGCATGGCGATTGGCAACGAATTTTCCGACCACAAATTTGAAAAGAAAAATTATCTCAACCTCGCCGGATCGAAAATCCGCACTTGCGCGCTCGGGCCGGAACTGGTGATTGACCCGCAATTCGATTCTCTTTCCGGTAGCGCAAACATTTTGCGCACCGGAAAAATTTTATGGTCAAAAGAAATTTTGACTGGCGAAAATGAAATGTGTCACAGCCTCGCGAACATCGAGCATCATCATTTCAAGTTTGAAACGCATCGCCGCCCCGTCGATCTGCACGTGCATTTTTTTGGCGCGTGCGCCTTGAGTTTCGGCGACGGCGTGCAGCTCGCCGACGGCGACGTGATGGAAATTGGGTTCGCCGGTTTCGGCCGCGCGCTGCGCAATCCGTTGCGCATTGTTCGCGGCGCGGCTACTTTGGTTTCGGTCAAATCTATGGCCTGAAATTTTTATGAGCAAACCACGCATCGCATTTCTCGGCCTTGGCATCATGGGCGGCGGCATGGCGCGAAATCTTTTAACAAAAGGTTTTCCGCTGGCCGTTTTCAATCGCAACGCGGAAAAATCCAAACCGTTCGCGAGCGACGGCGCTCGCGTCGCCAATTCGCCGCGCGAAGCCGCCGAAAATGCCGACGTCATCATCAGTATGGTCGCCGATGACAACGCCGCGCGCAGTTTGTGGCTCGGCGAAGTCCGGGCCGGACAGGCCAACGGCGCGCTTGCGGGTGCAAAACCGGGAACCATTTGCATCGAATGCAGCACCGTCACCGTCGGCTGGATTCACGAACTCGCCGCCGCCGCTACGCAAAAACAAAAATGCGAATTGCTGGACGCGCCTGTGACCGGCAGCAAAACGCACGCGGCTTCCGGCGAACTGAATTTCCTCGTCGGCGGCGATTCCGCGACGCTGGAAAAAGCGCGCCCGGTTTTTGCCGCGATGGGCAAAAATGTTTCTTTGCTCGGACCAATCGGCAGCGGCGCGCTCGTAAAGCTGATCAACAATTTTGTTTGCGGCGTGCAAATCGCATCGCTCGCCGAAGCGCTGGCGATGATTGAGCGCAGCGGACTTGATCGCACGAAAGCATTGGAAGTTTTGACCGGCGGCGCTCCCGGCAGTCCGCTCGTCAAAACCGTCGCCGCGCGCATGACCGCGCCGGATTTCACGCCGAACTTTTTGCTGCGGCTCATGGCCAAAGACCTCGGCTATGCGATTGCCGAAGGAAAAAAAGTTTCCGTCGAACTCATGACTGCCGCCGCCGCGCTCGATTCATTTCAAAAATCCATTGCCGCCGGCCATGGCGAAAAGGACATTGCCGCCATCGTCGAAAAATTTCGTAAAAATTAAGGTTCAAGACCAGTTAAGCTCATGAGAAACCAGTTTCAAGCGGTCCGATAGTTTGTGCGGGCTGTTGCCAGAATTTGCGGGTTGAAAATTAAATTCTGGTTGCAGATCTGATGCCAATGACTTAATAATTTCCAGCGGCAATGGAGTTTGCCGACCCGCATGGGAAACCGCCTGACCGTTTCAGCGCTGATGACTCCTACGAATAAATAGACATTCGCAGGAGCATTATGAACATCGCCTATCTTTGGGTTGCATTCGGCGGCGCGCTCGGCAGCGTGGGACGCTTCTGGCTTTCAGGCCTCATCTCGACGCGCTTCGGCGAAACATTTCCGTGGGGAACGCTCATCATCAACATCACCGGCTCGTTTCTCATCGGCATTTTCGCTGCGCTGGCGACTCCCGAAGGCCGGCTCGATTCTCAATCGCGCGTCTTTGTCACTCAATTTCTGATGATCGGCATTTGCGGCGGTTACACGACATTTTCTGCGTTCAGTTTAAGAACCTTGCAACTGATGCAGGAACGCCAATGGCTTTACGCCGGTGGAAATGTCATATTGTCCGTCGTCCTTTGCATGATCGCCGTCTGGCTCGGCTTCTTGCTCGGCGCAGCGGTCAATTCAATGAAAGGAAATTAACATGCAAATTCCAACTGACGCAGTCCTGCTCCGCATCTTCATCGGCGAAAGCGACCGCTGGCAGCACAAGCCGCTTTACGAAGCCATCGTTCTCGCCGCGCGCGAGGTTCATCTCGCCGGTGCGACGGTTTTGCGCGGGCCGATGGGCTTCGGCAAAACGAGCCGCCTGCACACGGCGAAAATTCTGCGGCTCTCGATGGACTTGCCGCTCGTCATCGAAATCGTGGACAGCGAGGAAAACATCAACGCCTTTCTTCCGACGCTGGAAAAAATGATGGGCGGCGGACTTGTCATGCTGGAAAAGGTGAAGGTGCTGCATTATCGTGCCAGCGATGGGGAACAATAATTCGCGCGAAGGATGCGAAAGATTTGCCACATTTGCCAGCAGAAATTGGGCTGGAAATCAACGCCCAAAATAATGTTCGACGGAGGCTTAAATTCAAAATATAGTCGGAATCATGAAACGAGATAGGCAGCAAAGCACGCCATCGAATCATTGTTAGCCGGTGCCCCCTATGACACTCATTAGCACCATAGTGTCGGTCGCGGTTGTGTCCGGTTTGTTTTCACTTAACTCACCGGCCATCGGTCAGCCATCTGATAAAGAATTAATCGACAAGATTCCGTCGAACGATGGCTTCGACTTTCGCTGTGAGGATATGGTTCGCGTTGTGAACCATTTGCGACATCTTGGAAAAGCTAAAGCGCTCGAAATTCTTGATGAGTATGTAAAGGAATCACCGCCCGGCGGCCCTGATAGCGTGGTTTTGATCTGTAAGGTGTTGTTCACGGACACCAACCAATGGAAGGGATTAAATATTACGTTTGGCGCGCCTCACCCAGCAGCAAATAGGACTACCGTTAGCAAATTCCCACTGTTTCCAATAGCAATTTCCGGTGGAATTCCATTTGAACTTGTTGAGGGGTATAGCCTCGGTGGTTTTAATGGGAATCCAGCAGCTAAATGCGTGGAGTATTGCAAAAACCTTCCAATAATTTCCACTGACTTAACCAACACGAATTACGAGGCGGCGGCTCAAGCGTTGATTCAGAGCAAGGAATTTCGAGAGCTTTATCCTGATCCAAGCGACCAGGCTTGGATAGCGTTCATGATCCGGCGTCAGGCCGGAAACCCCGATGAAAGAGTCGAACTGCCCAGCGGTAGTCGCCGAATCGTGCCCTTCGACAATAAAAAGTAATTTACATGGATCGAACAAACTTCAGGTTGCGTCTTGTATTCGCTCTGTCCGAAAGAATAACCGCGCAAACCATGAGAGAACGGAAGTGCCGCCTGACACCTAGATAGGCTGCAACAATATTTCTTGCCTCGACCGAAAATAAATTATGGACACAATTGCCTTGGAAAAAATTTTGCGCGACACGCTCGCGAAATTTAATTCCGAAACCGGAACGATTCACCGGCTCGATGCGCAAACGCAGTTGCTTCACCTCGTCGCGCAAGTCGGCCTGCCGCCGCAAATGCTCGAAATCGTCAAAACCATTCCCGTCGGCAAAGGCATCGCCGGTGAAACCGCCGCCAAAAATCTGCCGGTGACGATCTGTAATTTGCAGACGGACACCAGCGGCGTCGCCCGTCCCGCCGCGAAACAAACCGGCGTCGGCGGCGCGCTGTGCGTGCCGATTCGTCACGGCGGAAAAGTTGCCGGCACCTTCGGCATCGGCACCATTCGCGAACACGAATACTCGGCGGCGGAAATCAATTCGTTGCAGGACATCGCGAACTTGCTCGGCGGATTTTTGAAGTGACCAGCGCATGGCGGATTCCAATTCAACGAAAACGCCGGGAAAATTCCGCTGGCTCAACCGCACCGTTTTCGGCATCGGGCTGGCGTCGCTCTTAAGCGATTGGGCGCACGAAACCGCCACGACCGTTTTGCCCGCGTTTCTCGCCAGCCTCGGCGCGGCGGCGGCCTGGCTCGGCCTGATCGAAGGCGTCGCGGACGGACTTTCCAGTTTCGCAAAAATGGCGTCCGGCTTTTACACGGACAAACTTCAACGCCGCAAACCCATTGCCGTCATTGGCTATCTCGTCACCGCGCTTGGCACGGCGTCATTCGGGCTGGCGACGACGGCGTGGCAGATTTTAATGTCGCGCTCGCTCGCGTGGCTTGGTCGCGGCGTGCGGACGCCCGTGCGCAAAGCACTGCTCGCCGCCGCCGTGACGAAGGAAACTTACGGCCGCGCGTTCGGTTTCGAGCGGATGATGGACACCGTTGGCGCCATCGCCGGCCCGGCGACCGCGCTGCTCTTGCTGGAAATTTTCTCACACGATTATCGCCGCGTTTTTTTGGCCACGCTTGTTCCCGGACTGCTCGCCGCCGCGCTCATCGCGTTTTTCGTCAAGGAAAAGGAGCGCAAGCGCGTGTCGCACGTCTCGTTCAGCAAAAGGCTGCGCTCACTGCCGACGCCGTATCGGAAATTTCTCGTGGCCGTCGGTTTGTTCGGCGCAGGAGACTTTGCGCCAACGCTGTTGATTTTGCTCGCCACGCAAAAGCTGACGCCGGAATTTGGTCCGGCAAAGGCCGCGAGTTTCGCCGTCGGACTTTATCTCTTGCGAAATGTTTTCAACGCCGCGTTCGCGCCGCTCGCCGGTTCGCTGGCCGACCGCTTCAAAAAACATTTCGTCCTCGCCGCCGGCTACCTGCTCGCGGTGGCGATGGCTTTGCTCATCATTCTCGCGCCGATGAACGCGTGGACGCTCGGCCTCGTCTTCGCGCTGTCGGGAACCTTCATCGCCATCACCGAGACGCTGGAGGATTCGTTCTGCGCCGAACTGGTCGGTGAGGAACATCACGGCACGGCGTTCGGCGTGCTGGCCACCGTCAACGGCGCGGGCGATTTTCTTTCGAGCATCATGGTGGGCGTGCTGTGGACGGCCTTCGGCACCACGGCGGCGTTCAGTTACAGCGCCGTGCTGTTTTTCATCGGCGCAATGCTGGTCTTGCGCGCCAATAAAACCGGAGCTTGAGTCCGCCGACAGTTTTCCCGGCGGATTTCGCAACGCTGCGCTTGAGTCCGCCTGCGTCGCGTTCTAAATTCATGTCACATGAGCACATTGTTGAAAGATCAAGTCACGGAAACGGCTGCCTGGATTCGGAAATTGCGGGAAGAAATCGCCCACGTCATCGTCGGCCAGGAACAGCTCGTCGAACGCCTGCTCGTCGGCCTGCTCGCCAATGGCCACGTTTTGCTCGAAGGCGTTCCCGGTTTGGCGAAAACACTTTCTGTCCGCACGCTCGCGGCGGCGGTGCAGGCGGATTTTCGGCGCATCCAGTTCACGCCCGACCTGCTGCCGGCGGACATCGTGGGGACGCTGATTTACAATCCGCAGGACGGGAAATACCACGCCACACGCGGTCCAATTTTTGCCAACTTCGTCCTTGCCGATGAAATCAACCGCGCGCCGGCGAAAGTCCAGTCCGCGCTGCTCGAAGCCATGCAGGAGCGCCAAGTCACGCTTGGCGGCGAAACAATGAAGCTGCCGTCGCCGTTCCTCGTGCTCGCCACAGAAAATCCAATTGATCAGGAAGGCACGTATCCATTGCCCGAAGCGCAGGTGGATCGCTTCATGTTCAAGGTGATTTTGGATTATCCGAACGAAGTGGAAGAAAGAAAAATTCTGGATCGCATGGCGTTCACCAGCCCGGAGCAGCCAGTGAAACCCGTCGTCTCGCTCGAAGAAATTCTGGCGACGCGCAAGCTCGTGGATCAAATCCATGTGGACGACAAGATCCGCGATTACATTGTGAAAATTGTTTTCGCCACGCGCAAGCCGCAGGATTTCAAGCTGGACGTGAAACATTTCATCCAGTTCGGTGCCTCGCCGCGCGCGACGATTTTCCTGACGCTCGCCGCCAAGGCGTGGGCGCTGCTGCAAGGCCGCGACTACGTGATTCCCGAGGACGTGAAAAGCATCGGCCCCGACGTGTTGCGCCACCGCATCATCCTGACCTACGAAGCCGAGGCGCAGGCGGTGACGACGGATGCGATCATCAAGAAAGTTTTTAACGCCGTGCCGGTGCCGTGAAACTTGGCTGAACTGACATCGTGAAAGAAAACTTCTTTTCTCGCTCCGTCTTGGGCATTGCCGTTTGCCACCAGATGAAATAAGTTGAATCATGCTTTTCGACCGCCAGCGTGTGTTGCTTGAACTTTTGGATGCACTGAATGAGCCGGTTGGCTCGACAGATTTCCAGAAGCTGCTGTTCCTTTACACTCGCGAAGGTGAACCCACTCCAAGCTACGATTTTGTTCCGTATCGTTTCGGTTGTTTTTCGTTCACATCCTACGCTGATAAACGACGTCTGATGGAGCAAGGACTGATTGATGAAGATGAGCAGTCGTGGAAGCTGACGGACAAAGGCCGTCGGATGGCGCGAACTGGAGAAAAATCGCCGCTACCGATGGCGCGGTTTGCCAAGCAATACAAAAACCTGCGCGGCAATGCGCTCGTCGCGGACGTTTACCAGCGCTACCCGTATTTCGCGACACGCAGCGAAATCGTGGAAAAAGTTTTGCCAAAAAAAGAAGATCGCGCTCGCGTTGAAGCTGCGCGGCCGACAAAGCAAGCTCCAGGACTTGTCACGCTCGGTTATGAAAGTAAAACGCTGGAAGCTTACTTGAACCAACTGTTGCGAGACGGCGTGACGCTGCTTTGCGATGTCCGGCGCAATCCGTTGAGCCGAAAATATGGGTTTTCAAAAAGCACTTTAAGCCATGCGTGCGAAGGCGTCGGAATACGCTATGAACATTTGCCGGAATTGGGCATCCCGTCGGACAAACGCCAAGACCTCGAAACGCAGACCGATTACGACAAACTGTTTGCTACCTACGAACGCACGACATTACCAAAGCAAACCAAGACACTGATTAAAATTGCGGGCTGGATTAAGGAAGAAGGCCAGCGCGTTGCCCTTACCTGCTTTGAACTGTTGCCGCACCAATGCCACCGGCACTGTGTTTCTGATGCTTTGCAGAAAACCTTCGGGCCGAAGCTGGCGGCTCATCATCTTTGATTAGGAGCTATGGGGCGCGAAAAGGTTCTCATCACCGTCAAGACCTACCCGACTCTTTCGCGCAAGCACGGTGAGTTGGTTTGCACCGCTGGCGTCCGTGAAGATGGCTCGTGGGTTCGTCTGTATCCGATTCCTTTTCGACTGCTCGACTACAAAGACCGGTATCAAAAGTTTGACTGGATTGAGACTCGGCTGGTTCGGAACACCAAAGATCCGCGCCCCGAAACTTTTCATCTCGTTGACAGCGCTGACATCCAGCAGGTTGGGCGCATGGAGACAACGGACAACTGGCGCGACCGCCGCGACTTGCTGCTCAAGAAAGCGAAAGTCTATGACCGGCTCGAACCGCTGATTGAAGCTGCCCACGCTAACAAACTCTCGCTCGCTGTTTTCAAGCCAACTAAAATTTTAGATTTCGTTTGGGAGTCAGATGATCGCGAGTGGGATCAATCCAAAGTTGACCAGATGCGCAGCAACGCAGATCAAGCAGAGTTGTTTGAAGGTGACACTTGGCGGCAGACGTTCAAGCTGATGCCCAAGCTCCCATTCAAGTTTTCCTACCGCTTCGAGGACGCGGTCGGCAAACAAAGCGAGATGCAGGTTCTGGATTGGGAAGCGGGACAACTATTTTGGAATTGCCGCCGAGCTGCCGAGGGCGACGAACGGTTGGTGTTGGCAAAAGTCCGCGAAAAATACATAGACCAGTTTCTGAAAACCGATTTGCATTTCTTTCTTGGCACGACCAAAGAATTTCACAGTTGGGCGACCAACCCGTTCCTCATCATCGGAGTTTTCCCAATCTCGCACGAAAAGCAGTTGGGTTTGCTGTAAATTTATTAAGTTTCACAATCGCTTTCCCATGACCGTCACCGAGCTTCTTGAATCCGTCCGCCGCGTCGAAGTCCGCACGAACCGTCTCGTGAACGACACAATGGGCGGCGCGTATTTGAGCGGCTTCAAGGGGCGCGGCATGGACTTCGAGGAGCTGCGCGAATACATCCCCGGCGACGACGTGCGCGACATTGACTGGAACGTCACGCATCGCCTCGGCCGCCCGTTCGTGAAACGCTTCCGCGAGGAACGCGAACTCACCGCCGTGCTCGCCGTGGACGTTTCCGCGTCGTCCAGCTTCGGCTCGGCGAGCCGCACGAAACGCGAATTCGCCGCTGAAATCGCCGCCACGCTCGCGATGTCCGCCGCCAAGAATGGCGACAAGGTCGCGCTGCTGCTTTTCACCGATGAGGTGGAATTGTTCGTCCCGCCGCGCAAAGGCCGGCGGCACATTCTCCGGCTCGTCCGTGAGATGCTGATGTTCCAACCAAAAAAACGCACCACGGACATTTCCCAGGCTCTCGGCTTTTTGAACCACGTTCTGAATCGGCGCGCGATTGTTTTTCTGCTGACGGACTTTTTGCATAGTTCAGAAACCAAAGTGGAAAAATCGCGCGACGTTGTTCAAGAACTCGGCCTCACGAACACACGCCACGATGTCATCTGCCTGCATCTGCACGATCCGCGCGAAAGCACGTTGCCGGACGCCGGCCTGCTTACCATTGAAGACGCCGAGACCGGCGAACTGCTGGAACTGGATTCGACTCGCAACTCCGTGCGCGAATGTTTCGCCGTCGTCAATGCGGATCGCTTGGCAGAACTGGATCGCGCGCTCATCCGCACCGGCGTGGACACACTGCGGCTCAACACCACCGAACCATTCGCGCCCGTGCTGCAACGGTTCTTTGAAATCCGCCGGGGACGGCGTCGCGGATGAAACTTTGCCTCGCCAGTTTTTTGTATCTGCCACTCGTGGCCAGCGCCGCCGACACGAACGCCCTGCCCGCGCTCGCGCCGGCTTACAGCGAACTTCCGCCGATGTTTTGGGAGCAGCACGAAACCGCAATCATCATTGGTGGATTTGCATTCCTCGCGTTCGCCTTTCTGTTATTGAAGGTAATGCTCCGGCCAGAATCGAAAGTGGTTTTGCCGCCGGAAGTTTTGGCGCGCGAAGCGCTGGCCAAATTGCTGCGCCAGCCGGAAGATGGAAAACGATTGAGTGAAGTCTCGCAAATCCTGCGCCGCTACGTCGCCGCCGCATTTGAATTTCCGCCTGACGAAATGACCACTGCGGAATTTTGCGCCGCGCTTGCCGGCAGTAAAAAAATCGGCGCGGAACTGGCGCAGATCATTTCCAACCTTCTGCAAGAATGCGACGCGCGGAAATTTTCGCCGGCCAGCTCCTCCGCGCCGCTTGATGCCGCAAACCGCGCGCTGGAACTCATTGCGCTCTCGGAAAAAGTCAGAGACAGGCACGACGCCTGTCCTACGGAAAAATGAACGGCGAATTTGAATTTCAATTTCCGTGGCTGCTGGCGCTGCTCGGCCTGCTGCCGGTTTATGCGCTGCTGCTCGGCAAGACCGGGAGGCTGTCGGCGCTGACATTTTCAAGCGCGGACATTGCGCGCGAGGCCGGAGCCAAAGCGCGTTCGGCGGCGGGAAGATTTTTATTTTTTCTGCGCCTGCTCGCCGTCGCGCTCGGCATCGTCGCGCTCGCGGGGCCAAGATTTGCAAACTATCACGTCGAGACCGAGACGCCGGGCATTGACATCATGCTCGTGCTGGATTTGTCGTGGTCCATGGAGGCGATTGACATGGGCAGGCCGGCGGAAAAACTGTCGCGCTTCGCCATCGCGTCCGGCGTGTTGAAGGATTTTATTCAAAAGCGGCCGAACGACCGCATCGGCCTCATCGCGTTTTCCGGCGTGCCGTATCTCGCCAGCCCGCTCACGCTCAATCACGACTGGCTCATTGAAAATCTCCAGCGGCTGCACATCGGCATCATCACCGATCTCGGCACGGCGATTGGCGATGCCGTCGCGGTCGCGGCCAAGCGGCTCAAGGCGGTGCCGAACAGCAAGAGCCGCATCATGATTTTGCTGACGGACGGCGACAACAACATGGGCAAGATTGATCCGCTGCCCGCCGCGCAGCTTGCCGCCGCGCTGGGCGTGAAAATTTACACCATCGGCATCGGCATCGAACAGCCGTGCAACATGCCGGCGTTTGATCCGGCAACGGGACAGTTCAAGCTCGACGCCAACGGCAACATCATTCCCACGCTCCTGCTTGTGCCGCCGGATTATTCCGTGCTGGGAAAAATGGCCGCGCTGTCCGGCGGCCAATTTTACCGCGCCACCAACCAGCGCCAGTTGCAGAACATTTACGACCAGATTGACCGCCTGGAAAAATCCGAGGTGAAGCTGCGGCGATACGCGACCTACGAGCCGCTGTTTCACTGGCCGCTGCTTGCCGCGCTCGGTTTGCTGACGGTTGAACTGATTCTGGCGAACACGAGATTTCGCCGCGTGCCCTGAAAATTTATGATTTACGATTTACGATTTACGATTTCAAAAAAACACGCGATGCGATTGGAAAAATCATCAGTCATCAATCATCAATCATAAATGTTCTCGGATTTCCATTTTGCCGAACCGCGCTGGCTGTGGCTGGCGGCGGTCGCGCCGGTTTTGCTGGCGCTGCTGCACCGGCACGCCGCGAACGCGCGCCGCGAACAACTGGCGCGGATGGCGTCGCCGCATTTCGTCAGGGAACTCACGGCGTCGCACAGCCCGGCACGGCGGAGTTTCAAAAACCTGTTGCTGCTCGCGGCCTTCGCGTTCGCCGGCCTCGCGCTCGCGCGACCGCAATGGGGCAGCGTCGAGACGTCCAAGGCCTGGGTCGGCGAGGACGTGGTGTTCGTGCTGGACTGTTCGCGCAGCATGCTGGCCACCGACGTTTCGCCGGGCCGGCTGGAGCGCGCGAAATTTTCTGTCCTTGATTTTGTGCGGCGGCAACGCCACGGTCGCGTCGGCCTCGTCGCGTTCGCCGGCAGCGCGTTCATCCAATGCCCGCTGACGTTCGACTACGACGCCTTTGAAGAAACCCTGCTGGCCATGGATGAAAACACGATTCCCATTCCGGGCACGGACATCGGCCGCGCGCTGGACGAGGCGTATCACGCCATGGACAAAGGCAGCCGCCGCAAATTGGTCGTGCTGGTGACCGACGGCGAGGATTTGGAAAAATCCGGCGTGGCCGCCGCGAAAAATCTGGCGACGAACGGCGTGGTGGTTTTCACCATCGGCGTCGGCACGCCCGCCGGCAAGGACATTCAATACCGGAACCCGGCCGGGCAGATGGAACTGGTGCGCGACGCGAACGGCCAAATCGTTCAAAGCCGTCTCGACGAACAGACGCTCCGCGAAATCGCGCAGGCCACGGGCGGCAGTTATTATCCGCTCGGCGCGCTCGGCGAAGGTCTGACGAAAGTCCGCTCGGCGATTCACACGCTGGACAGCGCCGGCGGTTCGCATCCGTCCGCGAAAAACGGCGTGGATCGTTTTCACTGGTTCATCGCCGCGCTGCTGGCGCTGCTCGTCGCCGAATCGCTCACCGGCACGCGGCGGAAAAATTTTCCGGCCATGACATGAAGTTCTTTACGACATTAAAAAAATTCGCGCTGCCGTTCGCGCTGGCGATTGGCTGCCGCGCGCTGGCCGCTGGCGAAACCAATGCCGTTGCGCCCGTGACGGCGCGGGATTTTTACAATGCCGGAACGAAGCTGCTCGCGGAAAAAAAATTTGCCGACGCAGAGCAGATGTTTGAATCCGCGCTGGCCGCGCAGGTTGAAAGCGTGCAGCCGCCCGCGCTTTACAATCTCGGCCACGCGCGGTTTGACGAGGGCGTCGAGCTGTTGAAAAAAGGGCCGGACGCGCAAAAAGTAGCGGCACAGGGCGACGCGGCGCTGGCGGCGGGCGGACAGGCGATTCGCGACGCGGAGTCTGCGCTCGCGGAAAACAACCTGAACAAAATGATCTACGCCTATATCGAAGGCCGCGGTGCGCGGCATGATTTGCGCGACGCAGAGAAGGCCGTGCAGTCGGCCATGGAGACATTCGGAAAAACTTTGGAGAAATGGCAGCGCGCGGCGGACGATTTCAAGAGCGCGGCGGAACTGAATCCCGCCGACACGAACGCCACGCGGAACGCCGAGGTGGTCGAGCGTGACATCGCCAGGCTCGTGGACAGCCTGCAAAAAATGCAGCAACTGGCCGGCGCGCTCGCCGGCCAGCACCAGCGGTTGAACGACCTGTTGAGCCAGCTCCGAGGCCGCATCCCGAAGGAAGACGCGCCGCCGGGCGCCGCCGGTGATGACGACGAGGACGACCAAGGCGTGCAGCCGGATTCGCTGGCCGGCCAGAAGGAAAATGCGTCGCGCGAGGGCGATCAGATGCAGATTCCGCTTTCGCCGGAGCAGGCCGGCCAGATTCTCGACGGCCTTTCGCTCGACGCCGGCCGCCGCCTGTCCATGAGCGACAAGGAAGGCAAGCCGTCCAAAGACAAAAAAGGACGCGACTGGTGATTTTGAAAATGGAAAACATCGAACATCGAACATCGAACATCGAACATCGAATTTTCAATGGCGCGCGGATGTCCAGCCATGGGATGTTCGGCGTTCGATGTTCGGTGTTCGGTGTTGTTTTCTGGTTCCTGCTGCTCGCGCCTTTTTGCTTGAGTGCGCAAGCGCCGCCGCAGTTGCCGCCGGGCGGACTTGCCCAGCTTCAGGTCGCGCAGCCGGCGGTGGATGTCTCGTCGCCGGCGACGGCCACGGCGATGTTTGATCCGCCGGTCGTGCGGCCGGGCGAAAAAACTTTTTATCGCGTGAACGTGGTGGCGACGGAATTCTCGGTCCGATGGCCGGAGAAAATTTCTGCGCCGCCGGAATTGAAATTCGGCCCGGAAGCGCACGGCCAGATGACGGGATTTCTGGGAAACACATTCCGTCCGCTCACGTCGTTCGTCTATGAAGTGCAGGCGACGGCGACCGGGCATTTTGCCGTCACGAATTTTACCGTGGAAGTCTATGGCCAGCCGTTGGAAATTCCGGCGGCGGCCCTGGACGTGGTTGCGGAAAATTCCAATCCGCACCCGGCGCGGCAACTGGCGCTGGAAATTTCGGAGACGAATGTTTTTCTCGGCCAGCCGCTCCATGTGCGGGTGATGCTGCCGGCGGGGCCGGGCAATCCAGTCGAGGTGCTCCAGGAAATCCAGCTCAACAGCGGCGGCCTGATGACCGACAAAACGACCATGCGGCAGACCATCGAGCCGGTCAACATCAATGGCCAGCTCAAGCCGGCGTTCATCTGCGAAATGACGGTGACGCCGATTGCGGCCGGGCCGCTGAAATTTTCGGCGCAGGGCTTCGCCGCCGGGCGCGAGCTTGGCGGGCCGCCGAATTATGTCCTGCTCATTTCGGACCCGGCTGCCATCAACGTCCGTCCGCTGCCGTCGGACGGCGAACTGCCCGGCTTCACCGGCGCGATTGGAAAATTTTTTCTTGATCCGCCGCAGTTGTCCACAAACCGCATCCGCGTGGGCGAGCCGGCGCATCTCAAAATTATTTTCCACGGCGAAGGCGATCTGACGCGGCTGGTGCCGCCCGCGCCGCCGCGCCCGCGCGACTGGGAAATCATCGCGGACAATCCGCCCGGCATCGGCTACACCTTCATTCCGCTGACTGACGAACCGAATGAAACGCCTGTGATTCCGTTCAGTTACTTTG
>Ga0209483_1000637_pt1 | contig 29199 bp, 26 predicted proteins | sample NGEPerA_FD_184508 | JGI IMG/M metagenome (GOLD analysis project Ga0209483, IMG submission 184508) | Arctic peat soil microbial communities from the Barrow Environmental Observatory site, Barrow, Alaska, USA - NGEE PermafrostL2-A... | ecosystem: Environmental > Terrestrial > Soil > Wetlands >... | reverse complement strand
CCCTTAGTGGGGGGCGCGCAGGGGAGGCGGCGCCTGGCCGGGCAGCGGCCGTTCGGCGAAGCCGGTGTCCGGCAGTGGCGAGGGTAGCGGCGCCGCGGGGACGCCGGGGCTGTTGATTGGCACGATCATCTCGGCGGCGGCGCCGGCGAGACGGGGGCTGTCGGCGTAGATACCGACCACCACACCCGCGGTGGGGAGCTCGATCGTCTCGGATCCCTGGGCGGCCACACCCGCGACATGGCGGATGTGAACGGTGCTATGCGGCTGTGAGCCGACGGGAATGAAGCTGTTGTCTGGAGAGGTGACCACACGCAGACGCGGGACGCAGGTGCTCTGCCCGCCCGCGGCGCAGTCGCCGTAGAAGACCGAAAACGCGCCGCTGGGGTCCTGGGAGGCTTCGGTGATCGCCATGCCCTGGAAGGAGCCGCCCAGCCAGTAGACGGGGTAGGGGGCGAGGAGGAGACTCTCGAGCGTGGTGTGCGAGAGCGGCTGGTCCTGGAGCGTGTCGCCGCAGGCATTGAGCGCGAGCGTGCAGAGACCGAGCGCAAGCGCGACCGAGCAGCGATGCGGGAGACGGCGGTTGCGCATTCTCAGCCCACGTAGCGATTGGTGATCGGCATACGTCGGTCGCGGCCGAAGGCGCGCGTGGTGACCTTGATACCGGGAGGCGCCTGGCGGCGCTTGTACTCGGCGAGGTCGACGAGGCGGATCGTGCGATCGACCTCTTGTTCGGGCAGGCCATCGGCGATCAGCTGCTCACGACCCCGGTCGAGCTCGATATAGCCGTAGAGGATGCGGTCGAGCAGCTCGTAGGGGGGCAGCGAGTCCTCGTCGCGCTGGTCGTGGCGGAGCTCGGCCGAGGGCGCGCGCGCGAGGATCGACGGCGGGATCGGGGCCTGCGCGCGCCCCGCCGGCGCGGCGGGCGAGTTTCGCCACTCGCACAGGCGGTAGACGAGCGTCTTGGGCACGTCCTTGATCACGGCGAGGCCGCCGGCGAGGTCGCCGTAGAGGGTGGTGTAGCCGACCGACATCTCCGACTTGTTGCCGGTCGCGAGCACGAGCCAACCGAACTTGTTGGAGAGCGCCATCAGCAGGTTGCCGCGGATCCGGGCCTGGAGGTTCTCCTCGGTGAGGTCTGGCCCCCCACCCGTCCCGTGCCCGGCAAGCTCGGCGCGGAGCGTCTCCGTATAGGCATCCATGATCGGCTCGATCTCCAGCTCGTGGACGCGGAGGCCCAGCGTGGCGGCCAGGGCGCGTGCGTCGTTCTGCGTGGCGGAGGAGGAGTAGGGGGAGGGCATGATCGCGGCGCTCACCCGCTCACCGCCGAGCGCATCCGCGGCCAGGCAGGCGACGAGCGCGGAGTCGATCCCCCCGGAAAGGCCGAGGACGACGTGCGAGAAGCCGTTCTTCTCGACGTAGTCTCGCAGCCCGAGCATCAGCGCCGCATAGATCTCCGCCGCTTCGGGTGCGATCGGCTCGGTCATGCGCGGGGTCACTGTGGCGGGCCGCCCGGTATCGAGATCCAGATCGCACAAGAGCAGGTCCTCCTCGAACTGCGCGGCGCGGGCGAGCGTCTCACCGGTGGGGTCGACGACGAAGGAGTGACCGTCGAAGAGGAGCTCGTCCTGGCCGCCGACGAGCCCGCAGAACGCGATCGGAACCTCGTCTTCGCGGGCGCGCTTGGCGAACATGCGCTCCCGTTCGGCGCCCTTGCCGGCGTGGTAGGGAGAGGCGGAGATGTTGAGAATCAAGCTCGCGCCGTCGGCGGCCTCCGCGGAGGCCGGGGGGCCGGGCTGCCAGAGGTCCTCACAGACCGTCAGCCCGATTCGCCGGCTGCCCACTTCGATCATCGCTCCCGAGACTCCCGGCTGGAAGTAGCGCCGCTCGTCGAACACGCCGTAGTTGGGCAGGTGGACCTTGCGGTAGATCGTCTGGATTGCTCCGTCGGCGAGCACGGCGGCGGCGTTGTAGACGTGCTCGGCGCGCTCCGGGAAGCCGACGATCGCCACCACGCCATGCGTCTCGGCCGCCAACTCCATAAGTGCGGCTCGAGCGTCCTCGAGGAAGTGCTCACGAAGCAGCAGATCCTCGGGGGGGTAGCCGGTGAGGGCAAGCTCCCCGAACAGCACGAGATCCGCCCCGGCCGCGCGCGCATCGTCGAGACCCGCGCGGATGCGCGCGGCGTTGCCGGCGATGTCGCCCACCGTGGCATTCATCTGGCAGAGAGCCAGCCGCATAATCTCACTAACTCCCCGTTGTTACTGGGCGGATGGCCCTCTCGGGGAGGGCCAGGGTACCAATGGGGTACCAATTTGCCGGGCGAGATGGGGGAGAGCGAGCTGCCGGAGAGGAGGCGGGTAGGGCCATGCGGAAGATCGTACCCGCGTGGAGGGGCGTCCCTGGCGCTCGATACCTGTGCGGCGTGGCGAAGGTCTACAACCAGAAGTCGATGCGCAAGCTGCTCGTGGAGCATGGCTGGAAGGCGAAGCGATGCAGAAGCGAGTGCGCGAGGTGCTCAAGGCGGTCGTGCGGGCTGTCGATACCGATCGGAGCAGAAGTTTCTAAGTATAGAAATGCCCATGCAACCGGAATACCAGACCCTAAAGCAACTCGGGATCCTCGCTGTCGATGACGAGGAGTCGAACCTGCTGCTGCTACGGCGGATCCTCGAGCGGGAGGGCTATGTCAACGTTGTGACCACGACGGAGCCGTCGCGAGTGCCTGAGATGTTCGTCAAGACGCGTCCGAGTTTGGTGCTGCTCGACCTGCACATGCCGGGGATCGATGGCTTCGAGCTGATGGAGCGGCTTGGGCCGATGATGGGCGAGCGAAGGAGCATCCCGTTTCTGGTGCTCACGGCGGATGCGACCGAGGAGACCAAGCGCCGTGCCCTCTCAGTAGGTGCCCGCGATTTTCTTACCAAGCCGCTCGATCGAATCGAGTTGCTTCTTCGCGTGCGCAACCTGCTGGAGGTCCAGAACCTGCAGGACCGGCTGTTCGAGCAGAACGCGAACCTCGAGACGGAGGTGGCCGAGCGCACTCGCGATCTGGAGCAGGCACGACTCGAGGTACTCGACCGCCTGGCGATCGCGGCCGAGTACCGTGACGACGATACGCAGCAGCACGCCTGGCGGCTCGGGCGCACGAGCGCGCTGCTCGCACTCGGGCTCGGGCTGCCCGACCAAGAGGTTGAGCTGATCCGGCGCGCCGCGCCGCTGCACGACATCGGCAAGATCGGAATTCCCGACGCGATCCTGCTCAAGCCGGGCAAGCTCAGTGACTGGGAGTTCGAGCAGATGAAGACGCACACGACGATCGGCGCCGAGATCCTGTCCGGCAGCCGTAGCCCGCTGCTTGTCATGGCTAAGTGCATCGCCCTCACTCACCACGAGCGCTGGGACGGCCGAGGCTACCCCCGCGGCCTTGCTGGCGAGCAGATCCTGCTCCCGGGACGGATCGTGGCCGCGGCGGACGTGTTCGATGCTCTCGCGCACGCCCGTCCTTACAAGCCGGCGTGGCCGGTGCGGGAGGCGGTCGCTGAGGTCCTCGACCATGCCGGTGGGCAGTTTGACCCTGATGTGGTCCAGGTGTTTGCAAAGCTCGACCACCAAGCGCTTTTGAGCGGGGCGAGGGACTGGGAGCCGCCCACCAAGCCTTCCCTCACGCGCTCGCAAGCACGGCCCGCGACCCATGCGTGAGCAGGCCGGTGGCTGGAAGGCGGCGAGGGCGATGCCGTCGCGGCGAGTGTCGGTGCTCGTGGCCGCTGCGCTGCTGTTCGCCGGCGTCTTCATGTTCGGCATCGTCGACCCATCCATTGATGACCGGGTCAGCGTCCTGTACGCGCTGCCCGTCGCGCTGATCGCGGTCGAGCTGGGACTGGCATGGGGCATCACGGCCGCGGTGCTGGCGCTCGGACTGTTCGGCTTCTGGGACGTGACCGACCACACGTTTAACGGCAACCTCGTGGACTACGCGAGCCTGGGCGCGACCTTCCTGGTCCTCGGCGGAGCCGTGGGAGCTCTCGCGGACCATGTGCGACGGATATCTGCCGAGAGCGATCGATTCTGGGGGCTCTCGACCGAGCTGCTCTGTGCGGTCGGATTCGACGGCTACTTCAAGCGCCTGAGTGGCGCCTGGGAGCAGACGCTCGGCTGGACGCCGCAGGAGCTGCGCTCGAAGCCATTCATCGAGTTCATCCACCCCGACGACCGCGAGGTGACCAGGTCCGAGGAGGGGGCACTGAGAAATGCCGACCATGTAACGCATAACCTTGAGAACCGCTACCTCTGCAAGGACGGCAGCTACCGCAGCTTGCTCTGGGGCGCCAGGTCGATCCCCGCCGAACAGCTGACCTACGCGAGCGCGAGGGACCTCACGGAGCGCAAGCTCGTCGAGCAGAAAGCAGAGGCCGCACGGTCGGAGGCAGAGCGCGCCAACCGCGCCAAGAACGAATTTCTCTCCCGCATGAGTCACGAGCTGCGCACGCCCCTGAACGCGGTCATCGGCTTCGCACAGCTGCTCGAGCTCGACGACCTCGCCGCGAACCAGAGCGAAGGCGTCGAGCAGATCCTCAAGGCCGGCCGCCATCTACTCGCGCTGATCAACGAGGTGCTCGACATCTCGCGGATCGAGTCAGGGACAATGTCGCTGTCGCTCGAGCCCGTCCACCTCGGCAACGCGCTCGCCGAGGCACTCTCACTGATCCGTCCGCTCGCCACCGAGGCCGGAGTCAGCTAAGGACCGATCACACCGAGCTCGCGGAGCTGCACGCGCTCGCCGATCACCAACGACTGAAGCAGGTCCTCATCAACGTACTCTCGAACGCAGTCAAGTACAACCGGCGCGGCGGTGAGATCCACGTAAGCTGCACCCAGCGACCCAACGCCCGGATAGAGATAGCAGTCGCGGACACCGGCCACGGGATAGCCGAGGATAAGCTCCAGCGGCTGTTCGATCCCTTCGACCGCCTTGACGCCGAGCGCACGGGCATCGAAGGCACGGGCCTCGGACTCGCCCTCTCACTGCGGCTGATGGAGGCCATGGGCGGCACGATCACCGCCGAGTCAAAGCTGGAAAGCGGCACCACAATGCGAGTCCAACTCGCCGCCGGTCAGGAACCGGAGGACTATGCGGCGACACGAAACGAGGCGCCATCAGCCGCGAACGCGTCGCCGTACGGCACGGTCATCTACATCGAGGACAACCTCTCCAACGTAAAGCTAGTAGAGCGGGTTATCGAACGGTTCCCTGCCATTCGCTTGATCACCGCGATGCAGGGGAAACTAGGGATCGATCTTGCTCGCCAGCACCAACCCGACCTGATTGTCCTCGACCTCCATCTCCCGGACTTGCACGGCCGCGACGTGCTCGCGCAGCTGAAGGACGACCCCATCACCGCCGCCATCCCGGTCGTGATCCTCAGCGCCGATGCCACCACGGCAGAGGTGAAGCGGCTCAAGGCGGCAGGTGCCGCCGAGTACATGACCAAGCCGATCGACATCGACCTCCTGATCAAGACAATCACGGGCACCCTGTCAGCCCACGCGACCAAACTGAAGCACTCGCCACACTCCCAGATCGCGTAGATCGTAGTCCACGCTGGCGGGCGCCATCCACGACCGAAGGTGCCGCGCAGCCTCGCCATGTCGAGGGCCCGTCAGCCAATCTGAGCGAATCTCAGGTGATCCCGTCAGCTCTGCACGGCGGGAGGCTTACCGAGCGAAGATCGGTCGGCGCGGGCGCTTGCGACGGCCTGCTTGCGCAGCGGTTTCGCACCGTTGACGCGGGATCCGCCGGCGACACGAGCGCCGCGCGCCTTCGGGCGAGTGCTCGAAACCCCCGCCGCGCGCGCCAGCGAGCTGATCGCCCAGCGCAGATCCCGCGCGATCCCCTCAAGGCCCGGCAGCGCGTCGTAGTCGGCGAGCAGCCCGAAGCCGAGGTGGCCGTCGTAGCTCATGACCGCGATCCCCAGAGCCTGGCGGCGGGCGAGTGGCACGACCGGATAGAGCACCTGGAGGCGGCGTCCCAGCAGATACAGCGGGAATTGCGGTCCGGGGACGTTCGTGACGACGAGGTTGAAGAAGCGCTGGCGTGCCTGCAACCGCGCCGCCTGGCTGAGGATCGTCGGCGGTGCGAAGCCCGCCAGGTTGACGAGCACCTGCGCGCCCACGGCCTGGCCGGACTCCTTCAGGGTTTCCATCTCCCCGGTGATCTGCCGCAGGCAGCTCACCGGGTCCTTGACGCCGACGGGCAGGGGAGCCCACATCGCGGCAACCTGGTTGCCGAGCGCGGGTGGGTGGGATCTCTTATTCACGTCGGCGCGTACCGAGACGGGCACCATCGCCTTCAACACGAGACCCTCGGTGTCATGTCCCTGCCCACGTAGGTAACGGCCCAGCGCGAGGCTGACGGAGGCGAGCACGACATCGTTCAGGGTGCCCCCGAGCGCGTCCTTGATCGCCTTGAACTGGGCGAGGTCGCCGTCGAGGAACGTGTAGCGCCGGTGTGGACCGATGTCGACGTTGAACGGACTCGCCGGCGCGGGAGCGTTGATGCCGGCGAGCGTCGTGGCGCCGATGCTGACGAGGCCGTCCTTCATCTGCGAGGCGGCCCGCAGCGGCGTGCGCAGCAGGGCGCGGGCGCCGCGGGTCATCTCGGCGGGCACCGTGGTGCGCTCCAGCAGCGCCTCGCCGAGCAGCTTCGCCGATCCCGGCAGCGGCCGAGCGGTCCAGGGTACCGGCGGACGGGAAGTCGATGACCCTCCCTCGGGGGCGGTGTCGAACAGGACGGTGGTGATGTCCACGCCGGAGACCCCGTCGACGAGCGCATGGTGAGTCTTCGCGATCAACGCGAAGCGCCCGCCGGACATGCGCTGCACCAGCCACATCTCCCACAGCGGCTTCGAGCGGTCCAGGCGCTGGGAGAAGAGCCGGCCCGCGAGCTGCTTCAGCGCGGCGTCGTCGGCCGGCCGCGGCAGGGCGGTGTGACGGATGTGGTAGCGCGGGTTGAAATGGGGGTCGTCCGTCCACACCGGCCGGCCCTGTCCGAGCGGCACGTGCGCGAGGCGCTGGCGATAGCGCGGCACCAGGTGGAGGCGACTGAGGATGTGCTCGACCAGTTCCTGGGGCGTGGGCGCGTTGCCCTCGAAGACCATCACCGACGCGACGTGCATGTGCGCGGTCGAGTCGTCCTCCAGGTGCAGGAACGCGGAGTCGAGCGCGGATAGGCGGTCGGGGTTGCTCATCGCCTCGATTGTCGCGGCTTCGGTGCCGCACGTCAACGTCGGGGGCCTTCAGCCCGTCTCCAGGGCAACGAGGAACCTCGAGAACAGCTTCCACGGGGATCAATCATCTGTGACCCCCGTCACAGATAACCCCCGCAAAGAGCGCTTAATATGCGAACGATTGTTCGACTCGCCGAGTCGTCTCCGTTGATGGAGGCGAGCGGGGGACCCACTGCCGGATCGCCGCTGTAGGCGATCGGGATGGGGCGAATCGGCCGCTGTTGTGGCCGTAACGCCCGGTTGACGCGCGTCTGGTTCGCGCGACGGCCGGCCGTGAGCCCGACAGCTAACCCCGTAGGCGGAAACAAGGAGGTTTCTGAATGTATGTTCCCGCGACGCTCGCGCAGCCTGCCGCTGCGCCCCTTGCCCCGATCTCGATCGCGGGGAGCACGACGCCGCCGTTGGCGGGGCCGACGCGCACTTCGCTGAGCGCATCCAGGACCGAGCTGAACGTGCTCGAGGGCCACGCGACGAGCGTCACCGGCAAGCTGAGCACCGCCGTCGACGAGGGCGCTCCCGATCCGCGAGCGGTCGACTCCCGAGCGTCGGGGTTGGCGGGGCAGGTGGTCACGCTGCAGGCACTCGGCAGTCACGGCTGGAGGACGTTGGCCCACACGCGAACCGGAGCGGGCGGTCGATTCCGGCTGCGCTACATGCCGCGTGAGACCACGAGCGAGCGGCTGCGGCTGCGTTTTGCGGGCGACGCCGAGGATCTCGGTGCGCACCGGCGGCTGGGTCGTTTGAACGTCTACCGCCTGGCCGCGGCCTCGTGGTACGGAGGCGGCGGTGAGCTTGCATGCGGCGGCGCGCTGACGAGCGCGACCCTGGGGGTGGCCAACAAGACGCTTCCCTGCGGCACGCTTGTGACGCTTCGTTACGACGGGCGCTCGGTCCGGGTGGCGGTGATCGACCGCGGGCCGTATGTCGCCGGCCGCGAATTCGACCTCACCGAAGCGACCAAGCAGGCGCTCGGGTTCGGGGACCTGGGCGAGGTTTGGAGCACGCGCTGATTGGGCGCGTTCATGCAAGCTGGGCGTGTTCGTGCAGGGGTTGGCTTTCGGTCGCGTGCCTCATTGAATCTGCCGAATGTCTGTGGGAATGACGAGCTCGCGCGCACAGGTGTGGATGGAGAGCCTGGGCGAGTGGAGCTGGCCCGGTCTGCGCGCGGAAGCGGTGGAATCGCTGCCGCCGTCCTGGGTGCCCACGTTTCCACCCCGGCTGGAACCGATCGGCCCCGCGGGGGCCACACCCGGACGATGGCAGCCGGCGCGAGCGCGCTCGCGCCGGCTTGGCACGGGCGCGCTCCTGAGCGCGTTGGCGGCGCTCTGCGCAATGCTCGCGCTCAACGGTCCGCTGAGCCTGGAGCGTCTCGTCGGGGTCCGTACCGCTCGAGTGGCCGAACAGGCGGTGCCGGCTCCCGCGGCGCGGCCCGTGCCCACCCTCAGGGCGGTCAGCCACGACGCGGCCGGAAGCTCGATCGACGCGGCCGGCTACCCCTCGGCGGCGCTGCACGGACAGGGTTCGTTCCTCGCCTACCTGCCCGCCGGCTACGTCGATACGACCAGCCACTACCCGGTGCTGTATCTGCTGACCGGCAATGACCAGCCGAACACGACGTTCCTGCGGATCGGCCTGCAGGCGGAGCTTGACCGGCTGATCGCGCGACACAAGGTTCCACCGTTGATCGCCGTGATGATCCAGGGCGGATCTGGATCCAACAACTGGCGCAACCAGGGCGCCCGGCGCTACGAAAGCTACATCCTGGAAGTGCAGGAACTGATCGACCTGACGCTGCCCACCGTGGCCGCGCGCAACGCTCGCGCGATCGTGGGCGACTCGATGGGTGGCTATGGCGCCATGAACGTCGCCCTCGCCAATCCCTACCGCTTCAGCGTGGTCGAGAGCTGGCTCAGCTTTTTCAACGGACTCGGGGGTGCTGTGCGCGCCGACCGGCCGATCTTCTCGCGGCTCGGCCTGCGCGCGTTCGTCTACGGCGGCGAATCCGATCACATCGCCAACCCCGACGAGGACGCGCCGTTCGCCGCCGCGCTACGGGCCTCCGGCGCGGATGCCAGAAGTGCGATCTACCCCGGCGAACACAACCTGGAAACGCTCGAAGCGCACCTCTCGAGCATGCTCGCGTTCGCGGGACGCTCGCTGACTGACGTGGCCGGCTTGCGAGCGCCCGTCGCCCGCGCGAGTCGGTGAACTGACTCACGGAGACCCTCCGTGAACTAGTATGTGCGCTAAGTCGCATTTGGGTCACATTGGGGTACTTGTTTGGGTCGATAAGTCTTTATGAGGAGAGGGGTCCTGTCAGATGTCACGTCAAATCGGTAGCCACGACACTTCGAGAAGGTCAAGCCGGATTCGGTCGCGGGGTCGGCGCACACGGACACGGGCGGTGCTGGTGGCCGGGGTGATGTCCGCCGGCGTTCTCACGGGCGTTGCCGGTCTTGGCGTAGCCACCTCCAGCGCGGCTGCCCCCAAGGCGCTCGCGGCGAGGACGATCTCGCTGAAAGAGACCGGGAATCTGCATCGCACGAGCAGCAAGGGACTGAAGCTCAACGAGCAGGGCTCGGCGTCGGGCACGATCAAGGGCACGATCTTCATTCACCTGGATGTCGTCTCACCGAATCGAGTGACGGCCGAAGTCAATATCTACCCGAGCGGCGGCTCGCTCACGGGCAATGGCTCGGCCAGCTATCACGTGAATGGCGGCACGGCGAGCTTCGCCGGCAGGATGGCGATCAGTCGCGGTACCGGCAGCTATGCGAACGCCCGCGGCTCGGGGCTGGCCTTCAGCGGCACGATCCAGCGGTTGAGCGGGGCCGTCACCGTGCATTTGAGCGGCAGCATGTCGACCTGAGGGTCTGGCGAGCACATTGTCCAAATTCAGAGCCCTTACGGTTGTGCTGCTGGCCTGCTGCTGCCTGCCGGCGACAGCGGGCGCGGCACAGACGGTCACGCTTCACACGTCGTTCTCGCCGAACAAGCTCGGTGCCAGCACGACGATCGGGTTTGGCTTCAATATCGCCAACGCAGGCGGCGGGCTGCCCTCACCGCTGACCGGTCTCAGCCTCCATCTCCCCCCGGGGATCGACTACGTGACGACGACGCTCGGCCTCGCGATCTGTCAGCCCGCGAGCCTCCTCGCGGAGGGTCTGAGCGGCTGCTCTCCCAACTCGCGCCTGGGATTCGGGAGCGCATTCGTGGAAGTGCCCTTCGGTCAAGGCAGCGGGCATGAGATACCCGACATCGAGGCGCTGATGGGTCCTCCGCACGAAGGCAACATAGTTGTGCTGTTCTACGCCAACGGACAGGAACCGGTCTACGCCCAGATCGTCTTCCAGGGCGAACTCGTCTCCGGCTCGGAAGCTCTCGGCGGGAGCCTGAACGCCGCCGTGCCGCTGATTCCCAGCGTGACGAACGGGCCGCCGGTCTCGATCATCAGTACCCAGGCGACGATCGGACCCAGCCATCTGACCTATTACACCCATTCTCATGGCAAGACGGTGGCCTTCCATCCGAAGGGTGTCTCGGAGCCGCAGAGCTGCCCGCGTGGGGGCTTTCAGTTCTCCGCGACGTTCACCTTCCTGGATGGCAGCTCCACCGTCGCCAAAAGCACCGTGCCCTGCCCGCCGCGACGACGGTAGGGCTCACGCGGATCGGTCAGTCCTGCAGGGCGAGCGCCGCGGGCACTTCGGCGGCGAAGTAGCCGGGCGCCGCGACCATCACGACGGCTGCGGCGGTGACGAGTGCGAGGCTGACGATCGCGTCGAGGATGCCGAGCGAGCTCACCACGGGATAGTTGATCACGGTGCTCAGGGCATGGTCCAGGAGCTGCTGGCCGAGCAGCCCGAAGATCGCGCCGGTGGTGCACCCGACGCCTACCAACAGGAAGCTCTCCAGCACGATCGTCTGCCACAGTTCGGTGTGAGCGAAGCCCTCGAGCTTGAGCTTGGCCAGCCGGGGGCGGCGCTGCCAGATCAACGCGCCCATCGCGGCGGCCATCGCGAGGATCGCGGCGATCAGGATCAGCGTGGCGATCTGCGAGAGACGGGTGAGCCCTTGCCGGGTGATTTCGACCAGTTTGCCTTCGTGCTGTTCGGCGGTCTGCACCGCCAGGCCCGTGTTCGGCCCCAGCGCGGTCCGGATCTCGGTGCGGAGGAGACGGGGTGTGCTGCCGGGATCGACGCGCACGCTGAAGGCGCTCACGTCATTGCTTTCCCAGGCCCGCGCGTAGTCTTCGGCGCTGATGATGATCGCCCCCGGGGCCCAGCCGATGTTCGTGCTGACCGCCGCCAGGCGCACCGTGGTGGGGTGCGGGGCGTTGAGTGTGAAGGGCCGGCCGATGTGCAGATGGCGTTCTTCGGCGATCGCCTGCGAGACCACGGCCCAGCCGCCCGCTCGCAGCCGCGCGTCGGCCTGGGCGACGTTGCCTTCGATCAGCTGCGTGGGTGGGATCAGCGGCGAGGAGTCACTCGGCGGCGCGATCACCCAGATGCGGCGGTCCCCTTCGTCGAGCAACCCCCCGCGGTAGAGGCCGACCGACCGCACCCCGGGCAGCTTTTCGAGCTTGCTCTGTTCTGTGGGGGGAAACGGTGTGGTCATCAGCAGGTTGGAGCTGCCGGCCGCCGAGACCCAGACATCGGTCGAGGCATTGGTGTCCCGAGCGGCGTTCTCGAGGCCCTTCAGGAGGTCGCCGTGGGCTCCCTGGATCGAGACGGCGCCGAACACGGCGATCGCCCCGGTGGCGGCGATCGCGACGGCCCGCGAGCGCCCCGAGCGCAGCTCCATGACGGCGATGTGCGGCACGACGCTCGTGACCGCCGGGGCGGCGCGTTTGACGAGCGCGAGGGTCGCGTTCAACGGAATCGGCAATAACAAGAGCAGCGCGGCGATCAGGCTGACCATCCCGACGATCGCCTCTTCGGGGGCGAAGAGGAGAATGCCGAGGGTCAGCGCGAGCGCGGCGAGACCGCCGAGCAGGAGCCAGCGGTTCTGCGCGCCGCCGGAGCCCTGCTTGAGGGTCGTCGCGGCAAGCGGATCGCGCGAGAGGATGTCGCGCAGCGGGCTGAGCACCGCCACGCAGGCGGCGATCATCCCGCCGCCCGCGGCGATCGCGATGCTCTGCCAACTGACGACGCGCTCGGAGCCGAGCGCGAACGCGGACGAGAGGTAGCCGGGGTTGGAGTGGAAGAGATGGATCGAGAGCTCGTCGCCGAGCAGCAGCCCGAGCGCCGTGGCGATCACCCCGAGCACGACGGCGTCCAGCAGCAGCACCGCGACGACGGCCCCCGGCGTGTATCCGTCGCGGCGTAGATCCACGATCAGCCGGCGACGCTGGGGCACGGTGAGCAGCATCGCGTTGAAGGCGAACAGGAACCCGACGAGCGCGCTGATGACGGCGAATAGGGCGGTCGACTGGTTGGACGCCGCGGCGGCCTTGGCGAACAGCTTTTCGTCGTGGTTTGAGGACTCGACGTCCAGCTGGTTGCCCGCGAGTCGCTTGAGGCCTGCCAGCACCTGAGCTTCCTGCCCGGGCGCGGGCTCCACGAGGATGCGGTTCAGGCGACCCTTCAGGCCGGCCAGTTCCTGTGAGAATTCCAGCGGTCCGATCGCGATCGGGCTGTTGATGAGCGCCCCGATCTGCTTCTGGTGGAGTTGCGCGTAGAGCGCGGCTTCGGAGTTCTCTCCACCGACTTGGAAGGTCATCATCTTCCCGAAGGCGGTCACGCCGATGGTCTTGGCGACCGGCGCCGGCAGCACGACGGCGCCGAGACCGGCGAAGGGCGTCAGGGAGGCGCGCTTGACCAGCGCGCCGCCGAGTTCGGTGAGGCTCGAATCGGCGCCCACGAGCTGCACGGACTGGGTGCCCTTGGGCCCGACGACGTTCGCGGTGGCTTCGATCAGTCCGGCCGCGAGGCGCACGCCCTGGAGATGACGCACCTGCCCCAGCACCTGTTCGTCGAAGCCGTGGGGATCACGCGCGGTGATCTGCAGGCTGGCCTTGCCGACGATGCCACTGTTGAGCTTCCCCACGGAGCTCGACAGGCTGGCGCTGGCGATCTGGGAGACGAACAGCAGCCCGACGCCGGCCGCGATGCCGACGATCGCGAAGATCTCCTGTAGGGCTCGCGCACGCAGACGCACGCGGTAGAGATGGATGATGCTCGAGAATCTCATACCGACCCCGTGGAGGGATTCACTTCGAGCCGGCCGGCGCGAACCCCTGCTCGGGGTCGTAGCTGGTGAGCTTTCCGTCACGCAACGCGAGCACCCGGTCGGCGTAGGCGGCCGCTTGCGGGTCGTGGCTGACGAGCACCACCGCCACCTCGCGCTCGCGGCAGAGCTCGCGCAGCAGGTCGAGCACTTCGCGGCTGCGCTGGGAGTCGAGGCTCCCCGTCGGCTCGTCGGCCAACAGCAACCGCGGCTCGCTGGAGAGCGCCCGCGCGATCATCACGCGCTGGCGCTCGCCCATCGAGAGCGTCTCGGCGCGGTGCTCCAGGCGCTCGCCCAGGCCGAGCCGCTCGAGCAGCGGCTGCACACGCCTGTGCGCCTCCCGCCAGCGCGTGTCCTTCAGCAGCTTGAGCACCGCGTTGTCGATCGCGGTGACCCCGGGCAGCAGGTCGAAGTTCTGGCGCACGAAGCCCATTTCCGAGAGCCGGAAGGTCGAGGCCTCGCGCTCGGACAGCGAGGAGATGTCGCGGCCGTTGACCAGCACGGACCCGCTGGTCGGCTCGAGCAGCGCCGCGACCATCAACAGCAGCGTGGTCTTGCCCGATCCGCTCGGTCCGTAGAGCGCGACCATCTCTCCCGGCGCGACCGACATCGAGACACCGTCGACGGCGCGCACGGACTCACCGCCGACGGCGGGGTAGTGCTTCACGAGATCGCGCAACTCCAGCATCTATGACCCACTTCCCTCTCCCTGACCCAAAGCGGGCGTCAACCAAGCCGCCTGCCCTCCAATGCGACTACCGGAGGAACATATCTTCAACCCTACCTCAAGACTGTCGTGCCGGTGGCGCTGCTTCCCCAGCGCCATAGCTTGAAGACGAGCAGCGTCGGCGCCGCGAGGTCGCCGATCGCGTCGAGCACGCCTTGGGAGACGGCCTCGAGGTCGGGCGCATCGGCCTCGGGGGTCGAGAGGTAGTTGCCGGCCATCGCGGCGAGGATGATCGCGTGCCTTCGCCCCCGCGGCAGCGCCCGAGCACGGGCCACGGCCTGCACCGCGAGCATCCGCAGGCGGGCCGCGGCCTCCGCGGGGGAGGCGTAATAGGCGACCAGGCTGCGCTGGTTCGTTCTGGCGTCCTCCTGGCGATCGATGATGTTGTCGAGCAGCGAGTGCAGCGCCCCGATCCAGGGAAAATAGGCGTCCTCGATCGCTGTGATGTCCGCCTGTCGGAGCTCGGAGTCGGCCGCGGCCGCGATCAGCACGTGCACACCGAGCGAGGAGCCCGCCGCGGCGGCCGTCTCCCACCACCGGAGCTCCGCTCCCGTCGGGGTCTCTGCCGCTGCCCATCGCGCGAGCGCGTCGGGGTCGCCCTGCGTCTTGCCGACGTTGAGGCTTTGGAAGGTGACGATGCGCTCGGCGGCGCTCCGCGCCGGCTGTGCGACCGCCGCATAGGAGGGTAACGTGCTCAGCGCCGTGCGGCAGGCGTCGACCATCTCCTGGAGGTAGCCGCCGTCCTCGCGCCGGGGATGATGCGCGTAGTAGTCGAGCGTGGGGGCGCCGGGATCGAGCGCCACGAGTAGCGCCTCGTGGAGCCGGCGGCCGTTTGCGACGGCCTGCGGGTGCGGCTGCTCGGAGAGCAGGTCGGCGTAGTTGTAGGCGGCCTGGAAGGCAATCAGCGCGCGCACCACCGCGGCGCGATGAGCGCGTGGCGCGAACGCGGCGAAGGCCGCGGCGCCCTCGATGTTGCCGCGCTCGCACAGCGAATCGACCGCTATCCGCCGGAGCTCCGGATCGGGGATCTGCCCGGCGCGCTCCCGCAATTGGCGTACCCCGCTCCTGACGCGCGGAAAGACCGTCAGCCAGTAGCGCAGCGCCGCGTCGACGAACGCGGCGGTCAGAGCAACACGTTCACGAACTGTCGACGACACCTGGGAAGTAGTAAACACGATGCCCACTACCGGCGGCGAAGCTAGACCCGGCCGCCACGGACCGCGGTGGGTGTGTGCCGCGGAGCGCGGCGGCTGTGTCAGTCCTCGCGCGGCGCCGGCTGAAAGACGATCCGCTTGAGCTCGCCCGTCGCGCCGCCGCCGAGCCGCAGCGCGGTCTGAAAGCCCTCGAGTCCGACCTCGCCGGTGTCGAGCGCGCGGCGCAGATCGTTGAGCGCGGCGCGCTCCTGCTCGGGTACCTGCTCGCGCGGAAGCTCGAGCAGGAGCAGGTGTCGTGGGCGTCGCAGTCCGTGGGCCGGCCGCACGTAGCGCTCGCGCTCGGCGGCGTCGAGGCCCTCGAGCACGAGGACGACCGTCTGGTTCTCACCGAGGCGCTTGACGACGGCGGCGTCGAGCAGCTCGCCGGCCCGTGGCTCGATCTGCTCCTCCGCGACACGCCCAGCGAGCAGGGTGCGCACCTTCGCAAGTGAGAGCACGGCGCCACGCTCCTCCACGACGCGCTCGGCGAAGCGCGCGGACTCCGAGGCATCGGGAGAGACGATCAAAAGCAGGCTGCCGGGCGAGTAGCGCAGACGATCGGCCGGTGCGAGAACCCGGCAGCGCGCCGAGACGTCGACCGGGCGCGGCGGTCCGTCGCCCTCGCGGCGCGGCCGGTCGGTGGTCCACCCGCCGCGCTCGTCGGAGCCGATCTTGACACTGCGCACGGAGGGGGGAGTTGGCATCTGTCCATCATGCCCTACGTCGCAAGCCGGCGCTTTGCCACCCGGAGGAGACCTACTTACGGGCGGGGCTGATCGGTCTCGAGTGGCCGCTGGAGGCGGATAGACTTGGCTGAGTCCCATGGACTTGACATTCAACGAGCGGGAGACGGCCTTTCGGGAAGAGCTGCGTGGCTGGCTCGCCGAGAACCCGCCCGCGGCCGAACCGAGCGACGGCGGGGAGGACGAGGGTGGGGTGGGGACTTATTTCTCCTGGCGGCGCGATTGGCAGCGGCGTCTGTATGACGGGGGCTGGGCGGCGCCGTCCTGGCCTACGGAGTACGGCGGCCGCGGCGCGTCGCTGACGGAGTCGGCGATCTATTTCGAGGAGCTCGGCCGGGCGAGGGTGCCGATGGCGGCGAACGTGCTCGGCCTGCTGCTGGGTGGCCCGACGCTGATGGTGTGGGGCACGCCGGAGCAGAAGGAGCGCTACCTGGCGCCGATCCTCTCGGCCGAGGAGATCTGGTGTCAGGGATTCTCCGAGCCCGACGCCGGCTCGGACCTCGCCGCGCTGAAGACGCGGGCGGTGAAGGACGGCGAGGAGTGGGTGGTGACCGGCCAGAAGGTGTGGACGAGCGGGGCGCAGTACTCGAAGTGGTGCATGCTGGTTGCCCGGACCGACTCGGAGGCGGTGAAGCACAAGGGGCTGACGTATTTCCTGATGGACATGGAGCAGGACGCCGTGCAGGTGCGCCCGCTGCGCCAGATCACCGGTGAGGCGGAGTTCAACGAGCTGTTCATCGATCAGGCGCGGATTCCCGAGGCGAACGTGGTGGGCGGCGTGGGGAATGGCTGGAAGGTGGCGTTGACGACGCTCATGAACGAGCGCGCCGGCCTCGGCTTCGTGCTGCAGATTCGTTTGCGCCAGCTGCTCGACGACATGCTCGTCGTGGCGGCCGAGCGGGGGCTGCTGGAGGATGCGCTGTACGCAGATGCGCTGGCCGAGCTGCATGTGCGCTGCGAGTCGATCCGGCTGCTGGCCTGGAAGGGGTTGACCGACACCGAGCGCTACGGCCAGCCGGGGCCGGAGGGTTCGTTGGTGAAGTGGCTGTGGTCGGACACGAATCAGCGCCTGACCGAGCTCGCCGTCGACGTGATCGGGCCGCGGGCGCTGCTCGCCGGCACGAGCTGGAGCTATGAGCTGCTGCGCGCGAGGGGTAACACGCTGGAGGGAGGCACCACGGAGGTGCTGAAGAACATCGTCGCCGAGCGCGTCTTGGGCCTGCCGCGGCTGAAGGTCACGGCGTAGGGGAGGGGGAGGAGTGGATTTCGGTCTGACCGACGATCAGCGCGATATTCAGCGCACCGCGCGCGAGCTGCTGGCGGAGCGCGCGAAGCCCGAGCGCGTACGCGAGCACGCCGAGGCGGGGCGCACCGACGAGCGGCTGTGGAGCGAGCTGTCCGGGCTCGGGTGGCCCGGCATCGCGATTTCGGAGGAGTACGGCGGGCAGGGCCTCGGCCGGGTCGAGCTGTCGATCCTGTGCGAGGAGTTGGGGCGAAACGTTGCTCCGGTGCCCTTCCTGGGGAGCGTGATCGCGGCCACGCTGATCGAGCACGCCGGCTCCGAGTCCCAGCGCGAGCGCTGGCTGGGCGATCTGGCGAGCGGCAGCTCGATCGGCGCGGCCGGTCTCGCCCGCGATGGCGTCGGGGAGTTGGTGATCGGAGCGCCGGAGGCCCAGGTGGTGGTGCTCGTCGAAGGCGAGCAGGCGCGCGTCCTTGCGGCGGAGGAGCTGGAGCTGACGGCGCTTGCCTCGATCGACCCGACCCGGACGGCGGCGCGTGTGAGCGCGCCGGCGGGGGCGGGGGAGCTGCTCGACGGCGATGTCTCCGCCGGTGTGGATCGCGCGATCGTGGCGGTCGCCTCGGAGCTCGTCGGGGTATGCGAGCGGGCGCTGGAGATGACCGTGGCCTACGTGAGGGAACGCAAGCAGTTCGGCGTCCCCGTCGGCGCCTTCCAGGCGGTCTCTCACCGCTGCGCGCAGATGCTGCTAGACACCGAGAAGGCGCGCAGTACGGCGGCGTTCGCGGCGTGGACCGCCGACGCGGATCCCGAGCGGCTGGCCGAGGCCGCGGCGATGGCCAAGGCGGCCGCCTCGGATGCCGGCCGCGAGGTCACCGCGAGCGCGATCCAGGCCCACGGCGGCATCGGCTTCACCTGGGAGGCGGATGTCCACTGGCTGTACAAGCGCGCGCAGCTCGACGCCGCCCTGCTCGGCGGCGCGAAGTCCCATCGCGCACGCTTGGCCGCGATCCTCGCTCGGCGAGCGGCCGCGCCGGTCGGGTGACGCGCGAGCTCAGCCGCCGTAGGCGCCGCTAGATTCGGTGAGGAGTGTCCGTCGAGCACACACAGTTCAGCGTCGCGCATCTCGACGCCGACGCTTTTGCAACTGCGCTGCTATCGAACCGGGGAAGCCGGTGTTTGAGCGGTGCAGCTTGGGGGGTGCGACTCAGGCGGTGATCTGCTCGCGCTCGGCGCGTTCGGCTTCGGCGACCATCTGGGCTGCGCGTTTGGGGTCGCCGAGAGCCAGCAGGTGCGCGTTCAGGGCGACGGCACGTGCGGAGGCGTAGTCGAGCGGGACGCGCTTGCCGTCGACGACGACGTAGACGGTCTCAGAACCATTGCTGTTGGTGTTGTTGGCCATGAGCTCAGGATAGGACATCCGTCAAGCGGATTCGCTGTCGCGGATGATCTCCGCGATGTGCTGCGCGAGCGGCCGGTAGGGGCCGTGCTTGCCGACGAACGCGATGGCGAGCAGCTCGTCGTGGCGCTCGAGATCCTTGAAGGTGACGATGTCGAGGCCGAACATGACCAGCCCGGCGTTGAGTGCGGCGATGCCGGCGCGGAGGTTGCCGTCGATGAACGGGTGGGTGCGCAGAACCTTGGCGTACAGCCGCGTGGCGGCGTGAACGGCGTCGAAGCTGTCGGTGTCGGGGGATGCGCGAATCTCCGCGGCGGCGGTGTTGAACTCCTTGCAGATCTTTTCCAGCCGGCGGTGAAGCCGGCGGGGGTGGGCGCCACGGTAGACGCGGATACGCCGGGAGCGCCGGGTGCCGACGTACCCGCCGTACTGGACGTGCTCCCATTCGCCCTCGTGGCGTCCGCGCAGCCGTCCGGCGTCTTCGGGGAAGAGCTCGCCGAAGATCTCGCGGTGCCAGGAGCACAGAAGTTTGGGGGACATCTCGATCGGGCGGGACTTTGCGACGGGCCCGAGCTTCACGAGCAGCTGGGCCAGCCGGTCGATGCTGATGTCCCAGGTTTCCTCCGGGGTGTGTCCGGCTGCGCAGAAGAACGGCGACTCCTCGTCGTCGTGGAATCCGCGGAACGGTGCACCGTGGCTCGGGGTCATCGCACGGGACTGTAGGGCGCGCTGCGGGGGATCTCGACGGATGCGCCCAGCTGCTCGTGGCGCCCGCCGGCAGGAGCGCTAGATTCGCCCAGATGACTACTGAATCATCCGAGTTGAGCACCGCCCACGTTGATTGTGACGCTTTCTATGTCTCGATTGAGCTATGCCGCCGGCCCGAGCTGCGCGGTAAGCCGGTGGTGGTCGCGGGGAGCGGTCCGCGGGCGGTGGTCACGACCGCCAGCTACGAGGCCAGGCGCTACGGCGTGGGGTCGGCGATGCCCGCGGCGAGGGCCAGGCGGTTGTGTCCGGAGGCGGTCGTGCTGCCGCCCGATTTCCCCACCTATAGGGAGGTCTCGCGACAGGTGATGGATCTCGTGCGCGCGCATGTTGAGCGCGTGGAGGTGGTGGGCTTGGACGAGGCCTATCTGGATCTGGACGGGCTCTACTCCCCGCGCGCGGCGATGCGCCGGTTGGTGGCGGAGATCAAGGCCGCCACGCAGCTGGTCTGCTCGGTGGGGATCGGGCCGAACAAGCTCGTCGCGAAGGTCGCCTCGGACGCGGAGAAGCCGGCGGGCTTCGTGGTGCTCACGCGCGAGCAGGCGTGTGCGCGCTTCGCGGGGGCTCCGCCGGGGCTCGTGCCCGGCATCGGGCCGAAGACCGCGGCGCGTCTGGCCGCATTGGGGTTGACGACGCTCGCCGCCGTCGGTGGCGTCCCCGAGCAGATCCTGGTCGAGCGCTTCGGCCCGAACCTGGGGCGTGAGCTTGGCCGCCGCGCGCGCTTCGAGCACGACGGCGAGGTGGGGGCGGCGCGGAAGGTGATCTCGGAGTCGCGTGAGCGGACCTTCGACGAGGACATCCGCGATCCGGCGGCGCTGCGCGAGGCGCTGGAACGGATGTCTGGGGAGCTGTGCAAGAGCCTCGCCGCCAACGGGCGACGGGGCCGCACGATCGGGATCAAGGTGCGCCTCGACGACTTCACGACGGTCACCCGGGCGCACACCGTGACCGAGCCCACGAGCGACGGTGAGCTCGTCAAGGCGGTGGCGCTGCGGCTGCTTCGGGAGTACGCGCCCGCGCGGGCGGTGCGGCTGCTGGGCGTGCGCGTGGCAGGGCTTGAGTCCGGACCGACGCTCGCTCGTGAGGCGGCGGGTGGGTCGCCGGAGGCCGAGGACCAGCTGGCGCTGCCCGTATAAAAGAGATGGCCGCTACTCCCGCGACTGAAGAGCTGAGCATCCGCACGGACGACGGGGTGGAGCTCTCGGGTGAGCAGCGCGGGAGCGGTCCGGCGATCGTGCTCCTGCACGGACTGACGGCGACGCGGCGCTACGTCGTGATGGGCTCGCGGAGGCTGGAGCGCGAGGGGTACCGGACGATCGCCTACGACGCCCGCGGACATGGACGCTCGACCGCGGCGCCCGACCGGACGGGCTACGGCTACGAGCGCCTCGCACGCGACCTCGAGGCGGTGATGGACACGCTCGGCCTGCGGCGGGCAGTCCTGGCCGGCGCCTCGATGGGCGCGCACACCGCCGTGCACTTCGCCCTGAGTCACCCCGAGCGCGTCGCGGGCCTGGGTCTGATCACACCGTCCTTCGAGGCCGATCTACCGCTTGACGGGACGGTCCTCGCCGGATGGGACGCCTTGGCGCGGGGGCTGCGCGAGGGTGGGGTGGAGGGGTTTGTGGCCGCCTATGACTTCTCGGAGGTGCCCGCGGCTTGGCGAGAGACGGTCGAGCGGGTGCTGCGCCAGAGGCTTGCCGCCCAGGAGTATCCGTCGGCGGTGGCGGACGCGCTCGAAGTGGTGCCGCGCTCGCGGCCGTTCGGGTCGATCGAGGACCTCGCGGGCATCCGGGCGCCGACGGTCGTGGTGGCCAGCCGCGACGAGGCGGACCCCGGCCATCCGCTGGCGGTGGGCGAGCGCTACGCTCAGACGATCCCGAACGCGGAGTTCGTGGTCGAGGATGCCGGTCCACCGGCGAGTTCGCCGATCGCGTGGCAGGGAGGGCAGCTCTCGAAGGTGCTGGCCGAGCTGGCCGCCCGCGCGGCGTAGACGACTCGCGCTCGTCGTGCGTCCGGAGTCGATCGCGGTTTGGCTGAAGCGCCCGATCCTCGCACTGGATGACGAGAAGCCGATTGATTTGATCGCTCGCGGCGAGTACAAACGGGTCGCCAAGCTGATCTCCGAGATCCAGTACCCCGGCATCTCCTGACGGTGGCCCCACTCCCCGTCGGCCCTCGCACGGTCGAGGGCACATGGATCAGGCATGTACCGCACCGAGCCAACCTGCTCGGCCGAGCCAATCCCCCATCGGATGGCCACTGGCAGCGCGGTGAGATCGTGCCGGCGCTCTACCTCGCCGAGACGGAGCCTGTCCGACGGTGCACAGCTTGACGCGGTGCTGCGATCCGCGGAGCCCAGCGTCACACCGCTTCTTTTCACCCAGCCCTATAGCGTGGAACAGAGGTTGGGCGAATGCTGGCGTGCGCACGCCCGAAGGATCGCTGATGGGGGACTACGAGCCGTCTACAGCCTCTCTCTGAATGAGGGTCTCGCATCTTGCGGAGGCGTGGGGGAGCTTCGTGGCGGCGCTTCCGCTCTACGCCCTCGCATGAACCCAGAGCATCTGCTTCGCAGTCCTGGGCGTTCGCAAGATGGCAGCGCCGAGATGACCCCAGTTGATCGCAGAGTGGCGTGACGGCGACTCCGTTGCGGCGCCGGCTCTAATTGCTCGGTTTGGGCGAGCGGATCTCTACGGCGATGACATTCGACGGAGGAGCCGAGGGCATCGGGCTGGGCGGAGCAGGCGTGGGAGATGAAGGCGGGTTAGGCATCTCAGTGAAGGATTGTAACGACTAGGGCGACGGCCAACGCAACGATCTCGACGCCCAGCGCAATGAGTGCCTGCTGGACCTTATCTGCGGCTCCCTCGAGGATCACTTGATTGTGCTTATAGAAGCCGTCGAGATAGCTGGCCGCGGACGCCTGCATCTGTGGTAGATCAGCGCCCGTGTCTGTCGCCAGCTGTAGCATCTCGCCACCAAGGAGGCCGGCCTGCCTGTTCTTCGGAAAGAGCGCGGAACCACAAGCACGGACACACCACAGATACGCCAGCGCCGCGACGCCGAACGGAATTGCCGCACCGGCGGGCGCGCCCCCGAGCGCCACCGCAGCGACTGGGACCACGATCGAGGCGGCTGAGAGGACCGCCGTCGCCTTTTCGCGGAGCTGATTCTCGCTACCGTCCTGGGATTCAAGCGCGGCACGCGATAGTTCGAGCGCTACTTCCTTGGGGCAGTTCGCCATAGCGACAAGGTAGGGCTATAGCAGGACGCATCGGCCGTGACGCCGTTCATGACACCATGCCCCGCCGTGCCGAACGACACAGCCGCGGCACGTACCTGAGGGACCACAGCGGGACCACGGGTCGCTCACAACCCTCCAGAATCCCCGCGAACACGGTTTTAGTGGGGTTTAGCGCTCTCGGATCGGCTCAGGTTCGCTCAAATTGCTACCAAAATTGCTACCAAGCCCGCGCGATTCGTGGCGCTGGTGACGATCGCTCGCGCGCCTGCTGTTCGTCGTGGCTGTTGCACAAACCCCCGCCGGGCCCACTGGAGCGTTTCTAAGGGCGGGGTCGAAAAAGCTGCAAGTCGTCGCTCGCCCGCGGCGCGCCCTGCACGGTCTCGGCGCTGCCAGCTCCCTCAGCGACCGTCACAGCGAGCGCGGCCTAGGTTTTCGTAGACGGGTTTGTGTAACAGCCACCGTCCGAGGCGGCAGCGGGTTTGCGAACTGCGTCGCGCTTCGTTGCCGCGGAACAGCGCGGTGTGGCCGGGTGGCTTGCCTCACCTGCGATGCGGGTGGTGCGGATTAGCGACGTAGCTCTGCCTGTAGCCGGGTTGCGAGGCGGACGGAGGCGTCGATCTCGACTTGGCGGATTGAGACGCTCTCGACGCTGACCCCGAATGGGACGCCGACGCGCCGGCAGAATGCGATCAGCTCGACGGCCGTAGCGACGGCTTGGTCGTAGGACGCTTCTAGGGTGTCCTCCGCGTGGCGCAGCTCGTTCTCGATCCAGCGCGGCACATCGACACCGAGCCACTGAACGAACTCCAGTGTCTTCACCGACCCGCAGACCGAGAACGTAAAGACGATCGGCGCCGGCTTGAGGCCACGAGCGGCGCACTCGTAGTGATAGTCGGAGACCAGGTCCTTCGCGGCGTTGACGTCATAGACGATCTGGGTGACAAAGAACGAGCAACCTGCAGCCTGCTTCGCAAGCAGACGGAGGTGCTCCGTGCCCCCGCGCGCGTGGCGCTCTGGGATCGCCACACCTCCGAGCAGGAGATCCGGGCGCACCTCACTCCGTAGTTCGTAGGCCCGCGGCAGAGAGGTCGCGACCGGCTTTTCACGGGACGACGCACCGACGAACACCGACAGCGCCTGGGTTGGGGCCTGTTCGCTGAGCCACGACTGAAGCTGTTGCTCTGGGTACTTGCTGACAGCGCGGTACACGATTGCGGGTACCTCCAAGCCGACGAGATCGCGAGCGAGGTAGTCGGCGGGGTCCATCGTGGGCAGGAACGGAAAGGGCCGTTCCTCGGGATTGCGGTCGCTCTCGTCATCAATGTCGTAGAGCACGAGGCCGTCGATGCCCACGGGGCGCAGGCGCTCGAGCGTCTTCGCGGCGATCTGACGGGCGTGCTCCGGTTCGGTCGTCAGGCGCGGTGGCGTCAGCGCGAAGAGCAAGAACTCACCCGTCCCCTCCGCAATGCGCCGCTGCAACTCCACGCGCCGAAGCGTAGCCAAGCGCTGTGCACTACGACTTGGCGCCAGCGGTTGTGGCCTCCGCTAGCAGCCACGCAACGCGGTGTCTCGCTTGCACAAGGGTCGCGTCGAATGCTGCTTGGATGCGCCATCCGGCGTGAGTCGCCGCGACTCACGCGAATCAGGACGACCGTGCCGTAGCCAATCGCGCCCGGTCCAACACGCAGCACGGCCCGGGAGTGCGTTTCACGGCGAGTTCTCGCTGCACTAGCTCAGGCGCTTGCCGACAAGTCAGGCGTGCGCGAGGGCGCGCATCTGGCGCACCGGGTGACGTCCCAGACGACTCAACGTCGCGAAGGACGAGGGGTGCCCATGCGTTCGGGGCGCGACGCTGACGGGCACACGGCCCGTGAGCCGGTCGATCACGCCGCGGCGCAGCGGCACCAGCAGCAGCTCGGTGTCCTCGCCGACAAGGACGGTCGCCTGCCCTTCGATCAGGTTGCGCCAGAGAACGTCGTCGGTCCACTCCTCATCGCTGGGAACGAACGCGACATCCGCCGGGTAGCCGAGATCGTCGTCGCTACGCGACGCCGCCATGAACAGCTCATCGGTCTTGTCGGTGATCTCGCTCATTGCAGGTGCTCCCAGCTGTGAACGATATCGCGCCAGTCGCACAGCAGCTTGAGTTCGGCGGCGTACATCGCATCGTTCACCGGGCCATACGTGACGGTGGGAGACTGCTTCTCCAGCCCGACGTATGCGTGCTCGTGGTGCTCGCTCGGATCATGAGCGTTGTCGAACGTTCGCACTGTGCGCCAGCGACCGTCCCGCAACGCGAGGAGCACGATCGCGTACTCGATGGGGTGCTCGCTCGAGCGCTCCATCACGAGCTGCACGTCGGAAGCCAGGAAGCGGCGTCGAGTCCGATCCTTAGGCATCTTTGAGCGCCGTCACGTCGTCTGCGCTGCAAGCCGGTCGGCCGGTGCCACCCGACCAAAGGCTGCCTCTACAAACGCCGACTCGTGCTCGCTCGGTGAGTAGTCCGCGTAGCGCTGTGTTGTCTCGATGTCTCGATGCCCCATCCACTCCTGCAAGGTCCGCATGGGTACGCCGGTGCCTGCCATCGCCGTGCCGAACGTGTGGCGCAGATCGTGGAAGCGATGCGACTGCTCAAGCTGCGCGGCCTTGAGCGCCCGGCGGAAGCGGCGCAGGATCGCTGCCTTGTCGAGCGGCCCGGCGGCGTGGGGATCGGCGAACACGAGTGCATCGCCAGTGCTCTCCCCCGCTGCACGGCTGAGCCGATCAAGCTCCCCCGCAACCTCGTCGGCCATCGGCACACTGCGCGTCGAGCGGCGCGACTTCGGAGTGCCGAACTCGCCCAGCACGTAGTTCTGGCGGACCCTGATCCGGCCGGCGGTCCAGTCCACGTCGCGCCATCGAAGCGCCACCAGCTCGCCCTGCCGCAGACCGGTCATCGCTGCCGTGAGATACATCGCACGGTCGATCTCGCGGTAAGGCCCATCGACAGCGGCGTCAGCGAGCGCTCGCACCTCAAGCGGCTCAAGGAACCTGATCTCGGCGCTCTCGGGCTTGCCGGGCAGCTCGATATGCCGGGCGACGTTCACGGGCAGCCACCCCTTGCGCTCGGCGAAACCGAGTAGTGCCGAGAGGTAGCCGATGTAGTTGCGAACGGACTTTGCGCCGACAGGACGCCCATAGCGACGGTCCCCCTTCGCCTTCGGTCCGGGCCTCTCGCCCTTCTCCATCATCGTCATCAGAATCCTGAACGTCATGGGCCGTTATTCGGCGTAGGTCGCGCTCCGCAAAGAACGGCTCAAGCCAGACGCGCAGGATCGACTCCACAGCCGTCGTCGTCGCCTTCTTGCGGCTCTGACGCTCCAGGTTCGCGAGGTAACGGCGTCCCAGCTCGGCCATCGTCAGCGCGTCGCCGGTGGTCGTCCGGGCGGGCTTCGTCTCCGCGATCAGCCGGCGCAGCTCTCCCTCGGCCTGGCTACGGGTCAAGCCATCCCGCGAGCCCTCGACGCGCATCGGGCCGACACGACGCTTGACCTGTCGGCCACCGTCTGCACGCCAATGCGCATACCAGACGCCCCCACGCGCGTAGAGCGAGCCAGCGCCGTAAGGCCGTCGGGTCATCTTCCTCGCTGTCGCCATCACTCATGGCCTCCCTGATCGCGCGCCACCATCGGCCGCCCAAGGTAGCGGGCGCTGCGGCTGCTTCAACGCGATAGTCGTCTCGTTAGTCAGGACGCCTCCCGTGCTCTGCCTGTCGATCGACAAGCAGCGAGCGCGCTGTACGCGAGGCTGCACCTCGTGTACGCCACGGTCCCCGCATCCGCGCTCGCCACCATTCCTACCACGCTGGCCCTTCTGGGCCGGCCAATCCTTGCTCTGGAGCCAAATCCGACGATGGGCGATACTGGGCTCGAACCAGGCCGGAGGGCTCAGGTCGGGTGATATCCCGCGTGCTTGCTGGGCTCGGGTGATCTCAGGTTCGCTGAGATTTGCTCAAAACGGAACCTTGAATGGAACCTCGGGCGGAGGCCCCGGCGGGCCGCTCGCCGCGCGTTCCCAGGCGACAAGCAGTACTGGATCCTGAAACAAAATAATCGACCTCCGGACAGCGTGTGACCTTCGATGCTTGGGCCTGCAACCTGCCGATGATCCCAAACCGCGTGGCACCCGGATCCGCGACCTCACCGGATGCGTCTCGGCAGCGCTACAACTCCATGGACTCCTGCGAGGAGGGAGACTCGGAAAGCCGGCTTCCCAGTGGCTCGTCTTCATCAGGGATGGGTGCGCCGGCATCTGGGATGGTCTGCTGCAAAGGGGCGTCCGCCTCGAGTGTGGGAAGTTGTACCGCAGGCGCGGCTGGCTCGCCGGCTGCTTCAGCCTCGTTGACACTTTGCCGATACTCGACAGCTTCAGGTACTTCAACATATTCGAGTAGGTCTCCGGCGAGCGCGAGCAGATGCGTCTTTGCTTCGCCTGGCGTGATGTAGAAGAACTCGCGTCGCTTGTTAACACGGTTGACTCGGCGATTCGCAAGCCGCTCGTGCATCTTTGCCTCGAGACCGACTGCGTCATCAGAGAACACGAGAGCGTGGGTGTCATATTTGAAGGGCACGGACGCATCGCCCAGCTCTCGCACACGCTCTGTTGGATCCAATCGACGGGTTAGACCAATCTTGATCATCCCCTCGCCAAACGCTCCGACATTCGAAATGACGTAGACGTACCCGGCACGGACATTCGCTACCCGGTAGTCGACGTCTTCGATTGCCTTCTTGATCGTCGCTAGGGCCTCTTCGGTTCGTGCGATTGCCTCGTGGGCACCCTGAACCTGGAAACGAGTGAGCACGTTGAGATAGTGCTGGTGCTCCTTCTCCAGCCGGGCGCGCTCCCGTGCCAGTTCTTCCTGTACTTTACGCTCCTCTCGTAGCCGCTCGCGCTCGGCGAGTTCACGCTCCTTTTCCTCGGCGCGCTTCTCAAGGTAATCCGCTGTCAGCTCCAGCTCCTTTACACGAAGCTGGTGATAGCCATCAAAGATCCGGATGTCCATCGTTTTGCCGAGTTTCGAGATCACACCTACGATCTTCGACAGCCGCTCGATCGCCGATTCCAGCTTGTAAGGCTTCAGAGCCCGCACGAGATTGTCAGCTTCAGCGTTATACGCACGCAACACAAGCTTTGAATAGTCACGGACCATCGCTCGACCTTTTGGCGCCGAACCATTGACGGTCCAAGTGGTATCGGCGAGGACTGCCCCGCCATCCTTGAGCGCCATCACTTTGATGAGATCCTTCAACCGCTTCAGCTCAGCCTGATAAGCGACAGCATCTGTCAACGGATGGCGATACTCATAGACACCGACTTCCTGAAGAATCGCAGTCTCCTCCGTCACCACCACCTGATCATTCAGCTCTGACACCCGCTGCTCAAGCGTCTGCTGACGTACAGTCAGATCGGCAATACTCTTCTCCGCTGCCTCACGAGCTCCGGCAGTCTCACGCTCAACTGCTGCAACCGATTCAGCCTTCTCACGAGCAAGAGTTGCAGCGAGTTCCTCAGTCTCTCGCTCAAGGGTCGCCTTGCGCTGTTCGAGCTCTATCGCCGACAGCAGTCCGAGATGATCGACGCGACCACGAAGGTCATCGAGCTGGGCTCTGAACTCCTTGGCCCTTGATCGCCCCCGGAACAGCGGGATCTCTTTGCCCTTATCAGTCGGGCTGTCCTTCGATCGGGCTGCGGAGTCCTCCGGGATTGCCGTGTCGTCGACCATTGCTGTGTCGTCTTTGACTCGCGAACTCATAGCCCGATCCTACATGGTCGAACTTGTGAGGCTCATGAGACCTTGCCGACCCCGAACACTGGCCAACGAGGAACCTCGGCGAGGCAGGACTTTGGCAACAGCTTGGTAGTCCCCCTTTGCGGCGAAGTGTGCCCCCCTCCCCCCTTGCGGTCTGACTGGGGACCGTCTATCATGCATGTCACGAGGTCGGACCGTCTGCGCAACAGGCGACTCTGGTCTCGACCACGCCCCGGGGTAACACCCGGGGCAACTTTTTGCCCGAGTCCCATTTTCGCCTAACGCTGGCGTCGGTAGTTGCGCTTAGCGTGCGCGTCGTCGCGGTCGAAGTGCCGCAAGCCATATCCATCGCCATGCGGCGCAAACAAGTCGCTTAGGACTCGCGACTTTATGAGTTGGTGGGTTGTGTCGGTTTGATGGTGTAGTTCCAGTCGCCGTGGAAGTCGTGGCGGTGGAGGTTGACGGTGGCCATCTGTTTGGTGGTGATTTTGATGCCCTTTTCGTAGGTGCCTTCGTCGAGGCGGGAGTAGACCTTCAGGCCTGTGCTGGTGCTCGTGGCGGCGATCAGGCTGATGATCGTCTCATAGCTG
>Ga0209483_1000636_pt1 | contig 29248 bp, 26 predicted proteins | sample NGEPerA_FD_184508 | JGI IMG/M metagenome (GOLD analysis project Ga0209483, IMG submission 184508) | Arctic peat soil microbial communities from the Barrow Environmental Observatory site, Barrow, Alaska, USA - NGEE PermafrostL2-A... | ecosystem: Environmental > Terrestrial > Soil > Wetlands >... | reverse complement strand
GCAATAGCCCATCACGTCGGCGGCGGCATGGGGATGACCCATGGCGAACCGGAGACCTATCCGCGCACCGCCGACGTGATGGGCTATTGCTCGACGGCCGACGCGCTTGCCGTGGCGGAGGCGGTGGTCACCGTGCAGCGCGACTGGGGCGATCGCGCCAATCGTAAGCACGCGCGATTCAAATATACAGTGGAAGATCGCGGTCTCGACGTGGTCCGGGCCGAAGTGGAGCGCCGCAGCGGCACAAAGCTTGCGCCTGCCAGGCCCTTTACGTTCACCTCGACCGGCGACCGTTATGGCTGGAGCGCCGGCACCGACGGGCGCGGCCATCTCACGCTGTTTATTGAAAACGGCCGCGTCGTGGACCGTCCCGGAAAACTACAGATGTCGGCATTGCGCGGGATCGCGCAGACCCACGACGGCGACTTCCGCATTACGCCGAACCAGAACATCATCGTCACCAATGTGCCGACGGACAAACAGGCCGAGATCGAGCGGATTGCCCGTGACGCCGGGTTGCTGGCGCCATGGTCGGGACTGCGCCGCAACGCCATGGCGTGCGTGGCGCTGCCGACCTGCGGCCTGGCGTTGGCCGAAAGCGAACGTTATCTGCCTGACCTGATCGACGCCCTCGACAAGAGTCTCGCGACACATGGCCTGTCGGCGGACGACATCGTCATCCGCATGACCGGATGCCCGAACGGTTGCGCGCGGCCTTACGTCGCCGAGATCGGCTTGGTCGGCAAGGGGCCGGGCCGCTACAATCTCTATCTCGGCGCGGCCTTTGACGGTTCGCGTCTGTCCAAACTTTACGCCCCCGACCTCGAACATGACGGCATCCTCGCCGCGCTCGATCCGATTTTCGCTGCTTACGCGGCGAGCCGTGAGAAGGGCGAGCGCTTCGGCGATTTCGTTATTCGCGCCGGCTTCGTGGCCAAGACGGGAAACGGCGCCGATTTCCACGCCAATACCGGCGCGCTGAAACATACGGCGGCGGCATGAGCGAAGACCGTAAACCGGAAGAAACAAAACGTGGACAGATGGCGCGATTGTCGCGCCTGCCGGTGTTTCTCGCGCTCGAAGGCAAACGCGCGGTGCTGGCCGGCGGCAGCGCGGCGGCGGCCTGGAAGGCCGAGTTATTGTCGGCAGCGGGTGCAAATGTCGACGTCTATGCGGAGGCGGTTTCGGACGAATTGCGTCAGGTCGCACAAGACGCGCCGGGTGGGAACGTTACGCTGATCGCTCGCGCCTGGTCGCCGGAGGATTTCGCAAGCGCCGTCGTCGCCATCGGTGCTTTCGAGGATGATGTGGACGCGAAAAAATTCAGTGATGCCGCGCGCCGCGCGGGCGTCCCCGTCAATGTCATCGACAAACCGGCTTTTTGCGATTTTTCCTTCGGCGCCATTGTCAACCGCTCGCCTTTGGTGATTGGCATCTCGACCGATGGCGCCGCGCCCGTTTTCGCGCAGGCCATTCGCGCCAAGCTGGAAGCGCTGCTGCCGAACGGCTTTGCCAATTGGGCGGCAGCCGCCGCGAAATGGCGCAACGCGGTGAAAGCTGCCGGGCTGCCGTTTTCAGGCCGCCGCAAATTCTGGCAGCTGTTCACCGCGCACGCGCTGGCCAATCCGCAGAACGCACCGACCGATCACGATTTCGCGCGCTTCATCGCCGAGGTGAAAGGTCTGGGCGCCGCGGTGGAAAGCGGCTCGGTTACGCTGGTGGGTGCTGGCCCCGGCGATCCCGAATTGCTGACGCTGCGCGCGGTACGCGCGTTGCAATCGGCCGATGTCATTTTATTTGACGATCTGGTCTCGCGCGACGTTTTGGATTTCGCCCGCCGCGAAGCGCGCAAATTGCTGGTTGGCAAAACCGGCTTCGGACCTTCCTGTAAGCAAGAGGACATCAATGCGCTGATGGTGTCGCTCGCCAAGCAAGGTAAGCGCGTGGTGCGCCTCAAAGGCGGCGACCCGCTCATTTTTGGCCGGGCCGGCGAGGAACTTGACGCCTGCAAAGCGGCCGGCATTGCCGCTGAAATCGTGCCCGGCATCACCGCGGCGCAAGGCGCGGCGGCAAGGCTCGGCGTCTCGCTCACCGATCGTAATTTTTCCCGCCGCCTGCAATATGTCACCGGCCACGCGCGCAATGGAAAATTGCCGGACGACGTAGATTGGCGCGCGCTTGCGGACCCCGCCACTACCACCGCCATCTATATGCCGGTGCGCACGCTCGGCGCGCTGGTGACGCGCGCGCTTGCAGAGGGCCTCGATCCGGCGACGCCATCGGCGGCGATTGCGCGCGCGACAAGGCCCGACCAGTCGGAGATATTCGCGCCCATCGGTGAGTTGCCGGCACGGCTTGCGCAGGCCGCGTTGCCGGGCCCAGTGCTGGTGATGCTGGGCAATAGTCTTGGCGGTCTTCTGTCGGACTCGTCGCGTGGCGCGGCCGCCCCACTAAAGAAGTCCGCCGCTAATTCCTGAGTTGGTTCGGCGGGGCGGTTGAAGAAAGGCGTTCGCGCCGGTTGGGGCGCGGCCGTTCGCGTGGCTGGGGCAGCGGCACATCCACTAAAATCCTCGCCGTCGTCGCATGCTCCGGCTTCAAGTGCGGCTCGTCGGCCCGCGGCGCCGGCGTCGGCAGTGGCGCGTCGACTTTCACCACCGGCGACGCGGCCGAAGCAAGCGGCACGATCAGCGCCGGGCTCGGCGGCGGGAAAGTCTCCGGCGAATAGACATAGGCATTGTACTGGTTGCTTCGGATCGGCTGGTTTGCATCCTGAATGATGCGGTCGCCCTCGCGCCGGTTCTCGTAGGCGATGCCCTTGCCGCTGAAATTGAAGGCATAAGTCGGCTTCGCCCGGATCTGCGCATCGACCGGCGGAATGGCGCCGTCGAAATTATGCTTGTCGTAGACGCCGATACCGCGGTCGAGCATAGCGCCCGAGAAGTTCGGGCTCAGCTTGATCGCCTCGTTAATGTCGAGGCCGGAGCGGTCGAAATCGCGCCGGTCGTAATAGGCAAAGCCGCGATTATACATCGCCAGCGCGTAGCCGGGGTCGATCGCCAGCGCCTGCGTATAGTCGGCGATGCCGCGCGCGCTGTCGCCCTTGTTGCGATAGGCAAAGCCGCGATTGTTGAAGGCGCGCGCATTTTTGGGATCGAGCTCGATCGCCCGATTGAAGTTCGCGATTGCCTGGTCAAGTTCGTTCTTGCCGTCATAAGCGAGGCCGCGACCGTTAAACGCGGCGCCAAGCTTTCCGTCGAGCTTGATCGCCGCGTCGAAATCCTTAATCGCGCGGTCGAGCTCGCGCTTGCCGTAGTAGACATTGGCGCGGTTGACATAGGCGATCTTGTAAGCCGGATCGATCTTGATCGCCTCGCTCAGGTCGGCGATGGCGCGGTCGGCGTCGCCTTTGTTGCGCCAAGCAAAGCCGCGGTTGTTGTAGGCCACGGCGTTGCGGTGGTCGATCTTGATGGCGGCGTCGAAATCAGCGATGGCACGATCGTTGTCGCCGCGCATGCCATAGGCGGTGCCGCGATCGTTAAAGACGGTGGAGAAATTCGGATCGAAACGCACCGCTTGGTCGAAGTCGGCGATGGCGCGGACGAGATCGCCCTTGATGCGCATGACCAGCCCGCGATTGTCGAAGGAGGCCGCGCTCTTCGGGTCGAGCCGGATCGCCTGGCTGAAATCGTTGGCGGCACGATCGAGATCGCCTTTGTCGCGATAGGCGAGACCGCGGTGATAGAAGGCCAGCTCGTATCCCGGGTTGAAATGCAGCGCATCGGTGAAATCGGCGATGGCGCGGTCGAAGTCGCGCTTCTCGTAATAGGCGTTGCCGCGCCGGTAAAAGGCGAGCGAATACTTTGGATTGAGCTTGATCGCGGCGCCAAGATCGCCGATGGCGCGTTCGCTGTCGCCCTTGATGCGGTAGCCGATGGCGCGGTTATAAAAGGCCATGGCGTTATTTGGTTCGAGGTTGATCGCCTCGGTGAGATCGATAATGGCGCGGTCGGCGTCGCCCTTGGCGCCGTAGCTCAGGCCGCGGTCGTAATAGGCCAGGGCGTAGTTCGGCTTGAGCTTGATGATCGCGTCGAAATCGGAAATGGCGCGGTCGTAAACCTGTTTCGATTCGTAGACGGCGCCCCGATTGTAATAGGCAGCGGGATAGGCCGGGTTGAATTTGATAGCGGCGTCGAAACTTGCAATGGCACGGTCGCTATCGTGCTTGTCGCGATAGGCGAGGCCGCGATTGTAATAAGCGAGACTGCTGCTGGCGTCGTGTTTGATCGCCTGGTCGAAATCGGCGAGCGCGCGGTCTATTTCGCCCTTGGCACCGAAGGCGGCGCCGCGATCGTTGTAACCTTGCGCATATTCCGGGTTCAGCTTCACCGCCTGCGTCAGGTCGGCAATGGCGCGGTCGAAATCGCGCTGGCTGGCGTAAGCATTGCCCCTGTTGTTCAAGGCCAGGGTGTCGGCCGGATTAAGCTTGAGTGCGCTCGAGTAGTCGGCGACAGCCTGCCCGAAGTCGCCACTGTCGTATTTGGCGTTGGCGCGGTTGTAATAGGCAATCGCATAGCCGCCATTCAGCTTGATCGCGCGGTCGTAGTCGGCGATGGCGCGGCCGAGGTCGCCCTTTGATGCATAGGCGATGGCGCGATTGTTGAAGGTGGGCGCGTATTGCGGATCGAGCGAAGCCGCCTGGTCGAAGTCGGCGATGGCGCGGTCAGTGTCGCCCTTAAGTCCGTGCGCCAGGCCGCGCTTGTTGTACAAGGCCGCCTGTCCTGGATTGAGCGAAATTGCCTGCGTCAGGTCGACGACCGCCTTATCATATTCGCCCTTGCTGGCGAGCGCATTGCCACGCGCGCCGTAGGCGGACGCCAGCTTCGGATTGAGCTTGACCGCCTGGCTCAGGCTTTCGATGGCGTAGTCGTAATTTCGTTTTTCCTGAAACGCGACGCCGCGATTGTAATAAGCATCGGCGTTCTTCGGATCGATTTTGATAGTCTGGTCGAAGTCGGCGATAGCGCGGTCGAATTCCTGGCGGTCGTAACGCGCGACGCCGCGGTCGTAATAGGCCATGCCGTCCTTCGGATTGAGCCGGATCGCGGCGTCGTAGTTATCGATGGCGCGCGTGAGATCGTGTTTCTGATAATAAGCGTTGCCGCGATTGTAATAGCCGGCAGCGAAGTTCGGATTGATCTTGACCGCGCGGTCGAAACTGGCGATGGCGGCGTTGAGATCCTTCTTGGAGGCGCGCGCGATGCCGCGGTCGTTATAGGCAAGCGCGAAAATCGGGCTGACGCGGATCGGTTGCGCCAGTTCCATGGTGTCGCGGTCGTAGCCGCGCTGGCCTCGAATGTCGGCTCCGCGCGGGCTCGCGGCGATCGTGTAATTTGGATTGAGCTTGACCGCGGTCTCGTAGTCGGCGATGGCGCGCTCGAAATCGTGTTTTTCGTAATGCGCCACCCCACGGTCGTGATAGGCAAAGGCGTCCTTGCCGTCGATCTTGATCGCGCGGCTGAAATCGTCGATGGCGCCAATGGCGTCGCCCTTGTCGAAGCGGGCATTGCCGCGATTGTAATAGGTAGCCGCGTAATTCTCGTTGAGCGTGATCGCCTCGTTGAAGTCGGCGATGGCCTTTTCGCTGTCGCCTTTGCTGCGGAAGGCGACGCCACGATTGTTCAGCGCCACGGCGTTTTTGGGATCGAGTTTGAGCGCGTGGTCGAAATCCGCCACGGCGCGATCGGTTTCGCCCTTGGCGCCATAGGCAATGCCGCGATCGTAATAGGCGTGCACATAGCCGGGGTTGAGCTGGACCGCCTGGTTGAGGTCGGCGATGGCGCGATCGTATTCGCGTCTGTCGATGTAGGCATTGCCGCGATTAGAGAAGGCAAGCGCGTCATTCGGGTCGATCTTGGTCGCCATGCTGAAGTCGGCGATGGCGCGGTCATTATTACTCTTGGCGCGGTAGGCGATGCCGCGATGATTGTAGGCGGACGCCAGATTGCCATCGAGCTTTATCGCCATCGAAAAGTCGGATATGGCGCGGTCGTAATCCCGCGTCTGGTTGAGCGCTAGCCCGCGCGTATAGAAGGCCTGAGGATTGTTCGGACTGAGCTTGATGACTTGGTCGAGGTCCTTGATGGCGCGTTCATGGTCGCCAACTTGCTCCAGCGCTACGCCGCGATTGAGCATCGCGAGCGCGAAACTTGGATTGATCGCCAGCGCCTGATCGAAATCCTTGAGCGCGCGTTCGAAGTTGCCTCTGCTCTTAAAAATCGCGCCGCGATTGTTGAGCGCAAGGTCGAAGCGTGGGTTGGCGACGATCGCACGGTCGAAATCGGCGGCGGCGCGGTCGAGATCACCGCGTGCCTGATAAATCGAGCCGCGATTGTTGAGCGCGACCGCGAATGCCGGATCGAGTTTGATCGCCTGATCGAGATCGGCCAGTGCGTGTGTTGCGTCGCCCTTGCGCTGCCACAGCATGGCGCGGCTATTGAACACGCCGGCATAGCTTGGATTGAACTTGATCGCCTGCTCGTAGTCCTGAAGCGCGCGATCGATCTTGTCGCGGGCGGCATAGGTGTTGCCGCGCTCGGTAAAGGCCGCGGCATATTTCGGGTCGAGCTTGATCGCCAGATCGTAATTGTGGATGGCTTGCTCGTAGTCGTGCTTTCCCTGATAGGCGTTGCCGCGATCGACATAGGCCGCGGTGAGCTTCGGGTCGAGCCGCAAGGCCTGGTCGAAATCGGCGATGGCGCGGTCGAAATCGCCGCGCTCGCGATAGGCCAAACCGCGCGCTTGTGCGGCGATCGGATCGCGCGGATCGAGCCTGATCGCCTGCGTCAGATCGGCGATGGCGCGCTCGGAATTGCGGCGCTGGTAATAAGCCATGCCCCGGTTGAAGAAGGCGCGCGCCAGCCGTGGATTGAGCTTGATCGCCTGGTCGAAGTCGGGGAAAGCATGCGCGTCGTCGTTCAGGCTGAGGTAAGCCGAGCCGCGCGCATCATAGGCGAGGGCGAATTTCGGGTCGAGTTTGACCGCGCGGGTAAGGTCCGTCACCGCGCTTCGGTAATCGCGCTTTTCCTGGTTGGCGACGCCGCGGCTGTAATATGTGCCGGCGTAATCCGGATTTATTTTGATCGCCAGATCGAAATCGGCGATGGCATGCGGGTAGTCGCGTTTTTTCTGGTAAGTGTCGCCGCGGTTGCTGAGCGCGATCACATATTTTGGATCGATGCGCAACGCCTGATCGAAATCGGCGATGGCACGGTCGCTGTCACCCTTGCCGCTATATGCCTGGCCGCGCACGTTGAAGGCGGCGGTGTAATCCGGCTTGATATTGATCGCCTGATCGAGGTCGGAAATGGCGCGGGCATAGTCGTGCTTTACGAAATAGATATTGGCGCGCTCGTAGAAAGCGACCGCGTTTTTCGTATCGATGGCGATTGCCTGATCGAAGTCGCCGAGCGCCCGGTCGAGATCGCCGCGGTCCCGGTAGGCGATGCCGCGATTGAAAAATGCCAGCGCGTTTTTCGGATCGAACTTCACGGCCTGGCTGAAGTCGGCAACGGCGCGGTCGTCATCGCCGCGCGCGCGCAGCACCATGCCTCGATTGTAATAGGCCAGCGCATTTTTCGGGTCAATGCGGAGCGCGGAATCGAAGTCGGCGATGGCGCGGTCGGGAGCTCCGCGCGCCGCGTAGGTGACGCCGCGATTGTAGTACGATAGCGCGTCTTTGGGATCGAGTTTGATCGCCTGCGACAGATCGCGCAGCGCCTGGTCGTAGTCGGCCTTTTTGAAATAGGAAACGCCGCGGTCGTAATAAGCCAGCGCGTACTCGCTGTCGAGCCGGATCGCCTGGTCGTAATTGGCGATGGCGCGGTCATAGTCGTGCTTGTCGTAATAGGTGTTGCCGCGGTTGTAATAGGCCAGCACGTAGTTGGGGTTGAGCAGAACCGCTTGGTCGTAATCTTTGATTGCGCGGTCGACCTCGCCGCGGTTGCGATAAGCAAGGCCGCGGTTGTTGTAGGCAAAGGCGTCGCGCGGATCGAGCAGGATCGCCTGATCAAAGTCCTGGATGGCGCGCTCCACCGATCCTTTGTCGGCATAAGCGATGCCACGGTCATTCAGCGCCAGGATGTAATCCGGCTTGATCTTGATCGCCTGGTCGAAATCCTGGATGGCGCGCTCGTAGTCGCGGATGTCACGATAGGCGAGGCCGCGACTGTGAAAAGCGACCGCGTCGTTACCGTTGAGCTTGATGGCGCGGTCGTAATCCGGGATGGCGCGGTCGGGCTCGCCCTTGGCGCGATAGGCCATGCCGCGGTTGTAATAGGCGAGCGCATCGTTGGCGTTTAGTTTTATCGCTATATTGAGCGTGGAGATCGTGTGTTCAAAGTCGCGCTTGTCGTAATAGAGGTGACTGAGCAACCTGAGAGCGTCGGAATGCTTGCGGTCGAGTCTGACGACGGTCTCGAGGTCCTGAATGGCGCGGTCGATTTGCCCACGATCGCGCAGCGCCAGCGAGCGATTATAGTAGGCCTCGGCTTGTTTGGGATCAATCTTAATCGCCTCGTCAAAATTGCGAATGGCGCCTTCGGCGTCGCCTTTTGCGCGCGCAGCCTTGCCAGCTTCGACAAGCGGATCGCTACGTTTTTTTCCAAGCGTTGCCTTTATATGCTGCGCGGTCGTCTTCGCCGATTTGACCTGCGAACTATCGATCACTTCGTCGCAGGCGGCGAGGCGCTGATCAACGCTTGCCTCCACCTTGCCTTCGCAAATTTTCAGACTATCGCGTGGGACCGCGAGCAATGGCGTCGTGGCCGACAGAGTCGCCACCGTTATGGCCGCGGAGAGAATAAGGAAAGAACCGTGTGCCCTGATCATGTCGCCTCGTTAAGCCGGACGAGGATGATTTGCCGGCTGTCTTTTCGAATTGACTGAAAGTCTAAACCGGAGCGGGCGTCAGGAGTCGTGCGTGCGGCGCAATTGCGTAAGTTAACTTTAACGGTGGCGTCGTCATTTCACGCACGGCGTTAACCGTCAAAGACCGAAGATAATCTTTTTGCAGATTTAGATCGGAGGCGCTACTTTGCCGCCGATGCGCGAGCGCTGGCCACTATCTCGTCGAGTACGTAATCGGGCGGCATCACGTAGGCCAAAACCTTGCCCTTGGGATACACAGCCTGCCTGACGGTATTGCCGTGGTTGCCCGACACAATAATCGGATTGCCTTCACCGTCGGTGCCGCGCACGACGCCGACGTGGCCACTGTTCGGTCCAGCCCGGTACATGATCGCGATCGCGCCGACGCGCGGGCCGTCGAGCTTCTTTCCGAATTGCAGAAACGAGCGCGCGGCGCGCGATTTGGTGCCGTTGGCGCCGGCGTTGTGCAGTATAAAATTCATGAAATCGGCGCACCAGAGTTGCGTCGGCAGGCCCAGTTGCTTGGCAGTTCTGCCACGCCAGCGCAGCGCTTCCAAAAGTACGGCGGCGGCGCCCGGCACTTCAGCCGCGGCGTCGGCGGCGTCGGTGCGGCTACGTAGCATCGGCTCGAGCGGCACGGCATTGGTGAAGCGGTCGTCGCGCTTGATGCCACTGGCTTGCGCTGGTGCAAAGGCGCCGGCAGCAATCGCACAAGTCAGCAGCATCGCAATCGATCGTTTCATGTTTCCCGATCCCGACGTCGCCACCGGGAATTCCACTTCATCGTTTCTTTAGACGCACCAACGATGGCCGGCGCAAACTTGATTATTGTGGTCGTATCTTTTCCGATCCGAAGGGGTCGCTGCAAGCAAACATACCGATTGACTACAAACGATTCAATCCATGGTTAAGCCGCGCGACGAAACATTGTACCGCGCATAAATTGCAGACAATTTTATTAAAATTTGAATCAAATCACCGCGCGGTGTAGCGCAAGGGTACGACGATCGGGATTTCATTGCCCGACTGGCCGGTTGGCGGCGGCGGCAAGGGTTGCGAACGCTCGACCCAAGCGATGGCGTCGCGGTCGAGCATGCTGTCGCCGGAGCTGCGCACCACGCGCGTGCGATGCGTGCCGCCGCGTCTGTCGACGCTGAAGGAAACGAGCGCGGTGCCGGACGCGCCGCGCGCCTCGGCGGGGTAACGCTTATGCCGCTCGATTTGCGCGACTAGTTGCGATTTCCAATTGGCCATCGCGTTCGGGTCATGCGCGGTAGCGCCGGGCATGGGCGCGGCGGCGCGCTCGGCTTTGAGATCGGCGGCGCTCGGGGCCGCGGCAAGACTGGCCTCACGATGGCGCGGTTTTTTCTTGATCTCTTTCTTTTCCACTACCGGCTTTTCGATTTCCGGCGGCTTCGGCGGTGGCAGCATCGCCAGCTCCGCCTGTGGCTCCGGCTCGGGTTTCGGCTCGACCTTTTCCACCGGCTTTTCCGGTTCGGGCTCGGTCTCGATCTGCTGTTTGCTCTCCACCCGGTCGGGCGGTGCTTCGCTCGGCGTCGTCTGCGGCGCCACCGCGACCGGCGCGAGGTCGATCATGATCACCGGCGCATTGGCGACGGCGTCGGCGCTATCGCTCCAGCGCGCGGCGAGAACAGCCGCGCCGGCAGCATGAAGGCCGAGCGCGATGCCGAAGCAGGCGCACCAGCGCAGCATATGGGGCAAGCGCGCGCTCATGGTGAAGCCTTCAGCGCGGCCGCCGGCGTCGTCGGGCCTGTTGCTTCCAGCCCCACCAGCGCCACATGCAGATAGCCGGCCGTGCGCAGTTCGTTCATCAGGGTCATCAGGTCGCCATAGGCGACAGTCTTGTCGGCGCGCAGGAATACGCGCTGTTCTTTGTCGCCCGCGGTCGCGGTATCGAGTTTGTCGGCGAGCGCCGCGCGCGCGATGGTGTCGTTATCGAGCGCCAGGCTGAGGTCGGACTTGAGTGTCAGAAACAGCGGTTTGTCTGGGCGCGGCTGGCGTTGCGCCGTGGCGGAGGGAAGATCGACCGAGACATCGACGGTCGCCAGCGGCGCCGCGATCATGAAGATAATCAGCAGCACCAAAATGACGTCGATAAAGGGCGTGACGTTGATCTCGTGGATCTCGTCCAGAGTGTCGTCGCCGTGGTCGAGACGTACGCTCATGATCGCTACTCGGCGGCCGCGACGCCGCGGCGGGGCGCGCGTTCATGGAACGCGCCGCGGTCGAGGTCGCGGCTGACGATACGCAGGATTTCCGCCGAGGCATCGGCGTGTTGCGCGCGATAGCCGGCGGTCCAGCGCGAAAAGAAATTATACATCACCACCGCCGGAATGGCGGCGACCAGGCCGAGCGCAGTGGCGAGCAGCGCCTCCGCGATGCCGGGCGCTACCACCGCGAGGTTGGTCGTTTGCGCTTTCGAAATGCCGATGAAACTGTTCATAATTCCCCAGACGGTGCCGAACAAGCCGACGAAAGGCGCGGTGGCGCCGATGGTGGCGAGGATGCCGGTGCCCCGGATCATGGCCCGGCCCGCGGCCGCTTCGGCACGTTGCAGCCGCGACACGATGCGTTCCTTGAGGCCGTCCGGCGATATCGCGCCGGCGGACAGTTGCAGTTCGGTGTCGGCGGCGCGGATCAGCGCACTGGCGCTGCCGCTGTCGTTTTGCAGGCGCGCGGCATCGGCCCAGGAACGGGCCTGGCTCAGTGCCGCGATGGTGCGGCGCATGCGGCCACGCGCGATCATCAATTCGATCGCCTTGGCAAACCAGATGGTCCAGCTCAGCACCGAGGCGAACACGAGTCCGATCATGACCGCTTTGACGACGATGTCGGCGGCCATGAACATGCCCCACGGCGACAGGTCGCGCGGCAGCTTGAGAGCGACGTCAGGCGCCGTCTGAGCGCTTGCGCCGGCGCACACGACAAGCGCAACGGTGAGCGTCAGGCCGGCCAGCGCGCGCGTAAGGGGGGTCATTCGATTCATCGTCGCAACGGTCCTTTGCTGGTCATTCTAGCGCAATTTAGCTCACTCGGCGGGCCGCAAATGTGGCGCGCCGCGCTTGCCTTCGAAACCTTTGCTTTGCAGGCTTTTGCGCGCCGCGCGCTTGCGCAGCCACATGATGGTGCCGGTAATGGCGAAAACAGTCGGGAAAATGCCGGTCAGGAACACGATAAACGCCCACAGCCGCCCGCTATGGCTGCCTTCGTGGATCCAGCGCATCCAGGAGGCGGCGCGGTCGCCGGCCTGCGGCACGATCACCGCGGCCTGGCCACTACGATCGTCGATCATGACGGTAATATTTTCGCCGGTGGCGGCGCGCTCCATCTGGATGCGCCAAGTCATTGCAGACGGCGGCGCCCGCTCGCCGCGCGCCTGCACCAGCAGGAACAGCGTCAGCGGCCGCGCGTCCGGTTCCGCCTTCCGCGTGGCCTCGAGCGCGGCGTCGGCCGTCAACGATAACTGGCGCGCCACCTCGCCGAAGCCGCCGCGCGGGCCTTGCGTGTTCATAGGCGCGATCGAGGACATTACGCTGCGCGCGGTTTGCGGAAACGAGAGATAGATGCCGGTAAAGGAAACGGCCGCCAGCGGCAGAGCGATCCAGAAGCCGAGCAGGTGATGCAGATTGAACGTGAAACGCGGCGAACGCCCCCAGCGCAGGCCGCGCAGCAGGGTGGCGAAGGATTGCGCATTGCGCGGCCACCAAAGCCAAATGCCGGTGAGCGACAGGATCAGCATGCCGGTGCCGGCCCAGCCGACGATCTGGCGGCCGCTATATTGCGGCAGCGTCAGGTTCTCGTGAAAGACATGCATGAAGCCGAAGAACGAGGCGCGAAAATCCATCACGTCGAGCACTGCGCCGGTCGGCGGATCGAGATAAATGGTGAGCACGCGCGGTCGTCCGCCATCGCGCGCCGCGCCGCGCGCGATTGCCTGCACCGGCTTGCCGGACGCTTCGGGGAAGCGCAGCCCGGTCACGCGTAAATTGCCCGGCTCGTTGCGCACGGCCTCGGCCGCCTTGGCCAAATAGGCGGACGGCGCGAGCGCGACCTGTGGCCCGCTCACCGCGTAACGCTGCGGATGCAGCAACGCATCGATGTCGTCATGGAAGACCAGCAGCCCACCGGAAATCGAGATCGGAATCAGCAGCACCGCCAATCCGATACCGATCCACAAATGCACATTGAGCCATAGGCGGCGAAGCTTTGCCGCGCGCGTTTCCGTCATAAGGGCCGCCCGTAGAATTGGTTGCGGTTCACCTATATCAGCCTTTCCGCTCGGGGAAATAGAAAACAACAATAATTTTTCAGATTGTAAGTATTTCAACTAGTCTAACATAGTTTAGAAGTGTTCTAATTCAATAGTTTTGCTTGTGTTTCAATAGTTCTTGACGACGAATACCATTCGTGGTTCCAAGTAACACCTAGTAACCATACCGATTATTACGGTTCTAAAGTATAGTAATATTCTGGGAGCGTAAAGATGAGTGCGGCGGTTCAAAGTAATCACAGGCATACGGATAATCGTCGAGCCGACAGCCCACGTGTTCGGCAGTCGAACGACGGCCAAATTCATGTCGAAACCCGCATCAAATCGCAATTCGACAGCGACAAATCCTCGCTCAGCAATACCCGCTTCCACGCCGCCAATCGTGCCGGTCTGCTGGCCACGGTTAGTCTCGCCTCGCTGATGGGCGCCACTGCCGCGTCGGGCCAGGATTCAGGCCTGCAATTGCCGACCATCGACGTCACCGGCGACCAGGGCGGCGGCTATCAAGCCACGCAGCAATCGATCAACCGGCTGCAAACGCCGCTCAAGGACACGCCGCAGACCGTCAACGTCGTCCCCCAGCAGGTGATTCAGGAAAAGCGCGCCGTCAGCATGGAAGACGCGTTGCGCAGCGTCCCCGGCATCACCTTCTCGGCCGGCGAGGGCGGTCAGCAGGGCGACAGCCCGGTCATTCGCGGTTATGCGGCGCGCGGCGATATCTTCCGCGACGGCTTCCGCGATCCCGGCTGGTACACCCGCGATCTGTTCAACACCGATCGCGTCGAGATCTACAAGGGGCCGTCCGCCTTCGCCTTCGGCCGCGGCTCGACCGGCGGCGCCATCAACAACGTCACCAAGCTGCCGACCGGCGCGACATATGTCGAAGGCACCGCGACCGGTACTTCGATCGGCGGCTACCGCGCGGATGTCGATGCCAGCGGCAAGAAGGGCAACATTTCGGGCCGTATCGCGGCGCTTTATCAGGACATGCCGACGCCGACGCGCGACAACGTCTACACCAAGCGCTGGGGCGTGGCGCCCTCCGTCACCGTGCCGCTCGACGACGCCACCAAGGCGACATTGTCGTACATTTATCAGGGCGAGGAAGGCGCGCCCGATTATGGCGTACCCTATCTGCCGCAGCCCGGCTATAGCGTCACCACCGGCGCGCTTACGCCCGGTCGCGTCGGCTATAACGGCGACGGCTCGGCGGTGTCGCCGGTTCCGACCAATCGGCAGAACTGGTACGGAATCGCCACCGGACCGCTGCGCGACATCGTCACGACCGAGACGCACATCCTCACCGCCAGCTTCGAGCGCGATCTCGGCGGAAATTTCAAGCTCACCAACGGCACGCGCTATATCGACAACGATCGGTTCTCTCGCGTTACCGCGCCGCGCAGCCTCGGCGATGCCAATAACAACGTGTTCACGAGCGGCAACACGACCGGCGCCGGCGGCAGCGGCGTCGGTTATCCCGTCGACGCGATGACCATCGGCCGCGAGCGGCGCGAGCGAGAGACGGACGCGACCTATGCCGTCAACCAGACCGATCTCACCGGCAAGTTCGACACCGGCATTGTCAACCATACGGTGGCGACAGGCATTGAGCTGTCGCGCGAGACCCGCAACCAGACCCGCACCGATCTGTGCACCGGTCCGGTTCCAGGATGTCGCACCAGCCTGGCCGATCCTTCATTGGGGGGCTCGCCCGCGGTCACCGACACGGTGGTGCCGGGCAATCTTACCAACTCGACCAATATCGGGCTCTATGCTTCGGACCAGATGAAGATCACTAAATATTTCGAGCTTCTGGGCTCGGTGCGCTTCGACCGCTTCAGCACCCATTATGTCGATGCCAGCGCCGCTGCCAACGCAAACGATCTTTCGAGCACCGACAATTTGCTGAGCTATCGTTTCGGCGGCGTCTATCACCCGACGTCGAATTCAAGTCTCTATGTTGCCTACGGGAACTCATATAATCCGTCGGCAGAACTCGGCACGCTTTCAACCGGCACGGTCTCGCTGGCGCCGGAGAAAAACATCTCCTACGAAGCCGGCGTCAAGATCGACGTTCTGGACGGCGGGCTGAGCCTCACAGGCGCGGTGTTCCGCTTCGACAAGACAAACTTGCGCGTTCCGCTCGACCCGACAGTGACCGGCGCGGCCGCGACGCAGATTCTCGACGGCCTCGCGCGCTCGCAGGGCGTCGAGGTCGGAGCCGCCGGAAAGCTAACCGACAAATGGCAGGTCCTGGCCGGCTACAGCTATATCGATACCCAAATCGTTGAAAACAGCGATGCGTCGCAACAGGGCAAGTGGCTGCCGAACGCACCCCGCAACAACATCACGCTGTAGACGTCTTATGACGTCACCAGGCAGTGGCAGGTCGGCGGCGGCACGACGTATCAGTCGATGGCCTATGCCAACACCACGAACACCGCCTACGTTCCGGAGTTCTGGAAGTTCGACGCGATGGTGAGCTACAAGGTTGACGCCAAATCGACGATCCAGCTCAACATCTACAACATCACCGACGTTCTGTATTACGCGCAGTATTATCCCGGCCATGCCGTGCCCGGCTCCGGCCGTTCGGCATCTCTCTCTTACCGGGTGAGGTGGTGATGCGGACGAGCCGCTCGGGCGGGGCGCCACCGCGATGATGATCCATATCCCCGGCGTGCTCAACGTCGAGCAGGTGGCGCGCTGCCGCGAGGTGATGACGAAGGCCGCCTGGGTCGACGGCCGCGTCACCGCCGGCCATCAGTCGGCGCAGGTGAAATTCAATCTCCAACTCCCGGAGGACGCGCCGGAAGCGCGCGAACTCGGCGACATGGTGCTTAGCGCGCTCGGCCGCTCGAACCTGTTTATGTCGGCGGTACTGCCCAAGCAGGTATTTCCGCCGCTGTTTAACCGCTACGACGCCGGCATGACCTTTGGCGCCCATGTCGACAATGCCATCCGGTCAGGCAACGGCGCGCGCCTCCGCACCGACGTGTCGTCGACTTTGTTCATATCGGCTCCCGAGGAGTATGACGGCGGCGAACTGGTGGTGCAGGACACTTACGGCGAACACACGGTCAAGCTGCCGGCTGGCGATATGATCGTCTATCCGGCGATCTCGCTGCACAACGTGACGCCGATCACGCGCGGCTCGCGCATCGCCTCTTTCTTCTGGACGCAGAGCATGATCCGCGATGAGAGCAAACGCTCGCTTTTGTTCGACATGGACATGGCGATCATCAAGCTCGCGCGCGATCACCCGCAGCACGCTTCCGTGGTGGAATTGACCTCGGTCTATCACAACCTGTTGCGGCAGTGGGCCGAGCTGTAGCGCACACGATTATTTTACGGCGGCGGCGATTGCGGGGGGCTTGGCCTGCGTGCCAAGGTCCGCGCGCCGGCCTTCGCCGGCTACCGTATCCCTAAGGAAACCCCCATGCCATTTTCCATGTCGCAAGCCTCCGTACCGGTCTGCGAAATCGGCCTCAATGCGCTCACCGTCGTCCTGGACAAGGCGGCGGCGCATGCCGCGGCCAAGAAAGCCGATCCGTCCGTGCTGCTCGGCTGGCGGCTGGCGCCCGACATGTTCGCCTTCACGCGCCAGGTGCAAGTCGTCTGCGACCAGGCCAAGAATGGCCTGTCGCGGCTCGCCGGCGTCGAGGCGCCGAAATTCGAGGACAATGAGAAGACGGTCGAAGAACTTAAAGAACGGCTCGCCAAGACGCTCGCCTACATCAAAACGCTCGACGCCAAGGCGATCGACGCATCGGCCGACCGCGACATCAGCTTTCCGCTCGGGCCGAAAAAAGGCCAGATGACGGGCGCCGATTATCTCAATCACTTCGTGCTGCCGAATTTCTATTTCCACCTTGCCGCGGCCTATGGCATCGCGCGCAATTTCGGCGCCGATATCGGCAAGCGCGATTTCCTCGGCGCTATTCCGCTGAAGATGGACTAGCGCGCTTTACTTTGCGCCAGCCGCCGCGCCACCAAAACAAAACCGTCCTGGCGGCGGGGCGGATGGACCTCTAACGAATAGGCCCCGGGAGCCGTGCCCCCCGGGGCCTATTCGCCAGATATTGTGCTGTCTCTATTTGAGACGCTTTACCGCTTCCGTCAGGACGCTCAGATCCGAGTGCTGTTTGATGTCGATCTTGTTCTTCACAAAGCCAAGTTCGCGGGTGGTGTCGACGTTCTTTTGCAGCGCGGCCAGGTCCGGCATCAGGTTGCGATCCCGGTAGTTGTCCTTGTTGGTGAACAGCCAACCGAAGCGTTCCGGCGGCGCCTTGGTGATCTTGGACGCGATCTGCGCCACTTCGTCGTGGTTCTTCGGATCGAGGAACCAGTGCACGACCGTGAGCAGGTCTTCCATGTAATCGACCATGGCGGCGCGGTTCTTTTTGATGAAGCTCTCGCGCGCGGCCAGAACGATCATGTCGATTGGCCCGATGGCGTCCGAGATCGTGAACAGCACCTTGCCCTCGGCGTTGAGCTTCGGATTGAGCGCGAAGGGCAGCACCGCCGGGATTAGGTCGGCCTTTTTCTCCAGCAGCATCGCAGGCATCGCCGGCAGCGGCCCTTCCAGCAAGGTGTAGTCGCGCTTGTCTTCGAGGCCGTGCTTTTTCAGCATGGCGCGTACCGCGACGTCGACGGCGCTGCCGCCGCCATTGGTGCCGATCACCTTGCCCTTGAGGTCTTCGACCTTGTTGATGCCGCTGTCTTTGCGCACCCAGTAGGTGTCGGTGTAATAGCCGGCCTTGCCTTCCTGAAACTCGTCGCCGATCACGCGCAGATCGCTCAGGCCCGCGTTGTCGACGGCAATAGCGAAGGACGAATAAGCGAGGCTGGCGACTTCCAGTTCGTTATTGGCGATGGCCGCGATCATCTGCGGCGTCCCCTGGTAGCGCATCGTCTCGAGCGTGTAGGACTTGCCGAGGTGCTTCATCAGGTCCTTTTTCTCAAGGACAATGGAAGCCCAGTTGGCGAGCGGCGCCACCCAGGACATCCGGATCTTGACCGGTTCGGCGTTGGCGGGGGTAAGTCCGACGATGCCGAGCGCGCAGACGCCGGCGAGCGCAAATTTCAAAAGCCGCATTGGTTCCTCCCAGATTCGGCGGGCTTGTTTGGCTACCTCAACAAGCTTCACGTCACGAATTGGCGAGATTGTCGGGCGTCCAACTGTTTTTGGCAAGCCCGTCACGCAACGGATTTTGCCCGTAATGCGATACAGGTATGGCAAATAAAGACGGTGGTATTACGCTGTCGCCGGAGCATTGGCTTCCGGATGCCAGAGCAGAAGCCGGCGCCGGGTCAGCGCCATCGCCTTGATCAGCACATAGCCGACCACGGCGATCTCGACGATGCCGGCAAACACGCTGGTCGAGTTGGCAAAGCGCGCCGCCGTCATCATGGCGCCGCCGAGGCCATAGCCGCCCATCAGCATTTCCGCGACAACGGCCACGATCAGCGATAAAGGCAGCGCCACTTGCAGGCCGGTCATGATCTGCGGGCTCGCCGCCGGCAGGATTACCTGATGCAGCAATTCGCGCTTGCTCGCGCCCATGTTGCGCGCCGACCAGATCAGTTCGCGCTCGACGCCCTTGATGGCGAGCACGGTGGCCGCGATCACCGGGAAGATAGCGTCGAACACGATCATGGTGATCTTGGCGGTGTCGTAGACGCCGAGCCACAATACGATCACCGGCAGAAAGGCGATCTTCGGCATCGGAAAACCCACCGAGACGATGGGGTCGAAGAACCAGTCGGCGATGACGTTGCGCGACATCGCCATGCCGATGGCGACGCCGACCACGGCGCAGATCGCAAAACCGGCGAGCGCGCGGTAAAGCGTGAGCGCGGTGTTGATGGCGAGATCGCCGTTGACCGCGTCCGACCAGATGCGCTCCAGCACCGCGCTCAAGGCGGGCAATTGATAGGGCGTGAAGGTGCCGCTACGCGCCAGGATTTCCCAGGCCGCCAGCAGCACGACGATGGAGAAGACGCGCGCACCCGCCCAAAGAATAATCACGGCAAGCCGCGCCGCCTTTTCCGGCAGACCGTCGCGACCGGCGGTGGTTTGCTCTAATCCCGCCATGCCAGCGTCCGTTTGGTGATCTGCAAATAAACACGGTCGGCGGCAAAGCCGAGGAAGGCCACCGTCAGCACCACCGCATACATCGCGCTGTAGGAGCCGCCGGCGCCGAGCGAGCCGATCAGAAAGCCGAAGCCCTTCTGCGCCACGATCAGTTCCGACGACACCAGCAGAATGAATGAGAGCGCCACCGCGGTGCGGATGCCGTTGAGCAATTCCGGCATCGCGCCCGGCACCACCACATCCCACAGCACGCGCAATTTGCTGGCGCCCATGCTGCGCGCCGACCAGACCAGAACCTGTTCGCTGGCGCGCGCGCCGTTGAACGCGCCGATGGTGACTGGCACCATGCAGCCGAGAAAAATCAAAAGAATTTTCGAGCCGTCGCCATAACCGAGCCAAATGACGGTGACCGGGATCAGCGCCGATTTCGGCACCGGATAGAACACTTCGACGATCGGCGCGATCAGAACGTTCACCGGCTTCCACCAGGCCATGGCGATACCGAGCACGGCGCCGACCACGATGGAGAGACCGAGCCCTGCTCCGATACGATAAAGCGACGACACGCTGTTGGTGAGCAGTTCGCCGTCGAGCAGCAGTTCGACCCAAGAGCGGATGACGTCGGTGAGCGGCGGCAGCGCGGTGTTCGACACCAGCTCGAAACGCGCCGCCAGCTCCCAGACGATGGCGAGCAGCAGGAGCGGCAGATATCGCAGCAGCGTGCGTCTCATGCGACCCGCATCCCTTAAGCCCGCTTCCCTTGCGCCTTGATCGCCTCGTCCTTCACTAAGTTCCATATCTCGTCGACTTTCTCGACAAAAAACTTGTTCTTGAAAATATCGAGATCGTTCTTGTCGAACTTGGTATCGACGATTGTCTTGATGCGTCCCGGCCGCGCCGACATCACGGCGACCCGGTCGGCGAGATAAACCGCTTCCTGCACATCGTGCGTGACGAAGATCACGGTCTTGGGTGTGCGCTGCCAGATCGCCAGCAATTCGCGCTGCATCAACCCGCGCGTCTGCGCATCGAGCGCGCCGAACGGTTCGTCCATCAACAAGATTTTCGGATCGAAGGCGAGCGTGCGCGCAATAGCGCAGCGTTGCCGCATGCCGCCGGAGAGTTGCGAGGGGAAGCTGTCCTCGAAGCCCGACAACCCGACCATTTCGATAAAATCCTGCGCGCGATTTTCGCGCTCGTCTTTCGCCATGCCCTGGCGTTCCAGCCCGTAAAGAATATTGCCGCGCACGGTTTTCCACGGAAACAGCGCAAAATGCTGGAACACGATGCCGCGATCGGGTCCGGGTCCGCCGACGTTCTGGCCATCGACGCGGATCGCGCCTTTCTCGACCGGCAAGAAGCCGCCGATGAGATAAAGCAAAGTCGATTTGCCGCAGCCGGACGGACCGAGCAGGGCGACGAATTCACGATTCTGCACCGTGAGCGACACCTGGTCGAGCGCCAGCACCTCGCGCCCGCGCGCGGGCCGGTACATGTGGCTGACCTGTTCGACGACGATTTGCGCATTTTCCGGCATGGCGGCATGAACCGTCCCTAAAGCCCGGCCTCTGTCAAGCGCACCGTGCGAGCTTCGCGTTCCTGCTATCATGTTAACAGGATTGTCCTGAGATACGGGACAGATTATTCATGCGCCGGATAGATGCCGTCCAAAAATAACGGGAAGGAAACTGCCAGTGCCCGCCAATCTTGTCGAAGCCCGCCGCGAACTGTCGCTCGCCAACCGCATCGTCGCCCACGAAGGCATTATCGACGCCTTCGGCCATGTCAGCATGCGCCACCCCGACAATCCCAATCGCTATTTCCTGTCGCGTTCGCGCGCGCCCGAACTGGTGACGCCGGACGACTTCATCGAATACGACCTCGACTCGCAGCCGGTGCGCGAGCCGGCGAACACGCAATATTCCGAACGCGTCATCCACGGCGAAATCTATAAGGCGCGCCCGGACGTCAATTCGGTCTGTCATCATCATTGCCCGGCCTTCATGCCGCTCTTGGCGACCGGTGCCGACTATCTGCCGATTTTCCATCTCGGTGCCGTCGGCGGCATAAGGCCGCCTTATTGGGACCAGCATGATGAATTCGGCGACACCAACATGCTGGTGGTGAAACCGGAGGAGGGCGCTTCGCTCGCGCGCGCGCTTGGCCGGCACAATATGGTGCTGATGAAGCGCCACGGCGTCACGGTCGCCGGCATCAGCGTGCAGGATTGCGTGTTTCGCAGCGTGTTCTCCGCGCGCAACGCCGCCTATCAGGTGCAGGCCATGACCATCGGCGACAACATTGCTTCGCTTTCGCCGGGCGAAACGGAACTTGCGGGCGGCATCAGCGCCAAGACCACGGGCCTCACGCGCTCATGGGAATACTGGTCGATGCGCGTTGCGAAAGCGGGTGGCGCGGTCGCGCCGGCCAAAAGCGCAAGTCCCGGGGCTTCCAGAACGAAACCGGCGGCCAAGCGTAACGCCATTTCGAAGTCCAAAAAGAAGGCCGGCGGCCGACGGAGGTGAAACTTCGCGAATTTTGTCTTTCCCTTGAGACGGGGATCGGTGTTGAATGCTGGACGATAAGAGTGCTGACGACAAAATCTACATGGGAGGACTCAGAATGAAGTCTTACAAAACCTTCGCCGCCGTACTTGCGTTGACAGTCCCGCTGGCGCTGGTCACGACCGCGGCCTCGGCCGAAGATCAACTCAAGATGGTGATCGGCCAGATCAATAACTGGGAAAACCAGGCGCCGACGCTCGGGCAGGACGCGGGCATCTACAAGAAGCACGGTTTGGTGCTGGAAAACGTCGGCACCGCCGGCGCCGGTGAAACCATCCAGGCGGTAATTTCCGGCTCCGCCGATCTTGGCGGGGGCGTAGGGGTCTCCGGCGTCATGCGCGCTTTTTCGAAAGGCGCTCCGGTGCGCGTGCTTTTGCCGGCCTTCACCGGATCTGGCGACATCTATTGGTACGTGAAGGCGGATTCGCCGATCAAGAGCCTGAAGGACGCGACTGACAAGACCACCATCGCCTTTTCAACCAGCGGCTCATCGTCGAACAACATCGTTTCAGGATTTATGCACGAACTCGGCACCAAGGGTGTTCCAACCAAGACCGGCGGTCCGGCCGCGACCTTGACGGCGGTGATGTCCGGCCAGATCGACATCGGCTGGTCGGCGCCGCCCTTCGGTCTCAAGGAAGAGAAAGAGGGCAAGATTCGCATCATCGCGCGCGGGTCCGATGTTCCGTCGATGAAGGGCCAGACGGTGCGTACCATCATCGTCAACGCCGACGCGCTCAAGACCAAGCACGACGCCATCATGCGCTTTGTCGATGCCTATCGTGAATCGGTCGACTGGATGTATTCCGATCCCAAGGCGATCGACATGTACGCCACCAAGGTCAAGAGCACGCCGGATCTGATCAAGGGCTCGGTGGCGAAATTCCATCCCAAAGCGACGATGCAAACCGACCATATGGCGGAGCTGGCGGAAGCCAACCAGGACGCGGTCAAGCTCAAGTTCCTCGACAAGCCGCTCACCAAGGAGCAGCTCGCGGAATTGATCGTGATTCCGCCGCGCAAAAAATAAGCGCAGAAAATAGCCGCTGGATACAGTGCCGGGCTGAACGGGCCGCTGCCGAAAGGTGGCGGCCCGTTTCCGTTATTGCGCTTAAAGCGCGAAGAATTGGCCTACAAGATCGCCGGGCTTGATGCCTGGAACTGGAAGATGGCGCCCTGACGCGCAACCAATAACGACCAAAAGATTCCGAAATAAAATGGGCCGCCGTTTCCAGCAGCCCATTCCGTTACAGACGGCGAGGCAAGTCCTGCCGCCGTCGATTGTTACTTGTGCGGGCAAGGGGCCCAGTAACCCTCGCCGCGGCCGTCGGTGTATTTGAAGCACATATTGCCCTTTTTGGACGGCTCGGCACCGTTGTAGCCGGCCTTGGTGACCACGACGGTGCCGAGGCTCAGCGCCATTGCAGTGACGGCAACGACGGCAAAGGCTGCGAGATACTTGAGCATGTAGACCTCCCTGATGTTTGTTTTTAGACGGCCCATGATAGGAACGGCATCACAATGGTTACAAGAAATTTATATAAAAATACACAATTTTTATACAAAACTATACAAGAAGTTGTGGTTATACAGACGCTCTCGCCGATATTTTCATTCTATGAAAAATTATGTCCAGAAACCGGGCGCAGCCGGGCTAGCGCAGATTGCTGCGCCCGCTCTGTCGCTCCAGAAGAAGCCGCCCGGATTGGTTTTCAGTCCTGTCGTCGGCTCGCGGCGCTGATCGCCTCAAGCATCGCGGCGCGGCCATCTTCCAGCGTCGCGCGCACGCTCTCGTCCTTGCCGATTTTGCCCATCTCGCGCTGACGCGCGACCGTGGCTTCCACCATCAGCGGCTCCAGACCCAGTTCGCGCAAGGTGACGGCGGATTCTTCCATCTCGGCGGCGCGCCGTTCGCCATGGCTCGCCATGCGCTCGATGTTGTAGTCGCCCATGGCGCCAAAATCGAGCGTCGGGTAATTGTTCTTCATCGAGGTGAGCACTTCGTCGAGCAAGCCGGCGCGCGAAGCGGCGAGATAGCATTCAAGCGTGAGCGCCTCCAACCCCTTGATCATCACCGAGCGGATCATCTTGATCGCGGCGGCTTGGCCGGTATCGCCGGGAATGATCTTGAGCTTCATTTCCAATTCGGTCAGCAGCGGCGCAATCGTCTCCGCATGCGGGCCGGCGATCAACAGCGGCGTCTGGTGGCGCTTGGGATGGATCGGCGCGATCACCGCCACGTCGACATAGCGCGCCTTGCCGTCGAGCAGCTTGGCGGTCGCTTGCTTGCGCCCGGGCGACACCGAGTTGATGTCGAGGTAATAGGGATTGCCGGACAGATGCGGCTCGACCGATTGCGCCGCTTCCAGGCTTGATGCCGCCGTCACCGCCGAAATAATCATGTCGCTGTTGGCGGCCGCATCGGCGGCAGAAGAAGCCACGCGCACGCCGGCTTTCTCGCCCGCGCTTTTAAGCTTCGCGCCTTCGGCTTTGGGAAAGAGAATGTCCCAGGCGGCGACCTGCTCGATCCCGCTCTCGCGCAGGCCGCAGGCAATCGCCTGCCCGGCTTCGCCGAAACCGATGAATGAAATGCGCGGGGTGTTACGGCGTGTCATGGCGAGCCTCGTACGATCCGTTGCTCCACATGTTAGATGGAAATGACCGGCGCGTCCTGATCAACGGTCTGGAAACTGACCGCCATAAGCCATTGGCCGCCGCGCTTGACGAAAACTCGGCTCACGCGGTTCTGCTTGCCGTGAAAGGGCTGGTGTTCGCAACTCATGATCATCGCCTCGCTGAACCCGAACATGCGCGCGGCCAGCAAAGGCGCAGGCGCCGAATTGACGCCGGTGCGCTTCTGCTCCTCCAGCACGGCCAGCCGGTCGGCCTTGGAATGGCGGCGGGCGGCGCCTGCCACCATGAACTCGTCGGCACAATGCGCGGCCCAGATCTCGGGCTCGTGATGCATCACCGCGATTTCCAGTTCCTGCCACGATTTGAGACAATCGCGTTCGTCCTGCGTTTTCGGCTCATAGGGCAATTTGTAACAGGGGTTGTCCCATTCCTTCTTCGGCGTGCCGTGCGGGGCGGGCGGAAAATTCTGCGACACCTCGTGCCAGATCATAAGCCGCCAGCCGGCCGCGCGCTTCACCCAGATGCGCAAGATGAAAACTTTGTCGCGCGCGACCGAGACATGCGCGACATCGGAATATTGAAACGCCGAAGGCTCAAGTCCGGCTTCGTCGCCGAGCGGCGAGGTTGGAAGCTTTTGCTTAAGCTGCGGCTTGTGCAGCACGCGGCCATGGATATCGACCATGTTCATGTCGTCGTCGAGCATTCCGGCCACCGCCACGGCGTCGCCCTTGGTAAAGGCGCGCACGAAAGCACGGTCGGCATCCAGCAAATCATGGTCCGGCGTCATTACAACATGTCCAATGGTTCGGGGGCGGTCGGGGCGGGGAAGTGCCGGTCGAGGGTGGCGAGATCGGCCGGCGATAGCTTCAATTCAAACGAGGCGAGATTTTCGTCGAGATGGGCAATCGAGGTCGACTTCGGAATAACGATGACCCCGTCCTGGCGCAGCAGCCAGGCTAGCGCGACCTCAGCCGGCGTCCCGTCCTGGCGCTCGGCCACCTCGCGCAATCCGGCGTGATTGAGCATACGGCCCTGTTCGATTGGCGAATAGGCCATGATCGGCATGTTGCGTTCGCGGCAGAACGGCATCAAGTCGTATTCGATGCCGCGCCGGGTTAGGTTATAGACCACCTGATTGCATGCGCAGCCGCCAGTGAGGTCGATCAGTTCTTTCATTTTGCCGGTATCGAAATTGCTCACGCCCCAATGCAAAATTTTCCCGGCGCTTTTCAGTTCCTCGAATGCCGCGATTGTCTCGCTTAAAGGCGGCGATCCGCGCCAGTGCAACAGATACAAATCGATACGATCGGTCTGTAGCCGTTTCAGGCTGCGCTCGCAGGCGGCGAGCGTGCCGCGCTTCGACGAATTACGCGGCAGCACCTTGTTGACGATGAACAGTTCATCGCGTCCTTTGTCCATCGCCTCCGCGACAATGCTTTCCGCTTCGCCATCGCCATACATCTCGGCGGTGTCGATCAGCGTAATGCCGCGCGCAATCCCATGCCGCAGCGAAGCCACTTCATCGGCGCGGCGCCGCGCGCTCTCACCCATGCGCCAGGTGCCGAGGCCGTATGTTGGCATCGGCGCGCCCGAGGGGAGGGGGGTCGTGGGGATGGAGTGACTCGGCACGCGGTAATTCCTCGCGCGTTATACCCACTTCGCAAAGTGAGTATAACCAGTTCCATTGCGTCTATTTAGACTTCATCTCCGGCGTTCCATGCGTATGGAACGACTCGATGGTTTTCAGCCCCCAGGCCTGGCCCTTCTTGCGCTCGGCCTCGGTCCAGGTGATCGGCTTCCAGTCCGGCGCCATTATCAGCCGCGCGCCGGCGTTGGCCACCTCGACGCGGTTGCCGCCCGGCTCATAGACATAAAGAAAGAATGTTTGCTGCACGGCGTGCTTATGCGGACCGGTCTCGATGTAGACGCCGTTCTCCAGAAACACATCGGCCGCCAGCAACACTTCCTCACGTGAATTGAGTGCGTAGGTGATGTGATGAAAGCGCCCGGGAATGCCGGTGTGGTCGCGCGTATAGGCAAAGTCGTAAGACTTGTTGGTGACAGTCATCCAGATGCCGGCTTCCGAGCCGTCATCCATGACGATGCGCTCGGTTAGCCGGAAGCCGAGATATTTTTCGAAGAACTCGCGGCAGGCGGAAATATCGGCGGCCAACCCATTCCAGTGGTCGAGTCGGCGCGGATTGCAGCCACGCGCCGGAAAGCGCTGCGGCTGGTTTTTCAACGCGGGCTTCAATTCCGGCGGCGCTTCGTACCATTCGGTGTCGTAATAAAGCTCGATCACATGCCCGTCGGGATCCTTGCAGACGAATGTTTTGCCGTGGCCAAAATCGCCGTCGCTCCAGCCGACATCGAAGCCGGAGCCCTTCAGCGCCGCCGCGCGACGCTCGAGCGCTTGCGGCGAGCGCGTGCGGTAGGCGACATGCGCCATGCCGTTGGTCTTCGAGGCGGTAAGCTTGAGTGAATATTTCTCGTAGTCGTCATAGGCGCGCAGGAAAACGCTGTCACCTTTTTCGCCGCTGATGGTGAGGCCGAGAATATCGGTGAAGAACCGCACGCTCTGGTCGAAAGTCGGCGTCAATAATTCGAGATGCCCGAGATGGGCGAGGTCGAAAATCGGTTCCGGCGAATTAGTCGTCATAGCGCCTCAAGGGTTGAAGTCGACTTGCCGTTACCGGCGTTGAAAGATCGGCATCAGATTGTTGGCAGGCATCTCCGCCAGTTTGATCAAAGTCAATCCGTTTTCCTTTGCCAGCGCCGTTACATCCGCCACGTCGCGAACGCCCCATTGCGGATCGCGCGCGCGCAATGAGGCATCAAAAGCGGCGTTGCTCGGCGCGGTGTGCTCGCCATCGCGCTTGTAGGGGCCGTACATAAACAAAGTGCCGCCATCGCGCAGATGGCGCCCGGCGCCCGCCATCAGATTTTCCGCGACATGCCAGGGCGAGATGTGAATCACATTGATGCACATAATGCCCGTGAGCTTATCGCCGGCATTATCGCCGCGCCACGCCCAGGCGTCGTCCATCAGGTCGATGCGCTGCGCTTCGCGCACATTGGCAAGACCGGCTTCGCGCCGCCAGGCCGCGATGCTGGTAAGATGCGAGGCCGTCACGTCGCTCGGCCACCAGGTCAGCGCGGGCGTCTTTTGCGCGAAAGTTACGACGTGCTGCCCGGTGCCGCTGCCCAGTTCCAGCACGTCACCCGTCTTCCCATCCAGAAAACCCGCCATTGCCGCCCATATGGCATCGTGGTTGCGGTGATAGGCCGGCGCGTCGAGGCGGCCATCGCTTTGCGGCGGCGGCAGCCCGTCTTTCCCAAATTCGATGGCGAATTTCGACATGGTTGCAACCGGTCGCAATTGACTGACCTAGAATTAGGCACAGGCCATTGCCGTGGTCAAAGGTCAAATAGGCGCCTTTTCGCGGCGGCGGCGGATTAGACGCGGGGGTAGTGTCCTAATTTGACGCCAAGACAATCCCCGCCTTTTTGAGGCGGTCTGGGTCAATTTTGGAACGGTTGATTTTGTTGAGGTGTGCGGTTTCCTCGGGCGTTAAGAGCACAATCTGAAACGCCGACTTGATAAACTCAGCAAAAGCCTCGTCGCTGATGCCTTCTTGGATCTTATCGATAGCCAAGCAGGTAAGCGCCCGGTGTGGTGCGACGTGCTCAATCTGGACTTTGCCACCAGCCAAATGAACCGCAAGCGCCTTCTCTGAAAAGATAGCTCCCTTGTGTTTTCGTAGGTTGTTCAGATGGCCCATTCCAGGATGCACCAAGATCGGGCCTAGAAGGTGCAAAATTCTCTCTGCGCTATGGATAGCGCCCATATTGTCGCTGAAACCCGCGTCCACGCATTGCCGTCGAAATGCGGCGGCACGCCGAAACATTCTGATTAGATTTTCAGCATTATACTTGCTCGCCCGCTTCATTGAGTGCCTCGGTGCTCCGCCACAATAGCCGCCCGCACCGCCTCCACCGGCGAGGTAATCGGCGGCACATGCAGTACGGCAAAGAACCGGCGCTTATCGCTACCCTCTATCGGGGACGACCAGGCATAGGCTTGGGTGGCCTTGGGATGGCCGGTCAGTTTGAAAACGTGAACGACGCCTTCCCAGACCGTCTTACCGCCGAATGTCTCTTTGACCGGCACCGATTGGGCGAGAATGGCAAAGCCGCCGTGCTGGGATTCGACGGCCTGCTTTAACTGGCTTGCCTCGACCTCTACCATAAGACGCTCTGATCTCAGGCGTGAAACAACGACTTGTAGATTAGATGCATCGCATGTGGCGACACATTCTTATATTTCAAGAACTGGCATGTGGCTTGGTAGTACTGGCGCGATGGCGCAACAGATTCGGCGCGCGTCGAGCCGGTGGCAAGTTCATAATATTTGCAGATCTGAAATCCGTAATCAAAGGCAAGATACTCATTGCAATAGCCAAGCAATAATCGGCGGAAGGCAATTTCGTCGTCGCTGAGCGGGTAGCCTTCCGCGTCACCTAGATTTTTCAGGTTGTCATGGGCTTCAACAATGGGGCTCATCCGGCGAATCCAAAACGCCAAATGCCCGCACTGCTTGAAGTGGTCTAAGAGACCGTTTGAGAATGGATTGTGTTGAAGCTTTTGGCGTGATTCAAGCTTGGGATGTGGACCCCAGCGAATCGTGGCCGGATGGCCGATATTGCGAAGAAAACGAAGCGATACCCGTCCGATCTA
>Ga0209483_1000634_pt1 | contig 29346 bp, 24 predicted proteins | sample NGEPerA_FD_184508 | JGI IMG/M metagenome (GOLD analysis project Ga0209483, IMG submission 184508) | Arctic peat soil microbial communities from the Barrow Environmental Observatory site, Barrow, Alaska, USA - NGEE PermafrostL2-A... | ecosystem: Environmental > Terrestrial > Soil > Wetlands >... | reverse complement strand
CCGCCGGTCGGCGAGGTCCCTACTGGACACATGAATACCTGGTGACCGAGGCGATGTCAGTCCGCTGTCGACTACGATTGCGGGACACGAAGGGAAGTGATCCAGGGGCATGATTGAGCGAGTCAACTATTGGGGCGCGTTGCGCCGCGGCTGGCGTCTGCCTGTGGCCCTGGCAATTCTGTTCGCGGTCATCGCAGTCCTCGTGCCCGTACCCGCCCACAAGGTGCATAAGCAACCCCGCTTGAATCCATGGAGGGCCGGGTCGTTTCTGGCGGCGATCCCTTCGAATGGCATCGGTGTTGCAGGAGTGAGCACGAAGACAATCCTGTTCTGGGCGGACACATTCATCGTCAAACAGGCTGCGATCCAGGCGGCCGGACAGTCCAAGTCGACGGTGCAGTTGCAACCTACGATGAAGGCGGCGGTTGTGAGCGTGTCGACCGTCCTATCCGGGAAGTCGAATCCGGCGACGAAGAAGACGGCTGGGAAGAAGTCAAAAGCCGCCGGCGGAAACAACGCGTCGCCGTACGTTCGGCTTGTTGCGCAAGGTGTGAATCCGACGGCAGCTGTCGCTCTTTCTAACGCCTATGCAACGGCAACTCTCAGTGCGGTGAACCAGGCATTCGCTGCAAGTCGAAAAGAGCTGTCCCCCACGGAGCAGCAAGCGCACCCGAATGCCAAGAGCGACGTGACGCTCGTAGCGCCTGCGACAACCCACCGCGCCACATTGGTTCCGCCAACAATCACAACCACGGGGGTCAAGCTCGGCCGAAAAGAGCTGGGACTCATCGGAATTGTCGCAGGACTGCTCCTCGGCTTACTGATCGTGCTAGCCCGAGCGCTGCTGAACAAGTCGTTGCAGACCGCGGCCGGAGCGGAAGCAGCCTTCCTGTTCCCGGTCGTGGTGGAGATTCCCGAACGCACAGGTAACAGAGCTGGGGCGACCGCCGGTCCATTGACCGTCGTGAATGAACCGACGTCGCCCGTGGCCGAGGCCTATCGGATGCTTCGGGTCTCGGTGATGTTCGAAGGTCTGGCCGAGCCGCCACCGCAATACGACCCATTGGATCCTCTGGATGACGGTGCTTCTTCGGGGCGGTTGATCGCGAGGGTACCGTACAAGGCCCCCGAGCCCGGCACCCGGCAGGTCGTGTTGGTCGTATCACCCGGAGGGGAACAAAGCCGACCGGCATTGGCGGCAAACCTCGCAGCCGTCTACGCAGAGGCCGGAGAGCGGGTCATCGTGGTCAGCACCGCTGACATCGAATCGGGCTACCCGGGTGATCGTGTGGTGGACGCCTCAGACCAATGGGAACCGTGGCAGCTGGCCCCTTACCTCGAACCGTCGAATCTCGAGAACGTGTCCCGCTTTTCCCTACGCCCATTCGTGGCCAGCAGTGGGCAGCTGACCGCCCGTGCACCCGGGATCCTCAATGCTGCGCGTCGATTGGCCGACGTCGTCATCGTCGAAGTCCCACCCCTCCTTGCCGTCCATCACGGCGAGGCGCTGGCCCGTGCCGTGGATGTGGTGGTCGTTGTTGCGGAATGTAGATCGACCACCATCAATCAGGCACAGAGCGCCGGCGAGATCCTCCGTCGTATGGGTGCACCGGTGCTCGGTGTCGCGCTCACCGAAGTGCGGCTCTCGTCGCGCGATGTGCGCCAGGCCTCCTGGCTGCCGGACCCGGAGCCAGCGGCTGCATTGGAAGCCTCCGACACGAGCCAGCTTCCGGAAGCATCGCGGACCTAGCCACCGCCGACGCTCACACCCATGGTCTCCAGCCCTATCGCAGTCGTCATGGTCTCCAGCCCTATTGCAGTCGTCGTCGTTGCAGTGGTGCTGTTCGTCGTCAGCAGACCCATCATTCATCGGGTTGCGATCGCTGAAGGCAAACCGTGGCTGATCCGAATCATGATGGTCAGCTTAGTGCTTCATCTGTTGGCGGCGCCTGCCCAGGTGTACGTCGTCGACCACTTTTACAACGGCGTGGCCGACTTCATCCGGTACGACACCAAGGGGGCCATTCTTGCGCCGGGGTTCCGTCACCTCGACTTCTCCATCGCCAGCGCCCACGTGGGAGGGATCGTAAATAACGGTTCGGTCAGTATCGCGGCGGGCGTCGTCTTTGCACTGGTTGGGGCCAATAAGATTGCCGGCTTCCTTGTGTTCAGTTGGCTTGCATTCCTCGGCACGATCCTGTTCTTTCGAGCGTTCAGCCTGACCTTCGCCGGAGCGAACCTCAAGCGTTATGCGTATCTCCTGTTCTTCTTTCCATCGCTCATCTTCTGGACCGCTGACATCAGTAAGGAAGCGATCATGATGCTGTCGCTCGGCGTCACCTCCTACGGAGCAGCCAAGGTCCTGGCGGGCAAGCGCGGAGGATTTCTCCTGGTTCTGCTGGGAGTCGCCCTCGGGATTCTGATCCGTCCCAACGAACTACTGGTTGCCATGGGAGGATTCACGGCTGCGATGTTGGTCGGGCAATCGGGGGTCCAGCGTACTGCCGGGGGGTCCGGACGACGCGTCCTCCGGATAGCCTTTTTCGGCTCACTGCTGGGCCTGTCGGTCTACCTGACGCTGCACTACCTACACGGGTCTACCGGGTCATTCTCGCTCCAGCAGACTGCACACGACAACAACGGCCCGGGTGCCGGATTCGGAAGCAGCGGAGTACCGTATTCGACGAGTCTCGTCACCTATCCACGCGATGTCTATTATGTCCTCTTCGACCCACTTCCCATCACTGCCCATAGCACTAGCCAGCTGATAGCCGCTCTCGAGAATTCCATCATCGTCGGCGTGATCCTTCTCTCCTTCCGCCAGATCAAGATGGTTCCACGCGCCGCACTTGCCCGCGGGTACGTGATGATGTGTGTCGTATATTCGCTGGGATTCATGTATGCAATCGCTGCGCTGGGCAACCTTGGCCTGATTGAGAGGGAACGCACGATGGTCTTTCCCTTCCTGCTGGTGCCGCTGTGCATTCCGTTGTCCCCGCGGGGTCAACGACCCCGGTACGAGTGGGAGGTGCGCCGACGTGATCGCCTGCGACTACGGCGCGCAGCCGAGGTGAGGAGACGAGCCGCCTTCCACGGGGCCCGCCCCGCCGGATAGGCGTCTCGCTAAGGGTGGATGGAGCAGCGAGTTCGAGTCACCGGCCACCCGTTGCATCTGCTGGGAGCAGTGGTTGGAACACCTCGAGCCACTTGGCAGCCACGGCTTCAAGACTGAAGAGATCCAAACACCGCTGACGGGCCGCCCGCCCCATGGCGGCACGCAGGGCTGCATCCTCCAGCAGGCGCGCGGTGGCCGCAACCATGGCAGGCAGATCGTCTTCGGTGACCACGTAGCCGGTCTCGTCGTTCGCCACGATCGTGCTGACGCCCGGGACGTCTGTGGCCACGACGGGCAGTCCCGAGAGCCCAGCCTCGATGAGCACCCCCGGCATTCCCTCGCCGGCAGGACGACTGGGGAACGCCATCAGGTCGGCATCCCGCAGTAGCTCGGCGACATCGGAGCGCGGACCGAGGAGATCGACACCGGCGGCGCGTGCCGGACCGACGAGCGCATCGAGCAGTGGTCCACCACCGACCAGTTGTGCTCGGAATTCCAAGCCACGTGCCCGAAGGGCGGCGACGACATCAATGAAGCGATCGGGACGCTTTCCATCGGTCAGCGCTCCGACGAACGTGATCATGGGCGGCAGATCACCCAGGTCGGACCGCCGGGGGTGGAATACCTCAGGATTACGACCATTGGGGGTCATGACGACCCGATCGGCGGGCACCCCGAGCAGTTCGGTGCACTGCGTGGCGACCTCGTGGCCCTCGGCCGCCACGACGTCCGCACGGGCCATCAGGTGCCGCCACATCCGCAGCTGCAGAGGACGGTCCCTCCCTCCGGCGTAGGTGCCGATGGCGTAGTAGACGACGGGGCGACGCCGACCGATCATGGCCGGAACCAGGTACTTGAGGGGATCACTTCCGTGTGCCACGACAAGGACCGGGTCCAATCGCCTCAACGCCGAACGGAGCTTGGGCACCATGTGCATGCTGTAACCCCGGGCTGCGACCACTCCGCCGGCACCGTGGAGCGAGTAGTCGGAGCGCACCTCGTCCGGACCGTCGAAGAGGGTCAATACCCGGTGGGAACGCACGCCTGGGTCGTTGAGCTGATCGGCCAGGGCTCGCGCTTCGCGCTGGGCGCCTCGGGCCACGGGTGTCGGAATGATGTGCAGGACGAGTGGATCCGCTGTCGTCTGCCACTGGTCTGTCATCTGTGAGGTCCCCTGCCCGGGCCGGTCGATTCGGCGCACGAAGCATACCAACGACGCCGCGGATGCGCTCCCTCCCTGGCTGGACCTTCACCCTGGCCGACGACGATGGGGAAGGCCCTGTCCGCGCCTCATCGGAGCCTGGCTCGGCTAGAGACCTCGGCTTCAGCCCGTAGACCCGACCAACTGATCGAGGATCGCCGACTTCTCGACCAGCGAGCCTCGCTTGTGCTGGATGGCCTGGATTCTTGTCACCGCACATCGTTCACCCATCGAAAGCTCCATCGATCGGGCGTCATTGCCCATCTGTCAGGCGGAGATTCATAGTGGGGGCAACGATGCCGGCTGCGCTGAAGATTGGATGCATGGACGCGGAGGACCAGTTGGTTCGGCATGCGTCTGTTATCATGCTGCGCTTCCGGCAAGAAGCTCGGATCACACGGGGACCAGGCATGGGTGCGCGGGCCCCAGAGCCGACGTTTGGGGTGGCTATGAGAACCTTGGTGATCGCAGACGACTATCCGTGGCCCGAGAACAGCGGCTCTCGGATACGCCTGCTGACCACGTTGCAGGGGTTGACGGCGTGCGGGCCTACTGAACTGTTCTCCGTCATCCCGAGTGTCCGGAACGACTTCGACCCCCCTGACCGTTCCCTTGGCCTGGCCAGCGTCGGACGGACGGGACACGACAACCATCCCGTGTCCGGTCTGCGACTCCTCGCCGCGCTGGCCCGGAGTCCCCTGCCGACGACCCTGCCGACCTCCGAGCGATCGAACGTCCGGTCCGACCTCGAGGCGTTCACGTCGGGCCGGTATGACCTGGTGTGGTGCTTCGGCGCGCTGGCCTGGGTCTTGGCCGGCGAGCCCCCGTTGGCACCCACCGTGCTCGACCTCTACGACCTCGAGGATCAGAAGATCCTGGCACGCCTGTCGATTCCCACGGCACCCCGACCCGGCGCGGTCGGTCAACTGCACGACTTGGGCGCCCGGGCATTCTCGATGGAGGAGGCGCGGCGGTGGCGTCGCCTCCATCGTCTCGCGGCGCGGCGGACCCGATCGATCGTCGTCTGCAGCCAGCTCGACGCCGATCGGCTGCGGGCGAGCGGCGTCGACCGGGTGGAGGTGATCCCCAACGGATACGGCCGCGTGGACGAGCCGGTGGGTCGGGCCACCGTCGGATCGCCCCCTACGGTCCTGTTCCAAGGCACGCTCCGCTATGCCCCGAACGCGCAAGCCGCCCGCTATCTCGTCGAGGAGGTGGGGCCGCTGTTGCGAGCCCTGATCCCGGATGCGCAGATCCGACTCGTGGGGCCGGGCACCCCTGCCATGACGACGCTCGACGACCCACCGAAAGTGACGATGGTCGGACAGGTGCCGGCGATCGACGTGGAACTGGCCCGCGCCGATCTGGTGGTGGTGCCCATCCGGTTCGGCAGCGGCACCAGGGTCAAGATCGTCGAAGCATTCGCTCAGCGAGTGCCCGTGGTGTCGACCACGCTCGGTGCCGAGGGTCTCGAAGCACGGGACGGGGAGCACCTGTTGCTGGCGGACACGCCCGCCGCCATCGCGGCAGCATGTGCGGAGTTGCTGACGGACCTGGAGCTGAGGCAGCGAATCGTCGATGGTGCCCACATGTTGTTTCTCGAGCGCCTTCAACGCGACCGGGTTGTGGAGGCGGTGCGTCGGGTCGCGCGGGAGTCGAGTACATGATGATCGGGCCGTCGGCGGTCGATGTCCGTCACCATGATCCACGATCGAGACTGCGATGGCAGTTGGAGGGAAGCTCGGTGACGCTAGTGTCAGCGGAGTTCAAATGCCGCCGAGGGGGGCCAGGGGTATGCGAAAACGAGACGTGCCAGTGATTCCGAACCAGATCATCGACCGCATGCGATGCCCGGGTTGCGGCGAGCCGGTCGTCGACCTCGACGGCGAAGGCGTCGGCTGTTCCAACGGTCATCGCTTCGCTGAGCGACAGGGCTTCCTCGATTTCTCGGAAGATGCCGTCGACAACGGGTCGACCGAGGCCACGTTCACCAGTTTCGGGTATGAGTGGAATGCCTTCGATGAGGTGCGTGACGAAGACGAGCGGTTTGCCGAGATCTACTTCCGTGACCTCGATCTGGACAGCCTCGACGGCAAGCTCGGCCTGGACGCCGGGTGTGGAAAAGGGCGCTTCACGCGCTACCTCGCCGCGCATCTGGGCGCCGAGGTAGCTTTGGACGGCTCGTCCGCAGTTGAGGCAGCGGCCCGGAATCTCGTCGATCTGCCCAACGTGACGGTGGTCAAGTCGGACCTGCGCAACGCACCGTTCGCGCCGGAGAGTTTCGACTTCATCTCGAGCCTCGGTGTCCTGCACCATCTCGACGATCCACGCGAGGGGTTCGAACGCCTGCTGTCCTATCTGGCACCGAAGGGGCAACTGCTCCTCTATCTGTACAGCAAGCCGTCGTCGGCCGGTGTCCGCTCCATTGCACTGTCCCTGGCTACCGCGGTGCGCACCATCACGGTCCGCCTGCCGCACCGGGTGCTCAAGGGCATTTCCACCCCGATCGCCGGACTGCTCTATGCCCTGATGGTCGTCCCCGGTCGTTTCGGCCAGCGGCGGGGCATCGCCGGCTTGGCCGGACTGCCGATGGATACGTATCGAGACAAGCCGTTCCGGAGCCTGGTGCTGGACACCTTCGATCGGCTCAGCGCGCCTGTCGAATATCGCTACACCTGGGAAGATCTCGAGCCGTGGTACTCGGAAACCGGCCTGGTCGTCGATGCCGCACGGGACGAGACGGGCTGGTTCATCCTGGCCCACAAGCCCTGATCGGGAACACCCCCCCTGCCGGTCGATCGGGGCTGTGCTCAGCATTACCGGGAGGCGAAGTCAGGCAACGGCATCCCGGGCACCCGTCCAGGACGGGGACGGAGCGGGCAACCTCCCGTAGGCGGCGAGTGTCGTGTCGACGAGCTGCCGGTCGTCGAACTCGGCTTCTGCCTTCTGTCGCGATCGTAGGCCCATGGCCAGACGCGTTGACGCATCTCCGGTCAGCTCGGCGATCGCCACCGTCAGGGCATCAACGTCGTGGAGGGGAACGAGAAGACCGTTCACGCCGTGGTCCACCACTTGACGACACCCTCGGATGTCGGTGGCGATGACCGGAAGCCCGCTGGCGGCCGCCTCCATGGCCGAGCGCGGGAAGCCTTCCCGGTAGGACGGAAGTACGTACAGATCGAACCCGTGGTACAGCCGCTCCACATCGTCACGGTGACCCGTGAATACGACGTTGCCCAGCGCCTCCGCTTCCGCGATGTCGTCCGCGCCGAGCGCGTCGCCTTTGGCCGGGTCCTCGGGGCCGATGACGACGAAGACGGCTTCCGGTCGAAGGCTGCGCATCCGGCGCGCCGCAGCGAACAGCTCTCGGAATCCTTTCTGCCACACCAGGCGACCGACAGTGCCGACCACGACGGATCCGGGATCCACCCCGAGCTCTGCCCGGGCCCGATCCACCTCGGACTTCGAACGCGAGGGGCGCAGGCGGACCAGATCGACCCCGTTACCGAGCAGCTCCAGCTTGCTCGCGGGGACTCCCAGACGCCTCATGACCTCGAGATCCTCCGGGTTCTGGAAGAACTCCACCTGGGAGCAAGTCGAAGCGATGCGTTCCAAGCCGTACACGACCGCCTTGCGGTTCAGCGGGTCCTCCGGCGCGGCGTACAGGCCGTGCACGGTGTTGACGATGCCCGGAACCCCGGCAGCCCGGGCCGCGATCCGACCGTAGATGCCCGGCTTCGGATTGTGGGTGTGCACGATGTCGGGACGGAGGCGCCGGAAGAGTGTCACCAACTCGGGCAGGGCCATCAGATCGTGTCCCGGGGAGACCGCGCGGGTCGCGTGGCGGAGTGGCACGTGCGAGATGCCCCAGCTGCGGAGTCGGTCGACGAACGGGCCGGGAGCCGAGGCCCCGATCACCTCCATGCCCTGCGCGGCGAATGCTCGTAACTGCGGGCCGAGGAGGAGCGCCAGGCTCATGTCCGTGGTGGTGACGTGGATCAACCGGCGACCGTCGAGGGTGCTCATCGGTATGCCGCGGCCAGGTCCCGGTAGATGGCTTCGACCGTACGGCTGGCCGACACCAGGTCGAACATGGAACTACGAGTCTTGGCGCCCCGAGCAAGGCGCTGGCGCATCTCCGGGTCAGAGATCAGCTGTTCGAGGGCGTCCGCCAGCTCGTCGGCCCGTTCGGGTGGCACGATCAATCCGTCAACACCATCCGTGATCACCATGGGGACCGCTCCTACCGCCGTGGCGACGATCGGCATCCCGACGCTGGTGGCTTCCATGAGCACCACAGGGAGGCCCTCCTGACGCGATGCCAGGGCAACGATGTCCGAACCGATCATCAGATTCAGAACGTCCTGGCGGGGACCCAGGAATTGGAATCGTTCGCCGAGGCCGAGTTGACGGTGCCGTTCTGTCAATTCCACTTCCAGGGGACCTCTTCCCACGGCAATGAACCTGACCGGAAGGTCGCGGTCTACGGCCAAGCGGGCGGCATCGAGGAGGACGTCGTACCCCTTTTCGGGACGGAGGTTGGCAACGGCGAGTACGACAAGCTCCCCATTTCGAATGCCGAGTTCGGCCCGCACCTCACTGCGGACCTCCGCTCGTTGTCCCAGCAGGCGCTCGGAACGTGACAGGTCGATGCCGTGCACGATGACGCGGGCATCGTCCCGCAACGCACGCGGCAGAGCATTGCGTGCCGCTTCGGAGACCACGATGAGCGATTGATCGAGTCCGATGGAAGCCCGGTTGAGCCCGCGTATCAGGAGTGCCATCTTGTCCCACTGACTGTGTTCCGTATAGACGATGGCCGGTCGCTGCTTCGTCCGGGGAATGCTCGCCACCACCAATCGCCCGAGAGCAGCCGTGTAGGGCAGATGGAAGTGGACCACGTCGAACTGCCCCTCGAGGATCAATGCCCGAAGTCGCGCCATCCAGCGAAGGTCCCAATTGCCACGAGCCCCGAGCGAGTGCACCGGTGTGCCATCCGCTGCGATGGCCGGCGCCAGGGCATTCTCGGCCTCGAGCACATAGGCCACTTCGTAGTCGAACGCTTGCCTGTCGCCGGAGGCGACCATGTCCACGAGGAGTCGCTCGGCGCCTCCGTACCCAAGGCACTTGATTACCTGCAGGATGCGGAGCCGACGTTCGCGGACCAACCCCACGCCTGAGTCCGGCTTCGTGGCGTTACCCCCGGCGTGCACCGGTCGATGCTACCTGTTCGCCGGTCAGTCGTGCGGAGGTGGCTTCGCGATGGAGATCCTGGAGTATCATCCTCTAGCGTTCTTCAGAATTGCGGACGGCCCCGCATGTCGGGCCGAGGGGGGTAGTGCTGTCGATGGTTGCACCAGGTTCTTCGAGCAGTTCGCTGCCCGTCACTGGCCCGTCGGCGACGCCCCATGGGTCGGACGCCCCAGAAGTCGAGCCGAGCTCCCAGAGTAACGGCACGCCTCCGGTCATCGACGTCTCGGCCATGCAGGTTCAGGTACCCGATGGCGGGGCCGAATCGAGCTCTTCGGACGCAGTCCCCCTTCTGATCACCGACCTGTCGGCTATTCCCGCCGAGCCGGCTGACGACATCCTCTTTCGCCACAAGGCAGGTCTCATCAAGTCGGCGAGACTCGTGTGGGAGCACAGGGAGATCATTCACTCGCTGGCCGAGCGTGACTTCAGAGCGCAGTACAAACAGACGGCGCTGGGGTTTCTCTGGGCGGTGCTGACTCCGGTGGCCACACTGTTGGTCCTCGTTTTGGTGTTCTCGCGCATTCATAGCATCCATACCCAGGGCGTTCCGTATGCCCTTTACGCGTTCGTGGGGATCCTCTGTTGGTCCTTCTTCGCGACGGCACTGGCACAAGGCGGAACCTCGCTGCTGAACAACAAGGCCCTTCTTTCCAAGACGCAGTTTCCGCGGGAGTGCTTTCCGCTGGAGAGCATGGTGGTCAACGGCGTGAACACCACCTTTTCGGTGGTGCCGCTGGCCCTCCTGTTCGTATTCTTCGGTCGGGCTCCGACAATCGCCACACTGTGGGTTCCCTTGTTCGTGCTCATCGAGATTGTCTTCGCAACCGGAGTGACACTGGGCGTCGCGGGCCTGATCATTCAGGCCCGAGATCTGACGATGGTGCTGCCCCTTGTGATTTCGCTGGGGATCTTTCTCACCCCGGTGATCTGGCCATTCACGTTGATCCCGACGCACTTCCACGTTGCCGGAGGGCATCTTGTGACCGGGGGGCATCTTGTGAGAGGAGTGGCCGAGGGTCACCACTGGATCGGTGGTATCTACGTGAACCTGCAGGTCGTCTACGGCTTCATCAATCCCATCGGACCGGTGATCTCGAGCGTTAGGGAGACCATGCTCCTGGGCCACGCTCCGAGTTGGCCGCCGTTGATTGCCGCCGCAGTGGGGTCGATCCTTTATCTCATCTTCGGCTACAAGCTCTTCAAGCGTTTCGAGGTGGAATTTGCCGACATTGCCTGACGGGAGCATCAGGGCCGAGCACGTCTGGAAGAAGTTCCGTGCCGACAAGACCACCCCAGAACTCCGATCCCATTTGCTTCGCCTGCGCAACTCGCGATCCGAAGGGAATCGGCGCCAGTATCGGTGGGTGCTGAAGGACATCAATCTGGACATCGAGCCTGGAGGGACCGTCGGTCTGATCGGATCCAACGGTTCGGGCAAGACAACGCTCTTGCAAATTTTGAGCCAGGTGACCTACCAAACCGCTGGAGCACGCACCGTGCAAGGCCGGATCGGCGCGCTCCTCAGTGTGACCAGCGGACTGCATCCGGAATTGAGCGGTCGGGAAAATGTGTTCCTCTTCGGAGCGGTGCTGGGAATGAGTCGCGCCCATGTGAGGAAGTCATTCGACGAGATCGTTGAGTTCGCCGAATTGGAGGACGCCATCGAGCGCCAAGTCAAGCACTACTCCTCTGGGATGACCGTGCGGCTCGGATTTTCGATCGCCGCACATCTCGAACCGGATATTCTCATAGTCGACGAGGCCCTCTCCGTCGGGGATTCGAATTTCCAGCAGAAGTGCCTTGGGCGCATCGACAAGATTGTGCGGTCAGGCACGACATTGCTGTTCGTCTCCCACGACCTTGCCCAGGTCGAGACCACCTGCGAACGAGCCGCCTGGTTGTCCGATGGCGTGATGCGAGCGTCGGGTTCGACCAAGGACGTCTTGGCCGTGTACCGGGCGGCTATCCAGAAGGAAGCTGGCACGATGGCCTCCAAGGAGGGAACCGTGAGTGTCCTCAAGGCGGAGATCGAGGCGACCGACGGCGGCCCACTCCGCACGGGGTGCGAGTTCGACGTCCGCCTTGTGCTGGACGCCCCGAAGACCGAGAACGTGAGATTCCTCATCGGCATCTCCATCGGTACTTCATTCCCCATATTTGTCGTTGACCGGCAATCGACGATGCCGGCCGGGGTATTCGAGATCCACTGCCGGCTGGCCGATCTGCCACTCCCGAGAGGTCACTACTCGGTGTGGGCGGGAATCACCGGGTTTCCCGAAGGGAGACGAGACCCACTGCTGGCATGGCAACCCTTGACCTCGTTCGATGCAACCGGACCAGAGCGAATCCGCCCTCCCCAGGGCATCATGGTCAGGACCCCGATCGTCGTCGGAGCAACTTGGCAGGTGGGCTGAGGCCGGCCTGGGTGCTGAAGCTGATTGGAGGGTCGCGTGTTGCATCGCCCGCTCCTCGAAACGCTGTGACGGGGTCGAAAAGAGCCCAAATGTGTAGGCACTCGGATACTCGGTCGAAGTTGGATAGTCGCTGAAGTTGTAGGGGTGTACTTGCGGAAGTCGAGTTGACGGCACAAGGCGGCTCGAAGGTCACCTACCTGCAGGTTGCTCACAACGAGCGCCGCCTGGACAGCTGGCTCGCCAGTGGCCAGGCCGGCCGGCTCCTGGTCCCTTTGGTCAAGGAAAGAACACCCCTTCCTTGACGGAGCCGGCCAGCCGACCCAGCCGTACGCCGGCGGTGCGTGCCCACTGGTTGCGCCGCGTATCGTGGAGCAGGCTGGGAACCGACAAGGCCAACCATCCCCATGCCTTGACTGCGCCACCGAGGTCGCGTCGGGCACCGTGGGCACGGAATCGGCGATAGAGCACCGGGCCACAGCGGCCGTAGGCACTGGTCTGGCGGAACACCTGGGTGAACGAGGAACGCTCGCGCTTCGCCACAATGGCCTCAGGTTCGATTGCGAATCGGAACCCTCGGAGCTGTAGGCGCCAGCAGAGGTCGATATCGTCTCCCAATAGCAACTCCTCGTTGAAGCCACCCACATCTTCGAAAGCGATCCGCCGGACGGCGAGATTGGCGGTGAGGCCGGCCGGCAGAAACCCGAGCTGGCGGGTAGCTGCAGCTGAGGGGGGAGATTCCGGACGGGCGTTGAGGGACCAGAAGTCGAAGACGCCCGCCACGACATCGGCATGTTCGAGTGCGTCCACGCAGTGAGCCAACCACCCCGCCTTGACGGCATCGTCGGCGTCACAGAACGCCAGGAGGTTTCCTTCGGCGGCTCGAACCCCAGCATTGCGTGCACCTGGTGCGCCTGGGACAGCCGAAGCGTCGATGACGCTAAAACCGTCCACCCGATCAGCCCATGTCTGAGCGAGCTCCGTGCTGCCGTCCGTGGATCCGTTGTCGGCCACCACGACTTCCCACGGCTCCTCACACTGTTGGTCAGCAAGTGCCCGCATCTGGACGTCCAGCCACGGCATACCGTTGCGGACCGGAAGGATGACGCTGATCAACGGACCGGGTGCGCCGTCGGGCATCGCCGGTTTTCGGCCGACGCTGGTGATACCCACACGTGCTGCCCCCGTTTCGACCGTTCAGGAAATGCGTTGCTCGGGTCCACTCCAGCTGAATCTTCTCAGACCGAGCACTGCTAGCCTACCGCCGTGAGAGGGCCATGAGCGAGCACGGCAATCAAATCGGCGATGACCCGTTGCCGCAGCTCGAAGGCGTGACTGCAGTCGTGCTCACACACATGCGGCCACGGTTGGCCGGAGATGTCGTCCGTGGACTCCTCGTAGCCGAAGGCTTCTCGAGCGACCGGATCGTCGTGGTGGTCAACGGAGTCGGTGGTCTCGACAATCCCGAATTGGAGGCGTCGGTCCGCATGCACCGCCTTCCGCAGAATACCGGCCCGGCCGGTGGGTTTCGGGCTGGGATCGAGGAAGCGTTCTCCGACCCGTCGACCCAATGGGCCTACCTTTGCGAAGACGATATCGGCCTGTTCGATCTGCCGTCCCCTCGGATCGCCAAGCTACTGGAACGGCTGGTCTCGTTCGAAGCCTCTCGTCCCAATCTCGGAGCGGTGGTGGCCTACGGACGAACCTTCGTGGGGCGTGGGGCGCACACGGTCAACGTGGTCCCACCCGCTGGTCCGGCCGGGGACTTCGTGCCGGTGGACGTCGCCTGCTGGGGAGCCACGTTGGTCTCACGCCGCGTCTTCGAAGCCGGGCTGCTCCCGGATCAGCGGTGGTTCTTCGGCCTCGAGGACTTCGACTTCTTCTGCCGTGTCAATGAAGCAGGGTTCCTGGTGGTAGTGGATGGTGAAGCCGCTCGGTCGGTCGCAGATCAACAGACCTCGGTCGGGCGAGCCGAAGCCATCAGCTCGGAGCGGCCCGACGATGCAGGCGAGGTCTGGCGTTCGTACTATCACGCCCGCAACTCCGTCGAACTGATCCGTCGGCACGGCCGTCCCTCGTGGTATTTCTGGCACCTTGCCTACTCGGCACGTCACCTGCAGAGGGCGAGCAACCTGGCTGAACGATCGGCGATCGTCCATGGGCTCTGGGATGGTGCCCGCGGTCGGATGGGTGAAAATGCGCGCTACGGACGGCGCACGGGGGAGTTCGAACCGCACGCCTCCGGTCCCGTGCCGGCTAAGTAGGAGAAATTTGGCCAGAGCGTCAGATCGACGTCCGGCTGTCGGGTCGCCAAGGCAATGACGTCGGCCTCGTAGATGGCCACCAGACGCTTCTTCACATCGGGATCGAGTCTCCCGGCAGATGCCGCTGACGTTCCGCTCGATGCCGTCAACCCGGCGGGATGGACATCGGGCAGACCCAGGTGTTGATACGTGACGTGAAGCTCCTTCACCGGATCTGCGACACAGCGTTCGTACTGGAGAACAAGTAACTGGTCTGCGTCGAAATGTTCCTGCCAACTCGCAAGGGAGCGATTGTAGAACCCGCGTTGCATGGCGTCGTTGATCGCGTTCGCGCCAGTAGATTCACCCGCTCGTTCCTGATGGGCCAACCCCGAGAGGAACCTCTCGATGGGGTCTCGCAGCATGAGGATCAGCCGCGCGTCAGGCGCGGCCCGCTTCAACAACGGGGGCGTCCATGCGTACGCGAAATAGTCCGGCGTCCACTCGCCGGTGAGCACACCCTGCCGGCGGGGGAACCAACCGTGGTAGTGGTCGATGTCCTGCGGTCCGAAGGGTACTGATCCGAAGCGGTCGAAAAAATGACGTTCCTTGTGGATGCTCTCCGGTGACGAGATGCCCGGGTGTTGCAGCAGAAGTTCGTACCACCAGGTGGTGCCCGCCTTCTGGACACCGATGCCGACGAAGTCCGGCGGACCCGCGTCTTCGCCGGGGCCAAGTGTCGGTGGCGTGAAGTCGAACCCTGCCTCCCACGGGGCGTAGCGGCCGAGTCGATGGAGCACGCCACGCCTGACTTCGGGCGGTAGGCGTACGAATCCCTCCCGGAAGCGGTCGCGCATGCTCATGACGTCCCCATTGCGCTCACCGCCGCAGGATGCCACAGGAGTCCTGGGGTCACAAACTTCTTCCGATGTGACGCCCGTGGCCGGTTGTGCAACTAAGGCACATTTGACGAGATGCTTCGATCCGCCGATGATCTCACGATGGGCCAGTCTGACGGGCGGAGCATGGAATTGTGGAATGGCCGCCCGCGTTCCGACGTGGCTGGTTCTTGACGGGTGTGTGGCATCGCTGGTCTATTGGACCCAGAGGGGAGGACTGGCGCGGACCGACTCGGTCACGAGGCGACCGACATGGCAGCCTCCTTGAGCCACCGGGGTCCCGACGACCGTGGCCTGTGGGTTGACCAAGATGGCCGCGTGGCATTCGGACATCAACGGCTGGCCGTTGTCGATCTGAGCCCGGAGGGTCATCAACCGATGACGTCTTCGGACGGGAGGTGGGTACTCTCCTATAACGGTGAGATCTATAACTTTCGAGACCTTCGTCGCCGACTGATTGGCGAGGGACTGGCATTCCGAGGAGCTTCCGACACCGAAGTTCTTCTGGGAGCGGTGCAGTGTTGGGGAGTCGATCGAGCGCTCGACGCCAGCGAGGGCATGTTCGCCGCAGCCTTGTGGGATCGACATCTGCGCCAATTACACCTCGCCCGAGACCGCTTCGGAGAAAAGCCTCTCTACTACGGGTGGGTCGGAGGACGGTTGGCTTTCGCCTCGGAACTGAAGGCACTCAGTCGCCTACCCGACTTCGTGCCGGAACTGGATCGTGACGCCGTTGCCCGCTTTCTAGCTCAAAGTTGCATTCCGGCCCCCCATACGGTCTATCGCGGCGTGTTCAAACTGCAGCCGGGTCAGATCGTCACGTTCGCCGGAGACGCCCAGCCCGGGCTACTGCCGACGGCACGGCACTTCTGGTCGGCCCGCTCGGCGGTCGAGGACGCGCGGCGACGTCCGGCGTCTGGTTCTCCGGAGGAACTTACCGATCGGATGGAGGACGTCCTATCGAGAGCCGTTGAGGCCCGAATGGTGGCCGACGTCCCGGTCGGCGCGTTTCTCTCCGGGGGAGTCGACTCAAGTCTGGTGGTCTCACTGATGCAGGGGCACAGTGACCATCCGGTCCGGACGTTCACCGTCGGATTCGCCGATCGCGCGTTCGACGAGTCGACAGAGGCCGCCGCTGTCGCGGCACATCTGGGGACCGACCACACGTCGTTGCGGGTCAGTGACTCCGACGCTGCCGACGTCATCCCAGAGCTCGCAGACATCTGGGATGAACCATTTGCCGACATCTCGCAGATTCCCGTCCTCCTGGTCAGTCGACTGGCGCGCACCCAGGTGACGGTCTCGCTGTCTGGTGACGGTGGCGATGAGTTGTTTGCCGGGTACAACCGGCATGCCTGGCTCGAGCGGTTGTGGCGACATGCGTCGGTTGTCCCGGACCCCATTCGCCGGGCCACGGGATCGGCTCTAGGTCGGATACCTCCTGGTCTTGTCGACGGCGCGGCGAGGTTCACCGAGGTCCTTCCGGTCCGGTGGCAGGTGCGGAATCCCGCGACCAAAGTGGCCAAGATCGGCAGAGTCCTTTCGTCGACCGACCCACAGGACGCGTACCTTGCACTGATCTCACATTGGGGCAGGTCGGAGTCGCTGGTGATCGGATCGCGAGCGCAGCCGTCGAGCGCCTCGATCTCGTCGCGGTGGCCGGTGCTTTCCGGTATCACCGAGCAGATGCTGTGGCTGGATCTTGTGGGGTATCTGCCGGATGACATCTTGACCAAACTCGATCGGGCGGCAATGGCGACTGGACTCGAGACACGAACGCCATTTCTCGATCGCGAGGTGTTCGATCTGGCCTGGCAGTTGCCGATGGAACTGAAGCTGCGGGGTGGGGTCACGAAATGGATACTCCGTCAGGTCCTCTACCGCCATGTTCCTCCGGCGCTCGTGGATCGCCCAAAGATGGGATTCGGACTTCCCATCGGGTCCTGGCTACGCGGATCGCTCCGTCCGTGGGCAGAGGAGCTGCTGGACGAGCGACGCCTGCGCGATCAGGGCCTCCTCGACCCGGCGCCGATCAGACACGCATGGGAGCAGCATCTGGCAGGTCGGCGCGACCTCGCCTACGAGTTGTGGGACGTTCTAATGCTGCAGGCCTGGTTGGAGCGTTGGATGCCGGGCGTATGACTGTGGGTTCCGAAGTCGGCCGCATCGCCTCCGACCGTCTTGACCGACGAACCATCGGGGCTACAATCGGCGACGTTATGAGACTGTTCCGCTCACAGAGTCGTTCCGCGCCGAGTCCGGTGGGTCCGACCTTTATCCTGCTCGGCGCCAACAAAGGTGGTACCACCTCGCTGTGGAAATACCTTGATCAACATCCTGACGTGTACATGAGTCGCGTCAAAGAGCCCATGTACTTTACGTCTATTCCCGAGCAGTCCAAAGGCGGTGCCAACGACAGGTGGCGTGCCAATGCTGTCCGGACCTGGCCCGAGTACGTCAAACTCTTCGAGCCGGGTCGAGCCTTCTCTGCTCGCGGTGAAGCGTCAACCGGCTATCTCCGGAACGAACAGGCGCCTGCTCGGATTCACGACGAGCTCCCGAACGTTCAGCTGGCCGCGATCCTCCGGAACCCGTTCGATCGCGCCCTGTCGCACTACAAGATGTACCAACGCCTCGACATGGAGGCGTTGACGTTCTCCGAGGCCATCGAAGCAGAACTGAATCAGCCGAGGAACGTCTCAATGTACGACAGACGGATTTACCTCCGCATGGGCTTCTACGGCGGGTCGATCACACGTTACTTGGAGTACTTTTCACAAGACCAGCTCAAGATTTACCTGTATGAAGACCTCGAGACGAAGCCGATGGATCTCATGGCTGACTTGTATCAGCACGTCGGCGTCGATCCCACATTTGTCTGCGATACGAGCACTCGGTTCAATGCAGCTCCGGTGGGCACGGTGCCGGAATGGGACGCCGATCTGCTCGGCCGCTATCTCGAACTGCTCGAACCCGATCTGCAGCTGGTGGAACAGCTCATCGATCGAGACCTCGCCTCGTGGCGTCGTCCATCGTCCTCCCCGGCGTAACGCGTTGCTCGGCGGTCGGCGCGACCGGTCGCTGCTCCCGACGGTCGGCCCCACCCGAACGGCGCCCTCGACGACCACCGTCGAGTTGGACCCAGCCGATAGACGCCGGCGTACTATTCGCCGAAGACCTTCTCGGTGCAATCGGCATCCACTTACCACCGTTGACGCCGCGACCACATAGTCAACGTCTCCGTGGATCTGGTCGGAGGGTCAACGGTCGGGTTACGAGAAGAAGGCCTTCAACCTGCTGGTCCGCCTCGACACCCAACGCGCCGAGCTGAAGATCTCCGTTCGTGGCGCACGCTGGAGGGGGCCAGGAATTTCTGCGCCATCCGCAGTTACGCACCGACGCTCCGCAAGCAGGACCGAAATGTGCTCGCCGGACACGCCAGCTGTTCGAGGGTCACGCCTGGCTGCCCGCCGGGGCCTGAATAGTTGGAGCGCCGGGATAAACCGGCATGGAGAAAGGAATGAAAGAGTCCGACATCGAAGGAGTAGCGATCCACGGTGGCCCCGAACCATGCGTCGACGTCCGTGAGGGCGGAGGCGAAGCGTTGGAAGGGGTACGTGCAGGCAGGGCTATTGAGCCGCGAAATCAAGGAATCCAGGGTGCCGACGCCGTTAACTAGGCCGGAAGGCAACATCGCTGGCAGCGCTATGCGCGAGCTGCCAGTGGACCCTGCGCGGTCGGAGAACCATTGCATGCACGGAATCTCCATGCACGAGAACCGGGAGATCCCATGCTCGCCCGTCCGGTCGATCACCGGGCGGGCCGCTCAGGCAAGGCCAAGGCCGCAATCCTGAGATGCACGAGGATGGGAAGTCTGACAGCTCCGTAGTACCTGTGAAGCCGCCGAACAAGGCGATGGCTGCTGCCATCGGTGCGGAGGTGGTGGAGGAAAGGGGGCTGGCCAAGGGGAACACGGACAGCACAACACGTCCCGGACACAGTGCCGGGCCAGACGTGTCAAACGGGCTGGATCGTGTGCGTGAAGTAGCACAGCAGGACAAGGATGCACGGTTCACAGCGTTGCTGCATCATGTCGACTTCAACCGCCTCTGGAAGGCCTACTGGGCGATCCGCCCCCAGGCTGCACCCGGGGTGGACGGGGTCACGTGGGAGGACTACGGACAGGACCTGGAGATCAATCTCTCGAGCCTGCTCGAACGGGTCCACAGCGGTGCCTACCGGGCGAGTCCGTCTCGGAGGGTGTACATCCCGAAGGCTGACGGGCGGCAACGGCCGCTCGGCATCGCCACGGTGGAGGACAAGATCCTCCAGCGGGCAGTCGTCGAGGTGCTCAACGCCATCTACGAGGAGGACTTCCTCGGCTTCTCCTATGGGTTCCGACCCAGGCGCAGCCCGCATCATGCGTTGGATGCGCTCAGCGTCGGAATCGAGCGGAAGAAGGTGAACTGGGTGCTCGACGCTGATATCAGCGACTTCTTCACCAGCCTCGATCACGGCTGGCTGGAGAAGTTCCTCGAGCACCGGATAGCGGACAAGCGGGTCCTGCGGCTCATCCGCAAATGGGTGAACGCAGGAGTCATCGAGGACGGGGCGTGGACGGCGAGCGATGGGGGAGCGCCCCAAGGGGCATCAGTTTCCCCGCTGCTGGCCAACATCTACCTCCACTACGTCCTCGACCGGTGGGTCCGGCAGTGGAGGAAGAAGCACGCCCACGGTGACGTGATCATCGTTCGTTTTGCCGACGACTTTGTGGCCGGGTTCGAGCATCAGGCCGATGCGCAGCAGTTCCTCTCCGACCTTCGTGAGCGGTTGGCGAAGTTCAGTCTGGAGTTGCACCCTGACAAGACGAGGCTCATCGAGTTCGGGCGCAATGCTGTCCGAGCACGAGCAGCCCGTGGCGTCGGGAAGCCCGAGACGTTCGACTTCCTCGGCTTCACGCATTTCTGCGGGAAGACGAAGAACGGACGGTTCTGGGTGAAGCGCAAGACCATCTCGAAGCGGATGCGAGCGAAGCTGGCCGAGGTCAAAGACCAACTCCGGCGACGCATGCATCTGCCGATACCGGAACAAGGAGCGTGGCTCGGCAGCGTGGTGCGAGGACACCTCGCCTACTACGCCGTGCCTGGCAACACCGATACGGTGGCGGCCTTCCGCACCCAGGTGACACGGCTCTGGTTCAAGGCGCTACGGCGCCGCAGCCAGAGAAACCGTCTCAACTGGGCAAGGATGAACCGCATCGCAACTCGGTGGCTCCCACCTGTTCGTGTGCAGCATCCCTTCCCGAACGTGCGCTTCGACGCCATCACCCGAGGCAGGAGCCCAGTGCGGTAATGCCGCACGCTGGGATCTGTACGGGGGGCCGCCCGAGAGGGCGGTCCCTACCGTGATCACGTTATCTATCCCTCTGAGTCCTCTATGCGGATCTGTCTTGGAATAGTTGGAAGCTGACGATTAGCCCAGGTCGAATTGGCGAAATCCAACGCGTCTCACTCCGCTTCTTCATCGTTCGCTAGGGTCGGCGAGGAGAGCGATGAAACTTGCTTCAGCATTCAACTCGGCACTATCGTCAGTTTTCTTGCTCTCGTGATCAGAAGGACTTCCCAGATGGCTCATAACTGATGGCGTCAGACTTCCTGCGGCGCCGCAAGACTGAAACCCAAACGGACACATCTGTTCGGGAACCGACAGTTCCAGCGGATGATAAGTGGCGGTGGATCCGGTCATTTCCAGCCGAGGGGACGATTCCGATGCCTAGCGACGTCCTCCAGGCCCGGGTGGGACCAGCCCCGGCATTCCACGACGTGGCCCTCACTACTATGGGTCGAATGAATATGGCGGGTCTGCGCCCAGATCATGACATCCTGGACATTGGCTGCGGAGTGGGGCGGACTGCCCGCTATCTGTGCGATTACATGGACGCCGGTGCTCGCTATGAGGGCTTTGACATCATGGAAGAAATGATTGTTTGGTGCCAAGAAAATATCACACCTCGGTTTCCCAACTTTCACTTCACATACACACCACTGTCCAACACATCGTATAGGCCAGACCGCAGATTACCGTCGGCTTCACAGTTCGAGTTTCCGTATCCTGACGGGTCATTTGATTTTGCATTCGCACATTCTGTTTTCACCCATTTACCACCAGATGCGACTATCAATTATTTGCACGAACTCCAACGTGTTCTCCGTCCCGGTGGAATCGCCTATACGACTTGGTTCTTGTTCGATGGCGACCTTTCCGCAAGCCCCAAGACCATGGTGTCCGAAATGACTCTGGACGGATCTGGGCTCTTTGCCGTACACAATCCCGAAGTGCCTGATAATGCTGTCGGATACCGCGAGGACTATGTCCTAGACGAGATCGCGAAATGCGGACTTACCGTCTCCGGTCCAGTGCACTATGGATTTGAGCGAATGCAGGATGTGGTAGTCGTTGTCAAATAGTTGACCAGCCGCGACGAATCTGTAGTTGGACCTCACCGGAAGTTTGACGGAGCGATCGTGTAGTTCCAGTCGCCCTGGAATTCGTGTGATGTGAGCGGGGACGGCGGTGAGTTCTGCCTTGGTCACCTTGGTGCCGGTCTCGTAGTAGTTGAGATCCTCTTCGGCTTGGATGGTGAGCCCCTTCTTGGTGGTGGTGGCCGAGATCAGTTCGATGATGGTCGGTAGGAGACGAGTGGCCGTCCCCGCCAGTTCATCGAGATGAAGCTGAACATGCGGTGCTCGATCCGGTTCCACTTGGACGTCCCCGGCGGGTAGTGCGCCGCAGTGATCTGGAGTCCGGTCTCTGTGGCGAGCTTGGCCAGCTGGACCTTCCAGAGCCTCTCGTGCACGCGTAGGTCACTTGGGTGCCATCCCAGGAGATTCACAGGCACGTCCACCCAAGGGATTGGTTGTTCCTGGTTGCGTTCGTGGGGTTAGTCGCATCGGAGAATCGCTTCCTGGTCAACTCCGTCGAGGGCGGTGTGGTCACGATCAAGCACGCCAGGCAGGTCGGGGGTCGCCTTCGATCTGAGTGTTCTTCGGATGATCTCGCTGTGCCGATACTGGATCGTCCTCAGCGATTCCTCTGGAACCACGCTGGGACGAGGCAGGCCCACTGGTCGGATCGGCAGGTGACGGTTCTGGCCTCTGACCTGCCGCTCCGATTGGACCGCTGAAAGAGATGGTTCAGTTTGCTGCACGACTAGTCGCGCACACGACATCGCAGAATTCAGCTTCACAACCGGCTCCATCAGGCCGATATCGACTAGGGAGTCGATGAAGGGGTCTTGACCGGCGAGCGTGCCGACCTGGTACGTGTCTGGTAAGAAAGCCTTGTGACCGGACTACAGAGCCGCACCCGGGAGTCGAGAGTGCGTCGCGCCGGTCAAGCGCTCTTCGCTGAACCTGTGTTCATCGTGGGCGAGGCTCGTAGTGGCACGTCGCTCCTGTATCGCAGTCTCCAGAACCACTCGGCGTTCAAGCCGCGTGTGGGAATCAAACTGGGTGAGAGCCACGCAGTCGAACTGCTCGCCAGCATCGATCCTCCCGCCGGACCCGACAACCCTCTCGTTCGGTTCATGACGGATGAGCGCAGCTACGCGGAGTTCGTCGACGACATCTCGCAGTTCCGAAGGAGGCGGGAGTTCGTTCGCCGCAGGTTCCCGGACACCCGCCAGAACCGTGCGATGTGGTTTGCAGAGTCGCTGGCCGCCGGCGACCATCTGGTCATCAGGCGGTACTTCATGATGGCCGCCGACGCACGGGGTGCCGAACGCCTGGTCGAGAAAACTCCGCAGCACCTCCGATCGGTGCCGCTCCTGCGGGCCGCCTTTCCCCGGGCCAGATTCCTCTACATCGTTCGGCATCCGGTCGACACGTTGAGTTCGTACCTGCGACGTTTTCAGGTCGACCCCGGTAAATCTCCTTGGGCCAATATCGACCCGCAGGTGTTCTGCGAGCGGTGGAAGACGAATGCGAGTGCCGCTCTCCAGATGGCCCGCCACCGGTCGTTCCGCCTGCTGGTACTGCGCTATGAGGACTTCACGCAACAGACCGAGCCAACCGTTCGACGCGTCCTGACGCACGTCGGTGAGGCATTCGAAGAGGACTGTCTGCTCACGCGTCACGAGGAGGGGATGAAGTCCTGGCGGATCGATCCGAATCTCTTCGAGCCGGTAGTGGACGAGACCAAGGATTGGAGAGACTTCTTGAGCACCGAGTGTGCCCAGCAGGTCGAACGCGAGTTGGCGTCTGGCATGGCGTCTCTCAGGTACCCGTCGTACACCGAGGCCTGACGTAACAGGCGTCCACGTGTCGGCATCGTGGTGCGAGGTGGAGTTCCCTTGACTCTCGCTTGAATCCACGATGTTGAAACGAAGACCTGCACTGGGTCGTCGGCTTCGGCAGGGTGGTTGTCGCGGCTTCCCCTCGGCAGCAGACAAGAGTGCCCTTCGTAGATCGTCGACGAGGCGTCGCGCGCCATAAGAGGTGTGGCGCATTGGGTCTATGCTCCACGTATGCTGGGGGCAGAGCTTGAGGTCGATACGCGTCCCAAAGTGACAGAAGTTGCGAAGGTGACGGACGTCGTATCGGAGGCCACCGACGGCAGTCGCCGACGCTTCATCTGGTCCTCCATTGTGGGAGTGGCGGTCGCCAGCGTGCCGTTCATCTTGATCCTGACGAATGGGTGGTCCGACAGACTCGACCTGTTGCAGGCCAACTCGCAATCCAGTTACTACGACAAGCAGGCTCAGTCGATGATCCACGGGCATCTGTGGGTTCCGACGGGAAGCCTGGGTATCGAAGGGTTCGTCCACGATGGGCGGACGTACACATATTTCGGGCTCTTGCTCTCCCTGTTTCGGATGCCGATCATCCTCGTCGATCCGCACTTGGTGGGCCGCCTCACAGTCCCGTCGATGCTGGTGGCCTGGCTGCTGACCGGCCTGGTCTCCTCGTTGCTCATCTGGCGGGTGAGATTCCTGCTGCGGGGTGCAGCGGTCCTCGGCTGGGCCGAGGCGGTGTCGTTCGGCGTGTTGCTGGCGACGATCACCGGTGGGTCCGTCCTCCTCTTTCTGGCCTCGGCGCCCAAGGTCTCAGATGAGGACATTGCCTGGATGATCCCCATCACGATCGCCACGCTCTTCGTCTTCCTCGGCATTCTCGACCGCCCGTCCAAAGGCCGAGTAGCTGCGGCGGGAGGGTTGGTCCTGGCCGGCGCCCTGGAGCGCCCACCGCCTGGTATCGCGTGCATGGTGGGCGCCGTCCTCATCGCCGTGTGGTTCGGCCTCGGGCGTGGCGGCGCCGACCACAAGCGTTGGGCCCTGCCCATGGCGGCGGTCGGACTGGTGCCCCTGGCCGTATCGAATTTCGTCAACTGGCTGAAGTTCGGCACGTTGCTGAAAGGCCTGCCCCTCGCCGATCAGGTCTGGACTCAGGTGAACCCTCACCGGCGCGCCTTTATGGCTGCCACCGGCGGCAAGGGCTACAGCCTCCATTTCCTGCCGACTACGTTGTGGGGCTATCTGCAACCGTTCGGGCTTCGGGTCCAGCCGACGTTCCCGTTCCTCTCGCTCCCTATCCAAGCGCCGCACGTTTTTGGTGGCTACGTGGTCGACACTCTGTCTCCCACGGCCAGCGTGCCGGCGTCGATGCCGCTGCTCTTCGTCCTCAGTTGCCTGGGTCTCGTCGTGTGCTTCCGACCGCGGGCCGGGCGGGGGGCCGCATTGATGCGCATCCCACTCATCGCTGCCGCAGGGGCCACCGCAGTCGACTTCGTATTGGGCTACATCGCACCACGCTACCTGGGGGACTTCCTCCCGTTCCTGGTGTTGGGCGCCGCCATTGGCATGGTCGACCTCTGGCGACGGTGGGAGCATCGGCGCACGGGCGTCAGGCGGGTTGCCGTGGGCGCCGTGGTCGCTCTCGGGCTGTTCAGCATGGCGGCCAATATCGGGCTCGCCTTGACGCCGACAAACAGATGGAGCCGTGAACAGGCGGCAACGTACCTCCAGATGGCGAAGACAATCTCTGACGTCACAGGACACCCGCTGAGCAGACAGATCGAACGTGGGCTGGTGCTCCCTTATTGGGCGCCGGCGAACCAGGTCTTCGTGGCCGGAAACTGCGCCGCGCTGTACTTGTCCACCGGAAATCGTGCCACCACCGCTCCTCTATCGCAACGGAAGTCCCGCAACTGGGTGCCGGTAGAGGTGGGTCCTGGCATCGACAATACGTTCAAGGTGACCTTCAACACCCCTCCCTCGAGGCGTCGTGACAGTGTCCCTCTTCTTACCGTCGGTCCGGACTCCTTGGTCGTGCTGCCTGTCGGCGGTGGAAAAGTCCGGTTCATCCTTGGCGACCGGCAGGGCACGACCGTCGGAAAGCCGTTCAAGCCAAAGGTCGGTCTGCGGTATGGGCTCTATGTGGTGACCGATCCATTCTTGGAACACATTGTCGTCCACGTAGGAACCACCACCGTGCTCTCGGGAGTGCTGTCCGGCGCGGGGCCCGGGACCTCACCGGTGGTGGTCCGCAGCCTGGCGCCCGTCCAATCGGGACAGGCTGCTCCTCTGACCGTGGTGCGCGTGGCCAAGCCACGGGCGAACATGTCCCTGTGTCGAAGCCTGATTAGAGATAGCTGATCGGTGGATGCGTGAGCCATCGCCGGGCCCTTAGTCCACGATTATGTAATCTCCACCTCAAGACTCCGGAGGATGGCGCCGACTTCTCTCCAGGGTCGCCGTCAGTGCGCGCACCGGCTTGGTGACCTTCCAGCTGGTTGATGCGTGGAGCCCGGCGATTCGCCCGTTCGCGAAGTCGAGTTCGGCCTTCGTGCTCTCCAGATAGTTGTTTGCAATCCGCAGCGCCAGCTTGGTGGAATCCAGTTCCTCGTTGAGCGCGCTGATCGTGCCCCGTGCTCGTAGCACGGAGGCTGTCCACGCGGATTCCATCGACGGCAGTTCTGACCGCATCGCCCGGTGCCCTCCGGACAGGTCCGTCAACAGTTGGACCAACTCCAACTGTTCTGCCTGCAGGACGACGTGGCCATCCTTCGATCGGGCTTCTGATCCCTTGTGAAGGTCGCTGGCAATAGCTCCTGTCGCCAGGTGGATGTCCCGTCCATCGATGGTGTCCCGAAACTGCTCGAGCGAACTCAACCAGGTGCCCAACGCAGTCAGGTATCGCTCGGGTTCTTCTAGGAGGGACTCGTAGTTGAGGACATAGGTGTCAATGCCCTGGAGGCCCTCGATCGCCGAGCGGTTGTAGCGCTCCCAGAGGGCAACACCTTCAACGATTGTGAGTTGGTCGCGTCGTCGCAGCGAATGGGCGACCGCTAGGGGCGGACGCCAGATGAATACGGCCGCGATCGGAGGCGGTAGCACCTCGCGCCAGTACGGAAGGAGAAGACACAGACGCGGGTCTTTCCAGACCGAAGGGCCCGTTGCGGGGAACGCCTTCGCAAGCAGTGCGAGTGGATCGCCGGCCTTGCGGATCTCCGGGCTGTGCTCCCAACCGTCGGGAAAGTCGGGAGGGACGTCCCAACTCCCGCCCAACTGATGCAGCAGACCCTCATCGTAGCGGCTGACCGACAGACTCTCCCAGTGCTCAGGATTGCTCTCTGGCCAGTCCACGCGATCCTCGGAGCGCACCTCGTTGAGGCCCATCGCCCCCAATGCGCCGGTCAGGGCGGAGGTGCCACTTCGGTGCATCCCGACCACCAGCAACCAGGGACCGGCAAGGTCGTCTGTCATTGTCGCCCCCGCGCAGCAGACCGAGCCCTTTTGAGCGCGGCAGCTGTTCGTGGTGATCGGTTGACGGTCTTGATGAAGACCCACTTCCCTCTCTGGATCAGGCGTGGATCAGGCGAGCGAAGCTGTTTTGCAGCGCGGCGGTTGATTTCGCTGGCTACGAGGCCGACCGACTCCAGATACGCGCCGACGATCCGTTCGCCTTTCGTTTGCACGTCCGGGGCAGGTTGATCGACAGTTTCGCCCACCGCCTCCAGAAAAGTGGTCGGGAGGGCGTTGACCGGCACGGGCTTGAGCGCCCACACGAACTGCTGGACTGCTGCGTGCGGATTGTAGGCCTCGGAGAGCACCCGTAGGGCGCCGATCATCTCGGCGGGCAGTTCCTCATTGAGGTCAATATCGTACTGATCTGTCTTGGTGGTGCTGAAGCTGTTACGTGCGAGCACCTCCCAACCGCACCGTTCGAACATCCGCTGCAACGTCGTCTCAGTGAAGAAGCGGAGGTGGGTGCTGTCGAGGAGACCGTTCTCGGTCGGAGTCCAGGCACCACACAGCAATCGGAGACCGAGGTCGAAGTGGGCCACGTTGGGCACCGACACCACCAATGCCGGCTCCCCGTGCTTGAGTGACCAGGCAGATAGTCCGCTGAGCAGTTGCTGAGGCTCGGTGAGGTTGCCGATGACATCCAGCATGACCAGAGCTCCCACGTTGTCGAGCTGGTCGAGTACTGCCTGCACCTCCTCGAAGTTGTCGAGGTCGCATCCTGTTGCGTCGATGTCGGCTTGATGCATCAGGTCCACGGCCACCGGGTCGATCGCCAGCCCGTGGTAGGCCAATCCCGTCTCACGCAACGCGTGGCTGACCACCGCAGTGCCGGCACCGAGGTCAGCGACCGTGGAGCCTCGGTCGAGATTGAGGTCACGTACCAGTTCTGCGGCATTGGCAACTGCGCCGTCATGCTGGGAAAGGGGGGCGTACTCGTTACTCGGCTCCTGTGACGAGTTGCCAACGGCGCCATCTGTTGCGATGGGCAACTCGCCATTTCGGGTGGAGGTGTCTTCGGTGTCGCTCAGCAACACCGACCTCGTGGCTTCGAGAAAGGCCCGGCCATACCGCCGGTCGGGCTCGAGGTGATTCCCTTCTGCCCATTCGTTCCACGCCAAGATGAACAAGTAGTTCTCTTCGTCACGCACGTGCGCGACAGAGTCGACCGTTGCGCGAAGCCAACGTTCGTAAGCCTCCGGGGTCGCCCCCGTGAAGATGGTGGCAGCGCGCTGGCGACGAGCCGTATTGTCCCATTCCACCATCACGGACGGGAACCGTTTCCATGGCACCGGAGCCTGATTCAACTCGGCCCGGTATGCCGAGTTGTAGTCCAAGATTCGGTGTCCTCGGGTTCCTTCCAGTGGTGCGAAGAGCCGCTCGCCGCGCTGAGGCATGAATGCCACCGTGGCGTCCATGCCGAACGCCTCGGGCCCACCGGGTGGCGGACCGTGGCTCTCGACCCAGCACAGATAGAGGTCAGGGAAGCCGAGCTTCTGTGCCTCCGTCCGCCAGATCTCCGCGGTCCGCTTCGAATCCGGGAGCTGCGCGGCCCGGTAGATGAGCATCAGGGGCCGGCCGTCGATCTTGATGTAGCGGTCGTCGGCAAAGGCGGTGGCGAGCCAACGGATGTGCTCCAGATCGTCCTCGTGGCTGTAGTGCTGGGGAATGAGGACGCTCCCCGTCCGGGCATCCCAGTTTCGGGTCCACTCCTCATTTGCCCAGCACAGGGCAAAGGGGAAGTCGGGGGATCCCGATGCCAGTACCTCTTGGAATGGGCGCTCGAGCAGCCGCTTGCCGTGGAACCAGTAGTGGTAGTAGATGAAACCTGAGATGCCGTGCTCGGCGGCCAGGGCAGCCTGTGCCTCGCGGACCTCGGGCACGCGTAGGTCGTAGTACCCGAGTTCGCCAGGTACGTGGGGCTGGTAGTGCCCGGGGAAGCGTGGCTTGGCCCTCGTGACATTGATCCACTCGGTGAATCCTTTGCCCCACCAATCGTCGTTCTCCGGAATGGGGTGGAACTGTGGAAGATAGAACGCTAAGGCGCTCGGCGTACCCTGCTTGGCCGTGCTCGCGCGTTCGATCGGTGTCATGGCGTCGATGATACGGCATGGGCATTGCGGAAACGCAACTGGGATTCCGCGTCGATTGTCAGTGTCCTCGGCCCGTGCGACGCCAATCTGAGGTAACTCGAGCGGAATCGGCTGGCCTGCACTCCTGGACTTGATGCCACCCATTCGGGTTGCCCGGGGAAGCCGTAATGGTATCAAAGAGGCACTTCGGAATTGAGCGGGGTCTAGCAGCTGGATCCGCGGGCGCGTAGCGGGGGTCCACCAATCTTTGGTTGTTCGAAGACCGAAGATGGAGGACCCCCGTGGAGACTGACCCTAAGCGCGCGCTGCTGTGGATGATCGGACTTCCCGA
>Ga0209483_1000633_pt1 | contig 29361 bp, 27 predicted proteins | sample NGEPerA_FD_184508 | JGI IMG/M metagenome (GOLD analysis project Ga0209483, IMG submission 184508) | Arctic peat soil microbial communities from the Barrow Environmental Observatory site, Barrow, Alaska, USA - NGEE PermafrostL2-A... | ecosystem: Environmental > Terrestrial > Soil > Wetlands >... | reverse complement strand
TGCGAATGGCAGTCGTAACAGGCGGCGTGGAGCAGGGCGGTGATTTCGGGCGGCGGCGGATTGGTGGCGGCGATGTCGTTGACCACCGTTGGATTGGTGCGCGCGGGATTGGTGAATTGCAGCAGCGCGAACAGGACGACGAGCAAGCCAAAAATCCATTTCAACTTTTTTTTCATGCCGGTTCAGACACGCCTGCGTTGGAAAATGTTCACGCCGTTCAATTGGCCGCCGTTCGCGCCGTGATCTTGCCGCGCATGACGTGGATGAGCGCCTTGACGGTCAGCTCGATGAACAGAAATGGTTTGCCGATGAAATCGTTGCCGCCGGCCATCGTGGAACTCGTGCGGCTGTCGAAGTCGTTGAGGCTGGTGACGAAAACGACGGGCGTTTTTTTGTGCTGGGGCAGGGCGCGGAGCTTGGCGCAAAGCTCGAAGCCGGTCATGCCCGGCATGTCCACGTCGAGGAAGACGAGGTCATATTCATTTTCGGACAGCAGTTTCAAGGCCTGCTGCGGATCGTCGAGGTCAACGGATTTGAGCTTGGCTTTTTCCAGCGCATAGACGATGGCGCGGCGGGAAATGGCCTCGTCGTCCACGACCAGGATTTTGGAGGCGGGAAGTTCCTGCCGTTCCGGCTGCGTGCCCTTTTCAAAAAGCACGCCGAGAAAATCCACGGCCGCCGCGATGGTGCGCGTGCTGGAGGCGTTGATGTTTTTCGGCTTCTCGTAAATTTCCTTGAGCAGCGCCTCGAACGCGGAGGACATGTGCGCGATCAGCACGAGGCCGGCGAGGCCGGCGTTGCCGTTCAGCGCGTGAACCTGGCGGTAAAGTTCAAACACCTGCTTGAGCCGGAGCATTTCATTTTCCGACTTGGTGAGCGCCTGCATTCCGCCGCGCAGGGAAAGCAGCGTGGCCGGCAGGTTTTCAATGAAAGTTTTCCGCAGGTCGGCCTGGAACGCGGCATCGCTTTTGATTTCAGCCTCGGCGGATTTGGGGTGGAAAATTTCGGAGATGGCCGGCTGCTTCTGCGGCATCGCGCCGCTCTCGCCGATGGTATGGCGGACGACCTCGATGATGTCCTTGGGCGTGCAGCTCGCCTTGGAAAGGCATTTGTTCGCGCCCGCCCGCCACGCGTCCTGGATCAGGTTCGTCAGGTAGGTGCTGGAAAAAACAATGATGGGAACCTTGGCGAAATCCGGTTCGCTGCGGATTTGCTTGATGACATCCACGCCGGACATCGTCGGCAGCACCAGGTCGAGGATGATGATCTGCGGCTGGAAGGTGCGCATGATCCGCAGGCCGGATTCGCCGTCGCCCGCCACCTCGACCTTGTAGCCGTCAACGGCGAGCTTGTTGCGATAGACGTTGGCAACGATCTGGTCGTCTTCGATGATTAAAATGTTTTTCATGCCGGTTTGAAATTCCTGAACACGGGGGCCAGCTCTGGATTCAGCTTCAAAAATTCCTGGATGCGGGCGTATTCACGGCCCGCACTCTCGCAGATTTCCGCCGCACCTGTCAACGCGCCGGAGCCGCCGAGTTTTTCCAGTTCGCGCAGCTTCGGGACGAGGTGCGTCATGCCGAGCGTCGCGCTCGCGCCCGCGCAACTGTGCGCCACGCGCCGGACGATGTCGGCGTTGTTCTCGCGGATCGCGGCCTGCATCTGCTCGAAATTCTTGTGCGTCTGCTTGAGATACATCTCGACCAGCTCGCGCAGGCTGTCATTGTTGCCGTCGGTCAAATCCATCATGCGGTCCATGTCCACCGGCGGCTCGGCGCTGGAATTTTCCGCAGCCTTCGTTTCCGTTTTCTTCGCCTCCGGCAAAATTTTTCCGCCCCAGCGTTCCAGCATGTCACGGACATCTTTTGGGCGGACGGGCTTGGCCAGATAATCGTCCATGCCGGCGGCGATGCACTTTTCGCGGTCGCCGGCCATCGCGTGCGCGGTCATCGCGCAAACAATGATGCGCGACTGGTAATTGAAATGGTCGCCGCTCATCTGGCGTTTGCGCAGGATGCGCGTCGCCTCCAGGCCGTCCAGTTCCGGCATCATCACGTCCATGAAAATGAAATCAAACGGATGGCGGTCAAGCATTCCAAGCGCCTCGCGCCCGTTGCCGGCGACTTCCGGCGCATAGCCCATCTGCTGCAAAATGCGGACGGCGACCTTCTGGTTGATGGCGTTGTCGTCCACGAGCAAAATCCGCAGCGGCAGCGATTCCGCGAGCGGTTGCGCGGTCTTGGCCGGTTCGGGCGGCCGCACCGGAATGCGCGGGCTTAACAGCGCGCGTTCCAGCGCGGCGCAAAGCTGCGCGGGCTTCACCGGCTTGTGGACGGAGTGCGCGAACACGATGCGCACCTCCTCGGAACTGCTTTTCTTTTTGCCCATCGGCGTGAGCAGAACCATCGGCAGCATCGCGGTGGCGGGCATTTTTTGGATTTCCGCCGCGACGGCGAGGCCGTCCATGCCTTTCAGATGCAGATCAATCAGGGCCAGGTCGAACTCCGTGCCTTTGCGCAGCAGGTCCATCGCCTGCGCGGAATTTTCCACGGCCTGCGGCAACATTCCCCAAAGCCGGCATTGATCGAAGATCATGTTGCGGCTCGCGCCGCAGTCGTCGAGGATCAAAATTTTCAGGTCGGCCAGGCGCGGATTCTTGGCGGTGTGCGCCGGCGGCTTGGAATCCGCCGGTGTCGTTACGTTGATCGTGAAATGAAAGGTCGAGCCTTCGCCCGCCACGCTTTCGGCCCACATTTTTCCGCCCATCAGTTCGACGAGCCGCCGGCTGATGGCCAGGCCGAGGCCCGTGCCGCCGTATTGGCGCGATGTGGAGACGTCCGCCTGCGTGAACGGACGGAACAGTTTTGCGAGCCGGTCCGGCGCGATGCCGATGCCGGAATCGCGCACGGCAAAGTGCAGCCGCAGCGCCTGCGGATTTTCCGCCTCGCCCGGCGGCAGCAGCAGTTTTTCCACCTTCACAAAAACGTGGCCGCGCTCGGTGAATTTCAGCCCGTTGCCGAGCAGGTTCACCAGCACCTGCCGCAGCCGCTGCGCGTCGCCCTCGACGAGCGCGGGAATCCGTTCGTCCACTTCGTAGCCCAGGTCAAGCTGCTTGTCGAGCGCGCGCGAGGCGAGCAGGTCAAGCGATTCCTCGATGCAGACGCGGAGGTCGAACGGGCGTTTTTCCAGTTCCATCTTGCCCGCCTCGATTTTTGAAAAGTCGAGGATGTCGTTGATGATCGTCAGCAGCGATTCGCTGCTGTTGTGGATCGTGTCGAGATAGCTGCGCTGGTCGTGGGTCAGCGTGGATTCCATCATCAAACCCGTCATGGCGATGACGCCGTTCATCGGGGTGCGGATTTCGTGGCTCATCGCCGCCAGAAAATCCGACTTCGCGCGCGAGTTCGCCTCGGCGGCGCGGCAGGCGTCGGTGAGTTCCTGCGTGCGCCTGGCCAGTTCCTCGAGCTGGCGCTTGATCTGCACCCCGCTGCGAATCCGCGCCCGGAAGACGGCATTGTTGTCAAACGGCACCTGGATCAGTTCATTCAATCCCAGGTCAAACGCGCGCAAGGCCGCCGTGGTGTCCGTCGCCGGGATGAGCGCGACGGTAAAAATCTGCGACGACAGCGGGTGAAGTTTCAACTGCCGCAGCAGGCTCAAGCCGTCGGCCTCGGAAGTTTTCAAGTCCAGCAGCACCACGTCCGGCGGATGACTCTGGATGGAGCGCAGCGCCTCCGTGCAGGTGGTCGCAAAGCCGATGCTGCCGCCGTCGAGCCGGACCACCAGCGACACGGCCTCCACCAGCCTGGCGTCATTGCCCAGCAGCAAAGCCTGAAATTTGTTTGGATTCATGTCGGACAGTTTCCCGGAACGCAAAGATTTAGCAGTTTTTATTCCAGTCGGCCAGCCGAATTTTTTAGCGCGGACTCAAAGAACCATTGCCGGCAGACTGCCCGGCTAGATTCTCCTAAAAAAAGAGTTTGGCAATCCTTGGCTGCCAGTCCATGCCTGTTTTTGGCGATGAACGGGAAAAGAAAACCTTGTTCCTTCGCGGCTTCGTTGTTTATTTCCCGCCGTGAATTCTCAACCGGCAAATGCCAGTCCGAAATACCGCGGCAGGCTCGCGCCCTCGCCGACCGGCCATTTGCACCTCGGCCACGCGCGGACATTCTGGACGGCGCAGGTGCGCGCGCGGGCGAACGGCAGCGAATTGATTTTGCGGAACGAAGACTTGGATTCCACGCGTTTCAAAATGGAATTTGTGGATGCGATGCTCGAAGATTTGCGCTGGTTCGGATTTGAATGGAGCGAAGGCCCGGACGTCGGCGGAAAATTCGCGCCTTACAATCAAAGCGAGCGGATGGTTTTTTATCGCGCCGCGCTGGAAAAATTGCGCGCCGGCAATTTTATTTATCCCTGCACCTGCTCGCGCAAGGACATCCAGCAGGCCGTGACCGCGCCGCACGCCGAAGGTGACGAGCCGATTTATCCCGGCACTTGCCGGACAAAATTTCCATCTGCCAACTCCCAACTCCCATCTGCCAAATTCAACTGGCGCTTCCGCGTGCCTGACGGCGAGACGGTTTCCTTCACGGATGGAAACTGCGGCGAACAAAAATTTGTCGCCGGAAAAGATTTTGGCGATTTCATCGTCTGGCGGCATGATGATGTTCCAGCCTATCAACTCGCGTGCGTCGCGGACGACGCGGCGATGCAAATCACCGAAGTCGTGCGCGGCGCGGATTTGCTCGTCAGCACCGCGCGGCAGATTTTAATTTATCGCGCGCTCGGCTTGCCGCCGCCGAAGTTTTTTCATTGCGCGCTGATGCTGGACGAAAAGGGCGAGCGACTGGCCAAACGTCACGCCGCCTTGAGCCTGCGTAAATTGCGCGAACTCGGTGAAACGCCGGAATCGTTGCGGCAAAAATGGCAAAAATTTCTTTGATTTGTAGCGGCGGTCTGTGACCGCCGAAAAGCGGCGCTCACATAGCGCCGCTACAAGTAAAATTTTCCAAAAAAGTGCTTGTGAAATTTTTCACGATGAGGCAGACTTTCAATTCTCAAACCCACAATTGGTTTGGTTAATTGAGCAATCAGTGTCGTCGGGAGCGATTTTTACAGTGAAACAATTCAGCAAAATTTTTTTGGTGTGCGCCTTTGTCGTCACAATGTTTGTGACGAGCCTGAACGCGCAACCGACTTCGCCGCCGGCGGCAAGTTCGAGTGATGAAGCTGTTCCTTCCGCCGCGCCGGCAGTTTATACGATTCCCGGGATTAACTTTCCAATAACTAATTCGATGATCTGCACCTGGATCGTGGCGGCAATTATTTTGATCGTCGTGCGCGTCAGCACTTGGAAAAATATCAAGGAGATTCCGTCGGGAATGCAAAACGTGCTCGAAGCGATGGTCGAAGGCTGGGAAGGTTTGATTGGCGACATTTTGGACAAGCGCGTCACGCGCTGGGTTTTTCCATTCGCGACGACTTTCTTCATCTTCATCGTCATTTCAAATCTGATGGATTTGGTTCCGGGCGTCGGCAGTATTGGGATTTTTCATACGAATGGAGAGTTCACGCCGATTTTCCGTCCGCCAACGACGGATGCGAACCTCACGATCGTGATGGCAACGATTTTTTTGGTGATGAGCCTTTTTTGGGCGGTGCGTTACAACGGCGTCTGGGGACTGGCCAAGCACATTTTCGGCGTGAAAATGGAAACGAGCAAGTTGTTGTATCCAGTGTTTTTTTTGCTATTCCTTTTCATCGGCGCGATGGAATTGCTTTCCGTCGGGTTTGCGCGTCCGGTCGCGCTGGCGATGCGGCTTTACGGGAATGTTTTTGCGGGTGAAAGCATTTTGGACATGATTTTTCACGGCAAATCATTGTTCTGGTCAATCATCCTTTCGTCGGGCATGTATTTTTACGAAACCTTCGTCTGTGTTGTGCAGGCGTTTGTGTTCGCGATGCTGGTCGTGGCCTTTGTCGGCACGCTTTGCACGCACACGGAAGAAGAACACGGGCATTAATTTACCAATTTGCAGTCGCGTTAAAAATAAAACGGCTGCGACAACCAAAACCAAACAAAATAAAGTTATGATGTTAGCAGATACAATCGCTCCTGTGATTCAGGGCAACGTCCACATCGGTCTCGCCTTTGGCGGCGCGGCCATCGGCATCGGCATCGCCACCGCCGGCGGTGTCACCGCCATGGCGCGCAATCCCGGAATGTTCGGCAAAATTTTGACGTTCATGTTCGTCGGCATTGCGCTCGCCGAAGGCTGGGCGGTCATCGCGTGGCTCGTCGTCAGATAATCCGGTTATGGACAAACTAGGAATTGAACCGCGAATTCTGCTCGCGCAGTTTATCAGCTTTTCCATCGTCTTTTTCGTGCTTTGGAAATTTGCCTACGGGCCGATTTTCGCCATGCTGCAAACGCGCCGTGAAAAAATTGCCGAGGCGCTTGCCAACGCGGAAAAAATCAAAGGCGACGTTGCGAAAACGGAAGCCGACCGCCAGAAAATCCTGGCCGACGCCGGCGACAAGGCGAACAAGCTCATTGACGAGGCGCGTCAGGCCGCCGCGCGCGTGCGCGAAACGGAAACGCAAAAAGCGATTGCTGCTGCGGAGCAAATCGTCGTCAAGGCGCGCGAAGCTGCGGCACAGGAACATTCGCAAATGCTGGCGGAATTGAAACGCGAAGTCGGACGGCTCGTCGTGCAAACCACGGCGACGGTCACGGGAAAAATTCTCACGCCGGAAGATCAACGACGGCTTGCCGAAGAAACGGAAAAACAATTAGCGGCTTGAGAATTTGAACCGCAGAGGCGCAAAGGCGCAGAGAAAAACAAAAATTGAATTTGAAAACTCTGCGTCTCTGCGTCTCGGCGGTGAAAAATAAATGAAAATTTCCAAACAAGCCCAGCGCGACGCCCGGCAACTGTTCCGCAGTTGCCAGCAAAATAATTTGCTGGACGAAAATCGCGTCCGGCGGACGGTCTCGTTGTTGTCCGAAAAAAAGCCGCGCGGCTACGTCGGGATTTTGTCGCGCCTGCACCGGCTGGTGAAACTGGATTTGGAACGCCGCGCCGCGCGCGTGGAAAGCGCGACGCCGTTGCCCGCCGATTTGCAAACGGACGTGACGAACCGCATCAAAAAAATTTACGGCGACGGCGTGAACATCGTGTTCGGCCAGAATCCGGCGCTGCTCGGCGGCTTGCGGATTCAGGTGGGCAGCGATCTTTATGACGGCAGCGTGAAAACACGTTTGAATAAATTGGAGCAGAGTTTTTAGCCACAGAGACACAGAGCGCACAGAGAAAATTTTCCTCTGTGTTCTCTGTGACTCGGTGGCGAATTAAAAAATATGAGTAATCTATTACAGGAAATTGAAGCCCAGATCACGGGCGCGAAGACGGCGACGGCCAAACAAAACGTCGGCATCGTCCGCGAAATCGGCGACGGCGTGGCGAAGATCGAAGGCCTGACCGACGCGATGTTGAACGAGATGCTTGATTTCGGCGACGGCATCACGGGCATCGCGCTCAACCTCGAAGAGACCGAAGTCGGCGCAATTATTTTGGGCGACTACACCGAGATCAAAGAAGGACGCGAAGTCCGCACGACGGGAAAACTTTTGCAGGTTCCGGTCGGAAAAGGTCTGCTCGGCCGCGTCGTCAACGCGCTCGGCCAGCCGCTCGACGGCAAAGGCCCGATCAAGGAAAGCGCATTTTATCCCGTCGAAAAAATTGCGCCGGGCATCATCCGCCGCAAATCCGTGAGCCAGCCGGTGCAGACGGGCATCATGGCGATTGACGCGATGATTCCGATCGGTCGCGGCCAGCGCGAACTCATCATCGGCGACCGTTCGACGGGCAAGACCACGATCGGCGTGGACACGATGATCAATCAGGCGCGCATCAACAAGGCCGCCAAAGATGCAGGCGACCAGGATTGCCGTCCCATTTATAATATTTACGTCGCGATCGGGCAGAAGCAGTCGAGCGTCGCGCGCGTCATCGGCATTTTGGAAGAATCCGGCGCGATGCCTTACACCATTGTCGTCGTCGCGGCGGCCTCCGACTCGGCCACGAACCAATATCTCGTGCCGTTCACCGGCGCGGCCATCGGCGAATGGTTCATGGACAACGGCATGGACGCGCTGATTATTTTTGATGATTTGTCGAAGCACGCCGTTGCGTATCGTCAGGTCTCGCTCGTCTTGAAACGTCCGTCCGGCCGCGAAGCGTATCCCGGCGACGTGTTTTATCTGCACAGCCGCCTGCTTGAACGCAGTGCGCGCGTTTCGGAAAAATACGGCAACGGTTCTTTGACCGCATTGCCGATCATTGAAACGCAAGCCGGCGACGTTTCGGCTTACATTCCAACGAACGTGATTTCGATCACGGACGGACAAATTTATTTGGAAACGGATTTGTTCTATCAAGGCATTCGTCCCGCAGTTTCCGTCGGCCTGTCAGTTTCACGCGTCGGTTCCGCCGCGCAAATCAAGGCGATGAAACAAGTCGCCGGACGCATCAAAGGTGATCTTGCGCAATACCGCGAACTCGCGGCGTTCGCGCAATTCGGCTCCGACCTCGACGCGAAGACGCAGGCGATTCTCGAACGCGGCAAGCGCGTGGTGGAAGTTTTCAAGCAGCAGCAATACGATCCGATTTCCGTCGAGGCGCAGGCGGCGATTCTTTGGACGATGCAAAATAATTTCTTCGACGATGTCGCCGTGGACAAGGTGAAGGATTTCCAGCAGAAGCTTTCCGAGTATTTCCACACGCGCAAGCCGGACCTGCTCAAAAAAATTCTGAAGGAAAAAGCCATCAGCGACGCCATCGCAGCGGATTTGAAAACGGCGGTCACGGAATTTAAGCAAAGTTACAGATAAATTTTAAAACGTAATTTGCGAACGCAATAAATCAATCGTGCCATATAAAACCCAGCCAGCGCCGACGCGGATCGAATCGTTGATTTACACGATTCGCGGGCTGCGCGTCATGCTGGATTCGGATTTGGCGAAAATTTACGGCGTCACCACCGGCGCGCTGAATCAGGCGTTGAAACGGAACATCCGGCGGTTTCCTGATGATTTTGCCTTTCAATTATCCGGTGAAGAATTAGAAATCTTGATATCACAAATTGTGATATCAAAAAAAGGTTCGGGTGGACGACGCAAATTGCCGTGGGTTTTCACCGAACACGGCGCGATCATGCTCGCCAGTATTTTGAACAGCGAGCGGGCGGTGGAAATGAGTGTTTCCGTGGTGCGTGCGTTTGTCTTGATGCGCGAACAATTGACGGCGAACAAGGAACTCGCGCAAAAATTGAGCGAATTGGAAAATCGTGTCAGTGGCCACGACGAATCCATTCAAAATTTATTTGAGGCGATCCGGCAACTGGTCGAACCGCCGTTGCCGGAAGATCGGAAACAAATTGGTTTTATGCGCGAAACTTCGCCGCCATATCGCGTCAAAACACAGAAACGTTTTTAATTTTGCATTTTTAATTTTTAATTTCCGATGCCCAGCACACGCGACATACGCCGACGCATAAAGTCGGTCAAGAACACCGCCCAGATCACCAAGGCGATGCAAATGGTGGCCGCCGCCAAGATGCGCAAGGCGCAGCAGGCCGCGCTCGTCGGGCGTCCGTATGCGGATTTGATGAACGCGATTCTGGCCGAGGCCGGTCCGCGCATCGCGTCGTTCAAGCATCCGCTGATGGAAATCCGCGAGGTGAAAAAGCGCGCGGTCATCGTGGTGAGTTCGGATCGCGGTTTGTGCGGCGGATTGAACAGCAACCTGTTCCGCGAAGTGGTGAAACTGGACAAAGGCTCGACGTTTGTTTACGTCACGGCCGGGCGCAAGGCGTCGCAATTCATCGCGCGCACGAAGCGGCAGTTGGCTGCGGAATTCACTTACAAAGACGCGCCGTCGTTTGCCGAGGCGCGGGCGATCTCTAAATTCGCGCAGGATTTGTTTTTGAAAAACGAGGCGGACGCGGTGGACATCTTGTTCACGCAATTCGTTTCAACTCTGGTGCAGCAGCCGAAAACGATTCCGTTTTTGCCGGTCGGAAAAATCCAGGCGGTCACGGCTGGCGTCAACGCGCCGCAAACGGAATTGCCAAGTTCCGGCGTGCGGACGGATTCGTTTGAATTTGAGCCGGACGAAAAAACGGTGTTGAGCGAATTGCTGCCGCACAGTTTGAATTTTCAGGTCCACCAGATTTTGCTTGAGGCAAAAGCGTCGGAACACAGCTCGCGCATGGTCGCAATGAAAAATGCGACGGACAACGCGAAGCAGATCATCAAGGATTTGACGCTCGAATACAACAAATTGCGCCAGTCGAACATCACGAAGGAATTGCTGGAGATCGCCAGCGCGCAGATGGCGGTGGGCTAAACAGATTGCGAACGCGGCAGACTGGAATTAAACTGGCAACATGAATGCGACTTTAGAAAAAGCATTTGATGAAGCGGCAAAATTGCCGGAAGACGAACAGGAGCATTTCGCCCTTCGTTTGCTGGATGAATTGGAATTGCGCAAAGCGCTCGCCGAGGCCGAAGAAGATGTGAAACATGGGCGTGTCGTGCCGATTGAAGAAGTAAAAAAATTGATTCCTCAATGGATTGCCGAGTCATCATCACAGAAACGGCGATCCGCGACTTGAGCGAAATTGTCCGGTTCATCGCGCCCGACAATCCGCAGGCGGCGGAGCGGACTGGATTGTTGTTGATTGCGAAAACTGAAATCCTCGGGCGATTTCCAGAAATGAGGCGACGCCCGCCAGAAAAAGGCCTGGAGCATTTGCGCGAAATAGTTGCGCCGCCATATCGAATTTTTTATCGGTTTAATGTTGAAGAAAACATAATTGAAATCCGTCGGTTCTGGCATGGCGCACGCGGAACGCCAGTAATTATTGCAGAAGAAAAAATTTAATTGAGAGAATTTAATTATGAACAAAGGCAAAATCGTTCAAATCATCGGCCCGGTCGTGGACGTGGAATTTCCCGGCCAGTTGCCCGCCATTTACAACGCGCTCACGGTCGAATACGACCTGCCCGGCGGCAGCAAAACCAAGCTCACGCTCGAAGTGCAGCAGCATCTCGGCGACAACTGGGTGCGCGCCGTCGCCATGAGCACCACCGAGGGACTCAAACGCGGCTACGAAGTCACCGATTCCGGCGGCCCGATTTCCATGCCCGTCGGCGAAGCCGTCATGGGCCGTGTGTTCAACGTCACCGGCGATCCTGTGGACGAACAAGGTCCGGTCAAAGCCGACAAGTATCTGCCGATTCATCGCGCCGCGCCCGCGCTCGTGGATCAATCCACCAGCCCGCAGGTTTTGACCACCGGCATCAAGGTCATTGATTTGATCTGCCCGTTTCTCAAGGGCGGAAAAGTCGGCGCATTCGGCGGCGCCGGCGTCGGCAAGACCGTCGTCATCATGGAACTCATCAACAACATCGCGAAGTTGCACGGCGGCGTTTCGATGTTCGCCGGTGTCGGTGAACGCACGCGCGAAGGCAACGATCTTTACAACGAAATGATCGAGGCCGGCGTCATCAAGGTGGAGAAGGATGAAAAAGGTCATCCGAAAATCGGCGAGAACGGTTTGCCGATCATCGCGCCCGGTTCAAAGATCGGTCTCGTCTACGGCCAGATGAATGAACCGCCCGGCGCGCGTCTGCGCGTGGCGCTGTCTGCCCTCGCCGTGACCGAATATTTCCGCGACGAAAAAAATCAGGACGTGCTTTTGTTCGTGGACAATATTTTCCGTTTTTCGCAGGCCGGTTCGGAAGTTTCCGCGCTGCTGGGCCGCACGCCGAGCGCCGTCGGTTACCAGCCGACCCTCGCCGCCGAAATGGGCGATTTGCAGGAACGCATCACTTCGACCAAGAAAGGTTCGATCACGAGTTTCCAGGCCGTTTATGTTCCCGCCGACGACTTGACCGACCCCGCGCCCGCCACGACCTTCGCGCATTTGGACGCGACCATCGTGCTCGAACGCTCGATCGCCGAACTGGGAATTTTCCCCGCTGTTGATCCGCTTGCCTCAAATTCCCGCGCGCTCGCGCCGGAAATCGTCGGGCAGGAACATTACGACGTCGCGCGCGGCGTGCAGAAAGTTTTGCAACGCTACAAGGATTTGCAGGACATCATCGCGATTCTCGGCATGGACGAACTTTCCGCCGAGGACAAGACGACCGTTTTTCGCGCGCGCAAAATCCAGAAGTTCATGAGCCAGCCGTTCACCGTCGCGCAGGTTTTCACCGGCCGCGAAGGCAAGCAGGTTTCCCGCGAAGACACCGTCCGCGCGTTCAAGGAAATCCTCGAAGGCAAACACGACGAAGTCGGCGAACAGAATTTTTACATGAAGGGCGGCATTGACGAAATTAAAGAAGCGTGATTTGTTGAAATGTTGAATCGTTAAATCGGCAGACCGATTCACGATTCACGATTCAACAATGTAAGGATTTAACGAAACACAAATGGCCACGATCAAACTCGAAATTGTCACGCCGGAGGCGAAAACCTACTCCGACGACGTGGACATGGTCACGCTCACCGGCACGGAAGGCGAGATGGGAATCTTGCCGCAACATATGCCGTTGATGACGCAACTCATCGCGGGCGAAATCATCGCGAAGAAAGGTTTGGAAACAATTTTCCTCGCCGTCGGCGACGGCTTTGTGCAAGTCACTGGCGACCGCGTCGCCATCCTCACCGACATGGCGATCCTCGCCGAGAACATTGACGAAGCCAAAGCTGAGGAAGCCCGTCAACGCGCCGAAGCGCGTCTCGCCGAAAAAATCACCGAGGAAGAAGCGGCCTCCGCCGGCGCGGCGCTCGCGCACTCGCTGGCGCAACTCAAAGTCAAACGCCGGCACAAGTAAGTCCGCGAATTATATTGGCATTTCAAGCAGTTTTTGTTACTTCATAGCCACGACCAATTATGGGATCACTGAAAAAACGCCGCAAGGCAAAGATCAACAAACACAAACGGCGCAAGAAGCTGCGCTTGAACCGTCACAAGAAGCGCACCTGGCAGAAGTAACCTGCCGCGCAGTGTGATTTCAACCGTTCGCGGTGGTTGTCCGGTGCAGCCGCCGCGAACGGCTTTTTATGAGCCACCGTTTCGACAAGCATTACACGCGCGACGAGGCGCGTGAACTGTTGCCGCAGATCCGCAAGTGGCTGGCGGAGATGAACCGGGTGCGCGAGGATTTGCAGCGCTACGAAAAACGCCTGGGCGGGCTGGCCGAGTCGGGGAACGACATTGGCGGCGAAACGGTCAACAACTGGATTCGCGCGCTGGCCGGAATGCAGGGACTCCTCGCCGAGTTTCAGCGCCGCCGGATTTTCATCAAGGACTTGTCGCGCGGGCTGATTGATTTTCCGGCCATCATCGGCGGACGCGAGGTGTTTCTCTGCTGGGAACAGGACGAGGACGACGTGGAGTTCTGGCACGACCTCGAGACGGGTTTTGGCGGACGGGAAAAGCTGCCGTGAAATTCAATTCACCTTTTGCACGCGACCATTGTGCTGCGGGTTTGCGCGCCACATCGGCCAGGAACTTTTCGCCAGTGGCGCGGGATGAATTAATTTAAGCGCGAACAGGCTTGACCCGTCGCAGGCATAAATGACGCCTTGCGCATCCACGTTCGGCGCGGTGGCGAGATTGAAGCTCATCTGAAAATACCACGCCGGCGGCCAGGGATTTTTACCATCCATGGCGCTGATGGCCAGCCAGGGCATCGAGACATAAACCATTCCGTTTGCCGCGACCGCCCACGACATGTCCATCGGAACGTCTTCATAGGTTGGGTGATGCCAGAGTAATTTGCCGTCGCGGCTGACGGCGATCTGTTCCGAGTTGGCCGCGAGATAAAGATTTCCGTCAGCGTCCAGCGCCGGCGACGACGCAGTATAACTGCCCGTGTGCAGACGCCAGAGTTCCGAGCCGTCCGGCCGCAGCGCATAAAGGTTCCCGTCGGTCGAACCGAAATAAATCGTGCCGTCCGCGCCAATGGCGGGCGAACCGTCAATCGCCGCGCCGGTGGCAAACTTCCATTTCAATTTTCCGTCCGGCGCGAGAGCGTAAAAATTTTTATCATGCGAGCCAAAGTAAATCGTGCCGTCGGCGGCGATTGCCGGCGAGGTCGTGACGAGATTGCTGGTCGCGAACCGCCATTTCAATTTTCCATCGGGATTGAACGCGTAAAAATTATTGTCCCATGAGCCAAAATAAATAGTTCCGTTCGTCGCGACGGCCGGCGACGAATCCACCCACGCGCCCGTTTTGAATTTCCATTTTAATTTTCCATCGGGCGTGAGCGCGTAAAAATTCCGGTCGCGCGACCCGAAATAAACCGTGCCGTCATCGGCGACGGCGGGCGACGACTTGATTTCAAGTGCGGCCTTGAATTTCCACTTCACCTTGCCGTCCGGCGTGATGGCGAGGAGCCGGCCGAGAAAAGTTCCCTGGTAAATCGTGCCGTCCGGCGCAATGGCGCACGACGATTCGGTGCTGTTGTCCATCAGCCGCGCGCGCCAAAGTTGCGTGACGGAATTTGTGTCATCCGCCTTCGTTGAAAAACAAATCAGAAAGAACAGCGCGGTGAGCAGCAGAATAAGTTTTGGCGTTTGCGGTCGCATTCCGAAGAAGTAAAACGGCAAACCCGCCGGAATTCAAACGCAAATCCTGCGCCGGGTTCAAATATACATTTTCCCAAAACTCAAATTGCTTCGTCAGAAATGCCGGCTTGAGACTTGCAGCGTTGCCGGGAATTGTTCTTGGGACATGGGCGCTTCCATTTGAGAGCCTTGGCCGGCGCGAAAGCGATCATCCGTCAGCGTCTTCAAAAACCCGCGCTGTTCCGCCGCCGGCACGCTGCTGGTGCGCGGCACGCGATAAATATTTTTTGGTTCACCGGCAAATTCGGAAACGCTCCGTTCTGCCATTGGTCTCCTTTGTTTCGCACTCCTGCATTGGACTCAATGCAGAATTAAACGGGCTGGAGCAAAGAAATTTGTTTTCATAATTTTCATGCCGCGACTTTACGCGGACTAACCTTAAGCTGACGTGAAGCGGAAAGTTTTTTCAAAAAAGCTTTCAGCGTCGCCGGAAAATTCTTCATCCCATCTTAAGGTTGCGCGTGCGACCCTGCGCGCTGGCGGTTTGATGCCGTTTGTGCAAGACTCCGCCAGCCCGAACATGAGAATTCTCATCGTCGAAGACGAACCGGATCTGCTCGCCAGCCTCGCGCAGGCGTTGCGCGAGGAAGGCTATGCCGTGGACACCGCCGACAACGGCGACGACGGCCTCTTCAATGCCGAAGGCACGGATTACGACGCGATAATTTTGGATGTGATGCTGCCCGGCCTGGACGGCTGGGAAATTTTGAAGCGCCTGCGCAAAACCAAAAAAACTCCCGTGCTGATGCTCACCGCCCGCGACCAGACCCGCGACCGCGTGAAAGGCCTCGACACCGGCGCGGATGATTACGTCATCAAGCCGTTCGACCTCGAGGAAATTTTTGCGCGCCTCCGCGCCATCATCCGCCGCAGCGCGAACAAGACGACCAACGTCATCGAAATCGGCGACGTGAAAATTGACACGGCGGCGCGGAATGTTTTCTTCAAAGATAAAGTTGTCGAGATCACCGCGCGCGAATATGCGCTGGTGGAATTTCTCGCCTTGCATCGCGGCGAAGTTGTCACGCGCACGCAACTTTACGAACACCTGTTTGACGAAAACGAAAGTTCGCTTTCCAACCTGCTCGACGTTCACGTCTCCAACGTCCGAAAAAAACTCGGCGCTGAATTCATCGCCACGCGGCGCGGCCACGGCTATTGCATCGAATGAAATCGCAGCGCGAAAACTATTTCGAAAAAGTTCTCCGCTTAACCTCCGCTTAAGGTTGGGTTTGATAGACTGCGGCGCAAAACAAATAAATAATGAAAGTTTTCAACTCCATCAAGTGGCGGCTGCAAATCTGGTATGGCCTGATTCTCGTCGTAGTGCTGGCGGGATTGGGAATAACGGCAATAAAATTTGAACAGGAGCGGCAAATGACTTGGCTGATGACAAATTTGGAACAACGTTTTGCTGCCGTCGCTGGAGTGCTTCATCCGCATCCGCCGGAAAGACCGTCGCCCGGCCAAACACCGGACGATTTGCCGCCGCCACAAAATTTGCGTCCCGACCAATTCCATTTGCCGCAACAATTTTCAAACTTATTTGATTCAAACGATCCACATAATTTTTACTTTATCGTTTTCCGTAACGGCGAAATTTTCGCACAAAGCACAAACGCGCAGGTCTATATTCATAGCGGCGAGAAGCCGCAGCATTATCCTCGGATGTTTGACATCGCGCGCCCTTTACCATCTGGAGAGTTTGTCACTGTCGGCTGCTCCACCGAACCGGAATTTCAAGAATTGAAATCGATGGCATGGAAACTTGGCATTACTTGTATTGCGATTTTAATTTTCGGTTTAATTGTCGGAGGTTGGTTGGTTTCGCGCGCGCTGCGCCCCGTCGAAAACATCAGCGCCGCCGCCGTGAAAATTTCCGCCGGCGATTTGTCGCAGCGCATCAATGTCGCCGAGGCGGAAAGCGAACTCGGCCAGCTTGCGGCGGTTTTGAATTCCACTTTCGCACGGCTGGAATCTGCGTTCGCGCAGCAGAAGCAGTTTGCGTCCGACGCGGCGCACGAACTGCGCACGCCGGTTTCCGTCATTTTGACGCAAACGCAAACGGTCTTGAACCGCGAACGCGATGCGGCGAGTTACAAGCAGACGGTCGAAGCCTGCCAGCGCGCCGCGCAGCGCATGAGAAAATTGATCGAGTCTTTGCTGGCGCTCGCGCGCTTTGACGCCGGACAGGAAGTGTTGAAACGGCAGCGCTTTGATTTTTCCAGAACTATCGCCGATTGCGCCGAACTGGTGAAGCCGCTCGCGGCAGAACGCAGTGTGAAAATTTTATTTGAATTGGAACCCATGGAAATCATCGGCGATTCCGAACGGCTGGCACAGGCCGTCACCAATCTGCTGACGAATGCGGTTCAATACAACGTGCCTGACGGCGAAGTGCGTGTGAAACTGCAAGCGTCCGGCGGCCTGGCGGTCTTGACCGTGGCGGACACGGGGCAGGGGATCGCCGCCGCGGATTTGTCGCGCGTGTTCGAGCGGTTTTATCGCGGCGACCAGTCGCGCACCGGCGCGGGCAACGCGGGACTCGGCCTCGCCATTTGCAAGGTGATCGTCGAGGCGCATGGCGGAACGATTGAAGTTTCGAGCCAGGAAAATGCCGGAACAATTTTCACCGTCCGGCTGCCGACGTAGGACAGGCTTCCAGCCTGTCCGCGCCGAGCGCAGCGAGGCGGGTTTAATGCTCGCGCTGAAGCGCTCGCTGGACAGGCAAGATGCCTGTCCTACGTTAGCGCAGAAACAATTCTGCCGCTGAATCGGCAAAGCGCAGGCCTTGATGCGTGAGTTGAAATTTTTCATCATCGCGCGACGCCCAGCCGCGTCCGGCCAGTTGATCCATTTCGCGCGTCCACTCGTTTCGCAGGTCAAAATCCGTCGCGCGTTTGAATTCAGCGAACGGCCAGCCGGCGTTCATCCGCAAGCCGAACGCGGCGATTTCGCCGGCGCGGCGCAGCGGCGACAGTTCCTCGCTCGATTCAACCGCGCGTTTTCCTTTTTCGAGCTGCTCGCAATAGAGCTGCGTGTTCGACCAGTTCTTTGTCCGCACGCCGCGAACGTAGCCGGTCGCGCTCGGCCCAAGCCCGTAAAACGAGCCGCCGCGCCAGTAATTGACGTTATGTTTGCAGGCGCGCGATGGAATCGCAGTGTCAGCCAACGGAGGACAGGCTTCCAGCCTGTCTGATTTTTTCGCTGACAGGCTGGAAGCCCGTCCTACTTTATGTCGCGCGAAGTTGGCGATTTCGTATTGCTGGAAACCGGCATTCATCGCGTGTGAAATCAGTTCGTCATACATTTCGCACGCAAGATTTTCATCCACGGAAAATTCGCCGGCCTGGAGCTGTTCATAGAGCGGCGTGTCGTCCTCATAAATCACTTCGTAGCTGGAAAGATGCTCGCTCTGCATCGCCATCGCCTCGTTCAAAGTCGCGCGCCAGATTTCCATGGTCTGGCCGGGAATGGCGAACATCAAATCAAGATTAAGATTTTCAAAACCGGAAGCACGCAAAATGTCGAACGATTTGAAAACCATTTCGCGCGAATGGATGCGGCCCAGACGATCCAGCAGTTTTTCGTCGAGCGACTGGACGCCCATCGAAATCCGGTTCACGCCAAAGTCGCGGAGCAGTTTCGCCTTGTCGGATGAAACCGTGGCCGGATTGCATTCCACGGTGAATTCCTCCGCGCCGAGCAGTTCCAGTTTGTCCATCACGCGGAGAATTTGTTCCCATTGGCGCAGGTTCAAGATGGACGGCGTGCCGCCGCCGAAGAAAATGGTTTTAGGTTTCAGGTCTTGGGCGACAATTTCCATTTCGCGAATGAGCGCATTGACAAAACGATTGACCAGTTCGCCGGACGAGGCTTCGGAATAGAAGGCGCAATACCCGCATTTTTGCGCGCAGAACGGAACGTGAACATAAAGGCCGGCGACGGGAGGCGCGCTTGAATCCATCATGGGATAAAAATAGTGCGCGCGTTCCTTGTTGGCGAACGAAAAACTTCCGCCCCGGCGGAGTCAAAGCGCTGGACGGCGTCAAACCGGGTTCACGCGCTGGACGTTCTGGGCTTTCAGCCCCTTCTCACTGGGAACAACGTCGAAGGAGACTTCGTCGCCTTCATTGAGGATTTTGAAGCCTTCACCCATGATGGACGAGTGATGCACAAACACATCCTGCCCGGCATTCTGGGCGATGAAGCCAAAACCCTTTTGATTGTCGAACCATTTTATTTTGCCGCTGGCCATAACTGCTCCTGATTTGCAAGGCCGAGCCGGAAGTAAAATCGGACACGGTCGAATTTCGACCGTGTCCGAAAAATACACTTTTCCCAAAAGCTCATGCCTGATTGGTAAGAAAAACCATAAATAAAAATGATGCAAGAGTCAAGCAGAAGTTTTGGCCGGCAAATTTCAAAAGGACGGCGCGACGCGCGCCTTGCCATGAATCCAGCTTCCTTTCAGGGAACGCGTCGCAGATGCGCTTGAGATACGGGATGACAAAATTTCTTGTAATGCTCCTCGTTCACGAAACCGGCGATGTCGTCCCAAATAAAAATTTCTTCGACCATCCCATTGCAGCGTGGCCTTGATTTCATCAACGCGCCTTCAATTTGAGCACAACGATGCTGTTCGGCGACAGCGTGTAGACAAACTGCGGTTGGACATGGCGCACCGTCGTCTTGACGGGGATGACCTTTTTAGGTTCAGCCATTGAATTGGAGTCCGCCGGATTTCCCGCCAGAGTAATCGCATCGGCTTTGGATTCGAGCGAGGTGACGCCGTTGATTGCAATGTTCAGCGACACCGCATTCGTCTGCGGATTCACCAGCTTGAGAAAAATTTCGCCGGTCTGGCCGTCCCGCGTGGCGCATCCTTGGACGGCAGTTTCGGCTGACGCGGTCGAAAGAATTTCATCGCCGAGATTCCGGCTGAACATTTGAATCGCATAATAGCTCGGCGAACCATAGGCGGAAACGGCATCGTAACCGATCAGGTTCGGACGCCATTGCCGCGCGCCGGGGTTCACATTGACGAACATCGGCGCGTAGCACTGCATTTTGATCAAGTCGGAATTCCGTTCCATCGCCGCCAGGAAAACGGCGTCGCCAATCGCGGATTCAAAGCGGGGCGTCGGTGGTTCCTTCTGCGACTGCTGGTCCCACGGCGGAAACGACGTTTCATACGCCGCCCATTCGCCGACAAAAAGTTCCGGCCCGTTGCGGTCATATTTGCTGGCGTAATCCGGCGACATTTTCAAAAACGTGTCAACGGAGCGATAGTAATGGCCGTCAATCATATCAGGCTTCCGGCTTTTGACGAGAGTATTTGCCGGCTGATCGTCCCCGAAAGTGGAAATGGTTTTGAGCTGCGGATACTTGGCTTTGATCGCGTCGTAAAATTGCGCGAACCGCGCGTCGTAGCTCCCCGATTTGTCGAACCAGTCTTCGTTGCCGATTTCAACGTAGTTCAGCTTGAACGGCGCGGGATGGCCGTCCTTCGCGCGGCGCGCACCCAAAGTTGTGCTGGTGTCGCCGGTGACATATTCAATTTCGTCGAGTGCATCCTGCACAAATGGCTGGAGATCCGGGCCAGGATTCACATGAGCGCCCTTGAGCGAGTAGCCGGCATAAACCGCCAGCACCGGCTCGGCCTTCATGTCTTCGCACCATTCGAGAAATTCCAAAAGGCCAAGGCCGTCGCTGGAACGATAGCCCCACGGACACGGATGGCCGGGGCGTTCTTCAACCGGGCCGACGGTTTTTTTCCAATCGAACCGCGTCTCGACGGTGTCGCCTTCCACATAATTGCCGCCCGGACAGCGCAGAAATTTCGGATGCAAGTCCACCATCATTTGCATCAAATCCTTGCGAAATCCGTTCGGCTGGTCATTCCACGTCGGCGGGAAAAGCGACACGAAACCGAGCCAGACCGTCCCCAGCTGATGGAGCGTGATTGCGAAATGTGCCTTCGCGGTTGGCGTGACGCGTCCGGTTTTGAGCGTCACTTCAAACTTTTTCCAATCCGTCGTCAGTCCGGAGATTTTTCCTTTCGCATAGACTTCTGTTCCGTCATCGCTCATGATTGAAACCATGACCGGCCCCGAAAAACCCGACTCCGCCTTGGCAAAAATCGAAGCGTGATAAGTTGTTTTTGCCATCACCGGAATGCCCCAATAACCATCGTTGGCCGCGCCGGCGGAATTATTTTTGTCCGCCCTTGTCACCGTCACGCGCAAACTGGCTGTGAGCTTGCCGTTCAAAGGATTTGCCGGGTCGAGCGCGATGGTCGCGACGGATCGGTCGCCATTCACCGCCGACCAATGTGCCGGGTTCGATGCGTCGTCCTGAAAAGCGCGGTTTTGGATCAACTCGGCGTAAAGGCCGCCGTCGTAGCTGTGGTTGATCTCCTCGGTCATCAGGCCGTAAAGCGTCGGGCTGACCTTGCCCGCAGGATGACTCGCGTCAACGGTGAAGGTTGGATTGGCCGCGAAGCAGGAGGCGGCTGCGGCTGCACAGGCGAGGAGGGTCGTGAGTTTTTTCATGGGTTGTGGTTCAAACGAAGGTTGACGGATTTTTTGCATTTGAAGAAGCTTTTTTTGATGTGTTCCAGTTTTGCGGAACAGTGAATTATTTCATCAGCCGGTAAAAAATTGTGTTGGTGTCGCTGGACACTGGAATCGTCACCTGCCACTGGCCAGCGGCGATCTGCGGGATTGGCGACGCGACGTTCACCCAGTTGCCCGAGGTGAGATCCGTCCGCGTTTGCAAAGCGAAACCTGCCGAGGCGAGCGGCCAGTTCAGCGTCAAGCTCGTAGGCGTTGGTGCGATGCCGATGGCCGGGCTGTTGGTGCTCAACACCTGATCCGGCCCCAGCGCGTAGGTCGCGGCGATTTCGGGAGCGGAGAGCGGCACGCTGTAGATGCGGAACTCATCGAGAGCGCCGTTGAGGTAAGGATCCGCCCACTGCGATTTGCCGAGATAATTATTGGCGGTGGCGCCGAGGGTGGAAGGCTTGAGCGTCATGGAACCGTTGGTGCCGACGGCGACGCCGTTTTGGTAAAGGATTCCCGTGCTGCCGTTGAGCGTCACCACAACGTGATTCCACACGCCCGCGCCCAACGCGGAAGCGCCCGTGATCTGCTGCTCGCCGCCAGAGCTGTTGGTGGTGATGGCAAAGCGCAGCCGGCCGGTGCTGCCGTTCTGCGGCGTCAGGAACATATAAGTCGTGGTGTTGTTTCCGAAATCGAAAATGCGCGTCCAGTTGGCCGTCGAACTTAATTTCACCCACGCTTCCATCGTGAAGTTGCTGAACGTGCTGACAATGCCAGCCGGCAGACTGACGTATTGCGACGAGGCGGAGGCCAGCGTCAATTGCCCGCCCGCAAATGTTCCGCCGCCCGGCAACGCGCCGTTCCACGACGCGCCGCCGATGGAATCGGCCACCGTCGTGCCGCCCGTCTCGCTGAAGCTGTAACGATGCGCGAGCGCGGGCAACGGCGCGGTGCTGAACGACCAGACGACGCCGGTGTTCGTGTTCACGCCGGCGATTTCATCCACGCGCCAAAAATAAGCCAGCCCTGGAAGAAGCGACGGACTGAAATTCGTCGTTAAAACAATTCCCTGAAAATCCTGCGAGCCGGGCGTGTCCTGCGCAACGCTGTTGGAATTGATGCCGAGATAAACCGCGTGCGCCAGCGCATTGCTGCCCGCTGTCCAGCTCAACGTGGTGTTGGGCGCGACGCCGTTGGAATTATTGGCTGGTGACGGATTTGTTGCCGCGCCAACGGTCACGTTGGTTTCATCCAGCACAACCGTCGTCAGCGATAGCGGCGGCAACACCTGCGAATTGGTCAGCGAGCCGAGCGATAAAAATGTATTGGTGCCGGCGTAGGTATTCGTTCCCGCAGTCTGATAGACGCTGGATTTGCCGGCGTTGAAAGTGCCGAAATTGAAATTCATCGCGGACGACGCGGTGGCATTGGTGTTGATCAAAACCACCACCAGCCGCAAACCATCCGGCGAAAGGTAGGCTGAAGACCGGACGTTGCTGTCGTTGTCGCTGGCGCTCACACGCCGGTAGCCGGGCTGGATGAAATAGGAAAAATGTTTCATGGCCCAATAGGCCGGCGTCAGCCACCAGCCGTGAGAATCCGTAGTGACGCCGGGCGGCGCGTTGGTCCAAGTGGACTGGGAGGCATACGGATTTTCAATCTGAACCAAACCATTGCCGCCGGCCGGCCAGATCAAGCTCCAGTAGTTAAAGCCTGAATCTTGTCCGATCGTGAAACAATCATGAATCAAACAGGCGGTCTGCATCATGTCGGGGTATCCGAATTCTGTCATGAAGTGCGGCTTGCCGCGAAAAATATTTGTCGAAGCATTAAAATCACCGGCATATCCATCCGGCGAACCGTCCGTGCTGCCGCCGTAAAGGTGATACGCCACGCCATAAAGGCTGTTCGAGTTCAGCGTCGCCGCATAATTCTGCAAGTCGTTATAGTGAATGTGGACGGGTTCCGGCGCGAGCAGTTTTGGCGGCGAGGGCAGATTGGTCAGGCGCTGATAAGTGGCGTCGAGCGCCTTGGAATAACTCGCGTAGTTGGTTCCGTTCACCGTGTCCTCGGTGGGATGAAAAATACAGGAATCGTAACCCGCAACCCAATCCGGTTCGTTCTGGATGCTGATCCACGTCAGCGAAACGCCGTTGGACTTGTAAGCCTGGAACGAGTCATACCAATACTGCGCGAAATTGGTGTAGGCAAAGCCGCCGTTGGTATAAATCAACGTGCCGCCGTTGCCCACCTGGCCGTTGCTTTTCAAAAACGCCGGCGGCGACCATGAACTCATGAAAACCGGAACCGGATGGCCCAAAACCCGGTTGGCATTGGAGACGATCTCGGTGGCGGCCGAATCGAAACCCGCCAACGGCGTCTGGTAACGATACCAATCTCCCAGCCGCAGCATCGAAAGGTTCAGCCCGGCAAAGGCGTTCGTGTAAATTTCCTGCTTGTAAGGATGCGCGGGGATCCAGCCCGCGTAGAATGCCGTCGCACCGCCGAGGCCATCGATGGTTTGATACGTTATTGCAGTATTAATTGTCGCCGTTGCCGCGATAGCAGGATTCACGGCAAATGCAAGCAGCGACATGGCAATTGAAATGTATTTTAACATCGGGGCGTTGCATGACTATCGCCTCGCTTGCGGTTTTGTTCAACTTTGAACTTAAGCCGCCAATCGTGGTGACAAAACCAAATTTAATGTGTGGTCAGCGATGGCACAGCCGGACTTTTTCTGGCGCTCGGATCGCCGGTGGGCGCGGGAGCATGATCGGTCTTGGCCGGCGGCCCAAGCAGTTCAGTAAAGATCGGTTTCAAACCGTCCGCCCAGATTTGATAGCCCTTAACTGTGGGATGAAGACGGTCAACAAACAGGCCGGGAAATTGCCGGCCATCCTTGTCAGCAAGCTTGTCATTGACGTTCAGGAAACGGATTTTTTTTCCATCGGCCCACTTCGCCATGTCGTCGTCAATTTTGAAAATCGTCGGCACGGCTGACATATTGTCATTTCGCGGGAATATGGCGGTCAGGATGATGACGGCGTCCGGTGCTTTCTCCTGGCAAATATCGAGAATCTTCTTGAGGCCGCGTTCGACGTCGTCCGTTTGGTCATCATTCAACGCGCGCGGGATGTTGTTGACGCCCGCAAGCACGACGATGATCTTGGGATTCACGCCGTCGAGTTCGCCGTTCTCCAGCCGCCACAGAATGTTCTGGATGGCGTCCGCGCCCCAGCCGAAATCCGCCGCGTTCCAGCCGAAAAAGTTCGTGTTCCAGTTTGCCAGGTTCTGCTGATACTGGGCATCGCTCGTTCCCCATCGGCGCGTGATGGAGTCTCCTTCAAAATAAATGTCAATGCCGCCTTGCTGGGCCTTCTCCACCAACTGTTCGTGCGCGAGTTGCGAATTGGCATCCCGCCGGGGAGCCGGCTGATCCGCCTGGTTGCGGAATCCGCCTTGGGGGCGCGGCGCAGCGGGCGCGGCGTTTGTGTTGGTTGTAGTTTCAGCAGGTTGAGCCGGCATCTGGGCGGCGGCGAACTGTGTCAACATCGCACCAACGGCCAATATGCCGGGAATTCGAATGGAACGTTTTGCTAAAGTCATTGTTACAGCAGTTATCTTTGCCGATTATTGATTGAAACTCACCAGCGTATCGTGAACGGCTTCAGCCCAGATCTCGTATCCCTTGGAAGTAGGATGAAGCCCGTCGCTCATGATGTCCCTTGGGATCGAACCGTCCGCCGCCAGAAACTTCGAGCCGATGTCCAGATAGAACACATGCTGGTTGTCATGGAGACCTGAAATGATCTTGTTGATCTCGTCAATCTGCGCGCGGACTTTCGTTGTCGGACCGCTGCGTGGAAAAACCGCCAGCAGCAGGATCTTCGCATCCGGAAAATCCTTCCGCAGTTCAAAAACAACATCCGCGACACCTATCGCGATTTCCGGCGGCGAATTGCGGCCCGTATTGTTCGTGCCAATCATGAGCATCACGGCTTTGGGTTTGTAACCCTGGCCTTCGCCATTTTGCAGCCGCCACAAAACGCCCTGGGTCGTGTCGCCGGCGATTCCGAAGTTGGCCACTTTCATCGAGCCAAAATATTTTTCAAACACGGCCTTGCCGCCCATGGGAACCGCGCCGTTTGTCGCGGGGCCGAAGCCGGGATTTCGCCACCAATCCGTAATTGAGTCGCCCATGAAGAGGAGGTCAATGTCACCCTTCTTGGCGATTTCAACATTATTTGTGTGCGCCTTCACAAAGCCTCGAGACAAGCTGGGGATGATGGCGGTATTGGGTCGCGGCGGCGCAGGAGTGGCTGCGGCAGTAGCGTTGGCAGCCGACTGTTCCAAGGTTGAATTTGTTTGTGCAATTGCCGCCGCGGGCGCGGGCTGCGCCTGTGCCATCAACGTCGAAAAGGAAACGATATTTACAATCAGGATTACGTTGAACAGTTTTTTCATATAATTTATTTTCTCATTTATAGGTTAAATAACTTTGGCCCTGTAAAAAATCATTTTGCAGCCGACGGAACTGCTGGCAGAGGCGGGGCTTTGACATAGGCGCCGACCCAACCAAAGAAAGCCGGCCAGTTGGGCGTCACATCGTGGCCGCCTTCGTGCTGCCGCCAGGCCAGTTCGCCGCCGATCAACTGTTTGATTGGTGGCATCTGATCGGTCAGATAATCGCCGGGACTGCCAAAATCTCTTTTTCCGAGCAGCGTATAGACGGGACCGGCCAGGACTCCGGCCATGAAACTGCCGTGCGCGTCCACCCATTTGGCGTCGCCGTGCTCGACCATGCCATAACTGATGAAGCACGGGCGCGGCGCGCACATCGCAATCAGTTCGTGCGAATCCACGGGCAAATCGGCGGCGGTTTTCAACGGATCGGAAGCGCCATACTTGATGAAGTTTCCCGCCATCCAATAATACTCGCCGCCAGCGAGATTTTCTACGGCCTCGCCAAAGATGTGCCGGTGCAGTTTGACGCCGCCTTCGCCGGAAGAACCGATCAAGCCGACGGCAATGCGCGGTTCAAAGGCTTCCGTTACGATTGCAGCCTTGCCGTAGCGGGACAAACCCTCGATGCCGACTTTTGTCGCGTCCACTAAGGAATCAGGATTCGCTTCAAAATAATCAATCAACTGGCTGACGCCCCACTGCCACGCGCGCAATGCACCCCAATCGTCCGGCTTGCGCGGCTGGCCTTTGTTCACCAAACCGATGATGCCCGAGGTCAATTGATTGTTGTCGCCCTGAATGCTACTCGGATTGATGCTGCCGAAGCCCCAACCTTTGGTAATCGCCTGATCATGCCACGACGGGCCGCCGCCCCGACCACCAAATCCACCGCCGCCAAAGCCGCCACCGCGGCCATTCGCTCCGCCGAAACCATTTGTTCCTCCAAAGCCGCTGCGAGCAAAATTATTCGCTCCGCCAAATCCTCCGCGGGCAAATCCGTTTGTTCCGCCAAAACCATTCGTGCCGCCAAGTCCCCCGCGACCGCGACCGCCAAATCCACCGGCGCCAAACCCGCCGCCAAATTCAATCATCACGGGCACGGGAGCAATCGCATCCGCCGGAACCGTGTAGCTTGCCTGAATGTTCACGGTGATGTTGGGGTCACCACTGTTGTCAACGTGCCCGACCAACGTCTTGGTCACGGTGGGAATGCCGGCGTTTGTGCCTTTGGTGGTGGCGGTCACTTCCCAAGTCACCTTCGGCACGTTTGCCGGAATCCGCCCGTAGACTTCACGCTCAAAGTCTTCCTGAATTTCGGCGCGACGCGCGGGCCATTGCTCCGGCCGCGTGACTTTCGTTCCGTCGTTCATCGTCAGCACGTCCGGCAGGCTGTTGGTGTAGGGATTGGCCGTGGTTTCGTCGAACGTGGATTGATTGTTTGGATCCGCACCGGGCCGCAGTTTTTTTACACCCAGTTGATCCATCATGTTCTGATGATCATCGAAAGTTACGGGCGCAGGTTGGGCCGATACTGATGCCGCCGCCAAAACCAGCATCAGCCCGCCAAGTCCGCCGCGAATCCATTTCCCGATTTCGCGGGCGGACGATGTGACAGGACGACTAACAGTAATGAACATATATGTTTGGCCTTTCTCAATTGAATGAACAGATCCAGATTAACAGGATCAGCCATCATTTTACAACCGGACGCGTTCCATTGCAACCAACCAGTGGCATTAATGCCGTGGGCTGGTATATCAAAGCGGCTAACAAAACAGACCCATGGGCCTTCGTTGTTTCTGGTAATTCAATTGAGACCATTGCCATCAATTGTTTTCCCAAAACTATTGTATCTTTTGAAGCGTCGGCAGATTGCCCAGCAACGTGGCATTAAAATCAGCCGAATCCTGATACCACCAAAGATCGGTTGAACCCAAGGCACCTGGATAATTATTGAAATGAGCCATCGTTTCAAACTTGCACCACTTCCCCGAACCATCCGCAAACACCTCATTACCACCGGCAGGGTTTCCGGACTTGGCCGGATGCGGCGGAACATTGCCATATTCGATATAAAGTGTTCCACTGGCCGGGGTCACTTGTCCACCCGCCCACTTCTGACCGACAATTTTAGCATTCAAATCTGATGACAATACCCACCAGGGCTTTGAACTGGCGAGTTTGATCGGGCTATAGCCACCGGGGGTCGCGGTCGAGGCATACGACCAACTGGTTGCCCCGCCCATATAAGAGTAACCAAGTATCCACTGATTGTTGCCCGCATCATAAAACGGCAGTCCCGGTGGACGATTAGGACAGCTCCAAATTGATAATCCCGTGGTATTTTGAACCTTCAGGTATGAATTTACGGCGGCTACCACATTCGAGCTAATCGCAAGCATGACGAACGTGTTTCCGCCCCCGCCCAGATTTTTGATCCCTGGCGGAACAATATCATTATTATCCCCGGCATAAAGGTATGCGCCGAGGCCGATTTGTCTTAAGTTACCTAAACATTCTATGCGCTTGGCCTTTTCCTTGGCTGCTGCGAGCGCGGGCAGCAGCATGGCTGCCAGAATGGCGATGATGGCGATGACCACCAGCAGTTCGATCAACGTGAAACCACCCGTTTGCCTCGCGGACTTGGTTTGCTTCAGTTTAATTCGATTGTTCATATTCGGAACCAACTTGTAAGGCTGGCGGAAATCTCTTGTTCAATAGAAATTGTAGTAATTGCCGTAGTAACGCATCTGGACGTCGGCTGCCTTGCGCAGTTCAACATGTCCCTCGCCAAACAAGATGTTCATGTTTTTCAGCCGGCCCTTAAAGGGGTGGCCGTTTCCGTTGCCCAACAAAAGGGCGGGATTGGCGCTGGTGCCGCTGGCCGCCCGGTCGGTAAGAATGGGCTGCACGTTGGATTGCCGGTCGGTGAGACTGACCGGCCAGGGATTTGTGCTGGGTGTCGTGACCGGATAGGGCGGTGCTCCTGCACTGCCGATGCGCGGAACCCACCAGGCGTGATAACAAATGGCCAGTTGCGGATTGTAAGCGCGGGTCACCGCAGAAATCAAATCGGAAAGGGTTGTCAGCGGACGTCCCAAAGTTGTTCGGCACCAAGTGTCGTCGGCCGCAAAATCGCCCGGTCTGCACGGACAATACCACATGGGAACGGACAATCCATACGGCCCCAATCCCGTAATCATGTTCGGAGACACGTCCCAAGTGTTGTTTAGCTGATTGTCGTCAAAACGAGGAAATGAACCCTTGAGGTTGTCATTGGCATATAAGTTGACAGCAATGCCCCACTGGCGGTAATTAGAGGTGCAGTTGATGACCTTGGCTCGGAATTTGGCGGCCGCCAGCGCTGGCAGGAGCATGGCGGCGAGAATGGCGATGATGGCGATAACCACCAGCAATTCAACAAGCGTGAATGCCCGCGTGTTCTTTTGAAATTTCACTTGATCAAAAAATGAGGCCCAATAACGATCAATAGAACCAGTTGCAGCCCTGTCCCTTATTATCGTAGGCCCATTTTATTTGGCTCTTGTTATTGGATCCCACATGGCCATCCACATATCCGCTATTGACAGATCTTAAGACGCCCCTGCTCACATGTCCGGAA
>Ga0209483_1000631_pt1 | contig 29436 bp, 34 predicted proteins | sample NGEPerA_FD_184508 | JGI IMG/M metagenome (GOLD analysis project Ga0209483, IMG submission 184508) | Arctic peat soil microbial communities from the Barrow Environmental Observatory site, Barrow, Alaska, USA - NGEE PermafrostL2-A... | ecosystem: Environmental > Terrestrial > Soil > Wetlands >... | reverse complement strand
GGCCACGGCCGACGCCGCGAAGAAAGACGACGCCCCGAAGAGCGGCGGCCGATTCGGCGGCCTGATGGGCGCGCTCAAATCCGCCGCGTCAAAAGCGACCGAGAAATCGGATGACAACAGCTCGAGCGCGGCACCACCGAAGCAAGCCACGCTCATGACGCTCACGGATCAAGTCACCAGCATCGCGCAGGAAGCCGTTCCGGCCTCAGCGTTCGCGGTACCAGTCGGCTATCGTGAACTCAAGTCACCGATGCTACGCGGGAAGTAACGACCGTCGCGTAATCGAGGGTCAGATCTTGCATGACGCACACACGCGCAATGTGCGCGGCGCAAGATCTGACCCCGCACTTGCGGCGCACTTGCGTATGCTCGGTTATATGTGGAGTTGTTCAGGGCTTCTTCAGGAATTTCAAATAGAAGGCCGCAAACACCAGTACAATACCGATGTTCGCCGTCAGCCGTTCCCAGAATCGATTCCTGAAGAACTGTACATCTACTCCAACGACGACGGCTATCAACACCGCCGCATAAAGCACAACAAGCATGTTTCTTGACATTTCAATCACCGTTCGATGAGTTCATTCTTACCACTGGCAATCCTGTCCCGGATCGCCGCTTCGAGCACGGCGAGGTTGATGTTGCCAAGTGTGCTGAACTTGATGCAGTACGACGTCACACTCGCCTTGGCGTAATCGGTGATACGGACTATCGACGGACTATCGACGGACTATCGTAAGTGCTGAGCATAAAGCCAAATCCACGATAGAAATCCAGATACGTTCGACTCGCACCCTCTGCATCGAAGTGAAACGTGCGCATGGCCCTGAGCACTTCCGTCTCTCCGCCGGGCGACCATGAATGAATTCCGCCAAGCGTGTGGCCAACAGCGAACAGCAGCGTAATGACAGCAGTGACTCGCAACAGGAGCGGCGCCTTCATCCTTCACTCTCCATTCGCAGCGGCAGCGAAGTTGTCGACAATGAGTCCCCAGCCACTATCCGCTCCAATCATCTCGCGGATCGCAGGAGCGGCTGGGCCGTACGCGTCGAGTTTCCGATGCTCAACCACAACTTTCGTTTTCCTGGGGCCTTCCGCTGTAAATGTCACCTCAATTTTTGTAAGAAAGTTCGGATCGAATTTCCACTCGGCTGTCAGCTGCCACGAGAGTACCAAACGCGTTGGCGGCTCCCACACCAGCACCTTTCCAATGTCGCATTCGCTACCGTCTTCCGAAACTCCGTACCAGCGACCATCCAGTTTCGTTTCAAGCACTTCTGTCTTCAACGGCGACTGACCGATGTGATGCTGCCTCGGCCACCACCGATCAATGCCATCCGTAAATACCTTGAACGCATGCTCGGCGGATGCGTTGACGGAAACTTCCTTCACTACCGGCGCAATGCTGGTCATTCGTCGGACTCCATTTCGGCCGCGGCTTTGAATGCAGCAAGGTTTCGATCCCAGAAACGGTCGAGGTAGGCACGCATCACTTCCACACCGTGCGGATTGATGCGATAAATGCGAAGCGTTCCCTCTTCGCGCAGCGTTACGAGCCCGGCATCGAGCAGCACTTTCAGGTGCTGCGATACCGCCGGCCGAGTAACCGGCAGGCCCTTGGCCAGCTTCCCAACCGGCATCGGTTTTTTGGCGAGCCGCTCGAAGACGAGTCGTCGAGTGGGGTCGCCGAGTGCGTTGAAGGCTTTCGCATGGTTAGTCATGGCTAACGGTTAGTATAGGCTTACCATCGCGGAGTGTCAAGTGGTACGGATCTCAACGCGGCAGTTAGTCCGTTGACAAGCCGGTTCGGTCGGTGATCTCGCCACCCGTCTCGACCAGCGACTTGCCTGCCCTCGCATGCGCACGTACGCCGGCCAGCGGCGTCGATCCATTGCCAGCAACCAATACGGCATCCGAACCCTCGCCATTCGCGAGCACTTTACCTTTGATGTCGATCGCGAGCACCTTGCCGCCTTCGACGGCGTACGTCGTGACCTTGGCGCCGTGTGTGACCAGGCTGCCGCCGACGATGAGTTTCTCCACGACGCCTCCGGGCTTCACGCTGAAGGCCTCTGCCGGAAGTTGCATGATCACACCCTTGACCAAGGTATTGCCGATCGATCCGTGCGTCGTTACACTCTCGTCGACTACGATCGTGCCCACTGGTTTGCTCACCTGGATGCCGATGGAGCCATCACCGAACGTCTCGATGGATTTGAATCGGATGTTGCGCACGGTGCCGTCGTATTGGTTGAAGCCGCGTGCACCCAGTCCGTACGTGATGATCTCTGCTTCGGCGACGAAATCGTCGACAGTGCCGAAGTTGACGAAACCGATCCCGCTCGGTCCGTACGACACCACCCGTGCGTGCGCAATCCATGTGTCCACCGTGCCCCAGGTATCGAGCACCATGTCGTTGACACCATAGGTGACGACCTCACCGAAGTGTTCCACGCGTTTGGCGTGGACGCCATAGACGATGAAGACACCGGCCGTGATCATGTCCGCGGTGCCATACGGCAACATGCCGGTGGAATGGACTTCGCCCGTCGTGAGTGTGTCGAGCTCCACCTGTCCGCCCTGGTCGCCGAAGCCGCTGACGAAGATGCCCGACCCCAGTACAGGCGCACCTTTCGCGCCGACGCTGACGTTGCTGAGCGACGCGTTGATCCGGGAGTTCGGATCGCCGTTGAAGTTGTAGACGGTCAACGCACCCTGGTACACATTGACGCCGTACTTCTGCGGCTGCTCGCTGTATCGGCGTGCGTCGCAGGCCGCGATGTGAAGTCCGTCCACCACGAGGCTCAACTTGTCCGTGCCAGTGCGGGTGATGATCGAAACCTGCCCCGTCACCGCGATGTTGCCAAGGATGATGGTACCCATGTCGGCGATCCCGGCCTGCGTGTAGATCGCGCGGACAGCGGGTGTCGCGATTACGGTGAGGTCCGAAACACGGTTGTTCGCGGTCAACCCGATACCATCGCCGTTGACGAAGCTGAGCACGGAACGGTCTTTGTCTGTTCCCACCAGCGAAAACCCGGGCGGCAAAGTGATCGAATGCGGGCAGGCCACCGAAGTTGTGATTTCGATGGTGCAGGCGCCATCGCTGGAGAGCGCCGACATCAGTTCGGTGAGTGAAGCGACGGGAATGCTGGATGCATTATTCATGAGAAACCGGGGTCAGAGTGGACTTTTTTACGGGCTTTACTGGCGCCGATAGTTGGTGTTTACCGCAAGAAGTGCACTCTGACCCCGCTTGTCTTGACCCCGCTTGTCTGTCAACGCGCCGACGATTCCACCAACAGCAAGCCCGCGTCGCGCGCGAAACCAGGTCGATATCATCTTCATCGCCGGCGGATAAACAGCGGCGAGCGCAACGCCCGTAACCATTCTGCACACAAGCGCGGAACCAAAACTGGGTGCGATCAGCAATGCTGCATTCGCGACGGCGCCCGTGAGCGCGCCAGCAGCGAACAGTCGGCCGGATGGCACAATGTCCACTACGTTCAACGTCGCGAGCACGGCGGTCCCAATGACGAAGCCGAGTTGCACAACCGTTGTGAGCCACCCCGATTGCGATGCGCTCAGGTCCCATAGCGTTCGATATTGCGCCGATACGGCGCTGGCGGCAAACCAGAGCGACATTCCCAGCAGCTCGGCGCACGCAAGTAATACAAGCATTCGCCAGCGCGAGGGATGCGTGTCGGCGTCGCGCCTGGGCGCGGCTGCTGGCGCCTCGCCTACCACAGAGGAGCGTCGAGCGGTTCCATGGTGGATGAAACTGGCAGCCCGTGATCTTCCACGCAATACGATGCGCTCAAACGGCCGCAGTATGGCCGCAGCGTGGCCGCTGCAGAGCCGTTGCAGAGCCGTTGCAGAGCCGCTACAACCAGCCCTTCTCCCTGGCGATGCGCGCGGCCTCGACTCTCGTCGAGGCGCCGAGCTTCGACATCGCTTCCGATAGATAGTTGCGCACCGTGCCTTCCGCCAGATTCAACGTGGACGCGATTTCGGCGCTCGTCTTCCCCTCACCGGCATATCGCAGCGCTTGGCGCTCGCGATCCGTCAGAGGGTCGGGCGCGGTCCACGCCTCCGCGGCGAGATCGGCGTCGACGGCACGAAGGCCCGCATGAACGCGACGCACTGCGTTCGCCAGCATGTCCGGCGGGCTGTCCTTTAGCAAATAGCCAGTCGCGCCCGACTCGAGTGCACGACGCAGATACCCCCCACGTGCGAAAGTTGTAAGAATCACAACACGTGTTCGCAACTTGAGACGCGTGAGCTCGGCGGCGACTTCGAGTCCGGTAAGATGCGGCATCTCGATGTCGGTGAGCAGAACATCAGGCTTGTGCTCGAGCACAAGCGCAACCGCTTCGCGCCCATCGTGAGCACGCGCGACAACCTGAATGTCGGCCTCCGTCTCGAGCAGCGCCGCAAGAGCGCCAAGCACCATCCCCTGGTCCTCGGCGACAATCACGCGAATCACGATGACGCCCCTCGTTCGGTCATCATGCGATGATGGCTAGTTGTGCTGGCGCAGGCGGAGCAGCCTGTGTCGACGCAACGGGCGCGAGGGTCACGCGAATCCGTGTGCCCGGGAATGACTCCACTGCAATATCACCGCCGAGCGACCTCACACGCTCGCGCATTCCAGTGATCCCGTTACCGTCCGGGGCGCGCTTGCCCATGCCATTGTCCTCAATGCGAAGCGCGCGAACGCCGTCCACGCTCGACAGCGTCACTTCGCAGCGTGTGGCGTGCGCATGTCGCACTACGTTCGTTACAGCCTCGCGCAAAATGAGGGCGAGTACCGCCTCTTCCGCCGGAGATAATTGCACAATATCAATTGTGGCACTCATATCCACGCCGGCTGCCTTCAGCATTGACTCGGCGCTTACCAATTCCCGCGCCAGGCCGGCGTCGCGATAACCCGCAACGGCCGCGCGAACTTCTGAGAGCGCCTCACGTGATATGCGCTCGACGTCTCTGATCTCGACCGCGGCGCGCACGGGATCCCGATCTGCGAGCCGCGATGCGAGCGTTGCCTTGAGCGTGATCAGTGAGAGCGTGTGCCCAAGCAGGTCGTGCAGGTCCCGGGCGATCCGCTCGCGCTCGGCGACTTTGGCAAGGTGCGCGATTTCCTCATTCGCCTGGCGGAGTCTGACGTTGGTTTCACGTACTCGAGCAAAGTGCGTATTGCTGAAGCCGACCACCATGCTGATAACGACCTGCCATGCCCAGGTCGACGGCGGCAATCGCAAGACCAACGCTTCGACAAGCGCGGCAACAACGATGAGCGCGATAATCCGCCCGGCGCGCCGAGCCGGACGAAGCGCGCCCGCAAACGACGCGGCGTATATCGTGAGCACCGGCGCACCAGGGTTGACCGGCGAGAGCACCATGCCAAGCGCCGCGATGATCGCGATGATCCAGTACTTCTCCGTTCCTCCCGTACACCAGAATCCGCGAAAATAGAGCGGGAGGAAGATGATTCCAGCCACGATTGTCGCGACCCAGACAGCCGTACTCGATTGCGATATCGCCGGCCATACGAACAGGCCCGGGAAGTAGATCAGCCACGCGAGCGGAGACCACCCGATATCCTGATCCGGTGGAAGAATCCGAATGCTCGATAGCTTCACATTACCATCCTGAATCAGCCGTATGTCTTGCCTTCGTCGCGGCGATAGGCGATGAAAGCGATAATAGTGAAGAGCAGTCCAAAACCAATCAGTGCCGCGATGTGTCCCAGCGCGTGAGACGCAGGCTCAATGCCCACCGCATCGAGCGCGAGCCTGCCGAGATGATACGGCGGCAACGCCACCGCGAATCCCTGTAGAAACCTGGGCAACATCTCAGCCGGAATGAAGAGGCCCGAGAGAAATGCCATGGGAAGATAGATCACATTGACGATCGCCGCAGCCGAGTTCGGGCCTGCGAGGTAGCCAATGGCGAGTCCCATTGCGCAGAACGGGATCGCGCCCAGCGTCTCGGCTACGACGAGAAGCAGCCACTGCGACATTGGCATCCTTACGTGACCGAAGACCGCGCCGACGGCGCACATCAGGAGCATGAGCACAACGCCAATGACAAGGGTGGTGACGTATTTCGCGGCGAAGTAAGCTGACACCGGCATCGGGCTCGCGCGCTTCACAGCCAGCCAACCCTGGCCACGTTCGACTGCAACGCCAACACCCAGCGCGAAAAGCGCGATACCAATCACTCCGAATGCACCATACGTAGCGAGCATGTATGTCGAGGCATAGTGCGAAGTACCGCCATTGCCCGGCATCACTATGCCAAAGAGTACGTAAAACATGATCGGGAAACCGATCGTCGGAATCATGAAAGCAGGGATCCGCATCTGCTTGATGATCTCATACTTCGTTTCAGTCACATACACGCGAAGCGATGACGGTGCTCGTTGTTGCGCCACCGATCGACTGTTCGGCGCTGGAATCACGCTGCTACTCATGCCGCCTCCTTGGAGTGTGTGAGCGCGAGGAACGCTTCCTCCAGCTGGATGCCGGACACTTCAAGATTGCTGAGCGTCTCGTCGCTCCATAACAGCTCTCGCGTTACGCTCTCGGCGTGCGCAACGATCAGTTCTGCGTTGCCGCGGTCGTATCGAACATCCGTCACGCCAGGTATCGCGCGCAGATCCACCTCGCTGAGCCTGGTAGTGCAGCGAATTCTCCGGCCGGATACGCGCTGCTTGATCTGAGCCGACGTTCCGTCGGCAATCACCGATCCGTGATCGATGACGACTATGCGATCGGCAAGTGCGTCAGCTTCCTCCAGATAATGCGTCGTCAGCAGCACAGTGCGGCCACGCGATACGAATCCACGGATCTGCTCCCAGAAACTGCGGCGAGCTTCAACGTCGAAGCCGAGCGTCGGCTCGTCGAGGAAGAGCATGTCTGGATCACCGCAGATTGCGAGGGCGAACAGCACTCGTTGGCGCTGACCACCCGACAGATCGCCGAACTTGCGCCCTTCCAGACCTTCGAGACCAGCCGCGGCGTACACATCGGCAGCGGCCATGGGCGAGGGATAGTAACTGCGAAACAGATCGATGTGCTCGCGAACGCGCAGCGTCTCCGGAACCTTGGCCACCTGCAGCATCGCGCCGATCCGTCGGCGCGATGCTGTGTTGCGGGGATCCTGTCCGAACAGCTCGACCGATCCGCTGGTCGGCGCCGCGAGTCCGAGCAGGAGCTTCACCGTCGTCGTCTTGCCCGCGCCATTTGGACCGAGCAGAGCGACGACGACGCCAGGCCCAATGTCGAGCGAGACGTCGCGGAGAGCGACATTGTCGTGGTAGCTCTTGGATACTGACGTGAGTCTTGCCGCAGGAGCCGTGGCTGTCACCTGAAGCTCACTTCGTCGAGCTGCAACGTGAACGGGCCTGGTGCCGAACCAGCCGTGAATGCGATTCCCATGATGTCATGTCCGTCAATTCCCTGAAATGCCGAGAATGGGAACGTGTATTCCTTCCATTCGGAGCCCGCGACGAAGTCGACTGTCAGCGGCGTGTATCCCATACTCTGCGCGAATATCATTACATGGTATGTCTTGCCGTCACCCTTCGCCCAGAAGTGAAGTGACTTTGCTGAGGAGAGATTGGTGGGCTCCATCGACTTCGCACCTGGCATGAACATCGGCCCCGCCCATGCGTACGACAGTCCGGGTGCGACAGTTCCGGTTGTCTCGAGTGACTTGGCCGTTCCGTTCGCGCCGCCATCTACCACCTTCATTTCGGCGGTCGACTGACCACCCGCCAGCTGATCGGTGCTGACGATCCAGCCTAGCCCCAGCGACGCGCGCGTCGTGCCATCATCGAAGTTGCTGATCAGGCCAACGACTGAACCATTTGACGTTGGAGCTGGCGATGCAGCCGCGGGTGTTGGTGCGGGCGTGCGCGTGACCTTCACGCCACCTTTCCATATTCCCTTGATATCACGAGTTGCAGTGATGTCCGTAGTCGGATCTCCCGCTACGAGGAGGAGATCCGCGCGCTTTCCGACTGCTATTGTGCCGCGATCCTTTAGCGAGAATACGCGTGCCGGAGTACTCGTTGCCGCGGCGAGTGCCTGTGATGGCGAAAGTCCCGCGTGAACGAGCAACTCGAGCTCCCGGTGCAGAGCGATACCGTGCCCGGTGCCGGGATTCGGCGCATCGGTACCAGCGAGAATCCGGACATTCGCGGCGAGAAGTTGCTTCACGGTGGATTCCGCGAACGCGTAGCTCGTTCTCGCGCCCTGTCTCTTCGGGAACGATGAGTTGATCGACACTCGGCTTGCCGGCGAAATAAAGGGTGACAGGCGCGGATCTGCGGCGAGATCGGCGACCCCGGATGTCTCCGCGATGCTCTTCAGAACTGTGAGCGTCGGTGTAATGAACGCGTGGTGTGACGCAACGAATCTCCCGAAGTCGGAGTCGGGGCTGTGATCTATGAAGAGATGTTCCAGTCCATCGACACCAGCGTTGATCGCCATGCGCGCGTCAGCGAGCGAGCCGATGTGAGCGACAGCGAGCTTGCCGCGCGCATGCGCCGCTCTTACGAGCGCTGCGACGATCGGTTGGGACAGCGTCGGAATGTGAACGCCGTAAGTCGAGCCGTCATCGATGATGATCTTGATGTAGTCCGATCCTTCAGCGATTCGCGCGTCGACCCACGCCTGCGCCGAATCGGGCGATGTGATCGTGGGGACAGTGATCCCGTATTCGGTGCCATGACCCTTTGGAGCAGTTGCGAGGATACCGGCTGAGTACAGATCGGCACGGTCAGCAACATTTCCCTTCTTCTGTTCGGCGCGCATGCTTGCGGCGAAGTTGGGATCGGTAAACATGTCGAGCTCTGTCGTCACGCCGAAGACGAGCGCCTGTTGGAGTGCGTCACCGTAGGCATGAGTGTGGGAGTCGATGAGACCGGGGAGCAACGTTGCGCCCGATCCGTCGACGACAGTTGCGCCTGCCGGCGTTGCTATGCTGTTTGCGATAGCGGAGATTTTGCCGCCACCGATCAGAACGTCGCGCTGACCGATGTTCCGTGTCCCGTCGAAGACACGGACGTGACGAAAGAGCGTCACACCGATTTCGGATTGTGCTGTCGCGATGTGGGCTGAAGCGAGCCATGCCACGCTCGCGATTGTGAACAGATGTAAGAGCCTTGCACGCATTGTTCGTACGCTCCGTTTGAGACCGTCGAGTTGCTTGTCTTGTTGACCGTCGTGATACCGGCGGCACGTTGAGTATGCTGCTGTAGCGGAGGTGTGAGTAGTGGAGTGAATCACCGATATGACATGACAAGTGTCATGCACGGATTCTCGAAGAAACCGGGGTCAGAGTGGACTTTCTTGCGGGCTTTACTGGCGCCGATAGTTGGTGTTTACCGCAAGAAGTGCACTCTGACCCCGCTTGTCTAGGCCGTTGGGCCCGCGCCAGCGGAAACCACGATCCCCTGCGCCCAAGGCAACCGGATAATCGTCGCAGCCCGAGAGCGAAAGTACGCGCGAAATGCCGCTTCAACGGGTGCGGATCCAAAATCGTCTGCGACGAGCAGCGCACCGGGCGCAAGACGAGGGCAGAAAAACTCGAGCGCTGCAAGCGTAGCACCTTCAAGATCCAAGTCGAGATGCACGAAGCTGAAGGATGTGCCCGCGAGAGCGGCAGCCGTTTCCGGAAAAACGCCGGTGTGGAAACTCACATCCGAATACCTCGCCAGCGTTCTCCTTACGTCTGCTTCCTTGGCATGCAGGCGCTGAAAATGAGAGCGCACGGCAGCAGCCGCAGGGGTCTCGGGAGTGCCGTCCGCCGATTCTGCCTGGAGCGTTTCGAATACATCAAAGAGGTGAAGCGCACGATCACCCTTCGCTTCGCAGATCAACCGAGCCGAGCCCCCGGCGAAAACACCGGCCTCAGCCAAGGCCCCTGGGACGTCACTGGTAGCTCGGACGCATGCGAGCAACTGCAGAGCCGGTACATCGCCAAGGAGTAGCGGCGTGCGGCTTCGCACCTGGCTCACCAATTCGAGATCCGCAGTCGCGTGCGGACCAGCCACATTGACTGCGGCTTGCCCACGACGTGCCAACCACGCGCGCAAAAGCCGATTTCGCAAGGAGGGTTGCCATGGTTGCCTGCGCATTCAGCCACCTAGAAGTTATGAATGGGCTGGCCCCCGGTATTTGCGTGGGTTAGCTCCTCACGTGTGACCGGAGTTGCCAGAGCCACCTGCGACTGCCCACTGTCGCCCTTTCGACGGAGACCAGCCCATGTCGTCGGATCCACTGCCGCTGCTACTCGCTCAATGATCTACGTAGGAATGGATGTGCACAAGGAGTCCATCACCATTGCGGTCCGTGCGGAGTCCGTCCCCACTCCGTCCCCACTCCGTCCCCCAGCACGACAGTTCATCGCGTCCAGGGACCGCGGGCTGATCTTCCAGATCGATAAGACGCCAGCGAACGCGCGCTACTGGGACATGTTCGACCATGCCATGAACGTGAGACGCCCGAATTCGGGGTCAGATCTTGCGTGATGCACACACGCAATGTGCGCCGTGCAAGATCTGGCGCGAACGCGCGAACGCGTCAATTTGGGTGCGCGGCGCGGTGGCCTCACGAACTCGCCGAATTCGCGAGCGGCTTAGCGTCCCTGTTCAGCGTAACAAGGTCAGATCTTGCATGATGCAAACGGGCAATGTGCACCGTGCAAGATCTGACCCCGAACGCATCCAGCTTTGGTCCGCAGCCAGGGATGCTGCGGATCAGATCGGCGTCGCGCTTGAGAGATCCGGGTTGCTGTCGATGTGATCCTGGATCTCGGACGCAATGCGCGCGATCTCCGCTGTGAGCCATTCGACATGGTCCTTGACCATCGTGATGACCCGCGACTGTTCACCCTGAGACAAGGCTTCAAGTCTGTTGCTCTCCTGCTGGCGCATGTCCTGGAGTGCCTGCAGTCGCTCTACCAGAGCGTGCAGCTCTCGCACTGCCGGGCTCGGCGGCTGCCACAACTCCAGCTCAGATCGCTGAGCGAAGGATGCGAGCAATCTCGCATCCGCCTTGTCAGTCTTGTTGCGACTGAGCTGACTCTGAGCGAATCCTTTGACGCGTGCAGGATTAACGACACTCACTCTCCATCCTGCGTCAGCGAGCGCGACGGCAGCAGCCTCACTGTAGGGGCCTGTGGCCTCGAGTACTACCGGTACATCCGAGGGGAGATGTCGTTGTAACAGCCAGGCGATCAATTCTGCATGACCACTTCTCGTGTTCCTTACAACTTTGTACTTGAACTTGGCGTCACCCTTCGTACCATCAACAATACACACGTCCAGCTTCAACTTGGAGACATCAATGCCCACGGCAGATTCGTTCATCTTGTCCATCCTCGTATGCAGGCTCTCGACACGTGGCCGGGCCTAAGTTACCGTTCGGAATCGACGAACGAGAAAACGGATCGGCGGACTTATCTGACCCACAGGCTCAGTGGCCTAAAATCTTGTCAGCCTCAGCCGACCCGGGCGTAACATCGAGATCAACATCCCGATTTGAATTGGCGCCGTCAAGATACGAGATCTTGCATGATGCAAACGGGCAATGTGCACCGTGCAAGATCTGACCCCGAACGCAGCGCAGCTTCCGTTCGGACCGACGACGTCTGCGCGTGTAGCGCGGCGCCACTCAGGAAAAGCAGTACGACCACTACTCGCGCGTTCAATGGCATGCGAATCGTAAGAATGGGGGGTCGGAATGGATTTGCTTGCGGACACGTCTAGCGCCAACAGTTGGCATTAAAAGGAGAAAGTAGACTCTGACCCCGGTTTTCACACCAACCCCTGCCTGATGCCTCGCGACACGCGGTCCGCGAACAGATCCACTTCATCCACAGTGGTATAAATGCTCGGCGTAATTCGGATTCCATGAAACTCGTCGGTCACCATCGGCGTCGTGACAATGTGATGATTGGCCAGCAGCCACGAGCCGAGCTTGCCCATGTCCATCCCGTCGATCGCCAGCACGCCGATCGCCCCGCTCTCGGTAGGCCCGATCTTCGTGATCATATGAGCGCGATCGCTCGATGCGAGCACCTGATGCGCCCACCGGTCCCGCAGAAATCTCAGACGCGCGATCTTCCGCTCCGCACCGATCGACCGGTGAAACGCGACGGCGACGGAGATCGCGTTGTGGTTCGCGGCTGGATGCGTTCCGATCTCTTCGTACTTGCGGATGTTGTCCTCCTCTTCCACCCCGCCTGCCATCAGCGGCCACAGCGACTTGACCTTGTCGCGGCGAACATAGAGAAAACCGGTACCGATCGGCGCGTTCATCCACTTGTGCAGGCTCGTGCCGTAGTAATCGCATCCCAGATCGTCGCGCTTGAACGGAAAGTGCGCGAACGCATGCGCACCATCCACGAACACTTTGATGCCGTGCGGCCGAGCCAGTTCCACAATCTCGCGCACGGGTGCGAAATATCCCGTCTGGTAGCTGACGTGCATGACCTCGATCACCTTCGTGCGCGGCGTGATCGCGGCCGAGATGTGATCGACGAATGACGCCGTGCTCAGCACCGGTGTCTCGATCTTCACCGGCTTGAGCACGATGCCTTCACGACGCTCACGCTGTCGCCACGCGTTCTGCATGCGCGGGTAGTTCTGCGTCGTAAACACGACCTCGTCGCCGCGCGCCAGGTCGGTGCCGAAGATCATGGTCTCGTTGGCCTCCGACGCGTTGCGCGTAATCGCCATCTCCTCGGCGTCGCACCCGAATTCGGCGGCGAGATCCCGGCGTACTGATTCGATGCGGGGCTCGAGCACGCGCCACATGTGATCCACCGGCAGCTCGTTCGAGAAGCGAAGGTCGCGAATCATCTGCTCGAGCACGTGCGTTGGCGCGGGCGAACAGCCGCCGTTGTTGAGGTTCACCATCGTGCGATCGATGTCGAACGCGCGCTGGATCTCTCCCCAGTACGTCTCGTCATCGGCAGCGGAGGCCGGCGGCGCGCCGCCAGTGCGGTCGTTGGCACGCCGAAGGTGCCGAAACGCATCGGCCCGCATGGCGGGCAGGATAGCGGGCATTGTGGCGCTCGCGCCGAGCATTGACGCGATGAACCTGCGGCGGCTGGTCATGGAAGTCGGGGTTGGAGGCGGATCCAACTTGGTTGGAAAACTGCCATCAGTCCAGTACGGGGACGGAGTCGGGACGGACTCCGGGTGGCAACCTCCCGGGGACAGAGTAGGGACGGACTCCGGATGCCCGACTCCGGATGTCCAGCATCCCTGACGCACGAGCTCAGCCGCCTGGAGTGCTAACACCTTCAGCCCGGCCGGCCGTTCCGGATGGCGGACTTGGTATAACAAGTGTTATACTACGGTATGAAAACTGCCGTATCCCTTCCTGACGCTCTGTTCGAGTCTGCGGACGCGTTGGCTCAGCGTCTTGGTATATCGCGCAGTGCCCTCTATGCTCGTGCGCTGGAAGCCTTCCTCGCTGATCAACGGAAGGGCGCCGTGACCAGGCGTCTGGACGCGATTTACGAACACCAACCGGCCTACGCGAACCTCGATCCCGAGGTGGCGCGTATGCAGGCTGCTACCCTGGCGCGCAACGAAGGGTGGTGAAACAGCGTGCCAGCAGCAATCCCACCATCTTAAACCGGATTCGTCGCGGCACTGTCTGGTGGGCTGAGTTGCCCGTACCGGTTGCCTCCGAGCCGGGCTACCGACGACCAGTTCTGATTATGCAGACGGACGACTTCAATCGTAGTCGGATTGGTACAGTTGTCGGTGTCGTGATCACGTCCCATCTCTCGCTCGCCGAGGCGCCCGGTAATGTTTTCTTGCCTGCTCGAGAGACCGGGCTCCCACGTGATTCGGTTGCCAACGTTTCGCAGGTCGTCACGCTCGACCGACACATGTTGGTCAGTGAGGAGCGACGTATTCCTCCCGCCGCGATGCGCGCAGTGGAAACTGGCCTGCGCCTCGTGCTCGGCTTGTAACTGGTTGCGGAATAACCCAGGGTCAGATATTGCGTGATGCACACGCGCGCAGTGTGCGCGGCGCAAGATCTCTGACCCCAGTTCTCCCGATAATTGCCAGCCCGAACCTCTTGGCTGAGGCTATTCTTGCGGCTTGGCCACGCTCGTGGCTGCGGCAGCGACAACTCGGATGGCTTGCCGCGCGATCAGCGTCTCATTGCCCCGCCGCAGCTCGAGTGCCAGTTCGCCCGGCTTGGGAAACTCTACCTGCATGTCATACGTCTCCCCGATGCTCACGCGCTGCAGTGCGCGGCTACTTTCGCGTTGCCACGCTGGCAGAGAGAATCCGTCCTTGGCCACGTGGGTCCACTGGACAGGTGCACCGTCCCGCACCAGGCGGAATTCCAGTTCAGGCGAGTCCAGCGTGATATTCATGAATCGCAGCCGGTATGGCCTGCCCGCCTGGAAGGTCGCGACAGGCGGCATGTCTCCGCCGTTCACGATGGGTTTGTCCTGCGCGTTCGTGCTCAGCATGTAGATGCGGTTCGCGTCGGGATCCCACCGCTGGCCGCTGTCCACGACGACAAGCGCGCCATACAGGCCGTGACTCTGCTGCCGGATATCATTGATGTGTGTGTGGTACATGAAGCTTCCTGCCCTGGGCGGCGTGAGGTGCACCACGAAGGAGTCGTTCGGCATGATCATCGGCTCCATCTTGCCCGCGTCACTGCTGACGCCGGCCACGCCGTCGTAGTAGCTGTCAATCTCCAACCCATGCCAGTGCACCTGTGACGGTTCTGGCGAATGGTTCACGACCGTGATGCTCGTCGGTTCGTTGCGGTGCAGCACGATCGTGGGTCCTGGCCACTGTATCGCGGCGCCGTGTGGCTCGGGGGCGTTGCCCTCGGTCAGAACATACCCGAAGCGGCGCAGGGTGTCCGCGGACGCAGAGTCGCTCTCGATGTAGAGGTGGAGCTGACGGCGCGGCCCGGCATAATCATGCCAGCCTGTTCTGGGATGAATGTTGATCGCCAGCACCAGGCCCCCCATTCCAGTGCGCGCATGGTCCGTCATGTCGTGGATCACCGGACCCGCGAGCAGTTCATGGTCGCGGAGTGAGTCGGATTGCATCTCCGCGCCGACAGCTGGATTCGGCTCCACATGCCAGTTCAGATGACAGTGAAACAGCCACGAGCCGGGTCTGTCGGCGAGCCAGGCCAGATCCATGGTGGTGCCGTCGAGGAGGAGTTCGGTGACAGCCATTCTGCGCTGCGCCGGCCAGTACACAGAATCCTGCTGATCATCTCCACGGGCGCGGATCTGATAGAAGAAGCCGTGCAGATGTAGCGGGTGCACGTCGGCGGTCGCGTTGATGATTCGCCAGTGAATGCTGTCGCCCTGTTGGTACGACAGGCGCTCGGTATTCGGCCAGGGACGACCGTTGAACGTGAAGAACCCGTTCGAACGGTCCGGAGTGCCTGCCGAGTCGTGCCCGGGGATGTACCACTGAATGACAAAGACACGATCGGGCGCTCGCTGGCGCGCGTCCGTGGGATCCACAATGAGTGCGCCGTTGAGCTGGGCGTCCTCGTACAGCCGTTTCTCAAAATCAGTACCCGTCGTCGAGCCCCAATAGTAGTACGTTCCCTCGGCGTCGGCGGTGAATTCCACGTCGCGGGTTGCGCCAGACGGCACGACCAGCGTGTCCAGGACTGTGCGGCGGCGTGACGTCAACCCGTGCACCACTAGCGTGGTGGCGGCACGGTTTGTGACCCATGCATGGATTCGCCCACCGGCAATCACACGCAGCATCGGGCCTGGCGTCTCGAGTGGATGCCCCGCCTCGCGGAATGCCAGGATCCGAACACCGGTGCTGTCCTTGGAATACGGGTGCCATTCACCAGCGTCCACCTCGAGATGCACGTCGAGCACGCCGGCTCGAACCAGTCCGGCTGGAACGCGATTGTCGTTGAACGCGACTGGCGGCGGCGCTGCGCCGGCGTTCCATCTGGTGGGTGCACCGCTCGATGCCGCAGTCCCAAGAATCAGGAGAGGAGCGATGGTGACCGCATGACGCATTCGTGACATCCGCATCAAGAACACCGGTGAATGAAGGAGCAACACGGGAGTTTGCAGCAGGGAATGCCAATTCGATGCGGTACAACTTGCCGCGGCTGGCGGCAAGCGTCAAGGAGGTTGTCGCACGACGCCGCATGCTCGGCACCGGCTCCGCTCACCGAGCGCCATCCAGTCGCCCGCTACGCCGCGTCGGTAATCGCTGAAACCCACGCGCGATTCTTCGGCCAGCCGCGATCTCGGCGCTCCTAAAAGACGAAGGGAACCAGGCGTTTCGCGTGACGCATATACTCAGAGTACTCGGGATAGGCAGTGACGAGGAACTGCTCCTCAAGTACCATTCGCACCACCAGCCCAGCAGTTACTGCCAATGCCAGCGAGACAGAAAGGATGGTTGGCATCTCCACCTGGCCAGCCCACACGAAATAGATGATGGAGGCATAAATGGGATGCCGCCAATAGCGGTACGGCCCAGTTGTAACGAGGCCGCCGCCGGTTGTGTTAGCAGTTGCGTGAAAGCTGCGAAGACCAAACGTCGCGCGCGCCCAGAGCATGAGAAGAACGGCACATGCTTGAACTACTAATAGCATGTAGTTGGTGGCAAGCAGATGATGAATGGCAAAAAGCCACAACGTGCCCGCAGCTGCCACCAGGAATCCGCAAAGTGAAAGCGATTTTCTTAGCACATCGGATCCTCGGTTAAATTGGCTTGCCGTCTAACGCTGGAGTTAGGCGGCGGCGAAGCCGTCCGCCTTGAACGGATAGCTAGACTGCTGAGCGTTGCAGGGTCATAGGCAGCCGGTGCCGCCGCTACAACTCGTCGTTACATAAAGCTCGGAGCGAATACGCCACTTCCCATTTACAAGCTGCCACATCACAAGGTATCGCCCGCCATACATCAGAACCTGGTTTTTAACGCGCTCGCGCCACTGCCAAATTCCCGTTTCCGCTGCTTCCTTTGGACCGCCCGTCGCAACCTCAATTTTATCCGGCGTGCGACGGCCGGATACGAAACTGTTGCCGTTGAAGATTTTGGCGAAGCCCTTGACGTTCTGGTCTCGGCCGACCCACAAACTTCCGTCTGACCCTGTGGTACTGACGTCCGGAAGCCAATACTTGGCTGTTGCCGCCAAATCTCTATTGCTGAGCGCAGCATTAAGTTCGGTCCTGGCCGACCGAATGGCTGTTTCGGCCGCACCCATGTGCATTTGCGTTGCCACCGCAGGCTGCGCTTGACCGAACACTAGCGTTGATGTCGCTAAGGAGCAGGCAAAACACAACATCTTGAGCATGGGCGCCTCTGATTTTTGGAACTACACAATTGCGAAACTTGTAGAGCGACCTGACGCCCCAGTTCAACTGCACGCGACTCCAATCATCGCGCGCGCAGCGCGCCTCCGCAACTCTCGCCCGTCGGCTGCAGTGACACGTTATACGGCTCGCGTGGCGAGCTAGCGTTGCTTCTTTGGCCGTGTGGCGAGCTGCAATAACCACAGAATCGGCCGTTGATTCCGAGAGGTCCGCTCGAACGCGGTTACTTCGAGCGTGTCGCCAGCGGGCTGCCACGGACCAAAATCGATGCTAAGTCCGGGTACTCCGCGACTGCACGACTGGAGCATGCCACTCCATCGCTCCTTCCCGTCCACTCTAACGACCAGGGAGTCATTGGCATGAGGACCGAAGGCTCCAGGGCCATCAATACGAATGGCGCCCGCAGGTGTCGGCGGGTAGGCTGAAAAGCAGGGCGCAGCGAAAGCTGAGGTCTGAACTGCGACGTGATGGCACGCTACCGACGCGGCCACCATCAGCAGCATCCCTGCGAGCATGCCCGAGTAAAAGCGATTCTGATCCGACATCAGGCCTCCGTTGTCACTCTAACGCCAAGTTAAGCTGCAAGCGAACCAATAATTGCGAGCGCAGGGCGCGTGCGCAAAGCGCTTCTCAGCTGCAACGATCCGCTACAGAGCGCCAGGTGACGATCTGTGCTCGCCGGTTACCGAGCACCATCCAGTCGCCCGCTACGCCGCGTCGGTCATCGCTGAAACCTCACGCGCGATTCTTCGGCCAGCCGCGATCTCGGCGCGACGGAGATCATATGCGGACTGCAGATTAAGCCAGAATTGCGGCGTGGATCCAAAATACCGCGCGAGTCGCAGAGCGGTATCTGCAGTAACTCCTCTCCGCTCTCGCACGATGTCGTTCACACGCGGGGCAGGCACGTGGAGCGCCTTGGCAAGTGCGTTCGCGCTCATCCCCAGCTCTGCAAGAAAGTCCTCGCGCAATATCTCGCCCGGATGTACCGGTCGCATACCATTCTTCGTCATACCGCTTGCTCCTCAATGATAATCGACAATCTCGACCTTCTTCGGTCCTTGCTGCGTCCAGATGAAACAGAGACGAAATTGATCGTTGATCCTGATGCTGTGCTGTCCCGAACGATCACCGCGCAGCGCTTCGAGGCGATTGCTCGCTCGCCACGGCTTGATTTTCAAGACAGTTGCTGACCCCAACTAGGCCTCAGCGATTGCCGCAATGGAGACCTTGAGCCCCGGGATACGCGCAGGCAGCTTGGCACCCTGACGAGCTGGGGGATTGGTAGGGAACCATTTGAGCCACTCCTCATTCATGCCAGCGAAGTCGCCTTCGTCCGCCAACACGACAGTGACGCTGACGATCTTGTCCAAGGAACTACCCGCTTCCTCCAGGATGGCCTGTATGTTAACCAGGCACTGCCGAGTCTGCTCCTGAATGGTTGCGCCCTTGATTGCACCTGTGGCTGGGTCAGTTGGAGCCGTGCCTGAAACGAAGATAAGACCGGCAGCTTTGACCGCCTGGCTATACGTCGGGGGCGGCTTGGCCGCATTTGGCGTGAACACGATTTGACGGGTCATTTTCCCTCCTTCGTGAAAGACTGTCTTCTGAGGCCTCGCGCTTGAATTAAGCCGTGCCGCGAACCGGCATCGGCTTGACTGAATTGTCAGGCGACGGTGTCGGGCAAACTCGTATCAGGACTCCGGGTCGAACATGATCTCGCGAACTTCCTGCGCACACCGACATGCAGCGGCGATCCTGGCAGCCCAATCGAGTGCCTCATCGCGTGACGAAACCTCGATGATCGAAAAGCCGCCGACAACAGCCTTTGTTTCCGGAACTGGTCCGACGGTGATGGTCCCGTCTGTCGCAACAATGGTCGATTGCTGACGTTGAACACCGGCGCCGAAGTTCCAGACCCCAGCGGCCTTCGCCTCCCGAAGCACCTTGGGTGGAGTGCGGTGTCAGATCTTGCGTGATACACATGCGCTCTTTGCGCCGTGCAAGATCTGACACCGAACTCCGCCGAACTCCGCTCGTCTCATCGCGCGAGCGCCGACCTGTTACGCGATGTGAAACCTATCGAGGTAGATGATGAGACCAAAGATGGCCTGCACGGCGCTCACAACGAGCCACGTGACAGCAGGACGATCGCGCCAGAGCCACCGTCCGAGCGCTACAATGATGGCGCCGGTGACAACGAGAATGAGGAAGAAACCGAACACGTGGTGCGTGTATGCCATGCGGCTTCCGCCAATGGCGCTCGCCGCGAGCAAGTGACCGAGAAGGCCAAGTGCGAAAAGTATGACGATGAGACCACGCCAGAGCCGACTCATCGGACCCTTCATGCCGCCGGCAGCAGGAACCTGGGACAGATTGGACATCACATCTCCTTTCGTGAGGGATCGGATCGGCGAATCTCCGCAAGATACTGATCGCGCGATGCGTAGATGCGTCGCGTCTACATAGTCGTGCACCGCGTAGCGAGCCACCCCGTCGCCACGGCCGTGTCCAGCGCACGATAGCCCGGGACGTAGCACTCCGGAAAGCAGACGATGAGCGCCCCCTCGACCGACGCCTCCTCGACAGCAGCCTGGGCCAGTGCAACCGACTCATCTGGCGTGGCCGCGTACCGTATGTTGGCGAGTGCAATTCTGACTGTACTCATTTCGGGGCTGGGTCGAATGATCAACTAGTACACTATGGACTCGTGGCGGTCACGGCGGAACGCAGCACGAACTTCCTGTTTGGTGACACCATGCGGATTCAGATGTGAATCTTACGATGTATGCCCCGCACCCGGCACTCTACTTTTCTCGATCTTCACCATCACCGTATACTCCGGATCAACCAGCTGGATGATCGGCGCCTTCGCGTTCTGCGCGACGAATTGATACGCGTCCATGACCGACATCCCGGACTGCGCACGCACCCATCCGATCATCGCCTTGAATGCGACGCGCGCGGCATCCTCGAGCGGACGACCTGAACCGACAAAGATTATCTCGTCGGCGTTCTCGACTCGCGGGATCGGCGTCGCACTCTTCCTGATCAGCTCGACGTACACCTCGACGTTCATCGCACCTTCGATCGCGGCACCCATGATCTCGCCTTCGCCCATCGCGTAGTGGCCATCGCCGAAGGACAAGAGAGCGCCGGGTACGTTCACGCCCAGATACACCGTATTTCCTGCACGCACCTCGGGACAGTCCATGTTGCCGCCGAAATTGCCGGGCACGATCGTGGTGCGAACTTCACCACCGGCCGGCGCGACGCCGATGCAGCCAAGGAACGGTGCCAGCGGTACCGACCACGAATACTTGCCGTCGGCCGACGTGGTTCGAGCCGCAGTGCGTTTCGCGTCCACGTCGTATCGCCACGTCGTCTCCGGAAAATCCGGTCCGAGCATCGCGGTCTGATCGTTGCCGACGAGTGCGCCAAACCCTGGACTGAAGGACGATACCGCATATGAGCGCGCAGGCTCGAGTTTCAGGATGTGAATCGCGACCGTATCGCCCGGCTCGGCGCCATCCACGTAGAACGGGCCCGTCTGCGGATTGTCGTGGCCGGCGGCCATCTTTCTGGACGGGAGATCCGCTGCAGTCTTCACGGCGCCGTCGAAGCAGTCTTCCGTCCACGTAACGATGCGCGTGCCCGACTTGATGTGCTGTTTCGGGAGCGCGCCGCCGAACGTGTACACGAGATCGGTGTGCTGCGGGATCCAGTTGAGTGTCGATGCGTCGGCGGGAATATTCGCGACACTGGTTGGCGCCGCCGCGGTCGCCATCGCTGCCCCGACAGCCGGTGCGACGCCGCTCGAAGCAACAGAATCACCGCCCGACGATTCGGGTACGCCGTCCTTGCACGCTGCCATTACGCCAAGGACGCCGAGCGGTGCACTGATGAGAAACTGTCTGCGTGTATTCATGAAAACCGGGGTCAGAGTACATTTTCCGTACCGGAAAATGTACTCTGACCCCGGTCTTCATGGCGTTCCACGCGCGGCGACGTAGCCCAGCGCAGACGCAATGACGCACACCACGCCTCCCATGGCGATCAGCGCGCGCGTCCCGAACGCATCGGCTATCCAGCCCGAGATCGGACCGCCGACCGCGGAGCTCCCGACGAGAAACATGGTCTGAATCGCGAGCAGCCGACCATGCATGTCCGGCCGCGCGCGCACCTGCACCAGCGCGGTCGTCGAAGTCGTATAGAGAATGCTCGCGATTCCGACGGCGAACGCCACCGGCAAGGCGATCCCGACGTTCGGCGCCGCGGCGAGCCCGAGCAGGGTGACTCCGAGTGCCGCTGCGCCGACGATCGCATAGTGCACCGACACTCGGCCCCGACGCGCCACCCAGAGCGCGCCCGCCAGACTCCCGACACTGAGAATCGAGTAGACCATCGTGAACTCCGCGTCGCTTCCGTGCAGCGCGCGCGTCACGAAGAGCGGCAGCATCACGTTGAAGTTGTAGGCGAGTAATCCGATCGCCGCGAGCATCCCGTAGGTGATCCAGAGCGCGGGGATTGAGCGCAGGTAGCGAAGCCCTTCGCGCACTTCTCCGTGCCGTCTCGGACGCGACGGCACGCGCAGCAGCTCCGAGGAACGCATCATCGCAAGACAGGCGATCACCGCGAGGTATGTCACCGCATCCACGGTGAAGCACCAGCCGTAGCCCAGCGTCGCCACGAGCAGCCCTGCGAGCGCCGGGCCGAATATTCGCGACAGGTTGACGATCATGCTGTACAGGACCACCGCGTTCTGCCGGTGCTCTTCCGGCACCATCTCCGTCACGAAGGAGCGGCGCAGTGGATTGTCGAGCGAGAGCACCACTCCGCCCGCGATTGCGAGCGTGTACAGTGCAATCCACGACGGATGCGGTTGAAAGGCCAGAATGGCGAGCCCGATCGACTGCGCCATCTCCAGCCCCTGCGTCACGAAGAGGAGCAGACGCTTGTCCGAGCGGTCGGCGAACGCGCCACCCCAGGGAGACAACAGCAGAATCGGCCCGTACTGACACGCCGCGAGCCAGCCGACGGCAATTCCACTCCCCGTCAGCCGCAGCACGAGCAGCGTCAGCGCGATGCTCGTCAGCCAGTTGCCGCTGTTCGAGATGGACTGCCCGATGAAGAACAGGCGAAAGTTGCGGTTGCCGAGCGACTGAAAGGTCTTGGACATCAAATGGAACAACCGGGGTCAGAGTGCAATTTCCTGCGCCCGCGCGTGGCGAGCGACGGACAATAATTGCACTCTGACCCCGGTTGTAAACTATCACGACTCCGGGTCGAACATGATCTCGCGAACTTCCTGCGCACAGCGACATGCAGCGGCGATCCTGGCAGCCCAATCGAGTGCCTCCTCGCGTGACGAAACCTCGATGATCGCAAACCCGCCGACGACAGCCTTTGTTTCCGGAACTGGCCCGACTGTGATGGTCCCGTCTGTCGCGACAATGGCCGATTGCTGGCGCTCAACACCGCCGCCGAAGATCCAGACCCCCGCGGCCTTTGCCTCCCGAAGCACCTTGTGTGCTGCCTCGCCCACCGACGGCAAATCTTCATCAGCAATATGGTCCATCGAGCCGTCATCAAACGAAATCAAGTACCGAGGCATTGGATCTTCCCTCTTTGTGACCTGACGCGGAACTCAGCTGCGACGCGCAACTGAACGGACGCGAATATGGATCCTTCGAGTTGAACCCGCCACCCTTTGCGTCAGCCCATTGCATTCCTTCACGCCATGGTGTATACTGAACCATATGGTTCAGTATCTCCAAAGTCACTTCGATGCCTCGTTCGGCGCGCTCTCGGACCCCACCCGACGCGGCGTTCTGGAGCAACTCGGGCGTGCGGACGCTTCGATCTCGGTCCTCGCCGAGACGTTTCACATGACCCTCACGGGCATGAAGAAACATGTAGGCGTCCTGGAGCAAGCGGGGCTCGTCACCACGGAGAAGGTCGGGCGAGTGCGGACCTGCAGGCTCGGCCGCCGCGGACTGCAGGAAGAGGCGGCATGGATCGAGAGATACCGCCAGCTCTGGAGCGAACGCTTCGACGAGTTGGACAACGTTGTCGACGAATTAAACCGCAAGGAGAGAGTCCATGGACGAAAAAAGAGATAGTGAGGCCACCCCCACGAAGAACCACACGACGGTGGAACGGAAGTCCGCGCGCGAAGTCGTCGTCACGCGAACCGTAAACGCTCCTGCGCGCATCGTGTTCGAGGCGTGGACCAATGCAGACCTGTTCAGGAGATGGTGGGTGCCAAAGTCGTACGGGCTGACCCTGCTTTCCTGCGAAATGGATGTTCGCGTTGGGGGGCAGTATCGTCTGGTGTTTCCCCACGAAGATTCGACGATGGAGTTCTTCGGCACATACCTCGAAGTGACACCGCACTCACGCCTCGTCTGGACCAATGACGAAGGTGACAACGGCAACACGATCACCACGGTGACCTTCGAGGAACACACCGGCAAGACGTTGTTGGTCGTGCACGATCTCTATCCTACGGAAGAAGCGGTTGACTCCGGATCGACGGGCGCGATGCCCGAGGCGCTCGATCAACTCGACGAGCTTCTCGTCAGCCTGGAGAAGATTTAGGGTCGAAGATTTAGCGAGATTTAGGGTCAGATCTTGCGTGATGCACACGCGCGCAATGTGCGCGGCGCAAGATCTGACCCTGGCTTTCCCTGTGCATAGCGCAAGATCTGCCTCGCACTCGCTCTAAAAACGAAAGACTGCAAGCTCGCCCGTAAATTCCGATGCCGGGTTCCCCCGACTCGGGTTTTCGAGGGTCACCGACGCGTTGCCCGAATACACGATGCATCCATAACTCTGCTCACCGCGAGAGGCGGCCTTGGTGCAATTCGCGCCAATCGCGGCCAACTTTAGCTCCGTGCGTGTCTGTGAACGTCGATCGGGAAGAACGGACAACAAGTAAACGCCGTTCGGAATGTGCAAGCGGAGGGTCGAGCCTATCGCTAATCGGACGGGCACTGCGACCGTTCGCAAATTCTCGCCAAGTCCGTCGAGATTGCGAGCACGTTCGTACACCCACACGCCGATTCCCACGGAATCCCCAGCAACTCGCACCTCCGCTGCAGTGCCGCCGGGCGCCCGGGCGCGGACGCGCAGGCCGTCCAGTGTAGCGACTGTAGTATCGCGCATGGTGGCATGTGCAACGATCGGCGTTATTGGCTGGCCGTCGAGGCCGAGCGCACCGACAGGTAGCTCTCGGGCGGAATCGCCGACGACGAGGTACACTGTTGTCCCCACGACCAGTTCGCGGACCGGCCGGCACAGAATCTGGAACAGTGTCGACAACTCACCGAGCGAGACACGCGCTACAGCGTCGCCAGGCTGTTCACATGCAACACGTCCATCTCTGGAGATGCCGATCCGATCACCCGACACAAACTCATACTGCAAACCGCTCGCCCGCAATACTTGTCTCTCTGCATTAAGTACATGAACGGCGAGCCGAACCGGCTCAGTGTCGTTCACGACTACCGTGTCCGACGTACCAACGGAAATACGTGCCGGCCGCTTGTCGGATATACTTGGCGGTCGTCTGTCGGTGCAGGCGACGAGAGGAATGAGCAGGACAATCGAGACCACCCTGCATCTGTACATCTTCATTCACCGCGAACAGCGATGGCCGGATCGACACTGGTCGCGCGCAGCATCGGAACTACGCATGCAGCTACCGAAGTCGCGAGTAAGAGTATCGCACCGGCACCAAATGAAAATGGATCGAGGCGCGATACGCCGTACAGCAGACTCTGAATGAACCGCGTTGCTGCGAGCGCGCCGAGGACGCCGACAGCGATACCTATGAGCGCCAGACGGATCCCATCCCCGACGATGAGGCCCGCGATGGAGCCTCGCGTTGCGCCGAGTGCCATCCGCACACCAATTTCCCGGGTGCGTTGCGCAACACTGTACGAGATAACGCCGAATAGTCCGATTGCGGCGAGTAGCACGCCGAGCGCCGCGAATGCCACGAGAATGCGCATTATGAAGCGTGGCACGGCCATCGATCGATCGAGATCCTCGCGCACGTTCTCGATAGTGGGCTTCGATCCGCCATGTTGAAGAGAGGTGGCGAACCGCTCAAGGATTGCCACAGGATCTCTTCCCGGTAGTCGAATCAGCAGCGCGATCCGGTCTCCGTTTGGTTCGTCGAGCGGCCAGTAGACCGCCGGCTCTGCGGTGTCCACGACTAGGTTTCGCACAACGTCTGGCACCACACCAATGACCGTCTGCCATGGGCGAAGCGAGCCATCGGGCCTGCGAACCGTGTTACGAAAGCGGCGACCGACAGCGTCGTCGCCCGGCCAGAGTTGATGCGCCAGTGAATTGCTGACGATTACTTCGTTGCGCGCAAACGACTCCTCTTCGAACGTGTGTCCGCCGACAAGTGGCATTCCCATCATCGAGAAGTAATCGGGTGCGACGAAATTAAAAGCAGTCCCTTCCTGGGCGCCGGTTGCCGGATGGGTCGATGTCTCAAACGCCGAAAGGGCCATAAAATTGCTTGACGGCGCATTTGTCGCCAGTGTGACATGTCCCGCGCCGGCAATGCGAGCGGCGCGCTCGCGGAGTAATGCGCCAAACGCCGCGCGCTCCGTCGCTTTCACCTGAAACGACACCGCATAGAGGTTACGAGCATTGAAGCCGAGTGGCGTACGCTGGAGGTCGAACACAGTATGGATGAGCAGCAGCGCACCCACGAGGAGAGTAGTCGAGATGGCGACCTCCCCGACAACGAGAAACGCACGCAGTCGGCGACCGGTAAGCGGAGTGCTCGCCTCTCCGACCCGAAGCACCGTTCCGAGATCGCGGTGCACAGTACGCAGCGCAGCGAGGAGGCCGATTACGAGGCCACAGAGGATTGCGAGCACTGCTGAGACCGAGACGATGTCGCGACTGGTCGACACGTACGACAGCGCAACAAGATTGACGGGTCGCACCGCGGTGAGAACCTTGAGTCCGGCCCACCCAACAAAGATTGCGAGGGCCCCGCCGATCATCGCTAACACCACGCTTTCCGTAACCAGCTGGCGAACCAGGCGAGACCGTCTCGCGCCGAGCGCGTAGCGAACAGCCAGCTCCCGCTGGCGCGCCGCACCTCGAGCGAGCAGCAAATGTGCAATGTTCGTGCATGCGACGAGTAATAGCAACGCGACGGCGCCGGTGAGCATGAGCAACGCCTGGCGAATCTTCAGAGTGTCCTGAGGTCGTTCGAGGCGCAACCTCATTGACGTCGGGTCAATCATCCCGAGGGCGTCAACGTGCACCCGATTCATGATCGCGTTGAGCTCTCCGGTTGCCATGTCCCGCGAAACACCGGGCTTGAGTCGTACCATGACGTTGACGCCGTACATGCGCGGCAGGATCACGAGTGGAAGTAATACGTCAGCACGCGGGCCGAAGTCCGGAATCGAGAGCGAAGCGGGCACAACGCCGACGATGGTGCACGGTTGACCTTCGAACTGCACTACCTTTCCGATGACGTCTGGCGATCCGTTGTACTGCCGCCGCCAGAACTGTTCGGTGAGGAGAATCGCACCCGGGCCGCCAGGCATCATCTCGTCAGAGTCGAAATTCCTTCCAATCAACGGATGCGTGCCGGCGAAGGCGAGAAAGCTAGTGTCGATCAACGCGGCGTTTACCGTGATCGCGTCAGGATCAGTGCCCAGCGGGCCGGCGTCGCGAATGAAAGTAACCGCCGCCTCGATCGTCCGCGCATTGTCGCGCCATGCGCGCAGAGCGGCGAAGGGAACACCCCCGAATAACTTTTCTCCACCGAGCGTGATCTCGCGCCCGACGAGAAATACACGCGATGCATTGGGATAAGGAATTGTCCGAATGAGAAGCGCGTCGACCACGCTGAACACGGTCGTTGTAGCACCGACTCCGAGTGCAATAGTGAGCAGCGCCACAGCAGTCCAGCCGGGTGAACGAGCCAGTGAGCGGAGCGCGAAGCGAACATCGGCGCGCAGCCCATCGAAGAAGTCGGCCCGTCGATCGCGTGTATCGCGCACCCGACCGAGTACGATGCATTCAGCTCGTGCGGCATCGACGTCGCCGAGTCGGGCGATAGCCGTGCGCCGCGCATCGTCTGCAGACATACCCCGCGCCATGTACTCGTCGGCGCGCTCTTCGATATGGAACTCGAGCTCGTCGTCGAAGTCGGAGGCGTGATTCGAGCGCCAAAAGCGGAGATAACGCCGCCAGTTCGGCGCCGGCGTCATGCGGGCCGCGGCGGAGCGTCGAGCGCGGCGAACACGGCGTAGGCGAAGCGTGTCCACGTGACGGTTTCCAGGTGCAACTGCGTGCGCCCTTTCGCCGTCAGCGTGTAGTATTTGGCGCGGCGGTTTTTCTCCGACAGCCCCCAGTCCGCAGAAATCCAGCCGCGATTCTCGAGCCGGTGGAGCGCGGGGTAAAGCGAACCCTCTTCTATACGCAGGACATCGTCAGTGGCCTGCTCGATCCACCGAGCAACGGCGTACCCGTGCGTGGGCCCCCAACTGACGGATTTGAGGATGAGAAGGTCGAGCGTGCCGCGCAGGACTTCGACGCTGTGTTCGGGCATGGCCCCATAGGGTTTCTAGGAGAGACGAACGATATGAAGACTCCAGTAGAAAAGCAATGGGGAGGAAAATCCTGACACTAACGAGGCGTGTTGTTTTAGCGGACCAACCTCTGGTCAAGCACAAACAGCAAATTTAGGGTCAGATCTTGCGCGATGCACACGTACGCGCTTTGCGCCGCGCTAGATCTGACCCCGAACTCCCGACCCCGAACTCCCGATCAACTCGACGAGCTTCTCGTCAGCCTGGGAAACAGGGGTCGGAGTGTAGTTCCCCAAACAAGTACTCTCTGACCCCTGTTTCTCCCGGAGGTCGTTGCCGGCGCCGCACTCAGGTTCGCCGTCGCGATGCTCGTGGAGGTGTGCCGATCCGTGTGCTCCCGGATACTCGTCCGACCATGCCCGCCGTTCCCAAGGAGCAGCAGGAACGCCGCAGCAAGCATGCGCATCACGGTGCAGGAAGAAGCCGACGGCATGTCTGAATTTGTGCGTGGGAATGGCTGTTAGTCAACGCTGCTGCGAGCAGAGGCGCGACAGCGCCGCAGTTACACGGCGCACCCTCCTGCGTTTGACTGCAGCCACGCGCGTTATGCCGCTCCGCGCCGCTTCGGACGGTGCAGCGCTTCGACCACGACCGCGGGATTGTGCGCGGCGACCTTCAACAGTGCCAATGCTGGCCCGTCTGGCGTACGTCGCCCTTGTTCCCAATTCCGCAGCGTCGCAACACTCACGCCGATCATGAGCGCAAACTCGATTTGCGATTGCCCCAGGTCGGCGCGTAGCGCCTTCACATCGGTCGGACGAAAGGTCGCCGTGCGCGACGGCTTGCGTTCGCCGCGACGAATCGCCCCCACTTCGCGGACGCTCGCCAACAGTTCTTCAAACGCGGCTGCCTTCATTTGAACTCCTCCCGCACCACGCGCGCGAGCGCGCGGAGCTGTGTGGCGGTCAGATCGCCTTGTTCGTTCTTCGCGTACATGTACACCATGTAGCACAAATCCTCGTCGACGGCCCAGTAGTAGATCGTGCGCACGCCGCCCCGCTTTCCCCGCCCTTCAGCGCCCCAGCGCAACTTGCGCAAGCCCCCGCCGCCCGGAATCAACGGCCCTTGCTCGGGGCGCAACGTCAGCGCGAGCTGCAGGGCACGATACTGCTCATCGTCGAGGTGCCGCCGCAGGCTGCTGGTGAAGACGGCGGTCTCGATAAAGCGCATAATAGACTATACGCCATTGGCGTAGTAAAGTCCAGTCCTCGGTATGGAGGTGGTCGTAGCGGGATAGTGCCGCAGTAACCTGCAAACGGACATACATATAGGAGTCCTCGCGAAGCGAGCACAGCTCAATAAACCCATTGGGATCTTGCTCCGGTTTCGTAGACACGACGTTTACAATACTAAGCGTTCAAAGGCACACGGTGAGTGGTATCCGAGCGCGGAGTGTTGCCGGGTAGTGTTGTAGTACCGCATGTAGCTATCGATG
>Ga0209483_1000630_pt1 | contig 29519 bp, 22 predicted proteins | sample NGEPerA_FD_184508 | JGI IMG/M metagenome (GOLD analysis project Ga0209483, IMG submission 184508) | Arctic peat soil microbial communities from the Barrow Environmental Observatory site, Barrow, Alaska, USA - NGEE PermafrostL2-A... | ecosystem: Environmental > Terrestrial > Soil > Wetlands >... | reverse complement strand
AGGAATTGCAGACCCTCGACGGGGAAGCCGTCGTGGCCTTGGTTTGAGTTTTGGGGACAGACATTTGAGTAAGCTCGAGGGCAAGACCGCGATCGTTTCGGGATCGGGACGCGGGATCGGCCGCGCGGTGGCGCTGAAGCTGGCGTCGGAAGGGGCCAGTATCGTCGTCAATGACCTCGACGCCGGTCCGGCGGGCGAGACGGTGGCCGCCATCGAGGCGGCGGGCGGCAAGGCGGTCGCCTGCGTCGGCAATGTCACCGCCCACGACTTCGGCGAGCGGTTCGTGACGGCGGCGATCTGCGAATTCGGCGGCCTCGACATCATCGTCAACAACGCCGGCTACACGCGCGACGCGGTGATTCAGAAGCAGACAGACGAGCAGTTCCAGTCGATGCTCGACGTCCATGTCGTTGCCCCGTTCCGCATCCTGCGCGCCGCCGCCGAGCCCATCCGCCTGTTCGCCAGGCAGGAGGCCGCGGAAGGCCGGGAAGTCATCCGCAAGGTGGTCAACATCTCCTCGATGGCGGGGACCAACGGCAATCCGGGCCAGGTCAACTATTCGTCCGCCAAGGCCGCGATGGTCGGCATGACCAAGACCCTGGCCAAGGAGTGGGGACGCTACAAGGTGTGCGTCAACTGCGTCGCCTTCGGCTTCATCGAGACCCGGCTGACCAAGGCGATGGACGACCCGGCGACCCGGATCGAGATCGAGGGCCGGACGATCCAGGCCGGCGTCCCCGGCGCCATGCTGGGCGCGCTGAAGACCATGGTGCCGCTGGGCCGCGCCGGCACGCCCGAGGAAGCCGCCGGCGGGGTGTATCTGTTCTGTATTCCCGAAAGCGACTACGTCAGCGGCGAGGTGCTGATCGTCGGCGGCGGGGTCAATATCTGATGACCGGGGGTTGAATCGTCACGGGCGCGCCAGTTTCATGTGACCTCGTCGCGGCGACAGCCAGCCGCAACGCGGCGACGCCGTCACCGAAGGTGACAAGCGGCTGGCGACGGCCGGACAGGATGTCGGCGAAATGAGCCATCTCGGCCCGATAAGCGTCGCTGTAGCGGTCGAGGAAGAAATTGCGGAAGGGGGCGCCGCGGACCCCCTCTTCGGTCCACACCTCGACCGTCGATTCGGTGACGTTCTTGGCGCAGGTCATGCCCGCCGAGCCGAAGGCTTCGATGCGCTGGTCGTAGCCAAAGCCGCTCCGGCGGCTGTTTGAGATCACGCAAAGCTTGCCAGAAGCCGTGCGCAGAAGGGTCCTGGCGGTATCGACGTCCCCGGCCGCGCCGATCTGGGGATCGACAAGGCAGCTTCCCCAGGCGAATACCTCCGCCGGCTCTTCTTCCAACAGCCAGCGCGTCACGTCGAAATCGTGGATCGCCATGTCGATGAACAGACCGCCCGATACGCGCACGTATGAGACCGGCGGCGGCGACGGGTCGTTGCTGGTGATCTGCAGGCTCTCGAGGCGACCGACGGCGCCGTCTTCCAGCAGCGCCTTCAGGCGCTGAAAGCTCGGGTCGAATCGGCGATTGAAGCCGACGAAAAGCCGGGCGCCGGCGAGTTGGGCCTGCGCGCCTTGCGCGCGCCCCAGGTCCATATCCACCGGCTTTTCGCAAAAGATCGCCTTTCCGGCGGCGTTGGCGCGCAGGCAGTAGTCGAGGTGAGTGTCGGTCGAGCTGGCGATGACGACGCCGGCGACGGTGGCATCCTCGAGGACCTCTTCAACGCTAGCGAGTTTCGCCCCAGTGGCGGCGCACACCGCTTCGGCGTTGGCGCGCACCGGATCGACGACATAGGCGAGGTCGAGTTCGGGATGGGCGAGCCCATTGGCGGCGTGTATGCGCCCAATCCGACCCGCTCCAATCAGCGCCAGCCTGTGCATGGCTCTATCGCCTCATGATCCAGTCGTGGGCCGGATCGTTGCGGAATATCCATTGCCGCTTCGGGCCGGCCATGACGTTGAGGTAGTAGAGGTCGTAGCCGTGCGGCGCAGCCACGGGATGATAGCCGCGCGGCACCATCACCACGTCGCCATCCTCGACGGCCATGGTCTGATCGAGGCCGCGGTCGTCGGTGTAGACGCGCTGGAAGGCGAACCCCTGCGGCGGATTCAGGCGGTGGTAGTAGGTCTCCTCAAGCGCCGTCTCCTCGCCCGGGGTTGACGTGTCGTGCTTGTGCGGCGGGTAGCTCGACCAGTTGCCGCCGGGGGTGATGACCTCGACCACCAGCAGGCTGTCGGCGGGCTCCGTCTCCGGCAAGATGTTGCGCACATACCGGGTGTTGGTTCCCCCTCCCCGAACCTCGCGCGACATTTGTTCCGGCATGATCTGGCGTAGAGGCAGCGTACCGGCCGACGGCGCCGAGCACACCGCCAGCTCCACGGGTGTCGTCGCGGTGACGGTCCACGGGACCCCGGCCGGCGCATAGACCACCCCCGGCGCCAGGTCGTCGAAGACGCTGCCGCGTCCGCCGATGCCGGTCATGACCTGGTCGGCGGCCGTCACATCCGCGCGGCCGCTGAGGATGACGAGACAGACTTCGCGCCCGGCTTCGCCGCCCTCCGCGGATTGGCCGGCGGCCAGATGCTGAACGCGAAAGCCGACATGCCGCCAATTGGCGCTCGTGGGGGTCACCTCCGTGACGATGCCGGCGGCGTCCGGCGCGCGCTTGCGAACCAGCAGATCGGTCATCTCGCCTCCCTCAATCCCGCCTGGGCGGCCTCGCGCCTCACCGTGGCGAGGCCCAGCGCGCCATATTCGCGCGGATCGGCGATCACCGGATCCTGCTCGGCCTCGACCACGATCCAGCCCGAATAACCGATGTCCGCCAGCGCCCGCATCACCGCCGCATAGTCGAGGTCTCCGTCTCCCGGCGTCGTGAACATTCCCGCCAGCACGCCTTCCAGGAAACTACCGTCCCTTTCCCTGAGCGCCGAAAATACCGGCGCCCGCACGTCCTTGCAGTGGACGTGGGCGACGCGCCGGGGATGGGCGCGGATTGCCGCTACCGGATCGATCCCTCCGAGGGCGGCGTGACCGGTATCGATGGTGAGGCCAACGCTCTCGCCCGTAGCGGCAATGAAGGCGTCGAGATCGTCCGGACCTTCGACGACGGTTCCGAGGTGATGGTGATAGGCGAAGCGCATGCCTTGGGCCTGGATGTAGTCGGCGAACTCGGTCATCCGGCGGCCGAAGGCGCCGCGGTCGATTTCGGCGAGCCGAGGGGACTGGCTAAGCGGCGTCCGGCGTTGGCCATGGATGGCGTTCGAGGTCTCGGCGTGAACCCATACGGTCGAGCCCATGGCCTTGAGCAGGGCCAGGTGATTGGCGGCGGCGGCGATCTCCGCGCCGACGTCGCTGGTCAGCAGGTTTCCGCTGAACCAGCCGCCAACCAGCGAGAGGCCGTGCCGGCCCAGGAGTGGGCGAAGCTCGGCGGGGTCGCGGGGGAACTTTCCGCCGAGTTCGATCCCGGCGAAGCCGATCGCATTGGCGTCGCCCAGGATCGTTTCCAGCGACGTGTCGCCGCCGAGTTCGGGCATGTCGTCGTTGGCCCAAGCGATGGGGCTGACGCCGAAACGGATGGCCATGTCAGTCTCCAATACGCTGTCCAGCGACGCCGACCTCATAGGCCGCGCGGGCGGCCCGAACCTCGGGGCGTTCGGACACCTCGGCGACCGCGACGTCCCACCAGGCGCCGCCGGCGCCGGTGCTGGCCGCGGGATCGGTCTCGATCACCACCACGTAGGTCCGCTCGCTGCCGCGAGCACGTTCGAGCGCCGCCTCCAGGGCCGTCACGCCAACGACCTTCTCGGCATGGGCGCCCAGACTGGCCGCGTGGGCGACGAAGTCGATATCGACCCGATTCTCATGCACCGTGTCGCCAAGCAGATTGTTGAACGGCGCGCCCCCGGTCTCCTGCTGCAGCCGGTTGATGCAGCCAAAACCGTGGTTGTCGAGCACGACGACCACCAGTTTCAGGCCCATCATTACCGAGGTGGCGATCTCGGAATTGAGCATCAGGTAGGAACCGTCGCCGACCATGACGACGACCTGGCGATCCGGTTCGGCGAGCTTTACGCCAAGGCCGCCGGCGATCTCGTAGCCCATGCACGAGTAGCCGTATTCCACGTGGTAACCGCCCGGCTTTTCGACGCGCCAAAGCTTGTGAAGCTCGCCCGGCAAGCCACCGGCCGCACACACCACCACCGCCCCTTCACCCATGGTCCGCTGAACGGCGCCGATCACCTGGGCGTCGGTTGGAAGCTCAGAGTCGGTGGGCGCCAGCGCCGCGTCGGCCAGGGCGTTCCAAGTCTTCACGTCGGCGGCGGCCTTGGCCGTCCACGCCGCCGGAGCGCGCCAGCCGGCCAACAGGTCTAAGAGCGCGGTCAGCACCGCGCCAGCGTCTCCGACCACTGGCTCGGCCCCATGCTTGCAGGCGTCGAAGGCCGCGACATTCACCTGGACGAGGATCCGGACGGGATTTGCGAACAAGGCGCGCGATCCGGTCGTAAAGTCCTGAAGCCGCGTGCCGACGCCGACGATCAGATCCGCCGAGGCGGCGGCGGCGTTGGCCGCGCTGGAGCCGGTGACGCCGATCGATCCCAGATACTGGGGATGGTTCCAGGCCAGCGCACCTTTTCCGGCCTGGGTCTCCACGACGGGGACACCGGTGCGCCGCGCAAACCTCGAAAGCGCTTCAGCGGCGCCGGCGTAGAGTACGCCGCCACCGGCGATGACCAGCGGCGTCTTTGCCGCCCGCAGCCTGGTGGCCAGGCGTTCCACCTCGGTTGGATCGGCCGGCTGGCGGCGCACCGGCCATGTCCGGTTGCTGAAGAAGCCTTCCGGCCAGTCATAGGCCTCGGCTTGTACGTCCTGGCAGAACGCCAGGGTCGCCGGCCCACACGTGACAGGATCGGTCAACACGGCCATGGCCCGCGGCAGGGCGGCCAGAAGCTGCTCCGGCCGGGTGATGCGGTCGAAGTAACGTGACACCGGTCGAAAGCAATCGTTGGCGCTTACCAGGCCATCGCCGAAGCACTCCACTTGCTGCAGCACCGGATCGGGGCGACGGCTGGCGAATACGTCACCCGGGATCAGCAACAGCGGAAGTCGGTTCACATGGGCCAGGGCGGCGGCGGTGACCATGTTGGTCGCGCCAGGGCCGATGGAAGAGGTGCAGACCATGGCGCGGCGGCGATTCAACTGCTTGGCGTAGGCGATGGCCGCGTGGGCCATCGCCTGTTCGTTGTGGGCGCGAAAGGTGGGCAAGATCTCTTGCGCGCCGGCCAGCGCCTCGCCAAGACCGGCGACGTTGCCATGCCCGAAGATAGCCCATACGCCGGCGAAGTAGCGGGTTCTGACGCCGTCGAGTTCGACGTGCTGAGCCGCAAGGTAGCGCACCATGGCCTGCGCGGCGGTCAGGCGCACGCTCATCACGCCGCCCGGCCCACCGCGGCGCGGGTGCGCCGCCAGGCATCGACCAGGACCGAGAAATTCCTGGCCAGGGCGACAACGGCGGCCTCGTCGTCAATGTCGCCGGCGAACCAGGCTTTCGCCGGTTCGTGGAATACGGTTCGCCCCACCGCGAAGCCCTTGACCACGTCCACTCCCGCGGTGGTTTCGAAGGCGGAGATCAGTGTCTCGACCGGCTGGGAAAGGCCCAGAAGAAGAACGCCTCGGCAATAGGGGTCCCGCCGCCGGATGACCTCTTCGATCCCGCGCCAAGCCTCCAGGTCATCGTTCGGTTCCAGTTTCCACCAGTCTGGCCGGACGCCGGCGCCGTAGATCTGTTCCAGCGCCCGCGCCGCGGTGTCGGCGCCCACCGGCTTTCCCGCCGGAACGATTACCTCGACCAGCAGTTCGTGGCGGGACTTGCGGCATGCATCGAAGAGACGGACCAGTTGCCGAATCTGGCGTTGGCGTAGCTCGTCCTCGTCGTCCGGATGATAAAGGACGAGAACCTTGACCACATGATCGAGCGGCCACTGGGAAATTTCGCAAGCGACGTCGTCGGCGCCCTCGAACTCCAGCGGGCGTGATTTGGGCGACTCGATTGGCCGCCCGATCCAATAGGGACGCTCGGCGGCGGCGGCCAAGGCGTCGAAACCGAAGCGTGCATCGAGCAGGATGCCATAGCCCGCCTCCCCGTCCGCCACGCGATCGAGCGCCTGAAGGGCCAGCCCCTTGAATTGGGCGATGCGGTCGGGATCGGCGCCCGTTTCGGCCGCCAAGTCCTCGAATTGGCTTCTATGGTCGATCGCAAGCACGGCCAGTGACTCAATCCGGCCGCGGCGCGTCGTCGCCCAGTGGATATGTTCCAGCTCTGGATCCTCGCGCACACGATAGGGTCGATGCGGCTGAGCGAGAAAATACTCCATCTCCCCCCAGGTCGGCATGGCGGGCGCGCAGCCGTGGCGGGAGACGACGATTGCGCCCGCCGCATTGGCGAGCACGCAACACCGCTCCAGCGGCATGCCCCTCAGCCAGCCACGCAGAAAGCCGCTCATGAATGCATCGCCGGCGCCCAGGATATTGTAGACATCGACCTCAAATCCGGGACCCACGACGCCTTGACCAAGGCTGTCCGGTATTTCGCCCGGGAAGGCCACGCAGCCGTCCGCACCGCGTTTGCATACCAGAAGCGCGCCAGACCGGTTTCTTATCGTCCTCAGCGCGGCGATCGTATCGGTGGTTCCACCGAGGATATGGACCTCCTCCTCGGTGCCGACGATAAGGTCACACAGCGGCGGCACATGCTGGAGGATCCGGGTGACGGCCTCATGGGCCACGAACCGGTTCTCACCCCTGTCGCGCGCCGTCAGTCCCCAGAGGACTGGCCGGTAGTCGATGTCGAAGACCACCTTTCCGCCCGTCGCCTTGGCTGTTGTCGCCGCGTGCATAGAGGCCCCGAATACCTCGGGCTGGGAAAGGTGGGTGCCGTTGATCAGCACGGCCCGGGCCGCACTCACCTGATCCACGTCGATGTCCGAGCGCGTCAACGCCATGTCGGCGCAATTCTCGCGGTAGAATATCAGCGGAAAAGTCTCGCGGTCGCGGATGCCGAGGACCACCAAGGCCGTCAGCCTCGCCTCGTCGGTATGAACCGACGAGACATCGACCCCTTCGCGCTCGAGCTGCTCGCGAATGAAGCGGCCCATGTGATCGGCGCCGACCCGGGTCACGAGCGCGGTCTTCAGGCCAAGCCTGGCCCCGCCAACCGCCGTGTTGGTCGGGCTGCCCCCGACATATTTGGCGAACGATCCCATATCCTCGAGCCTGCCCCCCACCTGTTGGCCATACAGGTCCACGCTCGACCGGCCGATGGCCAGGAGATCAAGAGTCTTTCGATCAGCCACCATGAGCCGGACTGTCCTTCGCGAGCACCCCGAGCTTCCTGAGCCAATCGTCGAGCAGCGCCGGCCAGTGGTCGGTCGTCAGGCCGAGCTGGCGCATGCCGTAGCCGTGGCCGCCTTCGGAGTAGACGTGGAGATCGGCCTTGGCCCCGCCGTCGATCCAGCGCTGGTAGAGGTGGATGCATTCAGGGGCGAGGCGGAAGGGGTCGTCCTGCGAGACGACGATGAACAGGGGCGGCGCGTCGGCGGGGACGGACGCGTCTCCGCGGTCGCCGCCGTAGATCGGGGCCGCCCAGTTCGGGCGCGTGGCGGGTTCGGAGAGGGCGACGCCCACGGTCACCCCGGCGCCGGCGGAAAATCCGATGACCCCGACCCTGGCGGGATCCACGCCGAATTCGGCGGCGCGCTGGCGGATCAGCTTCATGGCCTGCACGCCGTCGGCGACCGCCCGCTTGCGCCCGACATCGAGCGTGCTGATCAAGGCCTCGAAATCGGTGATGATTGTCGCCACGAGCGCGGCGCTGTCCCTGGCGAATTCTTCCGAATCGGGCGGTGTCGGCTCGACGCGGTACTTGAGCAGGAAGGCGGTGACGCCGCGGGCGGCGAACCATTCGGCGATGTCGATCCCCTCGTAGTCATAGGCGAGGATGCGGTAGCCGCCGCCAGGGCATACCAGCACGGCTGATCCGTTCGGCGCCGCCGGGCGGTAGACGGTCATGCTGGGCGTGCGGACGTTCCTGAGACCTTGCCACTGTCTGTCGGGCTGGTCGGCGAACGGCGCGGTGAATTCGATCTCGTCGTGCGTCCAGTCTTCCGACCCCGGCGCCGCCGTGGGCCAGAGGTTGATGATTTCTCGGCTGGTCATGAGGAGGGGGATCCTTGCGTCTGAGAGGAAGGAGGAAGGGCGACGTGCGGGAGGTCAGTCGGCGCGCCTGGCCGTCCGGTCGATGATCCGCGCGAACTCGTCCCAGAGGGGCCGCGCGATTTCGTGGCCCAGGCCCGGAAAGACGTGGAGCTCGGAGTTGCGGAGCGCCTTGGCCATGTCGAGCGCGGCCTCCAACCGGATCAGCCGGTCGGCGCGGCCGTGGATGATGGCGGTGGGCGTGGCGAGTGTCTCGAGCGCCGGCGTCCTGTCCGGCGCCCGGCGCGCGGCGGCGTATTGGCGAAGCGGCCCTTCGGGACAGTGGCTCCGGTCATAGCGAAGGCCGGCCAGTTCCCGGATCCACGCTTCGTCGAAAGGATAGGCGGTCGAGCCGCAGAACCTCTGCGATTCGACCATCTCCTCGATCGCGGCCTCGCGGGAGGTGTTCGGATTGATTTCCCGGCGATTGTCCACCTGCGAGGCAAGGTCCTCCCCCGCGTACGGACCCGATGACGGAGCGGTGTAGAACAGGGTCATGGACCGGATCCGCTCCGGCGCCCCGATCGCCATGGTCTGGGCGATCATTCCGCCCATGGACTGACCGACGATGTGGGCGGAACTCAGACCGAGCGTGTCGAGCACCCCAAGGGCGTCGTGCGCCATGTCCTGCATTTCATAGCCGCCGTCGAAGTCGGTCGGGCCGCCGAACTTTTCGGACAGACCGACGTCCCGATTGTCCAGGCGAATGACCCAGTACCCCAGGTCGATGAACGCCTGGCAGAACGGCTCCCGCCAACCGATCAGTTGCGCGCTGAGGCCCTCGATGAACATCAACGGCTGATCCGTCCGAGGCCCCATGGTCTCGAAATAGATCTTGGCCGCGCTGTTGGTCGAAAACGGCATCCGTCTCAGTCTCCGTTGAACGGTTGGCTCAGCGCACCGAGCGAATGAAGAACACGGCCACGCCCGACAGCAGCGACACCACGAAACCGAAGAGGAACAGGGCGTCGTAGCCGGCCGTGGAGATGATGGTGGCGGCGATCACCGGCGAGAGCAGTTGCGGTCCGGCGTTGGCGATCGAGAGCACCGCGAGATCGCGCCCCTCGCTCTCGCGCGAGGGCAGGACCAGGGTCATCAGGGCGAGATCGACCGCCAGGTAGATGCCGAAGAAGACGCCTACCAGCGCATAGAAGACCACCATGCCCATCCAGGTCGGCGTCGTCAGCGGCACGAGCATCGAGACGGCCATGCCGATCGAGCAGATCCCGACGAACAGCTTGCGCCGATCGAGCCGGTCGGCGAGCCAGCCCGCGCCGGCGCCGCCGACAATCCAGGCGACCGTCTGGATGGCGACCAGAATGCCGATGGCGCCCTTGACGTTGTGGTTCGGAAGGTTGGCCGACCCGATGTGGTCCTGCAGGATGTAGTAGGTGTAGCCCGCGACGGTCGCCAGGGCGGTGAAGGCCATGGCGCGGGTGATGAAGGCCAGGGCGAAGTCGCGCTGAAGGAAGGCCTCGAAGATGCCGAGCCAGGCGCCCTTCGGCGCTGGAGCCCGACCGGCGGCCGCCTGAAGAGCCGTCGCCGGCGCCTCCGGCGTCGCTCCCTCCGCGATCAGGATCACGCACGCCGCGGTCGCCACGAGCATCACGCCCGCGAGCGCCAGGTAGCCATGCTCGAGCGTCAGAGGCGCGACGGCGTTGACACCCAGGACGAGCCCCAGCGCCGCGCCGATCCCGAACGCCGACGAGACGACGCCGCGGCTGTTCAGGGGAATGCGGTCGGGAATGATGGCGTTCAGCACCGACTGGTAGAAGTTCAGGCAGAACCACAGCAGCGCATAGACAGTCGCGACCGCCGTGAGATTGCGCAGCACCCCGAGTGACATCATCAGGCCGATCGAGATGACGGCCATCGCCACGAGCCACGGGGAGCGGCGCCCGAACCTCGTGCGGGTGCGATCGGAGAGCGCACCTCCAGCAACGCTGCCCACGACGGCGAGGGCGGCGGCCAGGGTGGTCAGCAGCGCCAGCACGCCGACCTTGTGCGCCGCATCGATCTGCAGGACCTGATACGGGATCAGGACCTGTTGGATGCCCTGGAACACGCACACCAGGGCCAGGGCGGCCGACGCCAGGCCGAGGATGAGGACCGGGACCGAGCTGGGCTTCGCCTCCACGTCGGCCACTAACGAGGTCTCGGCGCCGGCGTCCATCAAAACGATTTGCGTAAGGTCACGCCCACCGTGCGGAACGAGTCCGCCCCGAACTGCTGGCCATAATCCGTCGACACCAACGGATAGGGCTCGATATAGCTGACGAAGCGCTTGTCGGCGCAGTTGCGACAGAACAGCGTGACGTTCCAGTCGCTGTCGGGCGCGCCGATGCCGAGGTTGAGGCCCAGCAGCGCGAAGCCGCCCTGGATGGTGTTCGGATTGCCATCCGAGGCGAAGTTCACGAGGGACCTGAAATAGAGATTGCCGCCAAACTCGAGCTGCAAGCCCTGGCTGAGAGGGTGAACGTACCTGGCGGCGAGCGTCCCGCTCCACCTGGGCGCGTTGGCGAGCGTGTTGCCGGTGGAGTTCGAGTGGCTCTGGTAGCAGACGTTCGCGGCCGCCGAGGTTCCGGCCGCCTCGCCGGTGTAGCACTGGTCCCCGGGGAAGGAGCCGAAATAGGCGTCCGCGTAAGCGACATTGGCGCTGAGCGTGACCTCCTCGGTCACCCGCGCGTCGAACTGCGCCTCGAAGCCGCGGCTGTCCAGGCGTCCCGCGCTGAGCACGGCGTAGTAGGGCGCTACCGGGAAATAGGTCTGGTCCTGGAAGTGGTCAAATATCTCGTCGAAGACCGCGAGGTTGAAGGAGGCGCGATTGTTGAACAGCCGGGTCTTCACACCCGCTTCGTACAGATATGAGATTTCCGGGGGAACGGACAGGGCGCTCAGCTGGTTGAAGCCCGGACCCTTGTATCCACGCGCGACGGTGACGTAACCCATGACGTCGGGCGTGACATCGTATTGCACGCTTCCGCGCCATGAGACGTTGTTGGCCGTGACGGAGTTCTTTGGGATCGTGCCCACGGGGAGCGCCGGCACGAAGGTCAGCGTCGGGTATGAGTAGGTAACATTGTCAACGTAGTCGTGGGTGTAGCGCGCGCCGGCCAGAACCCTGAGTTTGCTCGTGATGTGGTAGGTGGCCTGACCGAACGCCGCGGCGCTCTCGAAGTGGCCGATGTCCGTCGCGTCCAGGCCGAGTATGCCGATGAACGGCGGCGGCGGCGCCGGCATTCCAAGGTCGGCGGCCACTGTAGCGTGCTCGTAGATTCTCGCGGACAGGTAATAAGCGCCGACCTGATACTCAAGACGTTGGCCGATTGGCGAGGCGTAGCGAAGTTCTTCCGAAAATTGAGAGAATTTGAAGTGGCCAGCCAGATTATCTTCTATATTGATCTGGTGCTGGTCATTGTCCCCTATGCCACGTTCATCGTACCCGCGGTACGCCAGTATGTTGGTGATGTATCCATTATTCGGCATGTTGTAGACAAAGTTGGCTTGCACGCCACCGGACTCGAACCGATCGTTCGTCGGCGAGTCGGAGGAGTTGTTGAGGTTGTTCGGGCCCGGCGTGACGCCGACCGCGGCGTCGAGGGGGATTTGGGCGGAGCCGGGCGCCAGCGACCGGTCCGTGGTTTCACCTGGCCCGATGCCGTCTGAACGCGCGTAGTCGGCCGCCAGGTTGATGCTGAGCTTGCTGGTAGGCTCCCAGAGATATTTGACCCGCGCGCCCTTTTCGGTGTGGTCGTATTGCTCGTTCGCGCTCGTATAGACGTCCTTCACGAACGGATCGGTGTGCAGGTAGACGCCGGTGATCCGCAGCGCGGAGTTGCTCGTCACCGGAATGTTCAGGACCGCCTGGCCCAGATACTCGGCGCCGTCGCCAGGTGTGGTCATCGTGCCGTATTCGCCGGTGACATAACCGCCAAAGTGGCCAAGCTCGGGATTGCGCGTCGTGATGTTGATCAGGCCCGCCGAGGCGTTCTTGCCGAACAGCATGCCCTGCGGGCCATTCAGCACTTCGACATCGTTGATGTCGTAGAAGGCGAGCACGCCGGTTTCCGGCCGAACGAGCGCCACGCCGTCGAGATCGACGCCGACGCTCTGCTCGATGAACTTCACGAACGCCAGCGTGCCGATGCCGCGCACCGCGAAGAAGCTCGCGACGGGCGAGGCGTTGTTGCTCTGCACCTGCAGGCTGGGGGCCGCGAAGACGAGCTGCGAGGGGTCGGTGATATGGCGGTCCTCGATCGTCTTGGCGTCGATGGCGGTCACCGAAATCGGAACTTCGCGCAAGATCTCCGGCCGCCTCATCGCGGTGACGACCACCTCGCCAAGCGTGGCCTTTGGCTCCGCTGCCGTGGCCTGGGGCCGGGGCGGTTGGGCGGCCTGTTCCTGAGCGACGGCGGGAGCCGCCGCGGCAAGGAGAGCCGCGGACGCTACGCCAACGAAGAACCTAGTGGGCATGTTCGCTCCCTCGCTCCCGGTTTGGATTTGCCGGACCTTAGAGATGGAACAGCTATTTTGTCAACGCGTCTTATGGAATAATTTTTCTCACCCGGCTCGTCAAGCCCGGCTCGTCAAGATCGAACCGCCAGCGCGCCTCGTCCAGCGATCGGGGCCGCTCGAACAACGTCAGCGGCCTGCCCGGTGTTCATTTCCAAGAGCAGTGGCGCGATGGGCGCTGATTGTGTTCGCACATCATTTGGATAAGCTCGCGGCGCCAAATGGACCGAACGCATGCCCGAGACGCCGAACGCGCCTGCTACCGCCGAAGCCCTGAGGGCCGCCATCTTCGAGCGGCACGACGGCCTCAGCAAACGGTTGCAACAGATCGCCCGCTACGTTCTGGACGAACCCAACGAGTTGGCGCTGGACACTCTGGCGGTGATCGCCGAGCGGATCGGCGTCCAGCCCTCGGCGATCGTGCGGTTTGCGCAGTACTTTGGCTTCGACGGCGCGACGCGGATGCAGCGTTTGTTTCGCGATGAATTGCTGTCGGGCAACGCCGCGCTTGGCTACAGCGAACGCGTCCGTAACCTCAGCAAGACGATCGGACGCCGATCGAAGGACGGTGGCGCCGGGCGCCTTCGGGAATTCATCGAAGGCAACGCTCTAGCGCTGCGGAACCTTGCCCAGACCGTCAGCGACCAGGAGGTGACAGCGGCGGTGCGGCTCGTGGACCGCGCCGAGGCGGTGATGGTCGCCGGGTTCCGCCGCGCCTTCCCGGTGGCGTCTTACCTGGCCTATTCGCTTCAACAGTTAGGCAAACGCACCCTGTTCATCGACAATGTCGGCGGCATGGCGGCCCAGCAGATCAAGACCATAACCCCGCAGGATCTGCTCATCGCCGTCAGTTACAACCCCTATGCGGGCGAAACCGTGCAAACCGTCGAGACAGCGGCAGAGCAAGGCGCGAAAATCCTGTCGATCAGCGACAGTCTGGTCAGCCCAATCGCCAAGCACGCGGACCTCGTGCTGCAAGTGCGCGAGTCCGAAATATTGAGCTTCCGCTCGCTTTCCGCCTCGTTGTGCCTCGCGCAGGCTCTGGTGATCGGATTCGCCATTGAATCGTCCGCCAGGGAAAAGCGTAGGATGCGCCGGCGCGACGTGATCGCGTCCGAAACGTGAAGTGGTCACCGCGGCGATCGCCGATAGGGATATGAATTCCATTTCTTCGAGGATCGGTTGATGATGAAGGGGGTGGTTTCGACATGACCCGTGAGGCCGCGCGCCAGGTCCATGAGGCCGCGGGCGGCGGTCCGGATGACGTCGATGTGGTCGAGCTGCACGACTGTTTCACGGCCGACGAACTGATCAGCCAGGAGGCCTTGGGCCTCTGCCCCGAAGGCGGCGCCGAGCGGTATATCCGCGACGACGCCAACACCCATAGCGGCAAGCACGTCACCAATCCTCCCCGGTGGACTGCTGTCCAAAGGCCGCGCGCTCGGGGCGACGGGACTGGCGCAATGCCACGCGCTGACCCAGCAACTGCGCGGCGGCGCCGCCGCGAGCCTGAGGCGGCCCCCGTCGCTATCGATGGCCGAGATGTTTGGTGAGAAAGGAAGACATCCGTCGGAAGGCGTCATCGCTCTCCGGGGCCATGATCATCGCCCAGAAGGCGTGCGGCAGGGCGTCGTAGACCACCAGCTCGGAAAGCACGCCAGCGTCATTGAGCTTGCGGGCGAGATTGACCGTGCCGCTCAAGAGGACGTCGCGCCCGCTCGACACGCACAGCGTCGGAGGGAAGAAGGACAGATCGCCGAAGATCGGGGAGAGCATCGGATCGCCTGGATCGGCCCCGCCGACGTAGGCCCACTTGCAGTCGGTCAGCAACTTGGCCTCGGCTGTCTTGGCGAAGATGTTCAGGGAATCGGCGGTCCCGACGAGGTCCGGCTCTCCGGAGAACACCCCGAGCACCCCCGGCAGGGGCAGGGATTCCGCCCGCAGGCGCATCATCAACTGAGGGCCGATGACCGCCCCCGCCGAGGTGCCATAGACCCCGATATCGGCCGGCTGATGGTCGGCGAGCAGGGCCTTGTAGACGGCGAGCGCGTCATCGACCGCGGCCGGATAGGGATGTTCCGGCGCGAAGCGATAGAGCACGGCGACGACCTCGACGCCGCCAAGCGCCGCGATCGGGATGTTCTCGGTCAGCGAACCGGAATCGGTCGCAAAGCCGCCGCCATGCAGGTTCAGAAGCACCCGGCCGCGATCGACCTCGCCGGAGGCGCGCGCGATGCGGCGGACGGGCACGCCGGCGATGAAATCGTCGGTGACCGACACGGCGTGGGCCTTGCGCTGCGCGGCGCCGACCATCGCCTGGATCTGTTCGGCGAAGAGCCGCATCTGGGGAATGTCGATCGACTCCGGGAGGGGCGCGCTGGCCATCAGGGCCAGTTGGGCGCGCGCCTCGGCGCTCAGGGTGTCTGGCGGCGGCGGCATATGGGCGGCCGGTTCGTGCTGGGTCATGGGTTTCCTCGATGTCCTTGGCAAATTCGGCAATGAGACGTCGTGGGAGAGGTCCCGGCGCGAGGTCGTCGCAATTGTCCGTTCCGCCGCCGTCGAAGATAAACCCAGCCGTCATTCAGGCTTCACGTCTTCGGATCCCGTGGTCAAATTCATTGTGCGCCGTTGCCATGCCACCTAGGAATGGATCGTGCTGGATCCAAGGCTCAACCATGTCGTGGCCGTGGCGCGGAGCGGTTCGTTCACCGCCGCCGCCCGAGCCATCGGCGTCACCCAATCGGCGGTGACCAAGGGGGTGGCGGACCTGGAACGCCAGCTCGGCTATTCGGTGTTTCACAGAACGGCGCGGGGCGCCCTGCTCACCGCCGAGGGAAGCGACTTCGTCGAGCGCGCCGCCAGATTGCTGGACGACGCCCGCGAACTCCTAGAAGGATCACCCAACAACAGCGACCCCTATGCCGGAACGCTTCGAATCGGCGTTTGCCCGGCATCGCTCGAGTGGCGGCTGATAGCGCCGCTGGCGAATCTGCTCTCCCGTCATCCGGGCATCCGGTTCGAGGTCAGCGGCTCCACTTTCGAGCGCATGGTCCAGTTGCTCCGCAACGGCGCCGTCGATGTCGCGGTGGGGCTGGACGCGGCGTTCAGCGGCTGGCCGGATCTGCGCCGGGAACCGATGCCCGAACTCGAAACCACGCTGTTCGTGAGGCGCGGGCATCCCGCTCTCGGCGCGGTTCCAGCGACCCTCGCCGATCTCGCCCAATATGACTTCGTGTCACCCTCCGATTCGCGTCCCTTCGGAGCGACCATCCGGCACATCTACGAGAGCCAGGGTGTCGAGTGGCGAACACGCCTTCATGTCATCGACTACTTCCCGATCGTCCGGCGCATTGTCGCCAGCTCGAACGCCATCGGGGTCGTATCCCTGGCCCACGCCGCGTCGTCGTCGTTTCAAAGGGACTTCGCCCTGCTCGAACACCTGGTTCCGTTCGAACCGGCCCGCATGTGCTGCGCGGTTCGCGCGCGCTGGGAAGCGAAGCCGGCGGTTCGGGCCTTCATCGCGGCGGTGCGGGCCGACGCCGCGACGTAACTCGACCCCAGAAGCCATAGGTCCGCTCAGGCCTGAGGGCCGCATTGCCGCCGGCGTCTGTCCCCGGCCGTGCGGGCGTGGCGTGGTGGGCGCCCTAAGTGCGCACCGCCCGAAGTGCGGTTCGCCTGGCCTTGCCGGCATCGTCGCGCAGCGCGTCGCGGGTGAACTCGATGGATTTCGGGAGTTTGTATTTCGCCAAACGTCCGGCCGCGAAGACACGGAGCGCGTCGTCGGTCAGCTTCGAATCCGGAGCCCGCTGGACGATTGCGTGCACGCGCTCACCCCACTCCTCGTCCTTCAGGCCGACGACGATACTGGATAGCACGTCCGGATGAGCGTCGAGGGCTGCTTCGACTTCGGCGGGGTAGATGTTGGAACCGCCTGAAATGATCATGTCGCTGCGACGGTCACAGAGGTAGAGATAGCCCTCGTCGTCGATCCATCCGAGGTCGCCCAGGGACTCCCAGTTCCCGAGGCGCCTGGCGTTCGCGCCAAGGTATTGGTACGTCGTTCCAAGGCCCGCATCTGGCAGGAAGTAGATTTCACCGACGGCGCCGGGTCCGCACGCCGCGCCGTCTTCGTCCAGGATCCGAATCCGCGCCCCTGGCTGCGGCCGCCCGACCGATCCCCGGTGCGCGAGCCACTCGGGGCCGGTGATCATCGTCGCGCCCTGGCGTTCGGTGCCGGCGTAGAGCTCGAAGATGCGCTCGGCGCCCAGCCAGTCGATCCACGCCTCCTTTAGCCAAGGGGGGCAGGGAGCGGCCATATGGAACACCGTTCGCAGGCTCGAGAGGTCGTGCATCCTCCGCGCTTCGGGACCGAGCCGCCAAATGCGGTGCATCATGGTCGGCACGAGGTTGACCCAGGTCACGCCGCGCCGATCGATCAGTTCGAGCGTCCGCATGGCGTCGAACTTGCCCATCTCGACCACGGTCGAGCCGGCGAAAAGACCGTAGTGCATCCCGCAGAAGGGCGCGTTGTGGTAGAGCGGCCCCGGGTTCAGCAGGATGTCTCCGGGTTGCTGGCCGAGTACGGCGACGGCCGGATTCCAACGCCCGGGCATGGCGTCGAGGATCACCTTCGGCCGCCCGGTCGAGCCGCCGCTGGTCATCGCCTTCCAATGGGGAGACACCACCTCGGGCATGGCTTCGGCCGACAGCGACTCGTCGATCGGCAGACCGGCCGGAACCGCGTTGCGCCCAGGCAGGCGGCCGGCATCGATGCCGATCACCAGCCTGGGGTCCACGATCCCGACGATCGCCTCGATCTCCGGCGGCGCGAGCTGGGGGGAGACGAGATTGGGGATCGCGCCGAGCTTCCAGACCGCGAAGGTGGTCTCGTAGAATTCCAAGCCATTGGCCAGGGCGACGGTGACGAAATCTCCGGGTTTCACGCCCGACGCCGCCAGCATCCGCGCGCGCCGGTTTGCCCGCGCGTCCAGTTCGGCGAAACCAAAGGCTCGATCGCCGATGATCAGCGCGGGATGCGCCGGCGACGCCGACGCGTGATGGGACAAGAGGGCGCCCAGCGGCGCCCCGTCCTGGCCGTTGAACAGCGCCATCGACGCGTTGACTTCGGACATGAGGCAATCCCTACTGATTGGTGGCTCAGGCCCTTGCGCCGGCGGCTAGTACTTGATCGTCGCGGCGATGCCGAAGGTTCGGGGCCGCGCCACGGTGACCTCGCCGATGGAATAGGCGGTGTTGGCGCTCAGCTGAGCCCGTTCGTCGGCCAGATTTTTGATGAACAGATCGATCGAATAGCGCGGGTTCTCCAGGCCGGCATGAACGTCCACCAGGCCATAGGACGGCATCAGGTAAGCGCCGCCTTGGACCGACCGGAAGGTGTTCCACCGCGATCCGGCGAGCCGCGCCACGGCGGAGCCATAACCTTGCCAGTTCCCGAAAACCGGCGCTCGGTACTCGGCCGAGACCGAACCGCTCGCGGATGGGTTGTAGGGTAAGGGATCGCCTGTCGCCAGGCTGGTGGCGGCGGCGGCGGTGGCGCTGGTGATGGCGCCGTGAGAAAGCGCCAGGGTCGCCGCCAGGGTCAGCTGCGGGATCGGGCGAAGGCTGAAAGAGGACTCCACGCCGTACACGCGCGCCTGTCCGCCATTGGTGTATCCGGCGAGGCCACCGGAGGTGATGACGACGATGATGTCCTTCCAGTTCTCATAGTAGCCGGTGACGTCGATCGAGCCGCGGCCGCCCCAGAACAGCGATTTCACCCCCGCTTCGTAGTTGGCGGTCGTATCCGGCCGGAAGTTCGGCGGAAGACCCGGCGCGATGATGTTCGGTCCGCCGGGCCGAAACCCGGTGGAAAAGCGGGCGAAGACAATGCCGTCCGGCGAGAAATGGTATCGCAACGTGGCCAGATAGGTGGTGACGTCGGCCGACTGACCGACGGCGGGACTCCTCGCCGGAATGGGCGCGCCACCGGTGACCAGCAGGATGGTGTTCAAGGCGGTGGCGTCGCTGCCCGAGAACAGCTGGTAGCTGGTCTGATCAATCCGCCCCTCGCGTAGGCCGCCGGTGATGTCGAGTTGCGGGGTAATCTTGAAGGTGGCGTTGGCGAATCCCGAATATTCCCTGAGCGTCGAGTAGATATTGAAGTCGATCGACGGGTCGAGGGTCGGGGCGGCCGTGCCGGCTGTGGTATCGCCGAGGGCCTGCGCGGTATAGTTGTTGGTCTCGTAGCTGTAGAAGCCGCCGACGATCCAGCTGAACCGCCGATCCGCCGGCGACGTCAGCCGCACCTCCTCGGTCGTGCGGTCGGCGGTGAACGGGCGATCCAGCTCGAGCAGATGCGGGGTCGGGAACGCCGGGCCGCCGAACAGCGGCGCGACGTCCGCCAGCGTCGAGGTGAGAACATCGCCGGTCGCGTTTTCGCCATCCAGGACATTGAGGTGCGAATAGCCGGTGACGGAGGTCAGGTTGGCGAAGCCGAGGTCGTAATTGATGGTCGCGATGCCGGCAGTGATGGCTTTCTTTTCATGCGGCGCGATGTACTGGTCATAGTTCAGATCACCGGCCACCGGTTGCTTGGTCGCGATGTCATAGAGCACGACGTCGGTGGCGGCGATGTCCGTCCGCTGATAGAATCCGTCGAGCGTGATCTTGAGCTTATCGGTAGGCGCGAACAGCAGCGAGCCGCGCACGCCCCAATTGTTGGCGTGGTTCTCGTCGCGGAGGTTGCGCAAGTCGTTGTCGATGAAACCGCCGGGGCGGCTATAGTATGCCGAAAGACCCAGGCCGAGCTTGTCGGCGACGACCGGGCCGCTTACCGAGCCGCGGACCGAGTAGCTGGCTTCGCCATGCTCCGTCCCGTCGAGTTCGCCGCGCACGATCGCCTCCGGCGTGGTGAGGCTGGGCTCCTTCAGGGAGTATGAGATCAGGCCGGCGAGGGTGTTGGCGCCGTAGAGGGTGCCTTGCGGCCCCTTCAGAACCTCGACGTGATCAAGGTCGATGGGATCGAGATCGAGGCTGTTCTCGGCCCCGAAGGTCAGGCTCGAGGCCGGCCCGATCGGCGCGCCGTTGACGACGATTCCCACCGTCGGCGAGGTGTCCACCCCGATGGTTATGCCGCGAAGGACCGGCGAACCGGTTCCGGTGATGCTGTTGAAGCTGAGGCCGGGCGTCAGGCCGACGAGGTCCTTGATCGAATCCGCCCCGCTGTTCAGGAGATCCTCGCCCCGGAAGGCGGTGATCGCGCCGGCCACCTCCAGCGCCCGCTCCTGGCGCTTGTTGGCGGTGACGATGATCTCCTCGACCGACGTGCCGTTGGGGTTGGCCGCCGCGTCGTTGGCGGCGCCGGCCTGTGCCGAGGCCGATGTCGCCGCGCCGGCGCATATGGCGGCGGTCGATCCGGCCACGAGCCAGAATTTGGACAGGTTCATTTCGCTTATCCCCAAGGGCGCCCTTCAGGCGCCATGTTTGTGATTGGTTGAGGCCGCAGCCGGCGCTATGGCCAGACGGCCTGTTTGATCCGCTCGCAGATCAGCTTCATCGCGCGCGTGCCCGCATCGACGATGCCGCCAAAGCTGACGAAGCCGTGAAACGTGCCCTCGAAGCTGGCGTACTCGACCGTCACACCGTCCGCCGACAGGCGATCGGCGTAGAGCTTGCCTTCGTCGGCCAGGGGATCGTGATCCGCCGTGACCACCAGGGCGGCGGGGAGGCCAGCGTAGGTCTGGGCCAGGATCGGCGAGGCCCGCCAGTCATCGCCCTGGTCGCGGCTGACCAGGTAGTGATCGAGCATCCATTCGATGTCGTCGTTGCGCAGGATGAATTTCCCGCCGCCCCACTGCTCCCGCGAGGCGTATTTCGGCCGCGGACGAAGGTCGAGGCTGGGATAGATGGGAGCCTGGAAGCGGATCGCCGGCCCTCCGCGCTCGCGCGCCATGAGACAGGTGACGATGGTCAGGTTTCCGCCGGCGCTGTCGCCCGAGAGAACGATCCGATCCGGGTCGATCCCCAGCCTCGCCGCGTTCGCGGCCACCCAGCAAAGGGCCGCGTAGGCGTCGTTGACGGCGACGGGAAACTTGAACTCGGGCGAGTGGTGATAGTTGACATTGACGACCACCACATCAGCGTCCTTGGCGATCTGGCGGACGACGTGGTCGGTCTCATCAAGTCCGCCCATGAAGAAGCCGCCGCCGTGGAAATAGATCACCGCCGGCATCAACGCTCCCGCATCGGCCGCGCGGGGCGTGAGAATGCGGACACTGAAGCTTCCGTCCGGGGTGGTCACCGTCTCCTCGGTGACGCTCAGCATCTCGTGCGCCGGCGTCGCGGCCCTTGGCGGGCGCAGGGCCAGCACTCTGGAGCGCGCCTCGATCGGATCGAACTGGAGAAACGGCAGTAGCCCGCTGGCGTTGAAGCCATCGACCACGGCTTGGGATTGGGGTTCCAGAGTCATCGAGTTCCTCTCCCTCGGGCCCGCGGGGGGCGCATCATGGCTTTCTCTCCGGCGTTGGCGACGTCGCCAGCCCAGGCGGCCACGATGGAACAGGATTCCACGACCGTTGCACGGCTACAAATTCATTCCAAGGCAATGTCATGACTCGCAGTCATTGCCCCGCACCGCTCGCTCGCCGCGAGGCGAGCGACGGTCGAGGGAATTGCACCCGCCAGGCATGACGGCTAGTCATGACCAATGCTCGACCGCCAGCTGAACCATGCCGTCGCCGTGGCCCAGACCGGGTCCTTCACCAGGGCCGCGCAGCGCGTGGGCGTGACGCAGTCGGGGATCACCCGCAGCATCGCCGACCTTGAGCGCGAATTGGGATACGCCCTCTTCTACCGGACCGCGCATGGCGCGTTGCTCACCGAGCAGGGGCGAGATTTCGCGGAGCGAGCCAACCAGCTGCTGGAAGACGCCCAGACACTTCTGACCGGGGGACGGGAGGGGAGCGACCCCTTCGCCCGCACGCTGAGGATCGGCGTCTGCCCGTCATCTCTCGAATGGCGCCTGGCGGACCCCTTGGCCGATCTGCTGCGGCGTCACCCCTCGGTGCGGGTGCAAGTGGTCGCGTCGAGCCTGGAACGGCTGGTCTATTTGCTGCGCTCCGGCGGTGTCGATGTCGCCGTCACGTTCGAAGACGCGTTTTCGGACTGGAGCGACATCAAGATAGAAAGTATATCGGAAGTGCGTGGGGTGTTCTTCGTCCGCAGGGGACATCCGGTTCTGAGCCGGCCGATGATCGCCCCTCCGGATCTCGCCGCCTACGACTGCATCGTACCCTATGATTCGCGCCCGTTCACCAATGTGCTGCGCGAATTCTTCGAAGCCGCGGACGTCGCTTGGCGCCGGCGCCTGCACGTGATCGACAATCTCGCCATCGCCATGCGGCTGGTCGCCACCTCGAACGCCTTCGCCATAACCTCCGAGGAGGTCGCGACCTCGGCCAATTTCGCAAGAAGCTTCGAAAAGGTTCCCGGCGAAAGCTTCCGGTTGCCCTTTCCTCTATGCTGCGCCACCCGCGCCCGGTGGGAGCTATCGCCGCCGGTGACCGCCTTCGTGCGCACGATGAAGGCCTTGCCGCCGCAACCCTATGATCTGTTCGCGTGACGCGGAGCGTTCAGCGGCCGGATCCCGCGGAGTTTCGGCCGACGCCGTGGGATGAAACATGCCTATGAGGAATATGGCCGCCTTGGAATGAATTTTCCTTGAGTGAGGCTAGCTGCTAACGCCGACCCGGTTCGCCGGCGTTCGCCCCGGGAAAACGTTCGGGGAGGAATAAGGAGCGCATGAACGTCGGTGGATATTTTGCCCGCGGTTACGAGGGTGTTCGGGAGGCGTTCGCCTCCGCCCAGTCGAAGGACGAGGGCGGCGCCCAGCTGTGCATCTATCGCCATGGCCAGAAGGTCGTCGATCTCTGGGGCGGCCGGGACAAGGTCAATGACCGGCCGTATGGCGAGGAGACGATCACCGTCCTGATGTCGTGCACCAAGGGTGCGACGGCGGCGGTCGTTCACAGGCTCGCCGAACGCGGGCTGATCGACTACGAGGCGCCGGTCGCCGACTACTGGCCGGAGTTCGCCGCCGGCGGCAAGGGCGATGCGCGCATCTGGCACCTGATGAGCCATTCGGTCGGACTGCCGGGTGTCGATCCCGAAAGCGGCGTCACCGCGCGCGACATGCTCTACCTTGACCGCCATCTGCCGGCGCTGGAGGCCATGGCCCCGGTATGGGCGCCGGGCGCCTCCTGCCACTACCATCCGATCACCTACGGCTCGCTCCTCGATGGCCTCGTCCGGCGGGTGACCGGCAAGAGCGTGGCGCGCGTCTTCGCCGAGGAGATCAGCGGCCCGCTCGGCCTGGATTTCTGGATCGGCCTGCCGCAGGACAAGGAGTCGCGGGTCGCGCCGCACTTTTCGCCGACCCCGGGTTTCACGCCTGAGCAGATCGTCGCCCTGTTCACCGGCATGGGCATCGATGTGACGTCGCGCCTGGCCAGGGTCGTCCTGCTCTCCTTCCAGCACACCGGCGAACTGATCGAGGTGATGAACAACCGCGAGGCGCGGGCGGCCGAGGTGCCGGCGGGCAACGGCGTTGCCGATGCGGCGTCCCTGGCCAAGATGTACGCGGCCATGATCGGCGAGGTCGATGGCGTGCGGCTACTGAGCCCCGAGACGGTCGACAAGGCCCGAACCCTGCGCACCGGATCGATGGTTCCGGCCGGTGATCTGGGCAAGCTGCAGCTCGGCCTGCCGGTCCAGTACGGCCTGGGATACCAGCTGGCGCGCGAGGGCGCCGCGATGCTGGGTGAAGGCTCGTTCGGCCACGACGGGGCCGGAGGGCGGATCGGCTTCGCCGATCCCGAAAGCGGCGTGGCGGCGGCCTATGTCGCCAACACCATGCTCACCGTCCTTGGCGTCCCCGACCCCCGCTGGGCCTGGATGGACGAACTGCGCAAGGCCATCGCGGCGTGAGGCTGGCGGCGTCCTGACCGCGGAGGACACGCGGTTTACCCGGCGACCTCGAGCCGCTAGAGAGGGGGCGAAGTCGCACGTGCGATTTCGTCGAAGTCGGAAAATGCCGTCCTGTTTCTTTGGATTCCGCCTAAGTATCTGATTTTCCCGGTCCGGGTGCATAGCTCAGTTGGTAGAGCAGCTGACTCTTAATCAGCGGGTCGTAGGTTCGAGCCCTACTGCACCCACCACGAAATCAAAGACTTAGGGACGGAAAGTGAGAACAAATGGCCAGCGGGTGACTTGCAGCCGCGAGCCGTCGGCCGGCGCCGCTGATGGAGGCGATCGGCGCCACTCAACCGGCCGGGGAGTGGTTCCGAGCCAGGGCGACGGGAGAAGGGACGCTCCGCTAGACTCCCGCCAGCGCCGCCTTCACCGCCGCCAGGCCCTCACCGGCGCGTGACCCGTCCGGCGCGCCCCCCTGGGCGAAGTCCGGCTTGCCTCCGGCCCCCTGGCCGCCCATGGCGGCGACCGCGGCGCGGGCGAGATCGACGGCGCTGAAGCGTGACCGGGCGCCGCCGCCTACCACCACCGTGGCGGCGACCTTGCCGTCCTGGACGCCCATCAGCGCGACCACGCCGTCGGGGATCTGTTTGCGATAGGTTTCGGCGATGGGACGCAGATCCTTGCCCCCGACCCCCTGAAGCACGCGGCCGATGAGCTTCAGCCCGCCGATCTCCTCGACCGCGGCCAGCTCCCCTCCTCCACCGCCGACCGCAAGCTGGCGCCGGACGTCGGCAAGATCGCGGTCGAGCTTGCGGCGCTGGGCCTCCAGCGCCTCGACGCGGGCGACGACCTCGCCGACCGGGGCCTTGAACTGGTCGGCAAGGGCCTTGGCGACCTCGGCCTGGCCGACCAGGTGCAGTCTCGCCGGCTCGCCGGTGAGGGCCTCGACCCGCCGCACGCCGGCGGCGATGCCCTGCTCGGCGACGATGCGGAACAGGGCGATGTCGCCGGTCCGCGCCACATGCGTGCCGCCGCAGAGTTCCACCGAATAGGCGCCCTCCCCGTCCAGAGCCCGGCCGAGCGTCAGCACACGAACCCTGTCGCCGTATTTCTCGCCGAACAGGGCGACGGCGCCGGCCTCGATCGCCGCCTGGGGGGCCATCTCGCGGGTTTCGGCCGGGAGGTTCTGACGGATGACGGCGTTGACCTCGGCCTCGATGGCGGCGATCTCGACCTCGCTCACCGGCGCGCCGTGGCTGAAGTCGAAGCGCATGCGGTCGCCATCGACCATCTGGCCCTTCTGGGCGACGTGCGGCCCGAGCACGGACTTCAGCGCCGCGTGGACCAGGTGAGCGGCGGAGTGGTTGAGCCGGGTGCGCGCCCGGCGCGGCGCATCGACGGTCAGGCGCACGCGGGCGCCGGGCGCCAGCGCGCCGGCGGTGATCTTCAGTTCGTGCGCGTGCAGGTCGCGGGCCTCCTTGCGGACATCGACAATCTCCCCCGAGCCGCCGGGCCATTCGGCTTGCCCCCGGTCGCCGGCCTGGCCGCCGCTCTCGGCATAGAAGGGCGTCTCGTCGAAGAGGACGAAGATTGTCTCGCCGGCGACGGCGCGTTCGACCTCTTCACCCTCGCCGATCAGGGCGAGGGCCTCGGCCGTTCCTTCGGCGGCTCCGTAGCCGATGAAGCGGGTCGGCCCCAGGCGATCACGCAGGGCCAGCCACACCGCGCCCTGGGCCTGTTGGCCGGAGCCCGTCCAGCTCTCGCGGGCCAGGGTTCGCTGGCGATCCATGGCCGTCTCGAAACCGGCGAGATCGACGGTGATTCCGAGGGCGCGCACGGCGTCCGAGGTCAGGTCGATGGGAAAGCCATAGGTGTCGTAGAGCTTGAACGCGGTCTCGCCGGAGAGCACGGCGCCGGGGGAAAGATTTGACGTCGCCTCCTCGAGGAGGGCCACGCCACGTCCCAGGGTGCGGTGAAAGCGCTCCTCTTCCTGACGCAGAGTGTCGGCGATCGACGCCTGGGCGCGGCGAAGCTCGGGATAGGCGGCGCCCATTTCGGCCACCAGCGCCGGAACCAGGCGGTGCATCAAAGGCTCGTTCGCGCCGAGCAGATGGGCGTGGCGCATGGCCCGGCGCATGATCCGGCGCAGGACATAGCCGCGCCCTTCGTTGGACGGGGTGACGCCATCGGCGATGAGGAAGCTCATCGAGCGCAGGTGGTCGGCGATCACCCGGTGCGAGGCGGCCCGGTCGCCCTCGGCCCGGGTATGGGTCGCCTCCTCGGAAGCGGCGATCAGGGCGCGGAAGAGATCGGTCTCGAAGACGCTGGTCACGCCCTGCAACACGGCGGCGGTGCGCTCGAGCCCCATGCCGGTGTCGATGCAGGGCTTGGGCAGGTCCACGCGCGATCCATCGGCCAGCTGGTCGAACTGCATGAACACTAGGTTCCAGATCTCCACGAACCGGTCGCCGTCCCCGTCGGGTGATCCGGGCGGCCCACCGGCGATGTGTTCGCCGTTGTCGAAGAAGATTTCCGAACACGGTCCGCAGGGGCCGGTGTCGCCCATCGACCAGAAGTTGTCCGAAGAGTCGATGCGGAGGATCCGGTCGCCCGGGAGCCCGGCGATCCGCCGCCACAGGCCCGCCGCTTCCTCGTCCGAGGCATGGACGGTGACCAGCAGGCGGCTCGGGTCGAGATCGAAGCCCTCGATGATCAGCTTCCACGCCAGCTCGATCGCCAGCGGCTTGAAATAATCGCCGAAGGAGAAGTTCCCCAGCATTTCGAAGAAAGTCAGGTGGCGGGCGGTGTAGCCGACATTGTCGAGATCATTGTGCTTGCCTCCGGCCCGGACGCACTTCTGAGACGATGTGGCGCGCAGCGCCGGCGGCGTCTCGGCCCCGGTGAAGATGTTCTTGAACGGGACCATGCCGGCATTGACGAACATCAGCGTCGGATCGCTCTGGGGGACGAGCGGGGCCGAGGCGAGGACCTCGTGGTCCGCGCCGGCGAAATAGCCCAGAAACTGGCTGCGCAGGTCGTTCAGGCTCGGCATCGGCGGGCTCTAGCAGCCGTGCGGGCGGGCCACAAAGCAAAACGCCTCCGGCGCCTTCGGAGCGCGGGCTTCCAGCCCGCACCCCGGTGCGAACGCTTCGGTCGAGCGACAGACGAAGAGCGGGCTGGAAGCCCGCGCTCCGACGTTGCCCGCTAGTCCCCCGCCGTATCCACCGGGCCGATCAGCAGTTCTTCCTCGATCTTGGTGGCGTTGCCGCGCACCTCGGCCTCGATCCTGTCGGCGATGTCGCGGTTGGCCTTGAGGAATTCGCGGACGTTGTCGCGGCCCTGGCCGATGCGGGTGCTGTTCCAGGAAAACCACGAGCCGGACTTCTCGATCACCCCGGCCTTGACCCCGAGGTCGATGATCTCGCCGAGCTTGGAGATGCCCTCGCCGTACATGATGTCGAACTCGACTTCGCGGAATGGCGGGGCGACCTTGTTCTTGACCACCTTGACCCGGACGTTGTTGCCGACGATCTCGTCGCGCAGCTTGACCGAACCGATGCGGCGGATGTCGAGGCGCACCGAGGCGTAGAACTTCAGGGCGTGGCCGCCGGTGGTGGTCTCCGGGCTGCCGTACATCACCCCGATCTTCATGCGGATCTGGTTGATGAACACCACCAGGGTCTGGGTCTTGGAGATCGAGGCGGTGAGCTTGCGCAGGGCCTGGCTCATCAGCCGCGCCTGAAGGCCCGGCAGGCTGTCGCCCATCTCGCCCTCGATCTCGGCCCGGGGGGTCAGCGCGGCCACCGAATCGATGACGATGATGTCCACCGCCCCGGAGCGCACCAGGGTATCGACGATCTCCAGGGCTTGCTCGCCGGTGTCCGGCTGGGCGACCAGCAGGTCGTCGAGATTGACCCCCAGCTTGTGGGCGTAGGAGGGATCCAGGGCATGCTCGGCATCGACGAAGGCGGCCGTGCCGCCGGACTTCTGGACCTCGGCGACGACGTGCAGGGCGAGGGTCGTCTTGCCCGAACTCTCCGGCCCGTAGATTTCCACCACCCGGCCTTTGGGCAGGCCGCCGATGCCCAGCGCGATGTCCAGGCCCAGCGAGCCGGTATGGACGGACTCGATCTCGACGATCTTGCCCTTCTCGCCCAGCTTCATCACCGAGCCCTTGCCGAAGGCCCGGTCGATCTGCGCCAGCGCCGCCTCCAGCGCCTTCTGCTTGTCGCCCTCGTCCCGTCCCACCAGCCTCAGCGCCGCCGTGTTGCTCATCGTTGTGCTCCCGCCATCCTATCCCATGATTCCGTCCGCCGGGTCGGCCATCCTCGTTTCAGGCCGACCCACGGGCGATGAATCATGCGTACCCGGTTTGTTCCAGGTTCACAAGATGTTCTTTTTCAGCCGCGCCAAGGTAATCGGGTAAACAGCGCCGCCCGGGCCTTGGGTCGGCGAAGCCAGGAAGATCTATCCACAGATGTCGCAGATGCGCGCAGATCAGAGGATTTCGACCATCATCGACCTGCCAAACGGGTCCGATTTGCCATCATCTGCGCCCATCTGCGACATCTGCGGACGAAATATCGCGGTCGCGTCGCCTTCACCCGCTCGCCCTGACCCGCGCCGATCCGCCACTGACGGAAGATGAGCTGGCGCGGATGACCTCGGCCCGCAGGGTCCGGGACGCCAGACGTTCGACCGGCCTCAGCCAGGCGCAGTTTGCCCGCACCTTCAGGATCAACCACGCCCGGCTGCGCGATCTCGAGCGCGGCCGGTCCAAGGCCGACAGCGCCCTCACCGCCTATCTGAAGGTCATCGCCACGGCGCCGGAGACCGTGATCGCAGCGCTGGCGAGGTAGGGGCTATTCACTTGGGCTCCCTTGCCCCTACTGGAACTTACGCCTCTTAAACGCAGCAACGTCTGACGTCGTCAGCGCGAACCATTCGCCGTTCGCACGACGATCCGCGAACCGTCGGTGCCAATAGGTCTCGATTCCAGATGGGTCGTCTGTCCGGATCACGTGCGCCAGAGTTGCCGCCTCGGGGAGCGCGATCCTGATTTCCTTCACTCGCCGTTCAAGATCGTCGCTTCTACCGATCTTATAATGAAATCCGGATTTTATCAGATAGACGAAACCGTCGGTTGAGCGCGTTGATCGCGACAGGTCCTCAACGAGTTTTTGTTCGATCGGTAGTAAAGCAGCGACATCGTTGCAGGCAGCATCTTCGTCAGCGCGGCGGCGGAGAGCATCTGTCAATTCCTGACGCGTGCGAAAGTGACCCGAGATAGCGCCTTTGCTCGGAAAGGTCGGGTCGATGAGTCGATACAGTTTGAACTCGGCGACGGTGGGAATTTGGCCGTAGTGACGACAAGCCTGCACGATCTTTGACAAAACATCCTTGGTGTCGAATCGCTTCTGTAGCGCGTTACCCTCATAGCCGGCCTCGGCAACGGCGTCGGTCCATCGAGCCCAGATTACGCCGCTCCACTGGTGCTCGCGGATCCCCGTCTCGCGGGTGAACGCGGCTTTGCCCGGCGGCTGGCCGCCGTTGGCCGCCGCCATTCTCTGGATCTCGCTGAGGATGTGCTCACGCATCACGTACGCGATCCAAGTTTTCCAGCACCTGCGTTGCGTTGCGATATCGCTGAGCCTGCCTCTTCGCTCCGACCGTAGACCGCATCACGCCACCTCGCCAATCGCCCCTCACCCTCGTCCGCGCTCATTCTCGGCTCGAACGTCCGATCATATTGCGTGAACGCCGCGACGTCGTCCTCCCCCATGACC
>Ga0209483_1000628_pt1 | contig 29592 bp, 23 predicted proteins | sample NGEPerA_FD_184508 | JGI IMG/M metagenome (GOLD analysis project Ga0209483, IMG submission 184508) | Arctic peat soil microbial communities from the Barrow Environmental Observatory site, Barrow, Alaska, USA - NGEE PermafrostL2-A... | ecosystem: Environmental > Terrestrial > Soil > Wetlands >... | reverse complement strand
GCGTAAAATTTACCAGAGTCAATCTGCTGGAAACCGCTGAAATCGTGCCCTTGGCGCGCGCCCATGTCATTTTTTGTCGTAACGTATTCATCTACTTTTCTTCCCATGCCATTCGCCAAACGGTCGCGACGATGGCGTCCAAAATGCCCTCGGGCGGCTATCTGTTTGTGGGCGCGGCCGAGTCGCTCCTGCGAATGACGACGGACTTTGACTTGAAAGACATGGCTGGCGCCCTCGCCTATCAACGCCTCTGACCAATATGACCTTAGTCCGCACCGTTATTGTCGATGATTCCGCCTTCGTTCGAAAGGTCGTCCGCGAAATGCTTTCCACCAGCCCGCACATTGAGGTGGTGGGCATGGCGCGCAATGGCGAGGACGCCCTGCAAATGGTCGAAGCCCTCAACCCCGACGTTGTGACCTGCGATTTAATTATGCCGGAGATGGACGGGGCCGATTTCGTCCGAAAACAAATGGCGCGAAAGCCGGTGCCTATCCTCATCTTGAGCGCCTCGCCACAAGACGGAGAGCGCGTGCTCGAGGCGCTCGAAGCTGGCGCCATCGATTTTATTCAGAAGCCGACGGCACTGGCGAGTGAGAGCCTCCTGGTCATCCGCGAAGAACTGGTCGAGAAAGTTAAAGCCGCCGCGCAAGCGCCCGCGCGTCTTTTGCCGGTCCGAAAAGTCGACAAAACTCCACGCATTCGCTCCGAACCTTCTCCTGCGGCAACTAATGTGGATATCGTCGTCCTCGGCATTTCCACCGGAGGCCCCCAGGCGTTGCGTTACTTGATTCCGCAATTCGCGCCGGACTTCCCGGTCCCTTTGGTCATGGTGTTGCACATGCCGGTTGGATACACCGCGCTGTTTGCGGAAAAATTGGCGGAGATTTCGCAACTGCGCGTCATTGAGGCGTTCGAGGGCTGCGTGGTGCAGGCTAATCAAGCGTTGCTCGCGCCCGCCGGCCGCCACTTGTCTTTCAAACGGAACCCGGCGGGAGAAGTCGTCGTTCGCCTTTCCAATCAGCCGACCGACAAACCGCACCGGCCTTCCGTCGATGTCCTTTTCCAATCCGCCGCCGAGGTTTATCGCAGCCGCGTGCTGGGTGTCGTAATGACGGGCATGGGCGACGACGGCAAGCAAGGGGCCGCCTGGATCAAGGCCCAGGGCGGAATCGTTTTGACCGAGTCGGAGGAGAGTTGTATTATTTACGGCATGCCCCGCTCCGTGGTGGAATCCGGGTTAAGCGATGGGGCGGTGCCTCTGGCCTCCATGGCAAAAGAAATTAACAAACGATTATGAAAAGCAAAATTCTAGTGGTGGATGATTCCGGCCTGGCGCGTCGCTTGACTCGAAAAATCCTCGAGGAATTGGGCCATGAGGTGGAAGACGCTTCCGATGGAGCGCAAGCCCTGGAACTTTATGTCCTGAACCATCACGACCTTGTCGTCCTTGACATGGTTATGCATGGAATGTACGGTCTGGAAGTTTTGCAAAAATTTCAGCAACTCAATCCGAAATTGCCGGTGATCATTGCCACCGCCGACATTCAGAGATCGACCCGCGATCAAGTCAAGGCCGCAGGCGCCGCCGCCATGGTTAATAAGCCAATAAATAAAGAGGAGCTGGCGGAGGTGCTCGACATTGTCTTGGGCGGAGGGACCGTATGGAATTGATCGCCACCCAGAAGGATGCCTTAACGGAACTGATTAATATTGGCTACGCCCGGGCGGCGGCGGCTTTGTCGGACCTGACCGGCCATCGCATTTCTTTGGAGGTTCCGGAAGTCTCGATCCATCTCATCCCGGAAATCACCCAAAAACTGCAACGCGTTATTGAAGGAGAAGTAGCGAGTGTCAATCAAGTTTTCTCGGGCCCCATTGCCGGCAATGCCATTCTGCTGCTGGATCGCAAGGCGGCGATTCTTCTGAATCGTGTCCTCACCGACCGTCCCGATATAACCGAGTTGGACGGCGCAGCCCGCGAGGTCATTACCGAAGTGGGAAACATCGTCTTGAATGCGTGCCTCGGCGCTTTCGGCAACCTTTTGAAGGTTCAGGTTACTTTCACTGTCCCTTCCCTTCAGATTGAGTCGGTGCAAAAAATTCTTACCTCGATTACGATTGCGGATAGGGAGCTTGAATATGCTTTGATCATCCACACGCGTTTTCACCTGCGGGTGGACGACATCAGCGGCTATCTGGTCATTATTCTTGGGGTGACTTCACTGGATACGCTGCTGCTGGAACTGAAAAAGTGGGAGGACCGGGAGCTTAAGTGAGCGGAGATCAAATGTCTGGGCCCAGTGACAATTCCGAATCAAAAAGGGAAGTAGCGCTCCTCTCATGGATCCAACAATTCGCTCCCTACGGAGTGCTGACATTGGACAAATCGTTCCAGGTGCAAAGCTGGAACCACTGGATGGAAGTCCACAGCGCGATGCGATTTGAAAACATCGCCGGCAAAAGCATTTTCGCCCTTTTTCCGACCCTGCAGGATCGCAAGCTGGTGGCGCCATTTGAGCGCGCCTTGAACGGCGAAACCAGCGTCCTCTCCACCGCGCTGCACCGTTATCTTTTGCCCCTGCCCTCCCCGATTCGCCGCAGTGGCGCTGCTCAAATGTTGCAGACGGCCCAAATCGCCCCGTTGCTGTTGGGCAGCGTCGTCTGCGGGATCGTGGTCGTGATCGAAGACGTGACGCAACGCGAGAGCCAGGCAGAGGCCCTCCGGCGGCAACATCGCCGGGACAAAATTCTTTCCTGGGCGCTGACCCACCTCTGGAAATCCGATGAACCGCGTAAAATCATTCGGCAGCTTTTTTTTAAAATTGCCGAGCACCTGGACTTTGACACTTTTCTCCTCTACCTGCGGGACATCGAGACGGGAACTTTGGCGCTCTATACGGCCGGCGGCATTCCCCCTGAGTTGGCAAAGGAGTTTGCCGATTACCCTTTGCTCGCGAGCGTGGCTCAATCCCGCGAAATGGTCGTTATCGATTCCATCCAGGCCCGTCAGCAACCCGAATATGCCCCTTTGAAGAAAGCAGGGGCTTCCGCCGCCATTGCCATTCCTCTTTTTGCCAATGAACGGCCTTTGGGTTTGCTCTGTTTCGCAAGCTGGAGCCGCGAATCCATCGCCACAGAGGAATCGGACTTATTAACGACCATCGCCCAATACCTCGCCACGGCCGTGGACCGGGAGAACACCAATCGCCAACTGCAAAGAGCCCGCGAAGAACTGCAAAGCCACGCCCAGCTTTTGGAAAAAAAGGTGGAAGAACGGACGGCTCGATTGCAGGAAACAATTTCAGAACTGGAAACATTTTCCTACACCCTGGCGCATGATTTAAAAGCGCCCCTGCGGGGAATGATTGGTTATTGCCAGATCTTATTGGAGGATTTCGGCGGCATCCTTCCTCCTGAAGCGCATAATATTGTTGAGAGACTCGCCCGAACCCCTCGCCGGATGGAGGCGCTGATCAAGGACCTTCTCCAGTTCAGCGACATCTCACGCCAGGAAATTGTCCTCTCCCGCGTTGAGATCGAACCGGTCATTGATGACATCCTGGCGTTGCGCGCGCCGGGCGTCCGGCAGGCCACCACTATTCGCACGCCCCTTCAACCGGTGCGCGCCCATCTAACTTTGCTGCAACAAGTCCTGGCCAATCTGGTCGATAACGCGATTAAGTTCGTCCACCCCAAAACTCAGGCGAAGATTACTATTTTCACTGAAGTTGTATCCCACAGTTCTCCCAGCACGCGCTCCCAGCCCCTGCTCTTTAATTCAACGGAAACAGCGCCGCCCGGAAGCTCCGACTCTCCGTTAGAAATTACGCCCAAAGGAGTTCGCATCTGGGTGGTGGACGAAGGCATCGGAATCCCCATCGAAGCCCACCAAAAAATCTTTGGCATTTTCGAGCGGGGCGCTTTTGCCGAGCGCTACGAAGGAACCGGCATGGGCCTGGCCATCGTCGCCCGCGCCACGCAACGCATGGGGGGCACTTGCGGCGTGGAATCAAAGCCAGGGCACGGCAGCCGGTTTTGGATTGAGCTGCCCGCCGCCTGAAGCCCCGGCTTATTCGGGGGTTTCAATGAAATTCAGAATCGCCGAACCGGCGGTTTTATCGTCACGGCTCAAGGTAAGAACGATTCGAGCATGACTTTGTCCTGGAACGACGATGATTTTGTTCTTGACGCCAGCTTGAGTGAGGGCCTGGCTGAAACGTTGGGATTGGCGGATCAAGGGTTTTGTTTCCCCGCCGGCGTATAAGATGAGAAAGGGCGGAGCTCCCGGGTGAATGTAAGCCACCGGCGAGGCCGCTCTTTGCCAATCTCCGGGATTCGTTCCTGTGCCAAAGCGTTGCGCGTAGTATTCGCGCGATTCCCCGAGCGCATACGTTTCCTCGTCCTTGAGATCCAGTCCGGCGCCGCTGACGGAGATGACGCCGCGCACAATGGCGGTCGAACGCCCCGCCTCGTTCAACGGGGCTGGGTCCAATGCGACCCGGTCCACCAACTGGGCGCCGGCGGAATGCCCGCACAAAAACAGCCGGGCCGGGTTGCCCCCATATTGCGCGACATGAGAATAAACCCAGGCCGTTGCGTGAGCCACATCGGAAATTTGTTCCTGCCAATGGACGTGAGGCAACAACCGGTAATTTATTACGGCCACTCCAATCCCGTGTTCGGCATAAAACCGTCCAATATTGCCGTAAACGTCATCACCGGCCACTTTCAGCGACTTGTCCCCCTCGGTCCATCCTCCCCCATGGACGAAAATCAAAATTGGCCAGTTCGTGCCAGCGGGGGTAAAAAGATCCAGGCGATTTTCAGGGGACGCCGCGCCCTCCCGGTAGGGAATATCGAGATGAACCTGGGCCAGGGGCAGTTCCGCCTTCTTGTAAAGAAAAGCCATCCCCACCCCTTTGACCACTATGCAACCTGTGGCGCTGATGAGCAAAAGAGCGAGGCACGCCAGCCAGCGCAATTTCATTTATTTCGCGCCCTTGAAGGTGCCTTCAAACGCGGTTTCGGAAAGCTTGCGGCGATCGGATGGAAATTCTCGTTGACGCAGTTTTTCGGGAAGATTTTCCCATTGGCCCGGTTTCCCAATCACCGCCATGGCCTCGACCTTGTAACCGTCGGACACTTCTAATTCCGTCTTGGCGCGGTCATAATCGAATCCTTGCATGCCATGGACCACCAAGCCTTTCAACGATCCTTGCAGCGCCAAGTTTTCCCAGGCCGCGCCGGTGTCAAAACTATGGGTCGGGCTTGGCTCGCCATTGTGGTCGAAAGTCGTCTTGGAAATAAAGACCAGCAGGACGGCGGCGTTTTTGGCCCAGACTTGGTTAGGTTCCACCAGCAAATTGAACAACCGCGCCCAATGTTCCGTATTGCGGCGGGCATAGACGATGCGCCACGGCTGGTTGTTGTAGGAGGAGGGAGCCCAGCGCGCCGCTTCCAAAAGCGCCATCAGCTCGTCGGCGGAAAGCTCCTCTCCGGACATGGCGCGCGGCGACCAGCGATCGAGAAAAAGTGTGTCAATAGGATAATCGGCTTTGCGGGCATTGCTACCTTTTGTCATGGGTCTGACTATAGCTCCGCCCCCGCCAAAGTGCAAACGGCCAATGGAACGGATCGCGCCAGAATTCGCTCATTGCTCGAGCAAACGATAAAATTTTGCGGGAACGGAAGGCGAAGGATCGGTAAATTGCAGCGTGCCGGTGGCATTGCTCACGGTGGTGAGCACGCTCCAATGGATGAGGTCCACCGAGGTCTGGATTTGGTACACTTGAGTGGGCGGGCTGTTGATCGTGAATCGGAATTGACTTATCCCCAGCCGCAGGGGCGCGCTCAACGACGGGGGAATCAACGTCTGTTGCGGAAGGTAAACCACCCCGACCCCGTCGTTCCCCAATTGCTGGATATCCAACGACGCCTGGGAAGAGGAATTCGTGTTGAGGAAATTATGGGTGACGTCCAGGTAATAAAGGGTGGGCGCAAGGGTCAGCGAGTGGATGCTCGTGAGATGATTTTCCGCCAAATACAACCAGTGCAGCGCAGGGTCGGTGGCGACATTCGACAAATCGGTAATTTGGTTGGTCGAGACATCAACACTTTGCAGGCTGGGCAGTCCGCTGAGGACCGGAAAGGCGGACAGTTGATTTCCCGAAAGTGTCAATGTCGTCAACTGCGGCAGTCCACTGAGCGTCGGCAAGGTCTTCATCTGGTTCAGGCTCAAGTTCAGCGAATTTAATACGTTGAGCCCGGACAAGCCGGAGAGATTGGTCAGTTGATTTGCGGTCAGGATTAGATTCTGCAGGTTGCCTAATCCGGACAAGGGTTGGATCGTGGCCAATCGATTGCTGGTCAAGTCCAGCCACCCTAGCGAACCCGACCCCGAAAGGCCTGCGATATTGGTAATTTGGTTCTGCGCAAGAAACAAATCTTGCAGATTAGGCCAACCCGCCGGCTGCGCGATGGAGGCGAGGTCATTATCGTCCAGGTTCAACCAGTTTAGAAGTGGCAGTCCGAAGAGGCTATTGATGTTGGTAATGCTGTTGTAGGACAGGTCCGCGTTTTGCAGATTGGTTATGGTCCCCAGGCCCGCCGTGGTGCGGACGTTGTTTTCGGGCAAAGTCAACGCGGCGATATGGGTCAAGGAGGCCAGCGGCGTCAAATCGGACACTTCGTTGAGGCCGAAGCTCAGGGTGGACAAGTTCGTGTCGGAGGAAAGAGGGCCAAGATTCTGGACTTGGTTGGAGGTGAAAAAAAGACTCATGAGGTTGGTTTTGTGCGCCAGGGCGGCAAGGTCGCTGATGCGGTTGGTTTCTAACTCAAGCCAATTCAGGTTCGAGGCGCCTGCCAGGGGCGAAATGTCCCCGATATTATTCATGGCAAAACCGGCGGAATACAAATTTGTCATCAGCGTGGCGAAGGTCAGGTTCGTCAAGCCCAGCCCCGCCACATAAAAATTCTGCAAACCCCACGGGTTGACGATATGGTAAATCGGCGTGACCGACGCGGCCGGAATATAACTGAGGTCGAGCGTGAAAAGGTTGGTCAGAGTGGCCAGAAAGCTGACATTGGTCACCAACGTGTTGTCCAGCGCCAGCCAGGAAATCAGCGGCATATTCGTGAGAAAGTCCACCTGTTGCAACGGATTGCCGCTGAGGTAGAGCACATAAAGGGTGGAGATGGCCTGGAGAGAGGCGGCGTTGGAAATTTGGTTTCCCCCCGCGTAAAGCCAGTTGAGCTGGGGAATAGCCGCCGCGGGACTGATGTTGGTGACCGCGTTCTGCGACACGTCCAAAACGAACAGGGAGCGCAACGCTGTCACGAAGGAAATATTCGTCACATTGTTTCCGTGAACATCGAGATCAGTCAAGTTGGCCAGGGCGGCAACCACTTGTATATTCGTGCATTGATTGTTCTCCATCTGCAGGACGTTGAGATTCTGCACGAGGTTGGTCACTGGAGAAACATCGATAAACAGGTTGCCGTCAATCTGCAATTGCGAGAGATTCGTCAGCCCGGCCAGAAAACTTAAATCCGTGATTCCACAATTGTTCAGGATCAATTGTTGCAGCGAAATCAAGCCGCTGAACAGCGCGGCATTGGTGATCGCATTGCCGCTGAGTTCCAAGTAGTTCAAGTTAGTGGCCAACTCGAGTCCTTCCACACTCGCGATTCCCGCGTTGTCCAGCGTCAAGGTCGTCAGGCTGTTTAGGTTCGTTTGATAAATTACACCCGATGGAATCCCGATGGCGGTGCGAACGACTCCCTCCAGCGTCGGATTCTCGAAAACTGCCACCAGGCTCAGATTCAGAGGGGCGGCGTCGCTGTAAATTATCTGCGGATTGTCATCAGAAACGACCACGAAATAATTTCCCTCGTCGGCGATTCCCACGTTGGTAATCGTCAGCGTGTTGGAAAGCGTGCCGGAGATTCGTCCGTCGGACGTGTCTGTCAACGGCGTGTCGTTGAAATACCATTGGTAATAGAGGTCCGGCGGAGTGGTGGAGATGGCAGTGACAGTGAACACTGCGGTCTGGCCCGAAAGCAGGCTCAAATTCGCGGGCTGCCTGGTGATAAGGGGCGCGGGATACTGCTGGCCATCGTTGACGGATGCGCCACGATCAACCAAAGTATTGACAACGTTCGAAGCAGCCGAGCCGCTGGCCAGGTAGAGAGTGTTGTAATCCACCGACACCGTTTGCAGCGCCATCAGGTTGGTCAAGGGATTGATATTGGCCAGCAGGTTGCCGCTCAAGTCCAGGATATTGAGGTTGACCATTCCGTCCAGCGCATCAAGACGATAAATACCGTTGTTTCTCAGGTTGAGCGTTGACACATGAACCCAGCCAGCCAGAGGAGCGATGTTCGTCACGCCGTCGGCCTCGGCGGAAAAGTCGTAAATATTCCTCAACCCGGCCAACGGAGTCAGATCCAGTGGAACAGAGTTGAAAGGAAGATAGAGCGTTTGCAGGCTGGCCAGTCCGGAGAGGGGCGCAAGGTTGGTTATGGAATTGGCCCCGAGCGGCAGCGTGGTAAGGTTGGTTAAACCCGCCAAAGGCGAAAGGTCGGAAATCTGGCAGCCATACAACGAGAGTGTTTGTAAATTGAACAACCCGGCCAAAGGAGAGAAATCGGAAATCACATCACTGCTCAAAGCCAGGTTGTTGAGATTGGTCAAGCCCGTGATGGCCGAAACGCTGGAAACGCTGTTATTGTTGAGAAACAACGCTTGCAGGGCGCTCAGACCGGATAGAGGCGCTAGATTGATAATGGCATTTACACCGAGGTCCAAGACCGTGAGATTAGTCAGCCCGATCAACGGCGACAGGTTGGTGATTATATTGCTATCGGCAAGGAGCGTGGTGAGATTGGTAAAGCTGGCCACGACCGAAAGATTGGTGAATAAATTAGCGTTCAGGTCCAGATAGGAGAGGTTGGTTTTCCCTGCCAGCGGCGACATGTCGGAAATCAAATTCCCGCTGATCTCCAAATGCTGCAAGCGCCAAAGCCCGGAGAGGAATGTCATATTGGTCAGCGAATTATTGTTGATGGCCAGCGAATTCAAGGTCGTCAACTCCGCGATCAGGTTCACATTCGTGGGCGAATTGCCGTCCACATCCAGGCTGGTCAGGTTGGACATTTGCAGAAAAGGCGCAAAATTGCTGACCCCATTATCGCCGTAAAGGCTGAGGGCCTGAATGCGGTGGAGATTAGCCAGGAAATCAATATTGGTAATGGGATCCAAACCAATATCCAGGTTGGTCAACAGCGTCAGGTTGGTAATGCCTGAATAATTGCCGATCGGGTTGCCGTTCAAAAATAGCGACGTCAGATTGGAGGCGGTTTCGAGCCCGGCGGTGCTTTGGATATCGTCATTGGCTGCGGGCAAATTCGTAAGCTGGAGCATCTGCGCCTTGGTGACCGGACCTGATGTCAAGCCTAACGCCCGTTCGACCGCCAATTGTAAATTGGCATCTGCAAACGTAACAGTTTGGGCTTCAACAGCGCGACTTCCGACGCCAATCCAGAGCGCACAAAAGAGCGTCATGAACCGGGCGTTTTTTTGGCAGAGGGCAGCAGTCTTGGTTTTCATACAACGAGTTCAGCAGGTGCAACCGTTCCATCGCACGCTGCCCTTGTCAAGGGGCCGCCCTCCAAAATAAGAGTGCGAAAGAGCCTCTATCCTGTATCGTCGGAAGGAACATTCAGCGCCATGAAACACCGGATGCATTTTGGATCTCTTGCCGCTTTTGTTTTTTGCCCGGCGTTTTGTTTGACTTGCGGCGGTGCGCCTCTACCCCAGGTAAAGATCCGGGTTGATCCGAAAGCGATCGTGAGCCGGATTTCCGATGACTTTCCTGGGTTTGGCTACGAAACGTCGGCTGTCGCTCAATCGAATTTTTTTAGCGGGACCAATAGCACGATGGTGCGACTTTATCGCAATCTAAGCCCCCATGGGCTGATCCGTATCGGGGGAATTATCTCGGACCACACCCAGTATGCGCCGGAAGGCATGCCGGCGGCGCGCACCCAAAAGGAAGTCACTATAATCAATCGCGCCAATTTATCTGACTTGGGCGATTTCGCGCGAGCCACGGGTTGGAAGGTCATGTGGGGCCTGAACCTCGGCACCGGCTCCAAAGAAGAAGCAATCCAGGAGGCGCTGGCCGTGAACGCGGCTCTGGGCAGCAGCCTTCAGTCGTTTCAAATTGGTAATGAAGTGGAAGATTTGCGCCGTTTTGCCAGGAATTACGAAGCGTATCACACGGCCTACCTCGACTATCAATCGGCCATTCGAGGCGTGCTCCCCAATGCGCCGTTTTCAGGCCCTGACTCAGTAGGAAATTGGGAATGGATTACGAACTTCGTCACGACAGAGGCCGGCGATATAAAACTTCTCACTCAACACTATTATCGCGGCGGAGCCAAAGACCCAAAAACCACTCTGGAGAGGCTTCTGCAGCATGACGAGAATTGGGATAACAGGCTGGAAAAATTGCGGCGGATTTGCCGCGATCATGGCATCGCTTTTCGCATCAATGAGATTAACTCCTTTTCCGGCGGCGGCAAGCCGGGTGTGAGTGATACGTTTGGTTCGGCGCTTTGGTGTTTGGATTATATGTTTCGCTTGGCGTCGTATGGATGCGACGGCGTTAACATGGAAACCGACCTTAATCAACTGGGTTTCATCAGTCACTATTCCCCCATCGTCCATGATACAACGGGCCATTGCAACGTCCGTCCTGAGTATTACGGAATGCTCGCCTTTGCCATGGCGGGACACGGAAAGCTAGTGAAGTTAACCTTGGAACAAACTGACCTCAATCTCTCCGCCTATGCGACAAAGGGCGATAACCAATCGCTTTGGATCATAATAGTGAACAAAGATTTTCTGCGCGATGCGATGGTAAAAACTGCATGGGCCGAAGACTATTCCAGCGCCATGGCTTTCCGGCTCAACGCGCCTGCGATGGAAAGCAAGGATCATGTCACTCTGGCCGGTGCGGAAGTGTCACCGAATGGCGCCTGGACGCCGGGCCCACCGGAGACCGTTGGGACAAAAGACAACACGGCGGATGTGCTCGTGCCGCACGCCAGCGCAGTGTTATTGCAACTGCGAAGTCACTAAACGTTTATGCGCCATTTCACACTTACTGGCATTGTCACCGGTCTTTTGTCGATGTCAGTTGTCCTCGCCGACCCAGAGACCAACTCTCCCTTTTCCGTCACCATTACAGTGGACGCCGCCAAACCACTCGGCAAATTGACTCCCACCTGGCGTTTCTTCGGCGCCGATGAGCCCAACTACGCCTACATGAAGAACGGCAAGAAATTACTGTCTGAACTCGGCCAACTTGGCCAACCACAAGTTTATTTTCGCGCGCATCATCTGCTCACCAGCGGCGATGGCTCGTATGCCTTAAAGTGGGGTTCGTCCAGCGCCTATAAGGAAGACGCGAATGGCAACGCCATCTACGACTGGACGATCAATGACCGCATCTTCGACACCTATCTCGAACGCGGCCTCAAACCGTATGTGCAGATCGGGTTCATGCCCGAGGCATTGACGACGCATCCGCAAAACTACCCGCACCATCCACCGATTGACCAGCGCGCTCCGGCCGATGCCGGACAATCCTACCCGCCGAAGGATTACGCGAAATGGGGCGAACTTTCCTATCAATGGGCGAAACATTGCGTCGAAAAATACGGACGGTCGGAAGTGGAAAAGTGGTATTGGGAGGTCTGGAACGAGCCGAACATCCTTTACTGGCACGGGTCCCACCAGGACTATTTCAAGCTTTACGATTATGCCGTGGAAGGCGTGCGGCGCGCCCTGCGAACCGCCCGCGTCGGCGGACCAGAAACGGCGGGCGGCCCGGGCGGAAAGTTTTTGCGGGAATTTTTGGAACATTGCGCGCGCGGCACTAACTACGTCACCGGCCAACCCGCTTCGCCGCTGGACTTTATTTCCTTTCACGCCAAAGGCTCGCCCGTTTTCACCAACGGCCATGTTCGCATGGGCATGGCGAACCAGTTCAAAGACATCAACAATGCCTTTGCCGTGATCGCCTCATTTCCTGAATTCAAAAAATTGCCCATCGTCATCGGCGAATCCGATCCCGAGGGTTGCGCCGCCTGCCGCGAGCCGCGCGACGCCTATCGCAATGGCACGATGTATTCCAGTTACACCGCGGCGAGCTTCCCCCGCGAATATGAACTGGCCGAACAGTATGGAGTCAACCTCGAGGGCGCGCTGACCTGGGCGTTTGAATTCGAAGGCCAGCCGCCCTTCGCCGGCTTCCGCCAACTGGCCAGCGCCGGTATTGATTTGCCGGTGCTCAATGTGTTCCGCATGTTTGCCAAAATGAGCGGCCAGCGTCTCGCTGTGCAGAGCAGCGCTGGACTGAGCGCGCAAACCATTCTTAGATCCGGGGTGCGCGGCCAGCCCGATGTGTCGGCTCTCGCCAGTCTCGACCAAAACAAACTGGCCGTCTTGGTCTGGCATTATCACGATGACGACGTCCCCGGCCCCGACGCAACGGTTGATTTGACACTGGATCATTTACCACTGCCCAACGGCGGCTTCACGATGACGCGCTATCGCATTGATGCCCATCACAGCAATGCCTATGCGGCTTGGCGTCGGATGGGTTCGCCGCTACCGCTCTCGGATGAGGAATTTTCCCAGCTTGAAAAAGCCGGGCAGCTTGCGGAACTGCCTGAGCCGAACAAAATTCGCGTGGACAAGGGCCGCGCCCAAATAAAATTTGACCTGCCGCGCCAGGCAGTGGAATTGCTCGTGATGAACTGGCAGTGAAATGAACACCACCGACGTTGAGAAAAAACATTCCGCCTTCGTCACGACCCACTGGTCGGTCGTATTGGCGGCCGGCCGCAGCGATACGACGCGCGCCCAGAACGCCTTGGACAAGCTCTGTCAAACCTACTGGTATCCGCTTTACGCTTATGTGCGCCGCCGGGGCCACGCCGCCCATGACTCCCAGGACTTGACGCAGGAGTTCTTCGCGCGTCTGCTGGAACGGCAATCGCTGGCCAGCGCCAATCCGGAACGCGGCCGCTTTCGCTCCTTCATCCTGACCGCGATGAATAATTTTCTCATCGCTGAATGGAGCAAGGCGCAGACACAAAAACGCGGCGGCGGCTGCCTGACCTTTTCCATGGACCTGGCGGCGGCGGAAGAGCGCTACGATTTGGAACCCGCCGATAACTCGACGCCTGCTAAAATTTTCGAGAAACAATGGGCGTTGACTTTGCTCAATGAAGTTTTGAACCGGTTGGAAGGCGAATATGGCCGCGAGGGAAAAGCAGCGCTATTCGCGGCGTTGAAGGAAACTCTCATGGGCGCGCGCGAAACGCAGCCTTATGCCGAACTGGCCGCCCGCCTCTCGATGAACGAGGGCGCGATCAAAGTGGCCGTGCATCGGTTGAGAAAACGTTATCGCGAACTCGTCCGCGCCGAAATCGCCCACACCCTCGACCGATCGCAGGATATCGACGAAGAAATGCGGCACCTTTTCAGCGCGTTGACGGAAAAGTAGCCGACACTTAATAGGACGCCGGCGCGGATACTGTGACAATCCGGTAATAGCGGGCGGAGCCGCCGCTGCCATTGGGATCGACGAATTGGGCGGAGCCTTTCAGAACCGTGTTGGTGCAGACTGGCAGCCAAGTCACCAAATCGGTCGAGATTTGCAGGGTAAAATTCAGGCCGTCGAACGCCGGCAGCGAGGCATGCAGAGAACCGTCGGCCATGGTGCGCAACACTGGTTGCGGAATCGGCAGCAAATCGGCATCCAGAATGATTGCGCCGGCCTGTTGTGGTAAACCGAGGGTGTAAGTCGCCGGCGTATTGGTGGCGCCAGGCGGCGCAATCAATGATAAAACCACCGTATCATCATAACTATAGTCGGAATCAATGTCATCCAACGGAATGATAGTAATCAGCGCGTAACTTTTGCCCGCCGGGATGATGACCGAAGATGGTATGGTCTCGTAATCGACGCCGTTAGTGGCCGTGCCGCTAATGGAATAATAAACGGTGAGGTCGGCGTTCGTGCCGCTGGCGCGCTGCACCAAAAAGGTCGCCGTATTGGCCCCGCTGACATAATTGCTGGCCATTGAAGTCGGGCTATACCAAGTGCTGTAGTTGGTTCCCGCGACTGCGACGGGGTCGGGCGCATAAATACTGACCACCGGCAAATTGGTCACGACGTAAATGTTCACCGGCGCAGAGGTGGCGGCATTGCCCGCGCTGTCTATGACGACCGCAGTCAGTGCATAACTGCCGGCCTGAACATTGCTCCAGGCGATGAAGAAGGGGTTCTCCTGTGTCGTATTGGTCAGCAATATTCCGCCGCCATTGGACACAGTCCCGATGCTGTTGCCATTGGCAAAATATTGCACGGTGCGAACTATATTCGAGTCGGTGACCCGGGCATGAACCCCGATAGTAGCCGGCGCGGTGAATGTCTGGCCGTTGGTCGGATACCAAAAGCTGACAGTGTAAGGCACGATGGGCGGCGGCACGTTGGTGACGGTAAGATTCACCGGGGCGGACGTGGCGGTGTTGCCCGCGCTATCCGTCGCGACGGCAATCAGGGAGTAAGTGCCCGCCTGAACATTGCTCCAAGCCATGTAGAAGGGACTCTCCTGCGTCGAGTTGGTCAGCAACACTGAGCCCGTATAAGACACCGTCCCAATACTGTTGCCATTGGCAAAATATTGCACTGTGCGGACTACATTCGAGTCTGTGATCCGGGCATGAACCCCGATGGTGGCCAGAGCGCCGAAGGTCTGGCCATTGGTCGGATACCAAAAGCTGACGATATAGGGCACGACGGGAGGCGGAATATTAGTGACGGTAATATTCACCGGCGCGGATGTTGCCGTATTGCCCGCGCTATCGGTCGCGACGGCTGTCAGTGCATAACTGCCCCCCGCAACATTGCTCCATAATATGTAGAACGGAGCGTTTTGGACCGGGTTGGCCAACATCCCGTTGTTGGTCGCGGTCCCGATGCTGTTGCCATTGGCGAAATACTGAACTGTCCGCACTACGTTTGAATCTGTAACTCCAGCGTAGATCACGATAGCGGTCGGGTTGACGAAAGTCTGGCCATTGGTCGGATACCTAAAGCTTACGACATAGGGCACGATCGCAGACGGCACATTGGTGACGATAATTTTCACGGGCGCGGATGTTGCCGTATTGCCCGCGCTGTCCGTCGCCACGGCCGTCAATGCGTAATTGCCCGCCACGACATTGCTCCACGCCATGAAAAATGGACTGTCCTGGGTCGAGTTGGTCAGCAACACTCCGCCACTGTTGGACACCGTCCCGATGCTACTCCCATTGGCGAAATACTGCACCGTCCGAACCATGTTCGAGTCGGTCACCAAGGCATGGACCCCGATAGTAGCCGGAGCTGCAAACGTCTGCCCGTTAGTCGGATACCAAAAACTAACAAGGTACGGAATGATATGCGGCGGCACATTGGTGACCGTAATGTTCACCGGCGCGGATGTTGCCGTATTGCCCGCGCTGTCCGTTGCGACGGCGGTCAATGCGTAATTGCCCGCCACGACATTGCTCCACGCCATGAAAAATGGACTGTCCTGGGTCGAGTTGGTCAGCAACACTCCGCCGCTATTGGACACAGTCCCGATGCTACTCCCATTGGCGAAATATTGCACCGTCCGAACCACGTTCGAGTCGGTCACCAAGGCATGGACCCCGATAGTAACCGGAGCTGCAAACGTCTGCCCGTTAGTCGGATACCAAAAACTAACAAGGTACGGAATGATATGCGGCGGCACATTGGTGACGGTGATATTCACCGGAGCGGATGTGGCTAAATTACCCGCGCTGTCAGTCGCCACGGCGGTCAACGCGTAATTGCCGGCCACAACGTTGCTCCATGAAATGTAGAACGAACTGCCTTGGGTCGTGTTGGTCGGTGGTACGGTGCTACTGTTGGTCGCGGTTCCGATCGAGCCGCCATTGGCGAAATACTGCACCGTCCGAACCACGTTCGAGTCAGTCACGCGAACATAAACCCCGATATGGGCGGGGCCGGCGAACGTCTGGCCGTTGGCCGGAGACAAAAAGCTGATGGTATAGGGTACGATGGGCGCCGGCACATTAGTGACGATGAGTTTCACTGGCGCTGAGGTGGCCATGTTGCCCCCGCTATCGGTCGCCACAGCCGTCAATGCGTAATTGCCAGCGGGAACATTGCTCCATGTCATGTAGAACGGACTCTCCGTCGTGGAATTGGTCAGCAATACTCCCTTGCTGTTTGTCACCGTTCCGATGCTGTTGCCATTGGCGAAATACTGGACCGTACTTACTACGTTCGAGTCGGTCACTGTGGCATGGACTCCGATCGTGGCCGGAGCGGCAAACGTCTGCCCGTTAGTGGGGTACAAAAAGCTGACGACATACGGAACTATATGCGGCGGCACGTTGGTGACCGTAATATTCACCGGCGCGGACGTGGCAGTATTGCCCGCGCTGTCTGTCGCCACAGCCGTCAATGCGTAATTGCCAGCAAGAACATTGCTCCATGTCAGGTAAAGCGGACTTTTTGCCGTGGAATTGGTTAGCAACACGCCGGCGCCATTGGACACCGTTCCGATGCTGTTCCCATTCGCAAAATACTGCACCGTTTGAACCACATTCGAATCCGTCGCCAAAGTGTAGATGCCGATCGTGGCGGGCGCGGTAAACATCTGTCCATTAGTCGGATACAAAAACCTGACGGTATAGGGAACGACCGGCGGCGGCACACTGGTGACCGTAATATTCACCGGCGCGGATGTTACGGTATTGCCCGCGCTGTCTGTCGCCACTACGGTCAAGGCGTAATTGCCGGCCAGGACATTGTTCCATGACATGTAAAACGGACTCTCCTGCGTCGGGCTGGTCAGCAACACTCCCTTGCTATTTGTCACCGTTCCGATGCTGCTGCCATTGGCGAAATACTGCACCGTACTTACCACATTCGAGTCAGTTACCGAGGCATGTATCCCGATGCTGGCCGGAGCGGCAAACGTCTGCCCATTAGTCGGATACCAAAAACTGACGGTATAAGGCACCACCGGCGTCGGCACATTGGTCACCGTAATGTTCACGGGGGCGGTGGTGGCCGTATTGCCGGCGTTATCCACGACGACTGCGGTCAGTGAATAGGCCCCTGCGGGGACGTTGCTCCAAATAATGGGAAACGGATTGCCCTCGGTCAAACTGGTGACCAGCACCCCCGGCGTATTGGTGACAATCCCGATGCTTGTTGCGCCGGAGAAATACTGGACTGTCCGGATAAGATTCGTATCCGCCATCCGCGCGTGAACGTAGATGCTGGCCGGCGCGCTGAAGGTCTGGTTGTTGGTGGGATTGGACAGCAGAGTGGTCAGCGGCGAGGTTTGGGCGCGGGCGGTGCCGATGGCAAAGAATGACAAACTCACCAAAAAAGAGGCAGCCAAAAAATTGTGATTAAAAGTCCTCATAGGTTAATAAGTATTCATACCGGCTCGAGTGAATGAAGGCAAGCCTTTTTTGAGACATTTAAAGCCCTTCCCCCTTTGCTCTTGCTGTCAAAAGATGCCTTTGCGACGCTCTCCTCGGTTCATCACAACGGTCAAACATCCCGTCATGGCCGGATGCGAAACGGAGGTGCAAGCCGTTCTGGAAACCCCGGAAGAAATTCGGCGTAGCAAAAGCGATGCGAACGTGTATCTTTTCAATCGCAACCGGCGTTGGGTCTGCGCCGTAAGCAAACAGGAAGGTCGCAGTGCGGCAAGAGTTTTTCGCGGTACCCAGGTTAATTCCGCGCTTTTCTTCAAATCGCCTGTAACCTTCGTCCTCCATTCCAGTAGTATGAGGCAGAATGGATACGAAACCTCTTTGCCCACGCTGCGGAAAACCCCTCGCCCCCAACGCGCCCAAAGGCCTCTGCCCGGCGTGCCTGATGCAGGGCGCCTTTGCCACGGGAACCGGAGCCAGTTCGGCGCACGATAAGAAGCCGCGCTTCGTTCCGCCTAAAGCGGAAGAACTTGCGCAACATTTCCCGCAATTGGAAATTCTGGGGTTTATTGGCCAGGGAGGCATGGGTGCGGTCTATCGGGCGCGGCAAAAACAACTCGACCGGGTTGTCGCGTTGAAGATTTTACCGCCCCAAGTCGCCGAGGGGCCGGGTTTCGCCGAACGTTTCACCCGCGAGGCCCGGGCCCTCGCCAAACTCAATCACCCCCACATCGTCACCCTTTATGAATTCGGCCAAACGGACGGCTTGTTTTTCTTCCTGATGGAATTTGTGGACGGCATTAACTTGCGTCAATTGCTCAACACCAACCGCCTCGCGCCGAAAGAAGCGCTGGCCATCGTGCCGCAAATTTGTGACGCGCTGCAATTCGCCCACGAGCGCGGCATCGTCCACCGCGACATCAAGCCGGAGAACATCCTTCTGAGCAAGGATGGCCAGGTGAAGATTGCCGACTTCGGCGTGGCCAAAATCGTCTCGCAACGCTTGGAGGAAACATCCGCGGAAAAAACTTCGTATTTGCACTCCGGCGAACTGACCGAAGCCGGCAGCGTTCTCGGCACACCCAAATACATGGCGCCGGAACAAATCGCCCATCCGCTGGAAGTGGATCATCGCGCCGATATTTATTCGCTGGGTGTGGTGTTCTACCAGATGCTCACGGGCGAACTGCCCGGCCAGCGCATTGAACCGCCCTCCAAAAAAGTGCAAATCGACGTGCGCCTGGATGAAGTCGTGCTTCGCGCGATGGAAAAAAATCCCGAACTACGTTTCCAGCAAGTCAGTGAGGTGAAGACTCGCGTGGAAACGATCGCCGGAACGGCGTTGCCGATTCCGCCGAGGAGAGAGCTGGCCGTCGTGCAATCGTATAGTCCGCTAGTTATTGCAGGCTGGATTTTAGGCGCCGCCCTCGCGATCTGGCTCATTGCTTTTGCGTTTCTCAATTACCACCACGGCGAATCTTCGGGTAATCCGGCGACAACCAACGCCGCCAAACTGACCCAGCAAGGCTGGCAGTTCTGGCAAACCCAACACCTGGAGGAGGCGGCCGCCAAATTTCAGCAAGCCGTCCAACTCGCGCCCAGCAACGCCGATGCGTGGAACGGCCTCGGTTGGGCGAGGCTCAATTCCGGCCATCCCGGCGACGCGGAAAAGGCCTTTCAAAAAGTGCTCTCGCTGGAACCCAATCATCCGGCCGCACTTAACGGGCTGGGACAACTTTGCCTGTCACAACGAAAATACGCTGAGGCCGAAAAATTTCTGCTTCAGGCCGCGCCGCAGGCGTCCGCCGCGTGGTTTGGATTGGCCCGCCTCTATTTGCTTCAGGGAAAATTCGCGCAGGCAGAACATTGGGCCCAAAATCTGGTCGATTCCGGCCAGGCAGATCAAACCGCCAAGGCCATGCTTGACGCAGCCAGGAACAAAAAGCTGAGCGAGGGCTTGCGCCTGATGCTGGAACCGCCCGTCCCCGCGATTGCCCGATAACTTGCCGATCAAACCTTCGGAGCGCATGTAACATGATTGGGTTTTTTCCGGTTCCTAATCTTAATCTTAATCGTAATCTCTTCATTCGATTAGGATTAAGATTAAGATTAAGAGCGAAAAATAACCCTTGACACCCGCGTCTTAGTGTACTAATTATACTAGCACACTGACGCATGTCTTTAACGTTCAGCATCAACACCGGATCGGCCTCGCCGATCTACAAGCAGATCACCGAGCAGGTGCGGCTGGCTGTCACGGCCGGCAAGCTGTCCGTGGGCGATCAACTGCCCAGCGTCCGGGTGTTGGCCGAAGATCTGGTGGTCAATCCCAATACGGTCGCCCGCGCCTACGCCGACCTGGCGCGCGAAGGACTGCTCGAGGCCCGCTCCGGCCGGGGCGTGTTCATCACCCATAAGCGCAAGGTCTATTCGCGGGCCGAAGGCTGGCGCCGCATCGAGCCATTGCTGGACGCGCTTATTGGCGAGGCGATGATCCTGGATTTCACCCGCGAGGAATTGCGCGAGGCCTTTAATGAAAAATTGAGCCAGTGGAAACATCCCAAAGGAGGCGACCGCCATGAATGAAGAACCTGTCATCCAAACACGCGGGTTGACCAAGTATTACGGCAGCAAGGCCGCCGTCTATGAACTCAATCTGGATGTGCCGCGCGGCTGCGTTTTCGCATTTCTCGGACGCAACGGTTCGGGCAAAACCACCACCATTCGGATGCTCATGGGCCTGGCGCAACCGACCCGCGGCACGGGCGTCATTCTCGGGCACGACATTCGCGCGTTGCCGCCGGAAATCCGCGCTCGCATCGGTTATTTGACTGAGGAACACCAGCTTTACGGCTGGATGAACGTGAAGGAATGCGGCGAGTTTCAATCGAAATTTTTTCCGAAATGGAACGACCGAATCTTTCGCGGGATCATGGGCCATTTCAACTTAAAGCCCACCGCCAAAGTGAAAGATTTGTCTCGCGGCGAGCGCGCGGGCCTGTGCCTGGCCTTGACCCTCGCGCCGGAGCCAGAACTGTTGATGCTGGATGATCCGGGCCTGGGCCTGGACCCGGTCGCGAGGCGGGCGCTGGTCGAGTCGATGATCTTTCTGACGCGAAAATCCGACCGGACCATTTTCTTTTCGTCCCACCATTTGTCGGATGTTGAACGCGTGTCGGATTACATTGCCGTCTTCGACCGGAGTGTTTTGCGCGCGTGCTGCCCGTTGGAAACATTCCAGCAAAGCGTGCGGCAAGTGAGACTGCGATTCTCCGGCGCGCCGCCGCCGTTGCCGCGCGTTCCGGGCCTCCTCCAAGCCATTCGCACCGAAAACGAACTGCGCGTGACCTGCGCCCACTACAATGGCGAGGCGGACAAAATTCTTCGCGCGCTTATGCCAACCGAAATGGAAACCATCCCGCTGGGACTGGAGGACGCGTTCATCAGTTATTTAGGCGAACGCGGCGAAAAATCATTCATCTTGTCAGAAATGGGAGTGCAACCATGAAAACATTGATTCAAAAAGACCTGCGGGAAAATCTGAAAATAGCATTGCTCGGGCTGCTGATTTTTTCACTTCTTTTGCTCCAAGCCTACCAGTCCTGCATCTCGAGTTCGGCCAACCTCGCGGCAGGACGGTGGTCGGGACAGACCGACTCCTTGCAACCTTTGCTGGCGTCAAATCTGCTGACGGACGCGTCTTTTTTCTGCATTCTCTTTGGCGCGATTCTGGGTTGGCTGCAAACCCGGAACGAGGCGCACCGCGACCTTTGGGCATTTTTGATCCACCGCCCGGTCACACGCGCGGAAATCTTTTGGAGCAAAACCATGGCGGGCTTGTGCTTGTATATTTTCGGCGCGGGATTGCCGTTGTTAATCCTCGTCCTGGTCGTTCGAATGCCGGGCCACGTTGCCGCGCCCTTCGAGTGGGCGATGGTTCTGCCGCTGGTCTCCATTTTTTTGAGTGGATTCGCCTATTATTTCGCGGGCCTGCTGACCGGCTTGCGTCAGGCGCGCTGGTACGGAAGCCGCATCTTTGGACTGGGCCTCGCAATCGTCGGCTCAATCGGAATCTTCGGTGGGCCTGGCGTCTGGATGCTCCTGGTTATGATTGGGGTAGCGGTGGCGATTTTAGCAATCGCAGTTTGGGGAGCCTATCTGAGCGGGGGATTTTATCGCGGCCAACCGCTGGCCGGGCGTTTCGCGCTCACTGTGGCGATGACCGCTGGATCCGGCGTTGTCTTGTTTGCTGGCGCGGGATTGATCGTCGGTCTGGTCTTGGACCAGCTCTCGCCCCGTACAAATATCTCCAGCAGTTATCTCATGACCCGGGATGGCGTTCTCTACAAGACAACGAGCCGGGATGGCCAAGAGGTGGACGTGGTGGATTTGAACGGACACGCCCCGCTCGATCCTAAAACTGGCCAAAAAATAGAGATCAAAGAGTTTCGAAAACGCACTGCCTACTCCGGCTGGGTGTTTTCCACCTTCAAAAAACGCAATCAGAATTGGAATGCCATGCATGATAGTATGCGGTTTTTTAGCCTTTTGAATGTTACCGACAAAACTCTTTGGTATCTGGATCGCCATGGCAAAGTTCTCGGCTACGACGGCCGCACCCGAAAATACGCCGGCAGTCTTGACCCGCGAGGCGCTAGCGGAATGTCCTCGCCCGAATCATTGCTGAGGCCGGCGAATTATTATTACTATAATGCCTACAACGACGCGCCGCGAAAACTCTTCCCGAGCGCCAAAACGGTTTATCAGGTGGATTTCAAGGAACGCACCGTGCAGCCGGTATTTACCCTGACCAACGACGATGAAATCGGCGGTTATGGTGACGTGCCTGCCGCATACGACGGCAATCAGCCGCCAAATTTCATGATCACGACCCGAAGAACAATCCGCGTAATGGACTTCGAAGGCCATCCCATCCTTGCCCTCCCCTACGAACCATCTTACTCCGAATACCCGCAAGTTGACCTTACTTTGCTCCAGCCGACAAACGGTTTACGCGATGATTTTGCTATCTGGTTCTATCCAGATCCCGAAACGAATCGCGCTCGGAGCTGGGCCATGCCGATTCATGTGGTGTGGCTGGGTCCTGACCACACCCTCACGAAGAGCGCCGATCTGCCTCCCTTGCCCAGGCTTAATAACACATCGTGGGGACAAAAACTAGCCGAAGCACTCTTGCCCCCCGTTGCGCATTTTGATCTCAGTCAAAAGAATAACGGTGATTGGACAGCCCTGAATCTTGCTTTGGCTTTGATCAGCGCGGGCATCGGACTGGCCTTGGTGCGACGTTATAATTTTTCCATTGCGGCGATGGCCGGGTGGACAGCATTCATTTTTGTCCTTGGAATCGCCGGGCTCCTGGGCTTCCTATGCGTGCAGGAATGGCCGGTGCGCGAGGTTTGCGTCCAGTGCAAAAAGTTCCGCGTGGTGGACCACCCATTCTGTGAACATTGCCAAGCGCCATTCCCGCCACCCGAAAAGGATGGCACCGAAATCTTCGCGCCGCTGGTGAAGAGTTGACTTTACTAAGCGCGGAACTTGCGCTTGACCGAAACCAGCCAGCCAACCGACCCTACAACCAACAAGCTGAGGGAGGAGGGTTCAGGCACGGATTGCACGGTGAACTGCTCATTGGGGGAAGCGCTCGAAAAATTGATTGTGCCCGGATACGCAACGGAGTCTCCAATCGGAAACCCTCCCGAACTTCCGGCCAGGGTTGACGGTGTATCCGTACTGACAAAAGTGAAGGAATCCGATTGGCCGGGTGCAATTGCGTTCGCCGCCGTGCCTTGATACATAATCGACCCACTGCTCACCGTGGCGCTCCACCCGGACAATCCTCCCGAAGCGCTGGAAGGCACAGTGGGCAAGAAAAAGTGCCCCGGTATCCAAGCATACCAAAAACCCTGAATGGGAGTGGTCGCGGAAGAGGCATTGTTCAGTGTCAGCGTATAAGTAAAAGTACCACCCGCTCCTGGCACATCCGTCAGCGTGGCGCTCGCATTTATGCCTTGGGCGTGGCCGGTCATGGTGGACGCGGCCAACCCTGCGGCAACGGCCAGGGTAAAACGGAGCGAGGTTAATTTCGGGGTTTTATTCATGGCATGTCCTTTCGTTTTGGTTCCGGTGTTCAAGGTCATTTGGTCTGATTAAGCTTCTATACGCTAATGGGACGACCGGCCAGCAAAAATGTTCCCAAATAAAATGATGGGGCGCGAACCCGTCTAATCGTCCTCGGGATTCAAATGCACCGCCCAGTGCGGATACGGCTGATGGGTTCCCTTCATCGCCCGCCACAAGATGCGGTTGAGTTGGTCTTCAGGACATTGATCGGCTTTTTCCAGCGGCAAACCCGCCGAGACGTAAGCGTCTTTGCGCAAGAGAGGATCCGAAATCCGTTTCGGGTCCGGGTTCAATTCGTCGAGGGGAATAAGGTTCGGCACAGCGTCAAAAGGGGTCAGATCAGGCATTTCGGTGAAACAGTCAAACATCGGCGTGGCGGTTGCGTCCATTTGATTCATCGGCGGCAGGCCAAGAATGAGTTCGATGGTGCGCAGCAAACTCGTGGTGTTGTAGGGAGTGGACACAACCTGGCCGCGCTGGGTATAGGGGCTGGCTACGTAAGCCGTTGTGCGATAGGCGCTGGCATGGTCCCAACCGGCCTGCGGATCGTCTTCGATGGCGAAAATACAAGTCTGATTCCAAAATGAGCTATGGCTGATCGCCTCGACGACCTGCCCGACGGCAAGATCATTGTCGGCGACTTGCGAGGCGGGCTTGGCAGCCCCTGGGCGAACCCCGGAAGTGTGGTCGTTGGGCAGCCAAACAATCAGCAGATTAGGAAACTCGCCTGTTTGCTCGAAGCGTTTGAGGTCGCCGATGAATTGCTTCGCCCGGTAAATGTCGGTCACGTCCAAGTTCCACCCCAACCCATTGGTGGCGACGGAGGGACGCAACGATTCGATATGCGGCTCGCTCCAAAGAATGATATTCCCGGCGCCATTGGTAAAATCGCGATAAAAATCCCGAAAGCCCGGTTTGCCCCGGCGCGGCGTCCTCCACCGCCAATCGGAGTAGGTGAACTCGCCGTAAACGCGTAAGGTCTTGCCGTGCGCAATGGCGTCGTCCCAAATGAATCCGGCCGGCGAGTAGGCCAGCGCGTCGATCTCGTTGGTTTGCGCGCCAGAGGGATAACTGCGCGGAAAACCCGCGTACGATTTTTCCATGTAATCTGTCGCCATGGCGGTATCGGTCCATTGGTGGCCGTCGGGGCTTTTGCTGCCGGAGCAGTAAGTGTGGTCCAGCAGCGCGAATTCATGCGCCAGCTTGTGTTGGTTGGGCGTGACCCTTTCGCCAAAAATGCAGAGGGAACGATCGCCGTCGCCTTCCTTGACATCGCCGAGAACCTGGTCGTAAGTGCGGTTTTCCTTGATAATATAGATGACATGCTTGAAGACACTCGGTTCCCCCACCCTTTCCGGCACTGGGCGCGGCGGTTGGCCGGACCGCGCCGGAAGTTTCGCCTGGGCCAGGAGCGGATAGCGCATGTCGGCCAGCGCCCTCTGAGTGTACGCTCTCAACTCGCGCGCCGAGGGCAGAGGCATCAGCGAAATCGAGCCGTTATACTCCTGCGAGTTGAACTCCCGCCGTCCATTGGTTGGGTTAAGGTTTCCCGGACTGAGGCCCTTGATATTGGCCACATCAATCGTCTGGCGCTTGGGATCAAAAGCAATCGCCCCCGGGAACCACCCTGCCGGGATAAGCCCCAGAAGCTTGGACTGGCCTGGGTGAAAGTCGATCACGCCCACCGCATTCTGTGTTCCATTGCACACGAACAGCCGGGTGCCGGATCTATTGAAAGCCAGCGCATTAGGCTGGGCGCCGAACAAGTCCTCCGCGTTCTGCCGCGCCCAAATCGTTTCCACGAGTTTCTCTGTCCGCGTGTCAATAACACTGACCGTATCGCTGCCGGCATTGGCCACCGCCACATAATGTCCGTTGGGCGAGAGCGCCAGCGCGCAGGCGTGCAAGCCGGTGAGAATCTCGGATTGGCCTCCGTCCGGCTCAAGGTCTATGATGGACACCGAGCCTTCGCTGGCGATGAACCGAACCGGGTCCACGCGCACCCGCGTTCCTTGCCCGGCTGGCCCGGTCACGTCGCCCGGCCCCGGCCGGCGGCCGCCCCAATTGCTGACATACGCCTTCCGGCCCGCCAGCACCACCTCGTACGGCGCCACCCCCACGTCCCAAAGCCGCAGCAGTCGTCCGCTGGCGGTCTCAATTTCGGCAAATCGATTGGAAAGGTTCAACGCCACGTAAAGGCGCTTGCCGTCCCGCGAGACGGCCAGGCCGGAGGGAATTTCTGGTTTGCGCATGGGTGCGTTGGCCGGCGGCAACGGAATGGCAAAGAGCGGCGCTATCGTGCCATCCGCCTGGACGCCGAAGACCTTGATGTCGCCATGCACATTCGCCAAATAAATCCGGGCGCCATCTGGTGAAAATATCAGTCCGGTGAAACTGAGCATGGCTTTGGGATCGGGATTGAGAAAGGCCGAAGACGAGGGCACGGCTTGGGCATTGGTGGCGATGTCTGTTGGCAGCCGAACATGCTGCAAAACCCGCCCAGACGCCGGATCCAGCGCCAGCAGTTCATGCGTCTGGCCTGAGGTCACCAGTACCCGGCCATCGGGACTGAGGGCCAGCCCTTGCGGCCTCAGGCCGGGTAATTCGATTTGAATCCCCGCCGGCGTTAATTCCTGATCGACCGGCAGCATGCTGTTCAACCCAGCTTTCGCTGCGTCTGGATGGTTCCCGACGCACTCCGCAAGGAACGCCATAACCAAAGCCGACGCCATCCATTTACAAAGAAACGCGGCTGCCGTTCTCGAGCCTCTCATTTCCCGGCGCTCACGTCTCGCAATGAATCTATCACCTGACGCAGTTCTTCAGGCTTGGGAGGCTTGACTAAGTAAAACCGTCCCCCCAGAACATAGGCCCTTTTGTGATCTTTAGGCTCATCCGAACCCGAGAGCGCGACGACGGCAATGGATTGGAACATGGGCCGCCGCTCGATCCAGGCCAGGACTTCAAACCCATCGAGGCAGGGGGTTTTGAGGTCGAGAAATATCATAAAGGGCAAAGGATATTTCTCCCGATCGGCATATTGACCGGTTCCCGATAAGTAATCCACGGCTTCCTGGCCGTTGGTGACGACGTTCAGCGGATAGGTAATTTTGGCATTCCTTAAAGCCAGTTTGAAGAGAAGAACATCATCGCTGTTATCCTCCACGAGCAAAATTATATTGCTTGAATCCATTTTCGTCCCACGCACCCGGCGGCAGTCGCAGGCCGGACGCTGGTGGACGACAAACTTCTAATTCAACCGGCGTCCTTTTGTAAATGTAAATCGTCGTGGGGCAGGATGCTCGGTAGGACGCGTCTTTTCATTGCTGTAACCTCCACGAGCCTGGATTTTTGGCGAAGAGGTGGGCGTGGAGGCGAATGGGGATCGACAAACGTCTCGGCCAAGGCCACGGGATGCTTCCATTGCCGCTCCCAATCCGCCGACAATCGCGCCAGCATCAGCTTCATGAACCGGCCCACCAGGTTGGCACACGGGCGGCCGGGCCAGACCAGCAAACGCGCATTATTGACCACCAATGGCAACCGCCGCCGGCGCTGCTCCGCCGTCCAGCCGATCCAGCCGTCGCGGGCCTTCAAATGCCCATGAAAATTCTTTTCGATCAAGGCAACCTCGGCCCGATTTCTAATGCTGTGAATGCGCTAAAGCCCGGCGATTTTATCGAACTAAAGTTCCAGGAAGATATTACAAGGTTCCGCCAGGCCGGAGCTTGGCAACGGCCGACACTTGAGGCAGGGGCGAATGGACTTGCTCCGGACGCGAATGCGTGCGACATATCTTCCACGGTGGGAGAGGTGGCAGAGTGGTTTAACGCGCACGCCTGGAAAATGTAAACCCGTTTTTTGCTATGGTCATCAATCTTTATTTCTCCCTCTGTGGAGAGTCCTATTTTCAACTTTTGCGGGAGCTATTTTTGCTCATTTTTGGCTTTAAAAATTGCAAACGGTATCAGATTGCGGTATCAGATTTTGAATGCTCAATTCTCCAGTTTCGTCCGTTACCCACACCCGATGCGCCCTGCTGCGAGCTTCCGCTCGAACTCATTGACAAAGTGGACGAATCCGTGGAGTCCTACGTGGACCTGATCGCCGAACGTATAGTGCAACTGGGGAACGTCGCCGAGGGTAAGGTGCGCGTGGCGGCCGCGATGTTCGGGAATGGTACCGCCCGAATGGGCAAAAAACCGAGCAGTCGTTGTGTTTGCGCCGGCATCGCTTTTTTACGATCGTTCTCCTCTTGCCTCCACCACGGCTCCGCGCGTTGATTAAAAATTTGACTTGAGAACGAACGCGCGTATTTTCGTAATATGTGAACGTGAATTCACTTTCACAACCAGCTATGAGTCAGCGAGCCCAAAAGGTCAAAACTGAGATTCGTCAGGAACAAATTGCCGTGGCGGCATTGGAGTTGATTGCCAGGCGAGGCCTGGACGAATTGAATATAGGCGCGTTAGCCCGACAGGTGGGTGTGGTGCCTTCGGCGATTTACCGACACTATAAAGGTAAGGACGAAGTATTGGTGTCGGTGCTCGACCTGATTTCGCGCAGCCTGTTGGCCAATATCGAGGCAGTTTGCCAGGAAACGCCCGATGCGTTGGATCGGCTTCATCTTCTATTAATGCGACACGTCCAACTGGTTCGCCATCATGTCGGGATACCGCGCGTGCTTTTTTCCGAGCAAATCTTCGCGAGAAGCGGCGGACGGAGACGCCAGGCTCACCAAACCTTAAACGGCTATTTGCAGAAGATCGCCACAATCATACGCGAAGGCCAGCGCCAAGGTCAGATACGCGCCGATGTTTCGCCGGAAACGGCGGGGATTATGTTTTTGGGCCTCGTCCAACCGGCTCTTATCCTCTGGTTGATGAGCAATAAAACCTTTGATGTGGTTCGACACGCAGAAGAGGCGTGGCGGGTGTTCCGGGAAATGCTGCAAGCGACCGAAAATCAAATCGGTTCAAAAAATGGATCGGGAACCCGAATCAGAAGATCGAAATTTACATCCGAAAAACAAGAACGAACTTGAAAACGACGAATTTAAACGATCAGCGGGGCGACTTGCAGACGGACAAGAACATGAACGCGACCGCAATTGAAGGCATGTCAGCCGAACACCGCCATATTGAGTCGGTTGTCAAATCATTGCAAGACGCCTCCATGGGCTTGGAAAACGGGCGGCGACTCAGGGTTTGGAAGCTGCGAACGGTGGTGGAGTTTCTCCGCGTTTACGCCGGTCAGCGTCACCACAGCCGGGAAGAAGCGTTGTTTTTTTCCATTCATAGCGAATGCAGCGAGTTCACACAAAGTTGCTCACTTGAAAGACTCAACCATGAATACGAAAAAGGCCGTGCGCTGGTGTCCATGCTGGAAGAGCAAATTGCCCAATACGAGCAACAACAGCCGGAAGCCGGTTACGCTTTGGGTCAAACGTTGCAGGAGATCGCTCAGTTTTACCATCACTGCGTTTGGATGGAAGACGCAACGGTCTATCCGACAGCGAAAGAGACCATCACCGAGAGCGTGAATCGACAATTGCAGCGACAGTTTGCAGAGATAGACAGTGCCTTTGGCTGGGATCTCATCGCGGAATATGAGCAATTTGCCGCGAATCTTTCTTTCCGAGCAGCGACCATTGATCTTTATGGGGGCCGAGTAGCAGCGCACTCTGCTCGCTCCAATGTCTTAATAAGCACCCGGTCATGCTCCATTCCTGAAGTTGAATTTTAAACCCATCGCAGATCAAAAAATGAAAATGTAACCAGTTATGCCACGAAACGTTCAACAACTACCGGGAAACAGATTAAGGAAAGCCGCTCAATCGGGCCGCCCAAACCGTCATCGTGACGCCAAAAAAAGGAATATAAAAC
>Ga0209483_1000626_pt1 | contig 29609 bp, 23 predicted proteins | sample NGEPerA_FD_184508 | JGI IMG/M metagenome (GOLD analysis project Ga0209483, IMG submission 184508) | Arctic peat soil microbial communities from the Barrow Environmental Observatory site, Barrow, Alaska, USA - NGEE PermafrostL2-A... | ecosystem: Environmental > Terrestrial > Soil > Wetlands >... | reverse complement strand
CTCCTTGCGCTTGGGGGCGCGAGGAGCGGTGACGCCGAGTTCTTCCTCGGAGACATGGGCTTCGTCCAGGTCGCCCGGGCCGCCGGGGCGGGAGCGTTCCAGGGAGCGGACGGCGTCGGCCACGCTGGGCCGGCCGGGGTGGGACAGGGCGGAGGCCGCGTCGGGCGAGGTCCTGGCGGTCACGGTGCCCGTCGCCATGGGCACGACGGCCTTGGCGCGCTTCGGATCGCCGCTGCCGGCCAGGGCGGATCTCTCGTGGCTGGCGGCGTTGCGGCCGTCCAGCGTGCTTTCGTACTTGATGCCGATGGTGGATTCGGGTTCGCCAAGGATCAGGCGGTTCACCAGTTCCACGCCCTGCATGAGCGTGTGGTCGGTATTGGAGACTTCGTACTTCCACATGCCAAAGCGCCCCCGGCTATAGATGCCATGATGTTCGAGGAACGGGATGGCCTGGCTGAGGATTGCATCGCGCTCGACGCTGGGGGTGGGGTAGCTGTAGTCGGCGTGGTAAACCCATGTATCCACGACTTCGTTGCGATCCTTGTCGCTGAGCATGCCGCAATTCACCAGGCCGTCGATGGTGTCATCGACAATGCGCTTGCCATCGACGGGCTTAAACTCGCTGTAGCTGGTTTCGCAGAGTAGCGAATAATTGCGGTCCTTGTTGGGGGTCATGTAGGGCGAATAATTGCTCAGGTAGGTTGCCCGGTAGAACGGGCAGTTGCCTTCCGGGAAGTACATCCAGCTCTTGGTGCTGGGGCACGGCTGCTTGATGCCCACGCCCACCATGTATCCGCCGCTGTGGCGCAGGCTGGCGGTGGATTTTTTGATCTCGCGCGGCACTTCGCCGTTGAGCATGTCGTTGCACAACTTATTCAACGGCATGGCGGTGATCAGATCGTCATACTGCACGATCTGGCCGTCCTTGAAGCGCACTTCTTTCTTGAGCAAGTTGATGAAATCGACGGTCTTGTTCAGGTTCACATGCCCTTCGAGCGGCTTTTCGAATCGGCGATAGAACTCGCCGGTGCCGCCGAACAGGGGGAACTTGAACTGATTGTTGGGGCCCCAGCCAAAGTCGTCGGTGCCGAGCACCACGTTCCTGATGGCGCGGTTGATGTCCAGGACGGCAACGCGCTCGCCGATCCATTCCTTGTTCATCATCTCCGGCGGATGCGCCCACACCTTGAAGTTGTACGGCTCCATGAAGTGCTTGACGATGCCGTCGCCGAACACGGCATCCATGAATTCCTTGAAGTTTTTGGCGCTCTTGTAGTCGCGCTTCGTCTGCGCCTCGACGAGGCCCGTCAGGCACTCGTAGGTCACTTCCTTGGGCAAATAGCGGATGTTATTTTGGAACGGGTAGGGCACCCACTTGTCGAACATGCGCACCCAGCACTCGCGCATATTGAGTTGGAAGTCCTTGCCCATGAGTTTGTCGAAGACGTCATCATAGTATTTGTAATGGCTGAACATGACGTGGCCGCCGATGTCCCAAGTGAAGCCGGCCGAATCCTTGAAACTGCTAGCCAAGCCGCCGATGTAGGGATGGCGGTCGTAAAGCTGGAAGTTTTCGTAGCCCAACTCCTTGAGGCGGTAAGCGGCGCCAAGCCCCGTGGGTCCAGCCCCGATGATGACGATTTTACGGCTCACGTTTATTCTCCTTAACAAAACCCGTGGTCTTACAACCCAAAGCGGGCTATGAGCCCTGCGTTGCCTGATACGTATAGATCAATTGCTCCTCTTCAACGGCCAATGGGGCGGCATTTCGGGCCGAACGGCGTTCTTTTTTACTGATGGCCTGGCGGATAATTCCCTGCATGGCGGCAACCGTCGCCTCCCAACTGCTGGCCCGCGCGCGCTCCAAGCCGAGCTCGATGCGCGGCTGATTCGGGTCTTGCAAGAGCTGTTCCGCGGCCTTCACAAATTCGTCGGCGGTCTTTGCGATCGTGACAATATCCTTCCATTGCCGAACGACATCCCGCACCGGCGTGCTAATGATGGGCTTGCCGGTTGCCATGTATTCAAGGCCCTTGGTCGGATTGATGTATTGCGTGGCGGCGTTGATCGCAAAGCACATCATGTTGATGTCAAACGCCTTGCAGTAATTTGGGAGCACCGAATAATCGCGGCTGCCCAGCCAAAACAGATTCGGATAGTGCGGCAGCAAATTGGGATCGACCTTCACGACCGGGCCCACCATCGCAAACGACCAACCTGGCCGCATGCGCGCCATTTCCCCGACCATCGCGTAATCGACGCGCTCATCGACCACGCCAAACCATCCGAGGATGGGCCGGGGCATGAAATCAATGTCGGGGGGGACGGCGGTGTCCGCTTCCTGGGCCTTGTTGAAATGGTCTAACTCCACCCCGCAGCCGAAAAAGTGGGCGTTATCGTGTTGCTGCTTCTTGCGGGTCCACAATTCGTAGCCGCCGGTGAAAACGACGTCGGCATGTTCCATCAGGCGGGCCTCGTTGGCCAGCAATGACTTGGGCGCGCCGGTGAATTGCGAAAGCTCGTCCATGCAGTCATAAACGACGCCGCGATTGGTGAAGTGGCCCAGCGACCAGCTCGAATCCATCGGGCTGTAATACCAAAGCAGCGGGCGGTCGAACGCGCCTTCTTCATTCATGGCGTCGATCGCCTTGGCGGCATATTCGCGAAGTTTGGCGGGCATTTCTCGGCGGCCCGCCCACGATGGCGCCATGTGCGGGCAGGCGACGGTCACGTTGGGCATCACACGATGGAACGTGAGATCCGGCTCGCTGCCCTCGGCGCGGTCGAAGAACGGCTCCTCGAAGAACAGCACCTGATGCTTCTTGGCGAAGCGCGACAAGAACTGCTGCGGGCGCTGCCAGACGAAACCCCAGCGCAGATGGCTGAACACGACGATGCCGTAACGGTCCAAGTACTTGGAGTCGTCGATTTGGATCTCCGAACCGCTGGCCGCTTCCAAAAGTTGCGCGGAAGCGGCGGCATCCGGGCCGGCGGCGCCGGGCGCCGGATCGGCGAGGCGACGCGGGGCCGCTACCGCGCTCTGGGTGTTGCCGTTGCCATTGCCATTCGCGCCGGCCTTGTGACCGTTCCCGCCAGCTTCACTTAACTTGTTCGATTCAATGATCGTCGGCACCTGCCATTCGCCAACCGGCGGCAGTTGCTCGTCGTCCATCCCCGCGGGATGTACGAGCTTTTCCAACTTCCCAACACGTTCCTCACCAGACTGCACGGCAGCCTTGAATTGCTTCACCAATGGCGTGGCACTGCGCTGCAAAGCACCATCCTGCTGACGACTCAGCGAGAACAGCCCGACCTGATGGATCTTGCCGATGCGGTGCGTGAGCGCCCCGTCCCAATCGACCTGGTCGATCATCGGCCACCAGATGAGGCCCAACATTGGCACGCCCTCCTCGCGCAGCCGGCGGGTGTGATCGAGCACGGTGTCGAGCCAGATTTCGCGGTTGATCGGCTTACCATCCACCGAGGTCTCGGTGAGCATGAGGGGCAGGCCGTACCGATGGTAATAGGCGTTGGCCACGCCGTACAGGCCGACGGGATTATCCGCGCGGCGCTGCACGATGCGGCCGCTTTCCTTCTCAAGTTGCCAATCGCTATGCGGGTAGTAATCGAGGCCCAGCACATCCGGCGATTGCGGGTTATTCCGGAACCAATCGACGTCCACCTCGCTCATGCCGTAGCTGGTTAGCCAGGAAAACAGCGGATGATGCCGATCCACGCGCCCGGTGAGCAGGTCCATCACCACGAATCGCCGCAGATTTCGGCGCTGCACTTCGAGCGTGAGGTCGGATTCCTTGCTGCGCGTTTTGTAGTTTTCACTGGCATCGCACAACAGCACCGTCGCTTCGGGCTGGGCGGCGCGGATGGCGCGGATGCCGCGATTTACGCCTTGCACGATACGGCTCAGCACCGGCATGTAGCCGCGCCATTTACGAGAATGCGGCGGCCAGAAGCCAAAATCCCCGCTGAACAGCGCGCTGACCAACGGCTCGTTAAACGGGCACCACACCTTCACATTGCCGCGATATCGCTCCACGATCGCCTGCGTGAATCGCTCCAGGGCCTCGGGAAATTCCGGATCCCCAACTGCTTGTTTGAGCCAAAGCGGCGTCCCGAAGTGCATCACGTCCAGCAAAACCTCGATGCCCAGCTTGCGCATCTCCGCGATGCGCTCGTCGCTGAATTCCCAGTTGAATTGCCCCTTCGATGGCTCCAGAACATGCCAGGGGAAGGCATAGCGCAGGTAGCCGATCCCCAACTCCTCGCGTGCCCGGCGAAGGTCTTCGCGCCAGAATCGATTGTGTTGGGTCCACTGAAATTGATCGACGTTCAGATGCGGCAGAAATGAGCATTCAACTCCCGCGCCCCACACAAATTCATGAAACGGCAGTGCACCCAGCCCCTGATCGCTATGCTGTTCGCGCACGGGCCGCGGATCGTTCGTGCTCGGCGAATTATTTTTGGAGACTACGGGTGCCATATCGCTCTTTACCATCCCTTTCAGATCAGTGCCCGCGACGTTATGTGAAAGCGCAACACTACCCCGCAGGCCCACCTTGCCCCATCAGAAAACCCCTGGCGAACACTAAACCAACAATCCGCCCGCGCCCGAAATGTATCTTCACCGTGTGCAAAACTGCTTGAGACGGCTATCGATATAGCGCGTCCAAACCGGCGGCGGCGCGGGCGCCTGGTGCTGGGGGTTGCTGGGCTTGCCCCAACTCATTGCCGCCTGCTGCGCCGGCGCGGGAGGAGGAATCAACTTTGAATTGTCCGAAATATTATTATTTTCCAGCATAATAGAGTCCTCACGCTGATCAAAAACCGGACACGCCTTAACAGATTAGCCACTGGGAGAATATAAAGCAAAGGTTGTGCCTTTTAGGCGCTGGGAGAAATCGGATAATCGGCTTTTGAGGGTGACGCGCTAGGAAATCATTGTGCATTTCCGAGGAAAAAAATTTCCCACAGGCGCATGAAGTGGGGTGCTTCAAACGGATGCGAAGCCCCATGGATGACATGATGTCCGGGTCATGGCAGCGCCGATTGGCGTACTCAACCATATCTGGCGATAACCGGCACCCGTCGAAAAGCGACTTGGATTTCCCCTCTTTTGGCAGCCCGCCCGAAGGCTGCATCCGCCTCACCGATGCACAAACGCCGCGCCTGCCTCACTTCGCCGCGGCCGGGCCTGCTACTGCTGGAGGAGCGAGCGATCCAGCCGTGCTTGCGGGCGCTGCGGCGCCGGCCGACTGGTCCTGCCGGTTCTCCAGCAACTCCGCGGTCGCTTCCACCTCAACCCGGCGATTCTCCGCCTGGGCTTCCGCAGAATAGGCCCGCTGCTTCACCGGCTCAAACGTCGAGCATCCCTGCACGCGCAATACCGCCGGCTCGATCCCCTTGGCGATCAGGTAATCCTCCGCCGCCTGGGCCCGGCGCAACGACAAATCCATGCGCTGCGCCGCGGTGGCGGCATCCGGGAAATCATCCAGAGATGCATGCCCCTTTACCATCACGATATTTGAGTGCCCCAGAATTTTTTCCGCGATCTGATCCAGGGCCTTGACGGTCTCCGGGAGCAACTGCGCGCTGCCCGCCTCGAACGGGAGGCGGCTACCAACCGCCGACTGCTTTCCGGCGCGGATGGAGGTGCTCAGATGATCGGTGCCGACCGCGCCTTTTCGGGGCTTGGTGGTTTCCGCGCCCTGGCGTTTTCCCATCTTCTGGCGGATCATCGCCTTATCCACGGGGTCGGAACTTTTGGGATCGGGTATGTATCCCAGGCTGCTTCGGATTTCGCCGACGGTGATCAGCCATTGCTCTTGCGCCGCCGCCGCCGACTGCGAATCATTGGCGCTCTTGCCAGCCGAGGGCTTAAGCACCCACAGGATCACGAAGAACCCCATCATCAACATGACCAGGTCCGCGAACGTGAAGATCCACTCCGGGCACTCCTCACATTCCTCGTGCTTCTTGCAGGGGCAGGGTTTTGACATGGGAATTTTTTACCGCGGAGACGCGGAGGCGCAGAGAAGAGAAAAGAAGACAAAGTAAGAGAAGAGAAGAACCATCAAGCTTCATTCAATCGAAGTACCCTGCGCCGGATGCCGTCCTTCAATATGGGAACATTGAAGTTTAACAGCAACCCGACTTGCCATCCGCCCAAACGTAGATAGGTGAGCAATTGCGCATCGTGAATCGGATGCAGAATATCGACAGTTTTAAGTTCCACGACGACAAGCTCCTCTACGAGGATGTCAATCTTGTATCCGCAGTCCAGCAACATGCCCTTATAACGTAAGGGAAGCGGGCGCTGCCGCTCGAACTTTCGACCTCGCAGGGTTAGCTCATGACACAAGCATTGCTCGTAAGGCGCCTCCAGGAGCCCAGGCCCCAGCATTCGATGAACCTCAATCGCCGCCCCAATAATCTGCTCTGTCAGCTCGTTTATCTTCATGACTTCTCCGAACTATGTTTCGTTTTCTCTTTCTCTTCTCCGCGCCTCCGCGTCTCCGCGGTAAAAAATCCTTCTTCACGCCGCCTTGGGCATGGCGGCTTGTTGCTTGTTGCTTAGGAAGCTCAAAAGCTGCATCTCCACCACGCGCGGGTTATTGCCCGCCTGGATGCTCAGGATGCCCTGGAGCATGATCTCCTTGGCGAAGACTTCCTCCTGCGACCGCAGCGACAGCTTCTCGGCGATCGGCCCGGCGATCAGGTTTTGCAGGATGCAGCCGTAGAGAGTGCCGGTGAGGGCGATGGCCAGGGCCTTGCCGATGACGGCGGCGTCGCCGTCAAGGTGCAGGAACATCGCCACCTGGGCGATGAGCGTGGCCATCAGCCCGAACCCCGGGCCGAACTTGGCCAGCGTATGGAATAAATGTTTGCCGTGTTTGTGGCGCTCGGCCATCGCGTCGATCTCGATGCGCAGGATGCGCTCGATGATCTCGGGGTCGGTGCCGTCGATGGTGAGCTGCAACCCGCGGCGCAGGAACGGATCGGGCGCCTCGCGGGCGACGGTCTCCAGCGCCAGCACGCCATCCCGGCGGGCCGTCTCCGCGTACTGCACCATGTCCTTGATGAGGTGCTCGATGTGAACGTGCTTGTTCATCATCCATTTCTTCATGAATTTCAAGGCGTTGGTGAGGTTGTGCAACGGCATCGACAGCAACGCCGCCCCAATCGACCCGCCGAACACCAGGAACAATTCCGGCGGCTTAAAATAAGCCGCCATCGCCCCGTCCGAGGCGTGGTACATCGAAAAGATGACCGCCCCCCAGGCCACCACCACTCCGATCACGGTTGCCAGATCCATTGGCGTTCCTGTAAACAATAGCCCCGGCGGCGCGCCCGCGCCCGCCGATCCACCCGCGCGGTCCCCGCGCAAGCCTGCCAACTCTCCTTTTCGGCATTCCTGATGGGATGGGTTGAGGGATTATCGGAACCAGCAGGATGCCGCCCTGCCGGCGATTACGCTTGATGCACAAACTCAATTCGTCAATAATCCCCGCGAGGTTTTCACGCGTTAAGGCAGCAATGACTTCAGATCAAATTCGCCGGCAGTTCATCGATTTCTTCGTGCAAAAGCACGGGCATGCGTTTGTGCCCAGTTCGCCGGTGGTGCCTATGGATGATCCGACGCTGCTGTTCACCAATGCGGGGATGAACCAGTTTAAGCCGATTTTTCTGGGGCAGGAGAAGCGGCCATACACGCGAGCCGCCAACACGCAAAAGTGCATCCGGGCCGGCGGGAAGCACAATGATCTGGACGATGTCGGCCGCAGCCGCCGGCATCACACGTTCTTCGAGATGCTGGGCAACTGGTCGTTCGGCGACTACTTCAAGCGCGGCGCCATCAAGATGGCTTGGGAACTTCTCACGGCGGTCTACAAGCTCGATCCCGCCCGCCTGCATGTCTCCTGCTTCGAGGGGGACGAGAAGCATGGCATCCCGCGCGACACGGAGGCCGCCGGGATTTGGAAGGAAGTCGCCCGCCTTCCCGATGCGCATATCCACTACTTCGGCAAGGACAATTTCTGGGAAATGGGCGAGACCGGCCCCTGCGGCCCCTGCACCGAAATCTTCTACGACCGCACCCCCGACAAAACCGGCGGCCCGCAGGTCAACGGCGAAGACCCGCGCATCATGGAAATCTGGAACCTGGTCTTCATCCAGTATAACCGCGACGCCAACGGGAAACTCACCACCCTCCCCTCGCAACACGTCGATACTGGCATGGGCCTGGAGCGCCTCTGCCAAGTGCTGCAAGGCAAGCAGGACAACTACGGCACCGATCTGTGGACGCCGTTATTCGATGCGATCAAAAATCTGAGCGGCATCACTTACACAGGCCTGTTCCCAAAAACCAACGCCGCCGATCCGGCCGCCGAGGCGGCCAATCCGCAACTCCGCCACGACATCGCGTTTCGCGTGGTGGCGGATCATGTCCGATGCCTGACCTTTGCGCTGACGGATGGAGCGGTTCCGAGCAATGAGGGGCGGGGGTATGTGCTGCGCAGAATCCTGCGAAGAGCGGTGCGGTTTGGACGGCAGCAATTGGGATTGAAGGAGCCGTTCCTGCATACCCTCGTGCCGGTTGTGGTGGAGACGATGGGGGAGACGTTTCCGGAGTTGAGGGCATTGGGCCTTGGTGGCACGGGCGGCTCGCCCGTGATTCCGCGCGCTCAGAACACGGGCGAGCCGCCCGTGCCACTGGATTCGCAAGACACCCATTCGCGAAGCAATCTCGAGCGCGTGGCCGCGTTGATTAAGGACGAGGAAGTCTCATTCGGGAAGACGCTTGATCGTGGGATCGAATTGTTCGATGGGGTTGCTGTCATCGCTGAACTCGTCGCCACCGGTAATTACCATTCTGAGGAGCCGCCACGGAAAGTTGATGAGAATTGGATTCATCCGAAAGAGGTTGCGATTTACAAGTCGGCTGGCCCCCGCGTGATACCCGCACCGGCCGCCTTCAAACTCCACGACACCTACGGCTTTCCCATCGACCTCACCCGCATTATGGCCGAGGAGCGCGGCTTGACGGTGGACATCGCCGGCTACGAAAAGCTGATGGAAAAAGCCAAGGACCTCGCCCGTTCGGGCGGGCGCGAGGAAAACACCCAACTGCACACGCTCACGCCCGATGCCCTCTCCGCGCTGGCCGGCCAAAACATTAAGCCCACCGACGATCAACCCAAGTTCTCCCACGAGTCAATCCAGGCCCGCATCATGGCCATCTGGAACGGCACCGACCTTGGCCTCTCCCCGGCCGACGCTATTGAAGACGAGCAACTCGCGCTCATCCTCGACCGCACCAGCTTCTATTCCGAAATGGGCGGCCAGGCCGGTGACGCAGGCGTGGTCGCTTCAGCGACCATGTCTTTTGATGTCCAAACCGCCCGCGCAGTGGGTGGTTACATCCTCCACATCGGCCGCATCCGCACCGGCACCCTCCGCGTCACCGACGCCGTCAGCGCAACCGTGAAAGACACGCGCGCCCGCACGGAAAAAAACCACACCTCCACCCACCTGGCAAATTGGGCCTTGCGCGAAGTGCTCGGCGACGACGTGCAGCAGAAAGGCTCGCTGGTCGATCCCGAAAAATTGCGTTTCGATTTCTCGCATCCCAAATCCCTGGCCGACGAGGAACTGGCCCGCGTGGAGACGCTGGTGAACGAAAGCATCGGCAAAACGCTGCCAGTCTATGCGGAGGTTGCGCCCCAGGAACAGGCGCTGAAAATTCACGGCTTGCGGGCCGTCTTCGGCGAGAAATATCCGCCGATGGTGCGCGTGGTCTCGGTTGGCGTGCCGGTGAAGGATTTGCTGGCCGATCCATCGAACGCCAAATGGCGGCAATATTCCATCGAATTCTGCGGCGGCACGCATCTGCTCAACAGCGCCGACGCTAGCGAATTCGTCATCATGGCCGAGGAATCGGTGAGCAAGGGCATCCGCCGGCTTGTCGCGCTCACGGGCGATGCCGCTGAAGCGGCGCAAGGCGCGGGGAAGGAAATCGACTCGCTGCTCGCACAGGCAAAAAGCGCGGCAGACGACACCCTCCCGCCGATGATTACCTCCCTGCAAAAAGCCGCCGCCGGCACGGTTCCACTGCGCGCCAAACGGCGGGCGCAGGCCGGCATCGCGGAATTGCAGGCACGCCATAAAACCTTCAGCAAGTCGAGCAAAACCGATTCGGGCGCGAAGCTCGATGTTGGGAGCATCTCCTCATCACTGTTTGAACAGGCGGTTCAGTTGGGCCAGGCCAGGCTGATCGTCGGCGAACTGCCCGGCGCGCCCACGGAGCAGATTCTTGCGGTGATCGATTCCCTCAAGAAGAAAGCCGGCAGCTACGCGGTGCTTCTGGCGTCAGTGATGGAGGGGAAAGTGAACATCGTCGCAGCCGTCAGCGACGACCTGGTTGCCAAAGGCCTAAAAGCCGGCGACTGGCTCCGCGAAACCGCGAAAATCGCTGGCGGCAAAGGCGGAGGAAGACCCCAACTCGCCCATGGCAGCGGCAATGATCCAGCCAAACTGCCCGAGGCCTTGGCCGCCGCGCGCGACTTTGCCAGCCGGAGCGCGGGGAACGATGATTAACCACGAAAGCACTGGGCGCGGGCTGGGCCGCAAACCCAAGTGAGGGTGAAAATCCGAAATCCGAAGCACGAAATCCGAAACAAATCCAAATGAAGAAAGCAGAGAATGGCTCGGGTCCATCAGCGGTAGAGCCGCGCGCTTGCCGGAAGACGATGGAGAACAGACGCGCGTTTTGAATTTTCTGTTTTTCCTGCTTTTGAATTTGTTTCGGATTTCGTGCTTCGGATTTCGGATTTTCACGCTTCACTTGCGTTCTGGCAGGCCCCACGCTGGGAAATATCGTTAGTCTCACTCCCCGCCGGCTCGCCCAGATACGCTCCTATCACCTTGGGATCATTTCGCACTTCCTCGGGCGTTCCGATCGCGATGGTTTCGCCGTGATCTAAAACCGTGATTCGCTGGCAGATGCTCATGACCAGTTTCATGTCGTGCTCGATGAGCCAGATGCCCACGCCGAAGCGGTCGCGGAGAAGGGCGATGAGGTGGGTGAGTTCGATTTTCTCCTGGGGATTCATTCCGGCGGCGGGCTCGTCGAGGAGCAGGACTTTGGGATCGGTCGCCAGGGCGCGGGCGATTTCCAGGCGGCGCTGATCGCCGTACGGCAGCGAGGCGGCAGACTCCGCGAAACGCGCGGCAAGCCCGAAAGTATCGAGCAGTTGCATCGCCCGCGCCTCGAATTGCCGCACCTCGCGCAAATGGCCCGGCAGGCGCAAAACCGTCTGCGCCAACCCATGCGTCGAAAGCGGCGCGAAGCCGACTAATACGTTGTCGAGCACCGATAGTCCGCCGAACAGGCGGATGTTCTGGAATGTGCGGGCCAGCCCAAGCCGGCTGATGCGATGCGGCGGCAGGCCGTCGATCCGCCGGCCATTCATCGTCACGCTCCCGGCGGTAGGGCGGTAAACGCCGGTAACGATGTTGAACGCGGTCGTCTTGCCGGCGCCGTTTGGGCCGATCAATCCGACCAGTTCGCCGGCGTTCAGGTCAAAAGCAAAATCGCGCAGGGCGGTGACGCCGCCGAATTGCAGGGAGATGTTGTGGAGCTGTAAGAGCAAGACGAATAGGTTTGATTTATTGCCCGGCGGTGAACGTGGCATTCTTGCTGGACCAGGCACTGGAGCTTGAGGAGTGCTGAAGCGGGACCCAGTTGCCGTCGTCCGATGATGCTACAGTCGATTTGCGTTCTGCGGGGGCCGGAAGACTCACGCCCGGCCGCATCGAAACCCAGTTTCCGTCATCAAGTGGAGGTGGCTGGCGAATGGGCTGGACGATGGCGACGGAAGCGACTGCCGGCCGCTTCTTTCGGAGAATCGCATTACCCAGAAGCCAAAGCTGAAGGCCATCGCTTTTGAGTGTTCGGCCATCGCGCCGAATCTCAAACGGGCGAAGGTTTCCGACGAGCATCAACGTGTTGACGATCAAGGCAGCCTCCGCAAACTTAAACGCGCGAAGCCCCTCCAAACCTGCCAGTAAATGAATTTGAAACGGCCCAAGGCAGATGAACGCAATTACCGCGGCGTGGAACGCGGGCGCCGCCAAAACGGAGGTAAAGAGCCTCATCTCAACATTCGTTTTCCGCTTAAACGCGAGTTGCATGCATCCCCCGAAAGGAATTGCATGCGCTATCAGATCCACGCCGCCACAGCGCATGCGAATTAACTTTGGACCGCGTCCAACGGAAATCGAAACAACCCGACATCCTGCAAAATGGGCGGCAATCGCATGAGCCAACTCGTGAAACACAATAAACAGCACATACACGGCGGCGCATAGCCCATAATTTAACCAGAGGTGGGATATTCGATCAGTCGGGTGGAATCTGAGCTTTTCTGCCGTGGTGGCTGCGATGAATACGATCGCAAAGAGGTTGAACCATACCATGCGCCTTCGTTCTCGTTCTTCCAGCATTTGAGCGCATGGCTCACAGCAGAGCCAGCCCGAGCGCCGGAATGAACGCCGCACCGCCCGGAACTCGGTTCCCGGCGTCTTTGCTTTTCCGCATGAATGACAATTCTGGTCCACGATTAACCTATCCTACTTGCGCAAAGGCGTTCGCAGAATATCATATGGTGGCGCCGGGGAAATGTTTTCCAGTGCCAACACAAACTTCAGCAGCCAACCTCAAGCGTATGGTGGCAGTTTCATTGCAACACTTCAGCGGATGAAATCGCCGGAACTCGTGGGAAAGGCGGTCAGCCTATCACGGGCGTCTCGCCCGTCCGATGGCGCGGTGATCGAAAAATTGCGGCATTGCCACTCACATCGCACCCGGCTATTCTTGAAGAATATCACGCTCCGCATCGTGCGGGCTCCGACCCTCTCATGTGCCCACCGCCGCTCAACGGGCCTTAAAACCGCGGCGAGAACAGGATATGGCAGATGCACGAATCCGACGGCAGATCGCGCTCATCGCGGCGCGGCTGATGTACGAACGAACCGAGAAAGAATATTTCACCGCCAAGCGCAAAGCCGCCCGGCAGCTTGGCCTTGACTACCGCCATCACCCCCGCGACTTACCCTCCAACTGCGAAATACGCGATCAAATCCAGGCATTGGCCAACCTATACGAGGGCGACAAACGGCAGGAAAACCTCAAAGCCATGCGGCTGGAAGCCCTCCGCATGATGCGGCTTTTGGACGCCTTTCGGCCAAGGATCATCGGCAGCGTCCTCACCGGACACATTCGCCAAGGTTCTGATATCGATCTTCACGTCTTCAGCAACACGCAGTCTTCCGTGACCGCGATACTGGACGAGCAGAATTACCGCTATTCCGTCGAGAAAAAGCGGATCATCAAGCACAACGTCGAGCGGTTCTTCACGCATATTCATGTCGAAGGCCGCTTCGACGTGGAACTCACGCTCTACGCCGAGGACAAGGCGCACTACGTTTTCAAAAGCTCGATCACCGGCAGCGCCATTGATCGCGCGACGACGCCGGAGTTTGAGCAGCTACTGCGGCGCGAATATCCCGATCTGACGCTCGATGCCGAGATCGACCGAATGGAAACGGCGATGGATCGCTTCGAGATTTTCCGGCTGCTGCTTGAGCCATTGGCGGACGTGAAGCAAAACCCCGCGTGGCATCCCGAAGGCGACGTGCTTTACCACAGCCTGCAGGTCTTCCAACTGGCGTGCGATCAGCGGTCGTGGGATCAGGAATTTCTGCTCGCCGCGTTGCTGCACGATGTCGGCAAAGGCATCGACCCGGCCGACCATGTCGGCACGGGATTGGCCGCCCTGGAAGGCGCGATCTCGCCGCGAACGCAATTCCTCATCGCCCATCACATGGACGCCCAGGCGTATGCCGACGGCACCCTCGGCCATCGCGCCCGCGAACGCCTGCGGCAATCAGAAGATTTCGAGGAACTCATGCTGCTCCGCGAATGCGATAATGGAGGGCGAAAATGTGGCGCGCAGGTTTGTTCCGTGGCGCGGGCGCTGGATTTTATTGAGTCGTTGGAAGAGGACGCAGACGTGTAACGTGCCCCAGATGTTTCACCATACGGCATGAATACACCTATAGCGCGCCAGGACGCGTCGAAGTAGAGGGGAGACACGAATGGACACGAATGAAGACTGATTAGTCGTGTATTCGTGTGCATTCGTGGCCGTCTTTTCTATTTGCATTTCCACGCCTGGATTCTCTTGGTGTCTTTGTGCCTTTGTGGTTAATCAAGTACGGAGGCGCCCGGCACCACCGCGTTTGGATCAAATGTCGCTGCCAGCCGTTTCCGCGTCCACCACAGTTCCCGGCGTCCCAGTAATCCTTCGGGGCGGACGAGCATCATGATGATCAGCAGCAGCGAGTAGATGACCATTCGCCAATCCTTTATGAAGCGAAGCTGCTCGGGGAGCCAGGTGAGGACGATAGCGGCGAGGATCACGCCGGTGATGCTGCCCGATCCTCCCAGAACCACCATGACGACGAAATTGATCGACGCCAGGAAGTTGAACCCGGCGGGGTCGAGGTTTTGCTTGTACATCGCGCTGAGCCCGCCGGCAACGCCGGCGAAGAAGGCGCCCAGAATGAAGGCGAAGACTTTCTGTCCGGTGGTGTCGATCCCGACGGCGCGGGCGGCGATTTCGTCCTCGCGCACCGCCAGCAGCGCCTTGCCGCGCACGGAGTGGACCAGCCGCCAGACGGTCACCACGCAGATCAGGGCCCAGCCGAAAGTCCAGAAAAAGAAATGCGCCGACTGCGGCTGGGGGATGCCGTGCAGGCCGGCGGCGCCGCCCACTTCCAGCACGTTCCACGCCGGGCCGTTGCGCGGGGCCGGGCCGGTGAAGGGGATGTGGATTGAATCGGTGTTCTTGAGAATCAGCACGATGATCTCGCCAAATCCCAGCGTGGCGATCGCCAGATAATCCCCAGCCAGGCGCAAGGACGGAATGCCGACCAGCAGCCCGGATAGCGCCGCCGCCGCCCCTCCCAGCAGCAGCACGCCCAGGAACGCCAACCCTTCGATCCAGCCGCCCCAGGCGGGGTTGCTGTAATGCTTGAAAATGACAGCCGCGCTGTACGCGCCGACGGCCATGAACCCGGCATGGCCCAGGGAGAACTGCCCGGTGATGCCGTTGATGAGGTTCAGGCTTGTCGCCATGATGATGGCCACGCCGATGTCGATTAGGATGTCGATGACATAGTCGTTCACCGTGCCATTGATCAGCGCCGCCAGCGGCCAAAGCGCGGCGAGCACGCCAACAAGCAGCAGATTCGCCGCCCACGACGGCACGCGCGGCGAAGCAAACCGAGGATCGAGCGGAGCTTCAGACACTGAGCTTCTCCATTGGATGAAATGAACGGGATCGCCCACGAATGGCGAGCCAGGGCCTCTACACCCTATCAGCTTCTCGGCGGCTTCGCGCGGGCCGCCGGGCTTCGCGTTGAAGGAGTCCGCCGAGGTTCACGCAATTTCGTGCTACCAAAATGCACGGGCCAGGGACGAGTTTACACTTTGGAACAGTTTGTGGCGCTTTTACGCCTTTCGGTATATCAATAAATTGCTTGCCGATTCCCGCAACCATTTGTCATCGCGGCGGTTGCGCGCCAGCGCCCCCGAAAACACACCCGGTTGCGGGATGAGCATGTCTCCATCTTTCGTCTGCGACGGTAATCCGGTAGCTTATTCTGATGGGCGTCACTCGTGGATGAACATTGCGGAAGCCAGGATGCATCGGGGTACCATCGATTTTGAGGGAGCAAAGGTGCGGGCAATCGAAAGCCATTCGACCCTCACGAGCGTTCTTGCGCGTACCCGTCGTCATGTGAGCCTGACGAGCGATAAAACCCGACGAACCATGGGGCAGATCTTTACGCCTCTGGCGGTGGCGCAACTTATGGCGAATTGGATCGAGCCCATCCGACGAGAGTTTCGCTTCATTGATGCGGGAGCGGGCGTGGGGATGCTGACAGCCGCTGTTTGTGAACGAGTCGCGAGCTTTGATGAATCACGGATTATCCATGCGGACGCTTATGAAACAGATATCGCGGTATTGCCAGCGCTCCGTGAAACAATGCACCAATGCGAGCAATTTCTGGTGGGCCGAGGCCACCGTTTCACTTTCGTCATCCACGAAGATGACTTTGTGCTTCGCCGTCCGAGGGCGTCGTTGTTCTCGGCGGATGCCCACGATGCCGTCGCCGATGTGGTCATTATGAATCCGCCCTATCTAAAGCTGCCGAAGGACGCGCCACAAGCGCGTGCCTTCGCGGAACTTATTCATGGACAGCCTAACCTATATGCCCTGTTCATGGCCGCCGCAGTTGAGCTGCTCAAGCCGGGCGGCGAACTGATTGCCATTAGCCCACGGAGTTTCTGCAATGGGCTTTATTTTCGTGAGTTTCGCCGCTGGTTTCTCGCCCGCATGGCGTTGCGTCAGATGCATATTTTCGAATCGAGACGGACCACTTTCAAGGATTCGGATGTCCTTCAAGAGAGCGTCATCACTGTTGCCACTCGGCAATCTCAACCACGTCTGACAATTGGGGTCAGTTCATCGAACGGCCGCAACTTAACACACCCGTACTCGCGATCGTATCCGACCGACAGCGTGGTCGATAACTCATCAGGCGACGCCGTAATTCGAATTCCTTCATCGGACCTCGATTTACCGGTTATTCGCGCCGTGGAGGCATGGTCCGCGACTTTCGCGGAGCGCGGTTTGCGCATTTCAACTGGGCCCGTCGTCAGCTTCCGAGCCACACCATTCCTGCTGCCAACCGCTGACCATCCTGACGCAATTCCGCTTTTCTCCATACACAATGTTCGTCCCTTCGCGACGGTTTGGCCGCTCACCAAAGGGAAGAAGCCGATTGCGTTTCGTTGGTGCGATGGCTCCGCGAGGCTGGTGCTTCCGGCACGGAATTATGTGCTTTTGCGGCGATTTAGCGCCAAGGAAGAGCACAGGCGGCTCACAGCTTCCGCGTACATTCCTTCAATGCATGAACGAGCACGACCGATCGCCATCGAGAACCATCTGAATTACGTGACGCACCAGAGCCGCGAGCTCACGGCATTCGAGGCACACGGACTCACGGCGCTGTTCAATTCCGCATTTCTCGACCGATATTTTCGCACCTTCAGCGGCAACACCCAGGTGAACGCGACAGAGATTCGATCGCTTCCATTTCCAGGGCTCGAATCCCTCGCAAAGATCGGCCAGCGCATCGCCAGTATCCCCATCGGTTGCCGAACAAACATTGAAGAAATTGTACTCGAGGAATTGGGCATCGAATCCTCGACGCTGACCGGCATCTCGGAGATTCACGCATGACAAAAACCGATGATGCAATCGCGATTCTTGCCGCCTTGGGCCTCCCTAAAGCACAACAAAATGAACGATCCGCGCTGACGCTTCTCGCCCTTGCCGGACTCGGGCCGGAGGCGCGGTGGTCCGCTGCCACGACGCCGCTCTTGCGAACAGTCGATATCATGGAGTTCATGCGGACGGCGTATGGCAAGGATTACAAACCCAACTCCCGTGAAACCATTCGACGCCAGACATTGCACCAATTCGAGCAGGCCCGGCTCGTCGATCGAAATCCAGACAATCCGACGCGCCCGACTAACAGCGGCAAGAACGTTTATCAGCTCACCGAGCCCGCGCACGCGGTTGTCGCGGCCTTTGCAGACAAGCCCGCGTTCCTGGCGGCGTTGGCGCTCTTTGGCGCAAAATACGGAAGTCTCTCGGCGGATTACCAGCACACGCGCAATCTGCATCGCGTTCCGCTGGTCCTGCCCGATGGCCGCGAAGTTACGCTGTCTCCCGGAGCGCACAACGAGATGCAGGCAGCGACAATCAAGGAGTTTGGGCCCCGCTTCGCGCCTGGCGCACAGGTTCTCTATCTCGGCGACACTGCCGTCAAGCACGTCGTTCTGGATGTCGCAACGCTGGCGGCCCTCAATATCGTGATCACTGAGCACGACAAGCTTCCAGACATTATCCTATACCGCCCGGCTCCGCGCTGGCTGTACCTTATCGAAGTCGTCACCTCGCACGGGCCGGTCTCGCCGAAACGACGCAAAGAATTGGAAGTGATGTTGCACAGTTGCATTGTGGACCGCATTTACGTGACGGTGTTTCGAAGCGCGGTGGAGTTCCGAAAATATGCCACGCATATTGCCTGGGAAACCGAGGTCTGGCTGGCTGACAGCCCCGACCATCTCATTCATTTCAACGGCGACAAATTCTTAGGACCACCGGGATCCACAGTGCGCTGAGTCGATCCACCTGTCTGTTCTATTTCGCCACCCGTTTCCCCTTGCCGCGTCCCTTGCTCCTGGGTTCCCAAATCTTCTGCTTACCCGCTTCGCCGTCGGGGTCCCAGGCGTTGCCGCTCTTGAGGATGGGGACGCCTTTGATTTCGTTGAGCTTGTCGCGCAATTGGGCGGCACGCTCGAATTCCAGGTTTTTGGCCGCCGTGAGCATTTCCTCTTCGAGCAGGCGAATCAGTTCGGTTTGATCGAACTCATTGGGATTGGCGTGAATCGCTTCCTGCGTGGTGCGGCGGGCCTTCATTTCTGATTCGATGCTGGTGCGAATGCCCTTCTTAATCGTGGTTGGCGTGATGCCGTGATCGGTGTTGTATTGAATCTGAATGGCCCGGCGGCGCTTGGTTTCGTCGATCGCCTTCCGCATCGCGGGCGTGATATTGTCGGCATACATGATCACCCGCGCGTTCACGTTTCGCGCGGCGCGGCCGATCATTTGAATAATGGATGTTTCGCTGCGAAGGAAGCCCGCCTTGTCGGCATCCAGAATCGCCACCATCGAAACTTCGGGCAGGTCGAGGCCCTCGCGCAGGAGATTGATGCCGACCAATACGTCGAAGTCGCCCTTGCGCAGATCGTTAAGAATCTCGACGCGCTCCAGCGTCTGGATTTCGCTGTGCAGATATCGGCCCTTGAAGCCGGCCTCCTGAATGTATGCGCTCAAGTCCTCGGCCAATCGCTTGGTGAGGGTGGTGACCAGCACGCGCTCGCCCGCCGCCGCGCGCTCGGCGATGGCGGACAGTAAATGTGGCACCTGGCCCTGGGCGGGGCGAACTTCGATCTCCGGGTCGATCAGGCCCGTCGGGCGGATCACCTGCTCGATCACTTCGCCACCGCTTTGCTCCAATTCGATCTTGCCGGGCGTGGCACTGACGAACAGCACCTGCTTCCACATCTGCTCGAACTCTTCGTATTTGAGCGGGCGGTTGTCCATCGCGCTGGGCAGGCGGAAGCCGTGCTCGACCAGCACGTCCTTGCGGCTTTTGTCGCCGCTGTACATCGCCTTGATCTGCGGCAGCGTCACATGCGATTCATCGACGATGAGCAGAAAATCGTCGGGGAAATAGTCGATGAGCGTGTATGGCTTTTCGCCGGGCTTGCGGCCATCGAGATGCCGGCTGTAGTTCTCGATGCCCGAGCAGTAGCCGACTTCGAGCATCATCTCCAGGTCGTATTTCGTGCGGGCCAGCAGGCGCTGGGCCTCCAGGAGCTTGCCTTCGCCGCGCAGCGACAAGACGCGGGCGTCGAGCTCTTCACGGATGGATTTAACCGCCGCCTGCACGCGGTCTTCGGGCATGATGTAGTGGACGGCGGGGTAGATGAAAATCTGATCGTGGCTGGAAAGCAGTTCGCCGGTGAGGGGGTTGATGGCGTCGATGCTGGTGATTTCGTCGCCGAAGAACGCGATGCGATAGGCGAATTCCTCATAGCTCGGATGCAGCTCGACCACGTCGCCGCGCACGCGGAAGGTGGCGCGCTTGAAGTCCATGTCATTGCGGCTGTATTGCAGGTCGATCAGCTTGCGGAGCATCTCGTCGCGGTCGGTCTCGACGCCGGTGCGGATGGGCAGCACGCTGGCCTTATACTCCACCGGCGAGCCAAGCCCGAAAATGCAGCTCACGCTCGCCACCAGCAGCACGTCCCGCCGGCTGACCAGATTGCTGGTGGCAGACAGGCGCAGGCGATCCAGATCATCGTTGCGAGCCGCGTCTTTTTCGATGTAAATGTCGCGCTGGGGAATGTACGCCTCGGGCTGGTAATAATCGTAATAGCTCACGAAATACCCGACGGCGTTATTGGGAAACAGATCCTTAAACTCCTCGTAAAGCTGGGCGGCCAGGGTCTTGTTGTGGCTCATCACCAACGTCGGCTTTTGCACCTTCTGGATGACATTGGCCATCGTGAAAGTCTTGCCAGAGCCGGTGACGCCCATGAGCGTCTGGAACTTCCGCCCCTCGTTCAATCCGGCCACGATCTTGTCGATCGCCTGCGGCTGATCGCCCTGGGGCTGGAAGGGGCTGATGATCTCGAATTGGCCCATGCTAGTCTCCAATTGCCTGCCTCTCGGCACGCGTCGTAACTGCCTTCCAGAATGCGGCTTATGCGGGAAGCAGCCGCACGCCTAAAACGGTCAGGAGTTCTCCGGTCGCGCCAAGGTGCAAAGTCATCGCGACAAGATAAAGTTCACCGCCAACCTCACGCGCGAAAGCATGGATTATGCCCCATTCCGGCAGGGAGGCTGGAATCGATTCGGGTGCGGAAAGCAAATGTTCCAATTCGTCGAGGATTTGTTCTTGTAGTGGGGTGTCGAGCGCTCGAAGGTCGGCCAGCGCGTCAGCCGAGAGGTGTAAGGCCAAGCTCACGGCGCGCCTCCTGAATGGAAAATGCCGCGGCTTCTCCGCTGTTGACGCTTCGATGGCGACGAAGCGCTTCCTCCGCCGGCAGTTGGTTCAGGCAACGCGCATAGCCAATGGCCAGGCGCAATTCTTTGTGGCTTTCGCGCTGAGCTTGATGTTCCCCGATACGCGTGAGCAGATCCTCGGCGTCGTCTGCCCAGCGCTGCCAAGCCGCATGCAGCCCGTTGGCCGTTGCCATCTGCTTGGCATCGCCATTCAACGGATACAACCGCCCGTCGTGCTGGCGAAGCGCGTGCGCCTCGGCGAGCGCCGCACTCACCCACCGCTGGGATTCCTCGACAGTCAACTCGGGAAGATTCGGCAGCAATTCAAGCGTGTGCATAAAAGCTCCTGCTCAGCCAATTGTAGTCCTTATTCAAGGTTCCTTCTTAGGAATGGGGACCGCCCCGCACTCAGGACATCGACCCGGCGTTTCGCGAAGGTCATAGCCGCACCCGGAACAAAAGCCGACTTTGGGTTTGGCGTAAAACCGTCGCGACAACACGAGGGACACCGGCAAGATCAGCGTCATGATGATAAGAAACCAATATGGCGCCGACCATGCTTGTATCGTAATTGGTGGAGTGGCCCCAATGACTGTCCGTTCTCCGAAAGTGAATCCGGTGGCTGAAGCCCATGAGAACCCGGGTGCGGGTTGGCTGACAATACGGAATCGGCCAGCATGGGAAGAGGAGCGCGGCGACGAGAACCAAAAAAAGGCCACGCTTCCTTCGTTCGAGTCCAGCATCATCACTTTGCGCTGCGTGTCGAAGCTGGCAATGTCGTGTCTCCAGTTGCTGCGCAACCAGAAGACGGCCGTCGCCGCGCAGAAGGTGAGCGATATTGCGGACAAGATGGTTAGCGAATGGCGTTGCACGGCAGCATCATACCGCCATCAACCTATTTATCGCTCCGACCGTTCAAGGCCCGCGTCGTCGAAATCGGCGATGCATTTGGAAAGATTAGGTAAGGCATCATATTGGACGCCGTCGCCGGGCCGATGCCTTTGACTTGCCGGAGGTCCTGAGGGCTGTGGAAAGGGGGGTTGCCGGGATGCTGCGTTAACCATTGCTCGCGGAAGGCGACGATGGCTTTGGCTTTCTTCTGGCCGAGGTTTGGGATGGCCGCGAGTTCTTGCCAGTCGGCGGTGTTGGGGTCGAGTTTGTCGGCCAACTCCCCGGCCCGTGCGGCAACATCCGGCTGCGGATCATCAATGAACGTGCGATTGCAGGCGTACCGCCCGCCAAGGCAAACCAGAAGAACCGTCAACAGTGCGAGAAGCGCCCGGCGTTGTGCCGGGGTCCAAATGAAGCCGGCATCGGAGTCGGGGCCGGACATGCGAGCAGTGTAGACACGGCGGCAATCAGAGCAAATCCGAGGAAATGCAGGCTCATCTCATGATGCCCGTCTGCGCTTCGATTTGGATTGCGGCGGATCGATATCCACAAACTCCACCATGTGCGCCAGCGCCACGGTCCGCCAGCGCGTCACCAGATAATACCCGTGCTCGCCGAGCAGCGACTCCATCGGCATGATCGCGCTGCTGGGTCCCACCACAACGGTTCCCGGGTCCAGTACATCGAGAGATGAGTTGTTCGAGAGCCGCACCCGGAAGGGCTGGAACGGCTGGTCATGCAGTTTGTTGAGTAAATCGCGGTCGGTCATGCGGTGAATTATATCCGAAAGCTGTCTCCTGGGCGAGAAATAAAAGCGGCCGGGATCATGGCCACCCCGCCGCTACTTTTTTTTCGCCGCAGGCGCGCACGTTTCAACGCTCGGCGGTATAACCATTGGCGCTTCTGTTACCCCCGCAACTTTTATGAGGAACGAACGATGAAGCGGATGAAGATGAATTGGACGTATTTGCTGGCTGCCGCGGCATTGCCGCTGATGGGAGTGATGAACGTGAACGCCGCCGATAGCGCGCCGCGGACGGGGCAGCATGCCCAGACGTTTGATCAGGAGATTCGCGTCAAGCTCGATTATCTGCTGTATCTGCCGGCGGATTACAACAAGGAGGCGGACAAGAAGTTTCCGCTGATCCTGTTTCTCCATGGCTCGGGCGAGCGGGGGAGCGATGTGAACAAGGTGAAGGTGCATGGGCCGCCGAAGATGGTGGAGGCGCATCCCGATGCCGAGCCGGCGAAGGATTTTATCGTGGTCTCGCCGCAGTGCCCGACGGATGGGTGGTGGAAGGCGGATGAACTGAACGCGCTGCTTGATGACGTGATGGCCAGGTACCATGTGGATGGCGACCGCGTTTACCTCACGGGCCTGAGCATGGGCGGGTTTGGCACCTGGGACATGGCGTCCAAGTTCCCCAAGCGTTTCGCGGCGATCGCTCCGATGTGCGGCGGCGGTAACGCCGGCATGGTTCGGCACATCAAGAACCTGCCGATCTGGGTCTTCCACGGCGCGGCCGATCATGTCGTTCCGGTGCAGCGCAGCGACGAGATGGTCGAGGCGCTCAAGAAAGCCGGCGCGGACGTCAAGTACACCCGCTATCCCGGCGTCGATCACGACTGCTGGACGCGCTCGTACGCCAACCCGGAGCTCTACAGTTGGTTCCTGTCCCACAAGCGCGGCGAAAAGCCGGGCGCGCCGGGTAAGAATTGAATGCGTTTTGCACGACAAGAAAAGAATTAACCGCGGAGACGCAGAGGCGCGGAGGCGTGTTCGAGGTCCGACGCTACTAAGCAGTCAAAAAGCTGAAATCAGGGCATTTCAGACGTGTGTGGAACTCGGGGAACAAGGGCGTTGGCGTATCACGGGCGTCTCGCTCGTGCCGATGGCCTGGCAGTAGAAGACCTGTGGTACTTTCAATCTTGAAGCATTAGGCACGGGCGAGACGCCCGTGATACGACCAGCACATTCGACGCTCGAATTCACCATTCATCCGTTGCGTGCGGCTGAAGTGCCACAATAATTCTTCTCTGCGTCTGTGCGTCTCCGCGGTAAAAATTCTTCTCGTGACGGCGAGTGAAACGCGAGTTGCTCTCATCCATCCAAGCCCGCCAACTTTTCCGTGCTGTCTCCGAAATGCTCCACCGGCGCGCCCATGCGGTCCAGCAGATCAACATACAGGTTGCATAGCGGCGTCTTGGGGGCGTAGGCGATATGCCGGCCGGTGGCGAGTTGGCCGTTGGCTTGGCCGGCCAGCACCAGCGGCAGGTTGTGGGGGTTGTGGGAGTTGCCGTCGCGCATGCCGGCGCCGAAAAGAAGCATGCTGTGATCGAGCAGGGTGCCGGCGCCTTCCGGGATGTCGCGCATTTTGGTCAGCAGATAGGCGAACTGCTGAACATGCCAGGTGTTGATGAGCTGGTATTGGGCCAGCGCCTCGGCCTGGTTTTTGTGATGCGAAATTTCGTGATGGCCGCCATGCACGCCTGGCAGAAATGAGAAGTTTCGCGGGCTGACGGCATTGCCAAACATGAAGCTGCTGACGCGCGTCGAATCCGACCAGAATCCCAGCACCATCAAGTCCAGCATCAGCCGCACATGATCGGTGTGATCGGCGCCGACGTGAATGCTGTTGAGCCGCTCGCGGCCTGGGTGGTTGATCCAAAGCTGCACGCGCTTGTCGAGCGCCTCGATCTCCTGCAGCGCCTTTGGCGAAAGATGATTCTCTTCGGCTCGTCGGTGGGTGTTGAAGTCGATGCGCTTCTCGACGGAGCGGACGGATTCGAGATATTCATCGAGCTTGCGCTGATCGGTTGCGCCGATGCGTTTGCGCAAATCACCGGCATCCTGCGCCACCAGATCCAACACGCTGCGATCGTCCTCGGGCCGCCCGGCAAACTCGCGGCCCGGGCGAAACAAGCGGTCAAACGCCAGCTTCGGGTTGATCTCCTTGGCCACCGGCGTGGTGGGCGTGCTCCAGGAGATATGCGAGCCGTACAGGCGCGTGTAGCCGACGTTGGTGTCGATGCCGGTGGTGACGGGCTCGATGCCCAGTTCCAGCGAGGGAAGGAGGGTGGTTTTGCCGACGCGCTGGGCGGCGAGTTGGTCCATCGACACGCCGCCGCTGCGCAGGTCCTTGCCGGTGGTCTTGGTGATGGTGGTGCCGGTGAGGAAGCCGGCGGTTTTGACGTAGTGCCCATCGCCGCCCAATGAGCCGGAGTTCATCAGTTGCGAGAGAACCAGAATGTCGTTCTTGAAATCCGCCAGCGGCTCAAGGGTCGGCGAAAGCTCGAAGTTTTTGCCCTCGCCCTTGGGCGTCCAAGCGTGTTCATTCACGCCGTTTGGCATGTACAGGACGGCCATGCGCGTGGGGAACTTGGCGGCGGCTTTTTCAGCGGGCGATGTCGCGTCGGCGCCGAACGCGCCCGCGCTGTCGCCCATTGCTTCGAGCAGCGGCAGCGCCATGGCGACGCCGACGCCGCGAAGGAGGGTGCGACGGGAAATATGCCAGGGGTGGTTCATGTTGTTTTCTTTCGTAGGTTGGCGCTTTTTTCCCACGCGCACCGACACATGTCACGTATCACGGGCGTCCCGCCCGTGCCAGGTGCGTTGAATTTAGCTAAAAGCGCCGCTCGCAAGCTTCATACATTCAGCACGGGCGAGACGCCCGTGATACGTTGCGCCGTCCGTTCGGAAATCTCTAATCGTCGCCACTTGAAGGGCAAAACAATCTTATTCTCCGGCAGCCTTCACCGGCAAATTCCGCCGATATCGGAACGGGTAACTCTTCACAATCTCGGCCACCAGCACGGAGGATCGATATTCGCTTTTCTCCACCGCCTCGTCGATCTTCAGCACGGCGGCCTGATCGTAGTACTCCAATCCTCGCCCCAAGGCGTAGGAAAGCATTTTTTCGCTGAGATTGCGGATGAACTCCGGCTTCTTCCTGAGCAGCACCTGTTTGAGTTGTGCCGGCCCGGAGAAGGTTTCGCCGGTGACGAGGGTGCCGGCGGCATCCACGGGCTTGCCGGCCTGCTGTGTGCGCCAACGGCCTATTGCGTCGAAGTTTTCCATCCCAAAGCCGATGGGGTCCATCCGCGCGTGGCATGCGGCGCATTGCGGATTTTTGCGATGCTCCTCCAGGACCTGCCGGAAAGTTAAGCCGTTCAGCTTTCGGTCGTCCTTTGGCAACTGCGGCACATCGGGCGGCGGGGGGGGAGTGGGCGCGCCCAGCACGGTTTCCAGCACCCATCTGCCGCGCAATACGGGGCTGGTGCGCAGCGGGTAGCTGGTGACGGTGAGGATGCTGCCCAGGCCCAGGATGCCGCCGCGATTGGCGTCGTGCAGCGTAACTTTGCGCATTTCCTCGCCGCTGACATTCGGGATGCCATACAGGCGGGCGAGCGGCTCATTCAGATACGTGTAATCGGCATCGAGCAGCGTGAACAGGCTGCGATCCTCGCGCAGCACCGAATCCACCAGCAGCACCGATTCATCATACATCGCGTCGCGCACGGCCGGCGTAAACCGCGGGAAGCGCTTGCGATCCGGCTGCACGGTGGTGCGCAATTCGCGGATGCCGAGCCATTGGCTGGCGAAGTTCTCGGCCAGCTCCTTTGATTTGGGATCCTTGAGCATCCGCCCGGCTTGTTGCTCAAGGACTTCATCTTCGTGAAGCTTTCCCTGGGCCGCCAGGTCAAACAACTCCTTGTCGGGCATGCTCGACCAGATGAAATACGACAGCCGGCTGGCCAACTCATAGTCGCTGATTGCGTATGGTTCTTTCGTGTCGCGATCCGCTTCCACGCGAAACAAAAACTCTGGAGAAATGAGTACGCCCTTGAACGCCAGCCGCACGGCGTCCTCGAACGATTCGCCGCGCTCCTTTGCGACATCAAAGAGCCGCAGATAGCGTTCCACTTCCAGCGATTGCACCGGCCGGCGAAAGGCGCGTGGAAGGAAATCATCGAGAATCTTGCGGGCGGCGTTGCGGGCGGTGAGATGCTTGCCGGGATGGAAGGTGAAGATATGATCCGCCGGCGTTTGGCGAAGCACGTCGCCGGCGGCGCGAAGGTATTGCTCCATGAGGAGCGGGGGGATGAAAAGGGTGTCGGCGTTGTTGTCAAACCCGCCGCCGCCCGCGCCGTCCGCGGGGAACCCGTCGGCGGGCCGGGTGTCCACGCCCAGCAGATCGCGGATGGTATTGTTGTACTCGGCGCGGTTGAGCCGGTGAATCGTCACGCGGCCAGGATCCTTGGGGAGCTTGGAGGGGTCGATGTGGGTGAGGGCATCGTGAATCCATCCCGCCAGCCGAACGCGCTCGTCCGCCGACGGCTGCGGCTTTTTCGCCGGCGGCATGGTCCGGTCGTTCAACTGCTCGAGCACCTGGCCCCAAAGTTTGGGCTGTCGAAGAACCGCTTGCTCGTTGGTGAAGATCGACAGATCGACATCGCCCTTGTGCTTGCGCCCGTCATGGCAGCGAAAGCAATAGTTTTGCAGCACGGGCCGCACGTCATTGGCGAAATGAACAGGCCGCTCAGTCAACACAGCGCCAGATACCAGCGCCGACGACGCCGCCACAACGGCAGAAAAAACTACGAGGCGTAGAGCGTACGGTGCCACTATACGTTATATCGGCGCCCCGGAGATGGGTTGAATATGGGGAACGACAATCCGTGACACGGGCGTCCCGCCCGTGCGTGTTGCATGGAACTCAGGACACATTCCACGGCGCGTGTACGCGCATGGCTATTGAGTGCCTACCTGCCCGACAATTCCATTTCCCGGCGGCGTTGTCGGGCGGTGGCTTTGTGGAGGGTGCGGCGCTGGGCCCACGTCAGGCTTTGCATTCCCTGAGCCGAGACTTTGGCGAGAATCGAATCAATGCGCGATTGCAGCATTTGTTCCTCCAGCGCCTCCTGCCGGAGCCGGCGGGCGGCGCGGAGGCTGGCGCGCTTGCGGCGGCGCGTGCGGGCGCTGGGCGGGGGATCGGGCCTAAGGCTGGCGCTGAAATCCATGCCATCGTCCAGGCCAAATTCATCGGGACCCGTTTGCTTCAGCACGATCCAATTAGCCCGGCAATATAGGAAACAAGAAATCCCGATCAGCATCATCAAGAACGCGGTACTCAGATGAAACAAGCCGAAAATGCAAAGCGCAATCGAGCCGCCCATGCCGACGGCATAAGCGATCAGCATGGATCGGTAATGCCCAAGCCTGGGCCACAGCGCCGTCTGAAACATTCGCCCGCCATCCAGGGGAAAGATCGGCAGCAGGTTAAACAATAGCAGGACGTAGCTCATCCGGTACGCCCAGTGGAGGTACCACGCCGTCCAAAATGAAATGCCCTTGTACGGGAGGTCGCCAACGGCCGGCGGAAGATGAAAATCGAAAGGATTCAGCGAGACGCCGGCGCCCACGACGGCCCAGAACACGCCGGCGGCCACGACGCAAATCAGCACGTTGACCAGGGGTCCGCAGACGACCGTTACAAACGTGGGCCAGGGCCGGCGCGGCGGATCGACAAAAGCCAGGCCCCCCAGCGGGCCCAGCAGGATGTCATTGGCCTGTCCGCCCATCCACCGCGCCGCGAAGCAGTGGCCAAACTCGTGAAGCAGCACCATCAACCCCAGCATCCCCATGCTGACGGCCCGGGCGCCGATGGAGTAGCCTTTCACCGAGTCGAACAAAATGACGCAGATGATGGTGACGATGAGCGATGCGTGAGCGCGCACGCGGATGCCCAACGCCGTAAAAAGCGGCACCGAACCATTGAGCAGCGCCCAGATCCGAGCGCCCGGCGGGCGGCTCTGATCGCGATAATACTGCCGATCTTCCCAACCCATGATGCAAATCCGAAATCCGAAACTCGAAATCCGAACCAGGAAACGCAACGCTCACGATTCTTAGCTGCACCGCGAAGAATTTAACCGCAGAGACGCTGAGGCGCAGAGGGAAGAATCGAGCGTCCAACGGCCATCGTTATAAAAGCGCGGCGACATCAGTTATTAATGGTTGATAGCGGAGTAACTTTGAAACTCGAAAGCGTCTCCGCGTCTCTGCGTCTCCGCGGTTAATCTTTCTTCGATTGCCGGCGGAAGCGTTCATACCAGAGGAGGGCGGCGATGGTCTTGCCGTCCTGGATGCGTCCGTCGCCGGTCATCGCCAGCGCCTCGTTCCATTGCGTGGGAAGCACTTCGATTTCCTCGCCCTCGTCGGGGTCGGCCTGCTGCTTCTGCAAATCATAGGCCGCGAAAGCGTACATCCGCTCGCTGAGAACACCCGGCGAAGTAAAGAACGGCAGCAGCGCCTCAAGCCGGCCCGCCAGATAGCCGGTCTCCTCAAGCAACTCGCGGCCGGCGCAGTTCATTGGGTCTTCACCTTTCTCCAGCGTGCCCGCCGGCAACTCGATCAGCGTCTGCCCGATGGCGTAGCGCCGATTGCTGATCAGAATCACATTGTCGGGATCGAGAAAACCCATCACCAGCACCGCGCCCGGATGAACCACCACTTCGCGTTTATGGCGTTTGCCGGTCTCGTTATCCTCCAGATGATGCAGTTCGAGCCGGATTTTGGTGCCGTCGTAAATGACCTGTTTCTCGATGAGTTTGTTGGACATGGCCGGTGAGCCTCCTGTGCGGTGTGCCGGGATTATAGGGCCCGTCACCGTATCACGGCATCTCGCCCGTGCGGGTTGCGCGGTGGTCGAAGAATTGTGAAATTGCCGGTTCCTGGCCGCTCCAATTCACCGCGGTCATCGAAACGCGGGAGTGGAGGAATTGCGATATTCACAATCCAACGCACCCTGCACGGGCGGGACGCCTCATCTTTCGTCACATTTTTTTGTGTCCGCCAGCGAGTATAACATATTGGTGGCATTATCGTTCGATTGATTCAAAGGAGTATTGGCATGGAAGCCAGGGCGAACA
>Ga0209483_1000625_pt1 | contig 29613 bp, 17 predicted proteins | sample NGEPerA_FD_184508 | JGI IMG/M metagenome (GOLD analysis project Ga0209483, IMG submission 184508) | Arctic peat soil microbial communities from the Barrow Environmental Observatory site, Barrow, Alaska, USA - NGEE PermafrostL2-A... | ecosystem: Environmental > Terrestrial > Soil > Wetlands >... | reverse complement strand
GGCCGGCCGAGTCGAGCGCCTGCACCGCCAGATAGGCGTACTTCTGAGGCAGGGTCGTCGAGCTCTCGAAGCCACTGGCGGGGATCGTCGCCCGTGCCGCCAGAGACCCGGGCTGCTTGCCCGCGAGCACCCGCCATGAGGCCACGTCGGTCGCGCCGTTCCAGCTCGCGTGCACGATCGTCGCTTCGCTCGTGTCGTTCAGGCCGGCGAGCACCGCCGGCGGGCTCAGCGGGCGCCCGCTCCAGGGGAAGCGGAAGGCTCGGTAGAAGGACATGTCATACGGCAGATGGGCGTCGAGGAGCAGCGAGCCGCCCGCGGCGTACTCGCTGATCGCGGGCACCCCGCCGTAGCCGACGACGGTGTTCCCGCTCGCCAGCGTCTGCATGTTGCCCTGGCTCGCCGCGAGCAGCGGCGGGTCGGCGTGTGTGTAGGCGGAGGCGAGGTGCGCTTCCTGGGTCTCGAGGTCGAGCGTGATCCTCAGGCCACGTGACTGGCTGTGGATCGGCGGGTTCGAGCCGTCGTCGAAGAAGGTGACCTCGCCGTTCTCGAGGACGCGGCCGTCGTGCTGCCACGCCGTCTCCGTGCCCGGCCCCATCTTAAAGGAGCTCCTGTTGCCGCCAAGTCGCCAGAGGACCTTCCCGCTACCACCTTCCAGCTGATAACCGGCCCACGTGCTCCGCGCCGAGATGAAGATCTTCCCGTCGGGCTCCGGATCGATCGAGTTGAGGTGAAAATAATCCCACGGCGTCGCCTCCGTCGGCACTTCCACCTCGGACTCCGAAGCGCCGATGTGGTCGAGGCTATGCCATTCCCAGCGCACGAGGCCTGTCTTCATGTCGATCTGCTGGATCGCGCTGTCGACGATCACACCGCCCGGCGCCCCTTTCACCCCCGTCAGGTCACAGCGAATCGGGTTGTACGCCGTGATGTAGGCAATGCCATGGGGGGCGATCTGAAAGTCGTGCAGGTCGGCCTTCAGGCCGTTGCCGCCGGCGACCCTGGCGACCGTCTGGTAGTTGGAGCTCATGACGATGTCTTCGCCCTGACCGAAGCCGAGCGAGAGCACGCGCCCCTTCCACCACGTAAGGGCCGGCCGACCTTCATATGTCTGCTCGTTCAAGTCCTCCGCCGCTTCGCCCCCTGACAGCTTGTCGAACCAGACCAGTCGGCCCCGCGGCGTGTAGATCAGCGGTCCGTACTGGCCGGGCCCCGGCCCGCTGGTGGTGAGGATGTCGCCGGCCGCGGGATCGTGGTCCGGCACGGTGACGCTCAGGATCGGGGCCTGAACGCCGGGGAGGGTGTAGAAGCTCTGATAGTCGGCGGGCGCCGCCGGTGGGTTTCCGAACGCGGGGATGGTCGCCGTCGGATATGGAGTGGCGACGCGAAACTGAAAGGCGACTCGCCTACCGCCGTTACCCGCGCCGATCACGGCGCGCACCGCCACGCGCTCGCCGGCCGCGAATGGCGTGTCGGGTACGAAGCTCGCGCCGTCGCCTTGCGAGTAGCCGCGAAGGCGCCCGGAGTGATTGCCGCTGCGCGTGCCCGCGACGGATACTTCGTGGATCTCCGCCGCCGGCACCCCGCGGAAGCTGATCTGGGTGTCGGGATTGGCGGTGCCCGTTTCCGGCGCCGGCGAGACATCGACTCCCAGCCCTTCCAGCTTGGCACTGTGGTCCAGCGTCGCCGGCAGGCACGCTGGCGACTTGCCGCTCTGCGCCGCCGAGCTATGCGAGCCGGACGATCCGAGCCCGCCGGTAGCGAGCACAACGGCGATCGCGACGCACGCGACGATCGCGACCAGCAGGACGATGAGGCCGTTCCGGTTCATTTTAGAGTCGACCCCCTGCTGCAGGATCAGGCTCCAGGGGTGGAGCAGACCATCGAGTCGGGGAAGGACGATACCGGGAGAAACCGCGCGCTTCCGGCCCGGGTGCGCCGGGCGGCGCGATCTTTACAAAGTTCTTCGTCCTATGCCACCTCGAGCACGAGCTTGCCCGTGTTCTCGCCCGAGAACAGCCGCAGGAGAGTGTCGGGGAAGTTCTCCAGGCCCGCGGCGATGTCCTCGCACGAGGAGAGCTTGCCGGCGACAAACCACTCGACCATCTCGCGCAGGCCCTCGGCGTAGCGATCGGGGTAGTCGGAGATGACGAAGCCGGTCATGCTCGCGTGGTTGATCAGCAGTGAGAGGTAGTTGGACGGACCGGGAACCGCACCGGTGGCGTTGTACTGCGAGATCGCGCCGCAGATGACCACGCGCGCGTGACGTGCCAGGCGCGCGAGCGCGGCGTCGAGGATCTCACCGCCGACGTTGTCGAAGTAGATGTCGATCCCCTTCGGGCAGTGCTCGCGCAGGCCCGCGGCGACATCCCCGGCCTTGTAGTCGATCGCGGCGTCGAAGCCCAGCTCCTCCACCACGTAGCGGCACTTCTCGGCCCCACCCGCGATCCCCACGACGCGGCAGTCCTTCAGCTTGGCGAGCTGGCCGACGACGCCGCCGACCGCGCCGGCGGCGCCGGACACCACGACGGTCTCACCCGCGACCGGACGGCCGACATCGAGCAGCCCGAAGTAGGCGGTCATCCCGGTCATGCCGAGCGTCGAGAGATAGACCGGCAGCGGGGCGAGCGACGTGTCGACCTTCATCACGGCGCCGCCATGCACGACGGCGTACTCCTGCACGCCGAACAGTCCGGTGACGAAGTCTCCCTCGGCAAAGTCGGGATGGTTGGAGGCGAGCACCTCGCCGGCGGCGAGCGCACGCATCACCTCGCCGACGCCCACCGGCGGGATGTAGGACCTGGTGTCGTTCATCCAGCCACGCATCGCGGGATCGAGCGAGATCAGGCGGACCTTTACGAGCACCTCGCCGTCGCCCGGCTCGGGGACGGGCTCCTCCGTGTATTGCCAGTCGCTCGGCTTCGGCAGGCCGACCGGGCGGGCGGCGAGGCGGAACTGATGATTGACGAGGTCCATGGGCCTGCCCTTCGGTCGAGGTCGGGGATCCTCGCAGTCGAAGATCCTCTACAGCCAAGCACATCGCGGGCAGCGCGCCGATGCTCAGATCTCCGCTCGCGATAGCGGGTAGCTTATGCGCCTTGGTCGCGGATCAGCCAACAGATCTCTCGGGGTCGTCGGCGGTCTCGAGATACCTGCAGGCGGCTGCTCAGAGCAGGGCGCGCCGGTGGCACGCGCTCGATCGCGGCGAGCAGGTGGCGCTCGTCGGCATCACGATCCTCCTCGCCGGCGCCGTCGCGGTGCGGGCCTGGTTCATGGTCGCCTATCGCCCGGCCTTCCTCGGATTCCAGGATTCCCACGGGTACGTGCTGGCGGCCGCGCGAAACATCTTTCGCGACGCCCAACATCCCGCCGGATACCCGTTCTTCCTGCGCCTCGTCCACCATCTCAGCGACCGGCTGTCGTTCACCATCCTCGTGCAGCACGCCCTCGGTGTGGCCACCGGGCTGCTGCTCTACAAGTCCGTGCGCCGCGCCGGCGGACCCCCGTGGCTGGGGCTCTTCCCGGCGGCTGTCGCGTTCTTCGGAGGCACGGGCCTGTTCCTCGAGCACTCGCTGCTGGCCGACCCGCTGCTCACCTTCCTGCAGGCGGTCGGCATCTATGCCGCGGTCCGCGCCCTGCGCGAACCCGCGTTACGCTGGCCGCTGCTGGCGGGCCTGGCGATCGGCATCTCCTTCTGGGTCAAGACGGTGGCGCTCTCGAGCGCCGTGCTCGTGCCACTGCTGCTGCTCCTCGCCGCTCCGGGCGTCTTCCGGCGCCGGCTGCTCAGCGCGACGGCGGCCGCGCTGGCGGCGGTCGTGCTGATCGGCGTCTACGTCGGGGCGCAGGCCTACTTCACCGGGTACGTGGGATATGAGCGTCAGAGCGCCTGGAACCTCTACGGACGAGTCGCCACGTTCGTCGACTGCTCGCGCTTCACACCGCCCGAGGGCACGCGCTTCTTGTGTCCGATCGAGCCGCTCGCCCACCGTCTGCCCCAGGCCTTCTATCAGTACGGTCCCACCTCACCGGCCGTCCGGCGCTTCGGCGGCCCGAGCCGCGCCCCGCAGTACGCGAACGCGCTGCTCCAGAAGTTCAGCGTCGCGGCGATCGAGCACGAGCCCATCGCCTATATCGGGGCCGTACTGCATGGGCTGACCTTCTATATCGACCCGCGCCCGGGTGAAGGATATACGCCCGCATCGATCCGCTACGCGCTGCTCGAAGCGGCCGGCGATCGGTCGATCGCGCCGGCAATCGCGCTCTACTACCCCCATAGCGTGGGCTACCATCGCTCGGCGGGTGCGACTCGCTCGCTCTCGGCCTATGAGAGCCACACCCGCATCCAGGGGCCACTTTTGATCCTCCTGCTGCTGACGGCGATCGGGGGCATCCCGTTGCTCCCTCGCCGTATGCGCTCGGTCGCGATCCTGTTCACGTTCACGGCGATCTTCTCGATCCTGTTCGCCGAGGCCGGCAGCAGCTACGACGCGCGGTACGCCTACCCGACCTTCGGGCCACTCGCCGCCGGCGCGGCTCTGGGCGGCTGGGGCATCGCGTCTTGCCTCAGGCAAGCGACGCGGCGTCAGGGCCAAACATGAGCGCCACTTTTTCTTTTTCCGAGCGATCTTCCGCACGCTTCACGTTGCAGGGCCGGAAGGATCGGGCCCGACTGCTGGGACGGAACGAGCGCACCTCAGGCGTGGAGTTCGCCTGAGGGACCCCGAGGTCGTTGCGAAACGCGATTCCTCTGACCGTCCGGCGTGCGATTGCCCGCGCGAGGATCGCATCGGCCACGGTCGCCTCGTCGACGGCATATTGCGAGTCGAGGATGAGCTGTCGTAGTTGCTGAATCTGTCGCTGCATCGGTCGCTGGAACCTCTATCGGCAAGGGCGACGAGAAGTTCACGGCGAGGCGGCTCGATTCGACAAGCGTTCGAGCGCCGCTCGGCGGCCGATCAGCGTTGTCGGGGCCGATCAGCGTTGTCGGGGGGTGATCAGCGCGACCGGGATCGCCAGGCCCGCGGCACGGCTCACGGTGGCGATCCGCCGGGATGGCTGCACCGCGGGACGGATCGAGCCGACGTGCGGGCCGAGGCTCGCCACCGCATCCTCTAGATCCTCGGCAGCAAGGGCGAGTCCCCACAGGCGCATCGGGCGATCCGGACCACCCCCACGCGCGAGGACGTCGTCGGGTTCCTGGACGACCTCGAGGATCTCTGACCCGAGCCGGAAGAACGCCTGGCGCGGCGCTCCGGCCGGGGTCGGCTGCTCGCGGATCCTGCGGAGATCCAACCCGGCCGCCTGGAGGGCCGGCACGCTGCGGTCGAGCGCGGGCGACATCGCGACGACGTGATCGATCGCCAGCACCCCGTTGGGATGCGCAGGCGCGGGCGCAGGCACCGGCGACTCGGAGCGCGTCGTCGGCAGCCCGTCGAGCGCGACACCCGCGATCGCGCGCAGCGACCAGCCGACGATTCCCCGCCCCGCGTCGAGGCCGGCGAGACGCAGGCGGACGGAGCCGAGCCGGCAGCACTCGCCGGCGACCGTGAAGCCGAGCGCCGCCCAGCGCTCGGGCTCGTCGGCGATGACCAGCTCGTCGATCGTGACCCCGGACCCGGACCCGGCCTCGCTCTCAGACCAGGGGGCCACGAGTGGGACGGGGGCCACGAGTGGGAGTTACTTAGAGGCTTTGGCTTTGCGCCGGGCGGGAGCTTTCGCTTCGGTGCCCGCCGGCGTCTTGGTCTTCTTGGGCGGTTTGCTGCTCGCCTTGTTGCCGTCGCGCTTGCGGGCTTTCTCGAGGCTCGCCTGGAGGGCGGCCATCAGGTCCGGAACCGCCGCCTGCGGGGCCGCGGCGGGCTTGGCGGTGATCTTCTTGCCCTTCGCCTTCTTCTCGATCAAGCCGAGTACGGCCTCGCGGTAGGTGTCGTGGTACTTGCCCGGGTCGAACTCTCTGGAGAGCGATTCGACCAGCTGACGCGCGACGTCGCGTTCGAGGTCGGACACCTCCGGCTCCTGCTCGGGCATCCCCGGGAGCTGCTTGACGGGCACGATTTCGTCCGCGAAGTTCATCGTCGTCATGCCGAGCACCTTGCCCATCGGACGAATCGCCACGAGATGCTCCTTGGAGCGCAGCACGATGTGCGCGACCGCGACCTTCCCGCACCCCTGCATCGCGTCGAGCAGCAGGTGGTAGGGCTTGACGGCGGCCTCGTCGGCGGGCGCCAGGTAGTAGGCGTGGTCGTAGAAGATCGGGTCGATGTCCGCCAGCTCCACGAAGTCCTCGATCTCGATCGTCCGCGTGCTCTCCTCGCTGAGCGTGGCGAGCTCCTCGGGGTCGAGCACGACATAGCGCTCGGGGGCGATCTCGTAGCCCTTCACGATGTCCGCGTAGGCGATCTCCCTGCCATCGACGGAGGACACGCGCTTCATTTCGATGCGGGCGTGGTCCTTGTTGTCGAGCTGCTTGAAGGAGACGTTCTTCGCCTGCACCGCGCTGAAGAGCTTCACGGGCACGTTCACGAGCCCGAAGCTGATGCGGCCCGACCAGAGTGCGTTAGCCATGCCGGCAGTTTTACCGCAAAACGACCGATTTCAAGCACGGCAGGACGGATTGCAGGGTTCTGGGCGGCGCGTTCCAAACTTATAGCGGGGATAATGCAGTGCACTTAGCGGGGATATTGCAGAGGCTCGATGCTCTCCTCGATGCTGCTCTCAATCGGCGTGCCCATCCGCGGCACTGTAGGTGCGACTCCGCGAAAGGATGGGTGGGCTTGGTCCAGATACCAGCCGAACGCGCGGTCCAGGATCCAGCGGCGGTCAATCGCCCGCAGTCCGAGCGTGAGGAGACGGGGCGGCAGTGCGGGGATCAGACGTTGCAGGCCAAGAGCCACGGCGAATGCCCGTCGGTGACCGGCGCTGAAGGACTGGTAGCGCTCCAGCGCGTCCTGGCGAGAGCGCCCCTCCTCGATCACCGCGCGCAGCTCGCGCCCACAGGCGATGCCGAAGTAGAACGCCGTGCGGATGCCCTCGCCGGAGAGCGCGAAGCAGTGCCCGGCGGAGTCCCCGGCGAAGAACACCCCGTCTTCGGTCGACGCGCGAAGGCGATGTGGGAACCAGTTCCCCTGGTAGCGCACCGGCTCCATCTCCAGGCGCTCGGCGAGCTCGACCGTCGACTCGCGCACATGCTGTGCTGGATCGTAGGAGCCGACGCCCACCCGTGCCTCTCCCCCGGCCGGCACGCACCAACCGTACCCGCTACGCACCAGCGAGCGTTCGAGCCACACGTCCAAGTCCGTGGTCGGCTCGGGCCCGACGGGAGGATGCACCTCCAGTCCGCGCGAGAGCGGCGCGTCAGGCGGCTGGTAGCCGCTCGCCCCGAGCACGCGGCGCCAGCCCAGCGCGTCGACCACGAGCGGAGCGCGGATCACGCCGCGGTCGGTGCTCACCGCGATCGGCTCACCGGGCGCCGGATGGCCTCTTTCGAGGCGCCCCTCGACCTTGGCGGTCTCGAAGCGCGCGTCGCTCTGCTCGTAGAGAAGCTCGCACAACCTGCGGTAGTCGAAGGACGACCAGCTCCACGGCAGGCGATAGCGCACCGAGCCGTGGGGGGTGATGAAACGCATCTGCGGGATCTCCTGGCTGATCGCCTCCGAGAGGCCCATCGCGAGGAGCCACGGTGTTGGCGTGGCGCAGGCCGAGGTTGGGCGCTCGCCGATCTCGTAGCGATCGACCACGAGCACCTGGGCACCCGAACCGGCGAGCTCGCGCGCCACCGCCAACCCGGCGAAGGAAGCGCCGCAGATGAGCACGTCGACGCTCGTCCCCTCCAGCGAGGTACGCGCCTGCCCGCGGGCCGTGGCGCGCGTGGTCACCGCGCGTCTCCCATCGGCGCGCCCGCAGGGATGGCTCTAGCCGGTCGTCTCGACACCAACTTGGAGGATAGGCAGCCGGAGTTGTGATAGCCGGCCCCACACCTCAGTCCCGCCCCTGGTAGTGGCCGGACGAAACGGACGGAGTTCCGGACGAGATGATTGCCACCGTCGAGCGTCAACTTAACCGGTTGCGGACGGCGCAATAGATCGACATAGGCTTTTCCAGAGAGCCCGCGCCCAGGGCGTCGGGCCGGTTCGACGCCGCCCGTCTGAAGCCTTCACGGGCGCCGCGGCCAGGAGAGGGGTAAAAAGGCCACGGCGCTCGCGAAGACTCGGCACGCAAGTCCCTTTGGTGCCGGAGCCTCTTCGAGCGCCACCGCCGGAATGGGGACGGACGACGACGCTCGAACAGAGCCCGAAACGAGCTTCCACCGCCGGGGGGTTCTCAGTTGCAGGTCGGGCTGCTTCCCGGAACCAGCCACCGGGGCCCGCTGCGTTCCATTCCGCAGCGGGCCCCATCAGGCTAGATGGCGTACTTCGTCACTCTCTACAGCGTGCTGCTATTCGTGTCTCCTCGCTTCTTCGGCGCCGGTCTGTTCCAGCGTCCCGTTTAGGATCGCGGTGTTGTTACCAGACGGCGAAGGCAAACCGAGTTTGGCATCGACCAGGGGATCGACGACGGATTCGAATGCTTTCCCGCCGCAGCCCTTTGCCGCCGGCACCGCGAACACATTGTCCACGAGCGAGTTGTTCTTGATAACCAGAATGCCGCCTTCCGCCCTGCTCGTGATTTCGCCTAGATGTCCTGTGATTGATTTATTCGGGGGTGGTGGTTTGGTCGTTCCGGTTGTCAGTTTGAGGACGATCGGTTCGGTGCTGGAACCGATGTAACATTCATTTCCGAGTAGGGGGTTTTCCAGCTTGACCTTCACCGGCAGGCCAAGCGCCGGGATGCCATACGCTTCATAGAGTATGGGCTCGAAAAGCGATGCCTCGCTCAGAAATATCGAGCTCAGGCTCGCGGGAGGCGTGGGTAGTGCGAGTTCTGTCGTCGCGGTCACCGCGTTCAATTTACTTTTCTCGGTGGCTTCACACAGTTCCCGCAAGGACGGATTTTTGATTTCTTTGCAGTTGACCATGCCGATCAGTCCACCCGGGACGTTCTGCGGGGTTTTCGACAGCGTGTTCCCGTCGGCTGCTTCCACGAACGGCATGCGGAATTCGGCTGGGACTTCTTCCTCGAAGCCGCCCTGCAACGTGATCGTTTTTTCGATCGGCACTTTTGTTTTCTTCGTGCCGATGACGAATTCGCCGCTTTCGGTTTTTCCGACAATGCAGCCCTGAACTGCGGCGTTGCTTAGAGGGCAGTCATAAAAGACTGCGAATTCGCCTTTGGGCGCGGCCAGAGCCGACGATGCGACACCGCCGAGAGCCGCGAGCGACGCCGTGAGCGCCATTGCGACGAGGAGCGTATACCTATGCACGCTTCTCGTATGGGTGGGGATTTTCTTGAACATGTCGCTTTACTTCCTTTCCTGGGGGATGTTAGTGAGTTATCTGTAAGGATCGATTAGGTCACGTTCATGAGGCGGGGCTACTTCTTCCTGCGCGTGGCCTTGTGCTTTACGGCGTACCGTTTACGGGCTGCTCGCTTGCACGCCGCGCGCTCCTGCTTGGGCTTCTTCGCGCACGCCTTCAATGCCTTGGCGAGCTTCTGGGCGTTTGTGAGCTTCTTTGTTTCGGTCGTGCCCGTGTTCGCCTGACTGCCGCTCGGGAACGTAAGCGCGGGGGTCCCGATCAGCGGCGCAGTCACGGGGAACACGAGCGGATCCAGGATCCCGGGGGTCGTGAACGTCTGATCGGCGCCTTCGGCGGTGCCACCAGGATTGCTCGCCACCAGCCGGTAGTGGTATGTCGTGCCGGGCTGCAGGCCCTGGAGGCTCAGCGTCACCGCCTGGGCACCCTGCTGCGGGAACGCCGTGCCGGAGACCTGGGTGCCATAGGCGGTGTCGGTCCCGTATTCGAAGTCGTAGGTGGCCTGTACTTCCTGTGGGTCGACCGTGCCCGAGATCGTCGCCGCGCTCGTTGAGATGCCGCTGGGCGGGCCAGTGCTGACAATCGGGAGCTGGTCGGCGACGGTCGTGAATGTCTCGTCCTGGCCGTAGCCGGTGCCTTCTTCGTTCCTCGCGACGAGCCGGTAGTGGTATGTCGTGCCCGGCATCAGTGGCGACAGCGTGAACGGCGCGGGCACGTCGCTCCGGCCTACCCCGGCTTCGATGCCGGGGTAGGCCGGCTCGCTCGCCCCGTATTCGGTGCTCAGCCCGTACTGGTAGGAGTAGCTGGTTTCCAGCGTCTCGGGGTTGACCGTCCCGGTGACGTTCGCACTGCTCTGCGTGAGCACGGACGCCGCGCCCGTGCTTGCGAGCGGCGCGGTGCCGCGCGTCGTAAAGTATTCGACCGTGCCGTCGCGCGCGGGCGGCGTCCCATTTTCAGCGACAACGCGATAGTAGTAGGTCGTGCCCAGTTTCAGGCCGCCGCCGATGTCCACGCTGGCCAGCTGATCAACGGAGCCCGTCAACGCGCTCGCGGGCGGCGCACCCGCAACCGTCTTGGCACTCGAGGTCCCGATCAGCGCTTCTTCGGTCGCGTATTCGAAGAAGTACGTCGTTGGCTGGTTCTCGGGGTTGACCTGCGCTTCCAGCGTCGCGTCGGAGGAGCTCACAGCAGAGGCGCTCTCGGTTTCCACCGCGGGCGGGGAGCCTTCCGTCGGGAACGTCTTCGGCGCCCCGAGGGTATCGCCGAACGCGTTGACCGCCACCAGACAGAACGCGTATTGCGCGCTGGGCTGGAGGCTGCTGACAGGCGCCGCTACTTCACCTTCGCCTTCTTGGAAGGGGGTACTGGCTCCGCCAACGCAACTCGTACCCTTATTATAGTCATAGTAAAAACCAAGTTTTGTGCCAGCGAAGTTCAGCTTACCGTTGAGCGTCGCGGTGGTAGCGGTGATTTCGCTCGCGGGTTCAGTCGCCGGTTCTTCCGGTGTGGGGCCAGGCGCGAAGATATCGACCGTCTCGCTGGAGTCGTCGGAGACATATATCGTGTTCGTGGACCTGTCAACCGCGATGCCGGCGGAGCTACCGAGCACGTTGGGTCCAAATTCGCCGAACGTATTGAGCAGATCGCCAGAAGAGTCGTACTGGGTAATGTAGGTCCCGTCGGCGACATACACATCGTTGGTCGCGAGGTCTACCGCAACGTGCAGAGCAGCCCCGCTACTGTCGATCACGGGCCCGGGCACACCGGCGGAGCTGAACTCCTGCACGCCAACGGATACGGCCGCGACGTAGAGATTGCTGCCTGTGGAGTCAACGGCAATGCCGGTCGCGCGTTTGGCAGGAAACTGTGAGACGTATACGCCCGCCGAGGTGAACTTGTCGATCACACCACCCGTTCGATCGGCGACGTATACGTCGTGGGTCGCCGGGTCAACAGCAATACCGGTCGACGGCGCGAAGGCGCCTTCGGAGCCGGGCAGGCCCGCCGGGATCGTGCTCCCGTTGAACTGCAGGATCAACACACCCGAGGAGCTGTAGCCGTCTATCACCTCGTGTCCAGCGTCGACCACGTACACATCACCCGTGGTGGGGTCGACCGCAACGTCAGTCGGTTCAAACGCGACACCTGGGCCGGTCACCGGGCACGTGGTCGAGCACCCTGCCGGGGTGCCCGTCAGCTCAGAGCCGGCGACATACGCCCCCGCCGAGGTGAACTTATCGACGACCTCACGACCTTCATCGACCACGTACACGTCGTTGCTCGACTGGTCGACCGCGACGTTGTCGAGGGAAGAGAATGGCCCGCCGGGGGCATCGCTACCGTTGAAGCTGGAAAGCAGACCATGCCCTTCCGCCGCCACTGCCGGAGCCGTGGAGAGCAGGAGCCCACCACCGAGCACGCCGAGAGCAACCAGGCCCGTCGTCATGAGTCTACGAGCGCGCATCATGAGTTCCTCCCGTTGCCGTGAGTGGACTTTCGCGCTCTGCTCGCCTTTGCTTTCTTCGCCTTCGGGCACCCGGTGACGGCTATCTTCGTCGTCTGTTTGAGCTGCGCGCCGTCCTGGGCGATGAACGAGGTCGGCATCAGAAGGCTCGAGCTGCAGAGGTTCCCGTTCGCTGCCAGGGCGGAGTACTTGCGCTCGGGGAGGTACAGCTCGAAGGAGTTGACGGGGACGTCGGGGATGCTGTTGAACGTCGAGCTGGTGATGCCCTTTTTGGAGATGAACGTCGCCGCGGTCAGATCCACCCGCACGCCGTAGCCCTGCAGCACGACGATCAGGCTCGGGAACGCTTCGCCGCCGTGGGAGACGAAGTACACAGGACCGGTCAATGGGACGGGCAGCACGGGCGTGATCGCCTTCGCGATACCGACCGCCGACGCCGCGGGACACGCAGCGGGGTTGGATTCGAACGTCGCGGCCACACACGCCTTCTGCAACGTCGTCAGCCTTGAGGGGAGCTGCTTGGGGAGGTCAACCTTGACCTTGGCGATATTCGACTGCGCCCCAGGGGGGTAGACGACCTTCGCGTCGAGGCTCGCCCCGTTCGCCCTGGAGGTTTTGCCCGACGTGGAGACCGTGAACTTCGGGCCAAAATGCAGGCCCGCGCAGCCGGACACCGCGAACGGGGCGGACACGTCCGCCGTGGCCCCCTGGGCACCCGCGATCGTCGCGGTGATCTGCTGCTGGGCGCAATTGGTCGGGTTGAAGATGAAGTTCGGCCGTTCGATCGTGACATTCGCGGTGCGCAATCGCAGCGGGATACCGTCGAGGATCTGCGGGAACGGGTCGCTCGTGACGGTCAACGCGGCAGTGTTGGGATCGATGTTGATCCGCGAGCGCACGACGACGTTGCCGAGGTTGAACGGGCCCGCGACGGTCGGCACAACGATGCTCAGCCCGAACGGCGCACCGTCGTAGGAGCCCGTCAGGTAGATCGACCCCTGGGTGTAGAACGGGTGCCCACCCGGGCCCGCCGCGACCGTCATCGTCCCGATCCGCGACGATGCCGAGCACGTACCCGCGTTCGCTTGCGCTTCACCGCACAACGGGACGCCCGTGAGCGTCCCGAGCAGACCCGGCGGCATCTTGACCTGGATACCCGAGAGATCCTGTTCGCGGTCTTCCCTTGCGAACGTCAACGTGAACGGGCTGAACTGCCCCGCGTTCGGGTTCGACGTGCCCGCGCTGAAGGCCGGCGTCAACGGCGGGCTGGCAGGGCACGCCCCGCCGTTACCGTCCCAGATGACGTTGAACGACGACGACGGCGTCGCATCGGGCGTGTAGGGCGAGCTCCACGGCGTGAGATCCGACGTGCCCGTGAACGCCCCGCAGGCCTGCGGCGTCGCGAGCCCGGCGCGCAACCCACCCTTGAACTGGACCTGCAGGTCGCTGAAGGGGAACTGCGGGTTGTTCAGGAACTTCGAGGTCAACTGGCCCGTCGTCGTATTCGCGTAGATCGTGCCCGGGACCTTGATCACGACACCCGAGCCCTCCGCCTGGATATACAGTTTGAACATATTGCCGTCGGCGGCATCCTGGTTCGAGCACGGATCACAACCCGGAGCGGCGAGGAACACGTTGCCGGTCAGCGGCGCCGCCAGCAGCGGGGTGGTGACCGTCACCGTCCCCAGCACCGACGCGTCCGGACAGGAGCCCAGCGCATCCGATGCCAGGTCGATCTGCGCTTCGCGACAAGCCTGCAGGCCATCGCCCGCCGAGGGCGACAGCGAGATCCCCGCGGGCAGCGTGACCGTGACGTTCTTGACCGGCGGCGTCGCGAGCCCGTTCGGGTCCGGGTTCTGGGGAACGCTCAGGTCCACCGCCAGGCCCGTCGGTTCATCGGCCCGCGTCGTTTCCGGCTGCAACGCGAGCGACGGCGCGAAGTGCAGCTGATTGCACCCACTCACCGGCGGCGAGGAGAAGCTCGCGCTCTTCCACGCGGGGTCGTTGAAGTTCGGGGTGCCGTCGGCGTTGTAGCTCCCCGGATTCTCATAGGAGTCGACATGCACTGTCGTGACGAGCGGCTCGCCGTCACAGTCGCTGGAGTTCGTGAAGAAGGCGTTCGCGGCGTTCGGGTCGCCATCGTGCGCGGCGGGATCCCCGAAGAACTTCGTGTAAGCGGCAATTATGTCGAGGATCCCAGTGACGGGAAGGCCCGGTGTGGTCACGCGGATGTGCATGTTGGCGCCGCTGCCGACGACCGTGGGATACAAGGCGATCGGATAGGTCCCGTAGGAGAACCCGAACTCCGCCGGGATGCCCAGCTCGGGGACCATGTTGAAGATATGAATGTTCTCTTTTCCGCCACCATATTCGCCGTTGGCGCTGAATCCGAGCGTCCCGACCTGGGAAGCCGCCGGACAGGCCGAGCTGTCCGGGAATTCCCCTCCCCCCGATCTCACGACAAGCGAAGAGCTCGGGCATTGCGCGGCGACCTGCGGGTTGCCGACCACGCCCGGCGGAAGATCGACCACGACATCCTTCCAGTTCTGCGTCGCCTCGATCGGCGGTTCCGCCGATTTATCGTTGACGTTGGTGATGTCGAAGCTGGTCGTCAGCCCGTTGGGATGATCCGCGGCCTGGGTGTCCGGCGCACCGCTTAGATCGGTGAGAAAGCTGGTCAGGTCAAGGACACCGAACGACAGGGGATCATTCAGCTGCAGTGGGCTCCACGGGTTGACGCTCGTGGACTGGCTGACCGACGCGACAGGCGCCCCCCCACCCGACACCGTCACAGAGTTCGTGAGCGTGCTGTCCGCCGGGATACTCGAGCTGACAAACACGTTTACCTGGAGAGCTGGAAGCTGCCCCATGACACCAACCGTATTCGGAGCTGTACAGGTGACGACCTGCCCACCGGATTCGCCTGAGCAGCTCCACACCTGAGATGGACTACGGGTATCAAATTCATGCGCTTCCTGGAGTGATACCCCCGCGGGGAGCCTGTCGGTGAGCGTGGTCGTGCCCGCTTCGGTTGGCGCCCCGCCGACGTTGCTGACGATCAGCTCGTAATGATCGCTGCCCGCGGGATCGCTCGAGGAGAAGTCGGTCGGGTTCGCGAACGTCACGATCTGCCACCCCGGAGCGCGCGCCGCCGCCAGCGCGGACGAGCAGCTCACCCCCACCAAAAGCACGACGAACGCCACAACGAACGGTATGCGCCGCTTGGACATGCTACCTCCTCCCCTTCGCCGGCTTCTCAGCCTTCCTGGCTCGATTCTTGACGCACTTGCCGTGCTTCCTGGCAAAGCCCCTCCGGCATTTCTTCGCCTTGGCCTTGGCCTTTGGCTTTGGTTTCGCCGCGGGCGCGGACCCCACCAGCGGGGGGTTGCCACCGGCCTGAAACTGGCTGCCGGGCGAGAGCAGCACCGGCGAGGCGCTCAACGGCCCCTGGCAAGCATCGCCCGAGCACGACGGCAGAAGAGAGACGGGCGCGGGGAAGCCGCCGCCGATCCGCGCGTCATATACGTCGACCTGGGTGTCGATGTCCTGCGGTACGAGCTGACTGTCCGTTTCGAAGAAGATGTCGCTGCCCGAAGCCGATATGCCGTCGACCTGCACCGACGAGCGAGCCTGTTCAGACGACGTCGCGTCCCGCCCGTCGGAGATCAGATACACGTTGCCGTCGTGATACTCGTAGACGTTGTTCGCGTAGTAGCTTACTGTTTCCTTGACTCCTGCCTGTTCCGTTTCGAATTCTTCCAGGCGTCCGTTCAGCGCCTGGGGCGTCAGGCCGTCGGCGCTCTGGAACACGACATACGCGCCGTCGTCAGACATCGCCAGGCGACCGTACAAAGCGTTTACATTACGTGGGATTTCGGCGTTGAAGGTGTTCGTGCTGCCGTTCTGGTTGAACCCGTCCTGGCCGATCGACACCCGCACCAGATCGCTGGTCTGCGCGTCATACTCGAAGACCTGCCGCGCCGTGCTCGTGTCACCGGGGGTGAGGTTTTCTTTGGAACTCGTAAAGGCGAGGAACCGGCCGTCGGGCGTCACCGTCGCGACGCAGGCCTGCCCAGCGCAGCCTCCTCCTTCCATTATTTCCAAGTCGGACGGCGAGAGGGTCGCGATGAACGAGAGCCGTCCGCCGGGGAACTGCGGGTCACGCTCGAACACGTAGAGGTTGTCTTCTCCTTCGGTCGGGTGCTGTCCCTGGCTGTTCACGGCGCCGCTCAGAGCGCCCTTCGCGACGAAGTACACGTGCGAACCATCCGGAGACACCTTCACCACACCCGTACTGTTTGCGTTTGCTTGACTGACATCCTGAACCTGGGCGCCCCCGGGACCCCAATCGCCGGCGGTGACCTGCACGAGCTTCTGGCCCGCCGGGTTGTTGAAGTCGTACTCATAGATGTTCGCGCTCGTGTCCGCGCCCAACAGCGGCTGGCTCGTCGTGAAGAAGACCTTCGACCCATCCGCGGAGGCCGCAGCGAAACGCGCTTCCGCGAGGACGCCTGGGCTGGTGTTGCACGCCAAGCAGTCTTTCGAAGAAGGCTCTGACATTGCCACCGTTTCCGCCTCGTCGGTCCGGGCAAACAGCTCCTTTACCGGCGGACCCGACGCCCCACTCTCACAACCCCCCGGATTCACCGTGAAGAACACCCGCGAGCCATCCGCCGAGATCGCCACTTCACTACCGTGGTGTCCAATGCCGCACTGGCCGATCTGGCCTTCGCTGTCCACGCCGACGAGCGCCGGCGGGCCGCCCTGGCCGGCGACGTACTCATAGAGAGAAGAGCGTTCTGATGAACCGGATTCCGGAGCGGTCGTATCACCCGGCCACAGGAAACTCGGGTTGCGAGCGTGAGGTGCTTCGATCGTGAACAGCACGTGCGAGAGGTCTTCCGAGGCCCCTGTAAAGCTCCCGATTGTCTGGTCGACAGCCCCATTCCCAATGCCGGGTGGCTCGGTCGTGGACGACGGTGGGAAGAATGGTCCAAGGTCACGCAGGGAGCCGTCGGCGGCGCGAATCAGGAGGTCCATCGCGTCGAGCGGCTGTGAGGTCGCACGCGCCTCAAACAGGGTTTCCCCCAGATCCGGCGTGGCACCCCAGGCAACGTCGGCGGGAAACTGCGACGCCGGAAGATCGATGTTTTCCTCGCTCCAGCCGGAGGCGGTCCGCGTCAACTCGTAGGTCGCGCCCTCCAGGTTGTTGTTGGTGCTGTTGGGCTGTCCCCAGTCGCCGGCCGAGACGACATCCACGCGCGAGCCATCCCCCGCGATGCCCCCCAGGCCCTTGACCACGGCGGCGCCAAAACTGGGGAGGGCGCCCTCCTTATACGGAGGGGTCACAAGCTCATAGGCGCGGCAGTCAGGAAGATTGGCGGAAGGGCCGGTACGAAGCGCTTCGTTCGGGCAGGTTTCCGCCGAGGCCGCGGCGGGCAGCGCGAGGAGGGCGACAGCGAAGGCGGAGCACAGGGCTGACGCGAGCGCACGTGGGTTTGACAGCAGAGCGTTGCCCAACTTGTTCCCCTCCCTGAGCTTCAACACGACACTACCGCCTTTCCCACTGATCGTTCGTACCTAACGAAATTCACCAGAAAATGAGTCTAGGCGAGGCCAGCTCGGCCCCGCCTAGATTCAACGTGCTACTCCTTTATGCCCCTGGCAACACTTCAACTTTTTCTTCAAACGTGTTTTCGTCTGTGCTTGCAAACGTCGCTGGAAATGCGAAGGCTTCGAGTTTTGGTTTGACTTCGCCATCTTCTGTGCAGTTAACCCCCCCGGTACAATGTTTTGCAAATGACCGTTCGAGCACTTTGATTTTGTTTTCAAAGACCACTTTGTCAGTGAGTCCCAATGCTAGCGGCGTGACTTCCCCTGCGACCTGACCATTCACTTTAGTTTCGATGGTTTTACACGGTGCGCCTGTTGCGGCGAGTGTAACGAATTCTATTCCGCTTGCTGGTTCGAGTAAGAGGACGACCCCGGTCGCCGATTCCGCTGACTCGCCGAGTTCGCCTTTGAGGGTTACCGTGACGATTTCTCCTTCTTTTGCTTTCACTTTTTCTTTTATGCTGTTGATTGGGCATTCTTGTTTTACTTTTTCTACGGTTACTTTTACTTTGCACCCCGTGAAGGTGACGACAACTTTTTCGACTGATTCATTCCATCCGGCATCTATATTGCCTTTGTCTGTGTCTGCTTTACATTCAACTGTTGTGCCCGCGAGCGGGACGCTCAGGGTGCTTATGCCCTCTTTGCTCGTGAAACCTTTTTTGATGACTTCTTTCCCATTTTTTTCGACGAATTGCTGTTGCGTCGTCGGGTCTGTCACTGCCGACGCCGCAGAAGCCGCAATCGCGCCGAGCGCGAATACTGCGATGAGACAGACGAGGGTCTTTCTAAAGATGCTGCTCATGTTTGTTGCTCCTTCGAGTTGTGGTGTCATTGCCGGTGCCGCAGGTCCATCACCTGACAGACCCATCGATCGCCGGTCGCTGCTGGCCGATTGAGCTTCCAGTCGGGCTTCAGAGGGCAACGTAGTCCTTTCGCGCGGGACGTCAAGGGGGCGGTTTTTATATCGAATCGGGACCTCGTCAAAGCGAGTCGCCGTTGCGCAAACGTGAGCGTCTTGGCTATGATGCGCCCGCTCCGCGCCGGCTTTCCGGTCGGCGTGGCGTGTCATTGCCGGCGCGGGGTGCCATCACCATGTAGCGACAGACGCCCCGGCGCCGGTCCTGTGGTTCTGTTGCCCGCGTACGCACGGGCGGATCACAGAGCTCCCGGCGGGACCTGCGCGCGAACACTTCCCTTCCTCGGGCGGCGTCGCGCATGGACCACGGTCGTGGCCGCGGCCAGCGACTGGCCGGCCGAGGTCAACCATAGAAGCGGGCGATGACCTGTAGTTGGCTGAAGATGTCGTGCGCCAGGAACAGGACGACGATCAGAGCGCCGACAGCCGGGCCCCAGCGTCGGCCCGCGCCGCGCGCTGCCAAGGCAAGCACGGCCCCGAGGAGGGGAAGCAAGGGCAACAGATAGCGGGGATGTGCCCAGCCGCCGCCACCTTCGTTTGAGACGTTCAGATAGGAGCTGGCTCCGATCAGCGCCAGTAGGCCGATCGTCATGACGAGGTAGACGAGGAACTCGACCAAGCGCTCGCGCAGCACGGCGCGGACGACGACGAGCGAGCGGGTGTAGAGGAGCGCGATCAGCCCGGCCGCGACGAGCGCCACGGTGTCGACCCAAACGGGGAAGGAGGTGTCGAGCCAGCCGTAGAGCCCGACAGACCTATCGAACCAGATCTGACGCGTGGTCGAGAGGCCGGGGAAGTCGTTGGCCATCCCGGGCAGCCGCGGCAGGTAGAACTGCCAGATGTAGCCGATCTCGCGGAATACGAATCCTCGATGCCAGCCATCGATCGTGTTGGAGACGATTCCCAGCCCGGGACGGCCGGAGGCGAGGTTGACGAAAAGGTAGAGGCCCACCGGGCTCACGGCTATCGCCAGCGCGAGTGCGAGGTGACGAAGAGCGATGAGTCCGTGGGCCCGCCATGCGCGGATGGCCAGAACGAACAGGCCGAGGATCACTCCGGGTGCCAACCCGATGAAGTTGAGCTTTGTGAGGAAGCCGATCGCGCTCGCCGTACCGATCGCGATCGCGAGATTCCGCGTCAGACCGCACCGAAAGCCACGCGCCAGGCAGTAGAAGGTCGCCGCGGATACAGCCGCCAGCATCGAGTCGGGGTTCACCGCGCCGGACATGAAGCCGAGCAGAGGCGCAAGCGCCACGGAGAGGCCTCCGACCGTCCACGCCCACGAGGCCGAGGGAAGCGTCTCACGTACAAACAGGAAGACGAAGAACGCGGTGATCGCCGCCATCAGCGCGCTCAGCAGCCGCATCAGCTCGAGCTGATCGAGCAGCGTGCCACCCGAGCCGAGTCCGTAGGGGATCGCCTCCAGCAGGTAATAGAGCGGCGGTTGAGAGGCGGCCACTCCAGCCCCCACTCCAGCTCGGGACGGATGTTGCGCAAGGTCGATCTGCAGCTGTCTCTGTTCTTCGGCCGAAGAGATCGTGCCTACTTCCGGATGCCACTTGACGGCTTTTTGATGAATATCTCGCAGCACGATCCCCTCTTCTGGCGAATAGGATCCGCCGGCAGTCGGCAGTCGCTCGTTCTGAGCCAGCTGCTGGGTGTAGGCGAAGTGAGCGGGCTCGTCCGGCACTTGGAACGGGGGGGTGATGATCGACCAGCAGGCCGCGTTCAAACCAGCGATCAACGCGCAGAGCAATGCTGCCCGCGGGATCCGTCGCAGGGCGTCTCGGAGGTGGAACGTGGGCGAGGGAACGCTCCGCCTGCGTCTCACCTGCTTGCGCGCTGTCTGCTTTTTTAAGGCTTGCCTGCGCCTGTCAAACGATCGCGTCCCCACAGAAGGGGGCTTGGTCGCTCGCCCGGCCGGCGCTTTGGACGACCCGCGCCTACTCATCGCAGTTCTCTCACCACCAACTGCGAAGCGAGGGCAGCTACGGCGAACATGAGAACGAGCAAGAGAAACACGATCCAGGCGCCGCTCGGCGCGTGACCCAATCCCATGTGGTAGGCGACCGAGGACGCAAGCGACCACCAAGACCTATGGCCGGGTCGCAGATATTCGATGCGCAGCAGCACATCCCGGAGGCCGAGGGCGCCCGACGGGGTGGGCCGCTTCGGCGTCCCGTTGATCTGCAGGCTTTCGATCGTCGGACCGACCGTCGTGCAGACGACGACGCCAGGAGTCGTACGCGCCACCCGCGCAACCGGTACGCTGACGGTTTCTTCCTCTCCCCACCCGGCGTCCCGCTCGCCCCGCGTCACCACACGTGAGCCCAAGCGCACGTTCAAGGCAACCTTGGGCCCAACATTCGCCGAGAGCGAGAGGCGAATAGCAGCGGTGCCTCCCGGCAGCGTTCCTCCCTGCTGGCAGCCGCGCGTGTCGCCCCGCGTATGCCCAGCCGCCAATTGTGCCGCGACCGAGTTCGTCCCAGCGATGATCACCGGCGGGCGTGACAGCGTGCCGCCGACGGCGACAGCGACGAGCGCCAGCCCGCCCGCGAGCGCGACCGGCACGCTACGCATCGCTCCCCCGCAGTCCGGGGACGTTGTTGATGTCCCAACCGCGCCCGAGCGCGTCGACGTGGGCGAGCACCGCCGGCGAGATCACGCCGCCGAAGGCGGACACGACCGCGCCGGACAGGACGAAGAGATAGCTCGGGGATTGCAGCAACGGAAAGCGCAGGCGATGCCAGGTATCGTGAATGTCATTGTCGGTGTCGTAGAGCCCATCACTGACAGACCCTTCGACCGCCGGTCACTGCTCGCCGATCGAGCTATCGATCAGCTCGAGAACGATGCTAGTCCTCTCGCGCGGAAATTCAACGGAGCGGTTTTTATATCGGAGCAACGACCAGGCTCGAACACTCAACGTGAGAGTCTTCAAGGGCACCGCGGCCAGGAGAGGGGTGAGTGGCCGCGGCGCTCGCGAAGACCCGGCGTCTCTATGGGCATCGCGCCGGAGCCTCTTCGAGCCCGCCGCGGGATGAGGGTCGGCGGCGACGCTCTCGAACAGGGCCCGAGGGCGAGTCTCAACGCCTGGGTTGTCGGTTCAGGGTTGGTCTGCTTCGGAAGCCTCGCCGCTGGGACCCACCGCACGATTGCGGCGGGTCCCAAGCGTCGGGCTAGGTTACGTACTTCGTCATTCGCTGCAGGGTGCTGCTATTCGTGTTCTCTTGCTTCTTCAGCACTGGTCTGTTCTATCGTGCCGTTGAGAATTGCCGTGTTGTTTCCCGCGGCAGACGGAAGCCCGATTTTACTGTTGATGATCGGGTCCAGCAGGAAGGAGAATAGTCCTCCGCAGCCGGTTGCTGCCGGCGCCGCGAATGAGTTATTCACCAGTGAGTTGTTGCTGATGACCAGAATACCGCCTTCTGCCCTGGATGAGACGGTCCCCAGTTTGCCTTTGATCGGTTTGTTTGGAGGTGGCGGGCTCGTGGTTCCCGTGATGAGGTTGAGGATGATCGGGTTGCTGTTAGAGCCGATGTAGCATTCTTTCCCTAGCAACGGGTTTTCGAGATGCACCTTCACCGGCAGCGAGAGCGCCGGCGGATACGGCGGGGACGGGACTTCACCCAAGAGACATTCCTCGCAGATGCCGATTGAGCTTGCGGGTGCTGCCAGTTCCGTAGTCGCCGTCACGCCAGTGACTTTATTTTCGAAAATGGCTTCACACGTTCCCCGCTCCGCTTTTTCGAAGAACCCTTCGCCCGTTATTGCTTTACAATTGACCAGGCCGAGCAGTCCTCCAGGGACGTTCTGCGGCGTTTTCGACAGAGTGTTGCCGTCTGCCGCGCCCACGAATTTTTCCGTGCCGCCTTTATCGACTATTCCGCCCTGCAGGGTGATCGTTTTAGTGATCGGCACCGTCTGTTTGCCGATCTTGATTTCTCCACTTTCGGTTCGTGCCGTGAGACACTCGGTTAGTTCAGCGTTGCTGAGGGGGCAATCGGCAAATACGGCGAATTCGCCTTTTGGTGCCGCTAGAGCAGGCGACGCGGCGCTTAGAACCCCGAACGACGCTACCATCGTGATCATAGCGAACAGCGTTTGGCGGCGAAAGCTTCTCGCCTGGGTGAGACGTTTCTTGAACATCGTGCTTTACTTCCTTTCTGGAGAGACGTTTCGTTTATTGTTTGCAAGATGAATAGCCGGCGCGATCGGCGTCTGTGTGATGATGGCTCCTAGCGCGTGAATTTCGCGTTGACCGCCTTCGTCTGCTTCTTGCCCTTACTCGGCGTGAAGGCCAGCTTGATCTTTGTTTTCAGCTTGCCGGCCTTCTTCTGTTTCAACTTGAATGTCAGGACTTCCCGGCCGCTGTAGGTTTTCGAGCCGCTGGAGACACCCTTGCCGCCGGCGGTCACCTTGCCGGCGCCCGGGGCGTACACGGAGAGGGTCAGCGTCTTCTGCTTGAGCTTGGAGGAGACGACCGAAAGGGAGCTCGAGCAGCCCGCGACTTCGATCGGCGCGCGGTGCTTGAGCACCGCCCCGTTCTGGCCGGTGAGCGTCACGGGCATCACGAGCTTCTGGTCGCAAAGATCGCCCTCGGCCGTGAACAGCGCCAGTTCACCCTGGGGTGAGTTGAATTCAAACGAGGTGAACGGGGCGTCCGGCACCGTTTCGAAGTGGCTGTAGGTGACCCCTCGCTTGATCTGCGTATGGCCATCGATGACCAGCTCGACACCTTCGCCCTGGAGCACCATCTCCACATAGGGGAACGCCGCGTTGCCGTGCGAGACCAGATACGCGGGCCCCGTCAACGGGCTGTTCAGCAGTGGGGTATGCACGGTGACCTGCGCGACATCCGACGCCGGCGGGCAATCGGCGGGGTCGCTGTTGAACTGCGCTTCGGTGCATGCCTTGTTCAGCGTCTTCAGCTGGGTCGGCAGCGCCTTCGGGATCTCGACGTCGACCTTGGCGATGTCCGACTGTCCAAGGCCCGCCGAGATGATCTTGACGGACAGGCTGGCGCCGAGGGCTTTGCTTGTCTTGCCGATCGTCGCGGCCGAGAAGTCCGGCTTGAACGGCAGGTTCTTGCAGCCTGCCGCGGCGAATGGGCTCGAGACGCCCGCAGCGGCGCCCTGAGCGGAGGTGATCGTCGCCCGGATGCTCTGCTGGACGCAACTCGTCGGGTTGAACGTGAAGCTGCCTTCGGAGCCGACCGTCACGTTGACGGTCTGCACCCTCAGCGGCACCCCGTCGATGATCTGCGGCAAGGGGTTGCTGACGACGGTGAGCGCCGCGGTGGTCGGGTTGATGTAGATCGCCGCGCGCACCACGATGTCGCCGAGGTTGTACGGGCCGGCCTTCGCGGGCACCACGACACTCAAGCCGAATGGCGCCCCCTTGAACGGACCAGTCAGGTAAACAGGCCCGGATTGCCAGAAAGGCGCGGAGCCGGCGCCCGCGGAGGCCGTCACGGCGCCGACCTTCGACGCGGCCGCGCAGGTTCCGGCGTTCGCTTGCGCTTCGGGGCACTGCGCGATGCCCGCGATCTTGCCGATCAGGCCCGCGGGCATGTTGACCGTCAGGCCCGAGAGGTCCTGTTCGCCGTCGTGACGGGAGAACGTCAGCGTGAACGGGCTGAAGGCGCCCGCCGCCGGCGTGAGAGTGCCTGCCGAGAAGGCCGGGGTAAAAGGCGTCGGGCTGGCGCAACCGCTCACGGCAAAGGATGAAAAGGGCGTGGCGGGCGATCCCGATTCCGGTGCGCTCCACGGTTCGAGGACGCTCGTCGTCCTGACTTCACCACAGCTCTGGGGGTTGGCCAGCGGAGCGCGAGATCCGCCGTTGAGGTCGAGCTTCAGCTCGCTGAACGGCAGCTGGGGATTTTCATCGAAGTGCGTCGTCAGCCGGCCGGTCGCGGGGTTGACCGACACCGTGCCGATGAGCTTGACGATCACGCCGGAGCCGGCGGCTTCGAGATATAGCCTGAAGAGGTTTCCGTTCGCCGCTTCGGCATCGCTGCATGACGGCTGCACCGCACCGCCGCACAACGGTTCGGCGACGTACACGTGGCCCTTGAGCGGGTTGGCCAACAGCGGTGTGGCGACTTCAACCGTGCCGATCTGCGAGGCGAGCGGGCAATGGCCGGGGGCGACGTGCGGCAGGCCGTCCGGCGCGATTTCCATCGCTTCCGGATCAGCGGGGTCGAGCGGCTGTTCGCCGGTGGGCCCCCAACCGTGCGTGATGTTGATGCCTTCGTCGCCGGTTTCGCGGCAGGCTACGAGCCCATTCGCCGCGCCTGGCGAGACCGACACGCCTTCAGGCAACGCCACTTCCGCGTTCTTCAAGTCGGGGGTAGCCAGGGCCGGCGCTAGGTTCGGCATCTGCGGAACCTTCAGATCCACTTCGTAACCCGTAGGCGTGTCCGTCAACGTTTCTTCGGGCATAACTTCGACCGTCGGATCGAACTGCAACATGTCGCAACCGCTCACCCCCTGCGTCGGGCTCGCTTCATACATGCTCGCTTGCTTGGAGACCCAGTGCTGCGGATTCACCCACGAATCCATTTCAAGCGTGGCGTTCAGCGGGCCCGTCGTGCAGTCGCTCGGGTTGGTGAAGAACGCCGCCGGCGCCAAACCGCCGCCATTCTGTTCCTCCGGGTCTCCGAAGAACGTCAGCGACAACCCCTTCACTTTGGCGGTCGACGAGCGGGGCACATACGGCACAGAGACACTCAGCGCGTACCCCGACGGTGTCGGTACCACGCGCGCGCGCATTATCACAATGACTCCAGCATATTCAAATCCGAACATCGCCGGATAGCCCTTTTCCGGAACGATGCTGTAGATCTTCTCGAAATGTTCGCTTGGGCCAGTCTTTTCTATTACCACCACCCCGACCTGGCTGGCGGCCGAGCAATGGAGACGGATCAGGTCAGACTCAGGGCATTGTCCAGCCGCCAGCGGGTTACCCGCGAAGCCCAATGGAAAGTCAACGATCTCGCTCTTAGCTTCCTGTACCGGACGGGTTTCCCCATATACAGGGTCGAAGATGGTCGTGTAGTCGATCGTGGTCGTAAGCGCGCTGGGATGTTCACCCGCCTGCGCGTTGCTCGCGCCGTTGGGACCATGAACTCCGACGCTGAAGTCCTGGGCGCCGAACGCAGGATCCTGCGCGTTCACAGTGTTCCGCGCGGTCGATGGTTCCGAGGTCGCCGCGGCGGTAGGTGCTCCACCGCCTTCGACTTCGGCGTGATTGATCACAGAAGCCTCGCCGCTGCCGGTGACCCGCACTTTGATCACGATCTGGAGCACATCACCGGGCGGGAGTGGGCTTTCGTATGTGCACTGAAGCACAGGTTCGCTGGGTGTGCATCGCTCTTCATTTTCGAACTCCAGATCATGGATGCTTGCTTCCTGGATTTCCGTGAACACCATGCCCGGGGGCAGCCTGTCCTTTACCACGATCGGGCCGGTGGAGGGACTCGTCCCAGTGTTCGTGACATCCACGATATAGGAGTCACAGAATCTTGCGTGTGCTTCACATTCGGGTGTCGACCCAAAAGCAAAATTCGTGGGCAGCGCAACCGATGTGATCGACCATCCCGGTCCTGCGCTCGCCGCCGATGCCTGGGAAGCGCTCCCCGCAAGCAAGATGACCAGAGCCGCGAGGAGCGGGATGGCAATTTCTTTAGCTACGCCGCCACTCGCGTAGCAGTACCAAGGTTTGCGGGCTTGTCGGCCGATCGTCGTGGTCATCGACTAGCCCTCCGGTCGCGGCTGGCTTTCTTCGCCGCCCCATACGCGCGTTTCGCCTGCTTTTCACACACCGCTCTCTTCTTGCGATTCTTTTTCTTCCGGCAGGCATTTCGCGCTTTGGCGAGCTTCTCGGAACTAGTGAGTGGCTTCACCACGGGCTTGGACGCCGGTGGCGCTAGGTTGCCTTCCGCGATACCCGTGCTGCCGGCGCTCGACGTCGGCGGTGTCGTGCTCAACGGTCCCTGACACGCATCTCCCACGCAAGCCGGGGGCACCAGAGGCGCCGGAAAGCCCCCTCCGGAGCGCGCGTCGTACCAGCTCGCCTGAGTATCAGTGTGCTGCGGCAGGAGGCTGTCGGTCGTGGAGAAGAACACGTCGCCGCCCGACTCGTTCGTGTCGAGCAATCGCGTTTCGGGAGGTTGCAGCGGCGCCGCCTCGTCACCGGGGGATATCAAATATACGTTACCTTCGTGGTACTCATAGATGTTTTCGCGTTCTCCGACGGCCGCCGGGGTGAGGGCGTCGGAGCTGCCGAAGAACACTGCTCCCGTTTGCGATAGAGAGAGTTCTGATGCCGCTGCTGTGGGCGTGGATTCTTCTGAACGGGCTGGCGACAGAATGGTCGCTGCTTCTGCGGTGTTGTTCGTGTTGCCGTCGCAGTTGTAGCCTTCTTCGACTCTCCCACTGGAAGGACACAGATAGTCGCCCCTTTGCCCGACGGAGACCCGCGCCACCCTATCCGTCTCAGAGTCATACTCGAATATCTGTGCGGCGGTGCCGGTGTCATCACCAGTGAGGTCTCGGGGGTTTACAAACGCCAGGTAACGACCGTTGGGGGTCGTCTCAAACGGCCGATGCTCATCTTCTGCTGCTATGTGGATTCTGCGGTCTATTTCATTTGCCAACTGTTCGCTGTTTTCCACCCTATTTCGTATCGTCTGTTCTTCTTCTACCGTCAATAGGTTGGCTATAAAGGACGGTGCGCCCGTCTGGGTGGCGTACACGTAGAGGTTGTAGGCGCCTTCTTCGGCTTTGTCCGTGTTTGCGTTCGGCGCCGTCGTCAAGGTCAACTTGGACACGAAGTAGACATGCGAGCCGTCCTCGGAGATCCGCGCTACATCTGGCACTTCGGCCGCCACCAGCACGACTCGCTTGCCTGATTCAGCGTGGAAGTCGTACTCGTAAAGATTCTCGCCCTTGGCCCCAGGCAACAGCTTCTGGTTTGAGAGGAAGAAGACCTTCGAGCCGTCTTCGGAGGCGCCCTGAAAGACGGCGGCCTTCGGTTCGCTGTCGTCGCACTGCGTGCAGTCTCCCCCGACGCCGGCGGTCGGCTCGGAGATCGACACGGTCTGTGCGCCGTCGATCCTCGCATACAGTTCGTCGACCGGCGGCTGGTTACCCGTACAGCCTTCGATGTGCTGCGCGGTGAAGTACACGACCGCGCCGTCCGCCGAGACCGCGTTGTACGTGCTTCCCGTTCCGGCTGATCCCAGGATCGTGCCGCATTCGCTTACGAGCTCGGCGTGTTCGTTGACGTGCGCAGCACCTTCCAGCGCTCCCGCGTTCCTCACGCCGACAAGCCGTGGTTCACTGTTGTCCGTCCCGACATACTCGTACAACGACCGATCGCCGTCCAGCGTACTGTCGCCAGGCCAACGCTGTCCACCTACGGTCACTCCCAGCAGGATATGCAAGAGATCGCGCGATGCCCCAGCGAAGCGGAATCGTTCCGATTCGTATATATGCTGACCCGGTGAATCCATCGGTCCGACGGGGGTGAAACGAGCCCGCCCATCCGGACCGACTTCGCGAACAGCCAACGTGAACGCTTCCTCTGGAGATTCCCCTCCTCCGTTGAATTCTTCTCCCTCCTTTGACTGAATGATGAGTTCCCACAGAGACCGACTGAGGTCGGCGCTCGCGCCCACAAAGTCCCCACGCGCGGCAAGCCACGCCGGCGGCTCGAGCGATTCCGCGTTCCAGCCCGCAGACGTCCGTGAGAACTCGTATATGGCACCAAACTGGTTGCGATTCTGTTCGAGGTCTTCGGTACCGGCGAAGCCCGCGAAATCGTAGCCCAGAAGATGATTACCGTCGACAGACACGCCTCGCAGTCCGGCCGGCTGGCCGCCCTTGTATGGCGGGGTGACCAACTCGTACGCACGGCAGTCGGGAAGGAAGCTCCGGAAGCCAGGCGAGGCTTCGGTACCGGGAAACTCGCTGCATGTGGCCTGGTTGGCATCGCCAGCGGCCAGCGCGCGCCCAGTCGACAGTAGGCAGGTCGCCATTAGGACAACGATGGCGATTGATAGGTAGCCAATGAGGATGTTAGGGGCCTTGTTCTTCAAAATGGTTATCCGCCTCCTACGGCTCCGTTGCCCGCTACAGGGCAGTACACGTGGCTGCGCGGAGCATACGAGCCCCGCGCAACCGCATGGTTGACCAACTAACTATTACTTCCTTACGTATGGACTTCGAAGGCTTCTTTGCTGGTTAATTCTATTTCGGTCGTATTTGTCAGTCGGTTGTTGCCGGCAAAGCCTGTTAGAACATCGCCATTATCCGCCGTGCCTCCTTTGCCTTCTTCTTCGATGTTTTGGATCAACTGTTCTTTGGTCGCGTTTTCTTCGAATTTTAGCGTGTGTTTGACTACTTGTCCTGTTCCGATCGCTCCACTGTTGACCGGTGAGATTTCGCCTATGACGGAGCCTTTGATTTTAGCGAGAGACGGGCATTCTTTTCCAACGAATTCGAGTTCGGTAAAGGTGGTACTGCCTGTGGGTTCTAGGTCGAGACCTACTTTAGAAGTTCCCGTCGTCGTCGCACCAAGCGTCCCATTGATTTGGCTTGTGACTATTTCATCACTGTCCCCGTCGCGGTCTCCGTTGACAGGAACGTTTTTGCTGTGAACTTCGCATTTTCCTGCATTGCTTGTACATCCGTGGAACTTTACGATGACTTTTTCTACCTTGCTCGTGTTGGTCGCAAATTTTCCGGTCGAGCTTCCTTCAGTGCAGATTACTTCAAGGCCTGTGGCTCTTAGGACACTGTTACCTCCCTGCTTGCCTGTGAATTCTTTGGGGCTGAGTCCCGCGCCTCCTTTGAGAAATTCATATTTCGTCAAAGCAAATGACGCGGAGGCCGTAACCGCGCTCAGTGCGAACACAGCTACTAGGCAGATGAGTGTCTTTCTAAAGGTGCTGCTCATTTTCGATGTACTCCTTCGTCGAGGTGTCATTGCCGGTGCCGGGCGCCATCCGTCTGGTAGACCCACCGACCGCCGGTCCTGCTCGCCGACTGCGCTTGCAATCGACTTTGCGAGGGAAGCTACTCCCTCTGCGGGAGGTTTCGGCGGGGTGGTTTTTATCTCGGCTCGACGGGGAGCGGCAGCGGTGCGCTACACGGCTCTAGCGCCGCGGCGTCGGCTATGATGCCCGCGCCGCGCCGGTCGTCTCGATC